>ENA-OZAU01000017-OZAU01000017.1-human-gut-metagenome-genome-assembly--contig:-NODE-17-length-97319-cov-9.578981_pt1 | contig 97319 bp, 96 predicted proteins | sample MGYA00243303_ERZ653503 | MGnify/ENA primary metagenome ERZ653503 (study PRJEB26926, sample SAMN06165049) | human gut metagenome | biome: ENVO:00009003; feature: ENVO:2100002; material: ENVO:00002003...
ACGAGATTTCTGCCTGTCTCGTGGGCTCGGAGATGTGTATAAGAGACAGAGGTGGTAGGTGACAAATCGCCGAAAATGTTATAAGATAGACTTTGCAGCATTCGCAGCCCCGCCTCGGCGGGGCGGACACCGGAAAACTTCGCTTTGCGGAGATTTTCGGTGCCGCGATTTGCGCCTTCGACAAGCTCGGCGCAAATTATAGGATATTGTCTATACGCCGCCATGCGCTCCGCCGGAGCCTCGCTTTGGCGGCTGACAAAGCCCCCCTTTCTCCCCCGAATGGGGGATTCCTTCTTTCGTAAAGAAAGAAGCAAAGGGCGGACAAAATCAACTGGGGCCGATTTTGTCCGCGGGCGGCTATCGGCCGCCCACCCGGCTACGCCGGAGATAGGTGAAAAAATGTTACCGGCATCTAAAATTCCGGGCGGTTATTCCCGCCCGTTTTACCCCGGCTTTGCCGGGGCGAATTTTGCGGACAACGGGCTTCGGAAAATTCTGGAAATTTTCCATAGCCCGGTGCCCGCCCGATGCCTTACGGACATCCGGATTTCAACGGACGAAGGCGCGATTACGCAAGCGCAATCTTACCCGAAGAGGGGCATTACGCCTTGCCCCTCTTCGGGTCGCCTTTACGTCCGCCGAATTCCGGCTGATCCTGTAACATTTTTCTGTGAACAAGCGGGAATCACGCTGAAGCGTGATTCTGTTTTATTGAGCGAATGTGTAATTTATTGATAATCTGTTGTATATGTAATTCTGTTTTGTGGCTTATCATGCAATTTTGGTTACATTTACGTGACTTCAATGATGTATATGCCAGATTATTAGTGTTATATATGTAACATGCTGCGTAACTTTGGCAGGATTAGGCAAGTTTATCTTGCGGTGTAAAAAATTCTTGAAAAAATTATTTCTCACTCCCAAATAAACGTAGCCCCGATATTCAATTTCATGTGATTAATCACATGAAAATCAGTTCTTGCTACCTCTTTCTATAATCCTTTTCTTTGCTCATGCTACAAAGAAAATAATAGGAATAATGAAAGCGAAAGTTGATAAACCAACCTCATGCACTGTTCGCATTTCTAAGGCGGCCAAAGGCAAATTAGAGATAATCGCAGAACGTAAAGGTGTATCATTGGGGAATGCGGTATCGCTTATCATCTTGCATTATGCGGCCAATAACCTGGACTATGAAGTTTCGGTTAATGATGCATACAAAACCATTCTCAATAAACTTACAGGAGTTGATATAAAATTTTCCAAGATTATTGGTCCTGTTGAACGTACCGAAGATTTTATCAAAAGTTTGGTGCGCGAAGATCGCCGCAGTGCTTCCGGATCATTCTCCGGCGCTTCTCTGGATATGGATGCTCCCGATGTTCCCGCTCCCTCTTCCGACGATCGTTTGCCTCGCTCGTTCGGACTCTTGGAGCGTCTCTTTTCCGCTGCCACCAGTACGACGGATTTTGAAGGTCATGCCGCCATGCAGATCCGTTTGTCGCAATCTGATTTCAACCAGCTCAAACGCGAATACGAGGAATTATGTACGTCACGCAGTATGTAGACAACACCCGCTACGGTCAGAGTTCCGTTGCCGAATACGCGGGTTATCTTGAGAAAGAGAGCCTTATCCAATCACAGTTGGATGAGACCTCCTCCCGCCAGTTGTCTGCATACTTGGACAAGCAGAACGATGTGGTCCGGGTCGAAGGCCGAGAGTATTTCTTCAACGGCACGGGCAATACCTACGATACGGAGGATGTCGTGAAGAACATCGATGCGAATGTCCGCGGGCTGAAGAAGAAGGAAGCCCGCTATTATACATTCTCGATCTCTCCCTCGAAGGACGAAATCGCCCATTTGCGCCGTACGATCGCCGACACGAAGCAGACGCTCCTCGAAGCTGGTGAGGCGATCCCTGCGAGGCTGGAGGATGATATGATGCGAAATTATCTGAAGGATTATGCCATACAGTGCATGGATGCCTATGCTCGTAACTTCGGACACCCTGAGATCCACGACAACCGGGACCTGATGTGGTTCGGGATGGTTGAGAAGGACCGTTACTGGAAGAGCCATGATCCCCATGTGCGTAACAATTCCCGGATCGACAAGGAGATCGCCCGTCTGGAAAAGCAACTCGGCGGTGGAAAGGATGATTCCGTGCAACGCCGGATTGCAGATCTCGAAGCGCAATATGTTCGGGAAAGCCATGTCCGCCTTGGCGGGCGTGACGAGATTCTGCGGGCTATGATGCCGAAAGCCGGTGACAACTGGCATATTCACGTCACGGTGAGCCGTCGTGACATCACCAATTCGATCAACCTGAGCCCCAATGCGAACGGTCGTGGGAGCAAGAAACACGTTCTGAACGGCAAGGCCGTTCGCATCGGCTTTGACCGCGAAGCGTACAAGATCGAATGCGAGCGTCTTTTCGACCGGCTCTTCGCACACCATCGGTTGCAGACCGAGAGCTATGAGGTATCCAAGCGCCTTCGGCATATGTCCGGATTCACCTTTGAAAAGCAGTTGGCTCAAGACCGTGCGACTCGCCGGGCGGAGGCCGCGGAGTTCCGGCAGCTGGTGAGCGGCGGCTATGGGGAGTACTACGAATCCTTGCTTCAGGCCGAGCGGCTGGATGCACGGCAGTTGATGCGTCTGAAGGGGCAGTTGGTCCGTCAGCTTCGTCTGCTGAATCCAGTGTTGGATGCAACCGCTCTGATGGATTCGAGTGTCGAGGAGTTGCAGGAGGAATTGAATCGTGTTACTATGGATCAAGACCTTTCGCTTCCGCACTGGGGCCAAAGTCTGGGTGTCGGCCTCGGAGACAAGGCTGTCGAGGTTTCGGGTCTACGGGGATACCATCCGGTCCGGACTGCGCATAAGGTCCTGCGCAAAGGATTGGCCATGCGCCAGGCCGTCGATCGCCGTCGGGACGTCTTTGATCAGTGGTCGGAGATTTACCGGAATGCTTGGCATCGGGAAAACTATGTATTTGACAGTATTGCTACCCGTCGCAATACTGACTGCCTGTTCGCGCAGACGGAGTATCTGGAAGAGGTATTTGAGGGCGATTCGGTACTTCTGGAAAATGCCGTCCGTTACCTGACGGATACCGAGCGGCAGTTGGTTGGGGAATATGTACAGTGTTTTTGGCCTGAGCGCCAGCGTGAGATTCTGACATCCTTTGCCCGTGAGACCTTTGGGGCCGACGGCGCGTATGTCAAAGACATGAAGGATTTCGAGAGCATGGTCCGGGAGCGGTTGCTTCCGGAAGATGCCCGGCGCTGCGTTGCGGAAGCCGTAAGCCGTTGTGAGCAACCTGCGACCTTCGATGCGCTGCGCCTTGAGATCGCAGCCTGTCCTGCGGACCGTGCGGCGGAGTTGACCGTGCAGCTGGAGAATTTCCAGACCGAACGGATGCAACTCATGGAGCAGCTACGCAGCGTGCTGGCGGAGCAAACACTGGGCGTTCACGCCAAAGAGGAGTCGTTGCTGCGCTTGGCGCTTCAGGACCGTAATGTGGACAAGGCTTTGCGGGACCTTCGGGCGGGAGTAGTGAAGATCTACGAAAAGAAGCACCCGGAACTGAAGCCCCGGCAGCTCCAGAAGCAGCTGAAGGAGTTGTTCGCGGAACTCTCCAAGATCCGCGTGAAGCATCAGGCGGATTTTGCCAAAACCATCGACACGTTTATTCGTGAAGAACTACCGGGTTATCACCTTCTCATCGAGAAGCAAACCCAACTTGAACAACTGATCCGGGAGACGACTCTCGATCCCAATAAATGTGCTGAGCGAATTCTTGAGATGAATAATGAACTGGCCCGCGAGGTATCGCCCCATGCGGAGCGTCTCTTCGAGCAGCATAGCCGGCTGTTGTTCGGGCCGGAAGTCCGGTTGCGTAACGAGCATGACTTTTCGGTGTATGTGGATCAGAATTATTCTCCGGAGCAGGCCCGTCACTACAAGGACTCCCTGAAGGGTGTATATGCCCGGATCGAGGAAAAGCGCCGGGAGGTTATTCAGCGTCTTGTCCAGGCAATCCCCCAAGAGGACTTGGAGAAGATACAGCGGCAGCAGAACTATCTTAACCGCTACATCAACAAATATTTCTCGGCTGCGGAATCCAAGACGAAGAAAGAGGCTTTGCAGCGGCGTGTATCCTCTTCGTGCCGTCGTGCTGTGGGTCCGGTTCCGGAATATAAGGTTTACGGAGCCGTTGCTCAGCGCGATGTGTCGGTGCAGGCTATGGCGAAGGCCGATCAGGTGAAGATGGTGCAGCCGGTCACTCCGCAGCAGTTGGCGATAAAGGCGGCGTTCAAACTCGTTGGAATTTTAACCAAAGGATATTGATATGAATGAACTTCATTTTACGATGAAATTGGCCCTGAAACTTTTTGCCGGATTGATCCTGCTGGGCGTCTGGCTTATGGCACGTCAGCAGGCGAAACTGGATAAACGGAACAGTGAAGCCCGTGCCGAAGCGAGAGAGCAAGGTTTGCCGGAACCTCCGCGAGAGATTATTCCGCGCTCCACCCTGATTATTGCCGGCGTGGCGATCCTGTTCCTGATTATAGTCTTGTTCTGGGGAAACGAGTCTACGTTATGACAAAGTTCAGTAACAGAGATTCCGACCTTTGGCCGCGGATTGAAATGGTAGTCCGATGGTCATGTATGTCGGTTAACGCCTTTGCTCGGCATATCGGGCTTCCGCGTGGTGAGAACCTCTATCAGATAAAGAGAGGGAATAACGGGCTTTCCATCCATGTCGCCGACATGATTTGTGAAAAGTTTCCTGAGATCGATGAATTGTGGCTTCTGACGGGCAAAAACAATATGTTTCTCTCAATGGATAAGTGCCGTTGCCGCGAAGCCGCGCCGGGCCCCATGTATTCTGCGACGTCAGGACCGGTTGATCCTTGCCGACTATGTATCGCCGGGAGAATTCTGCCCGTGTTGCTCCAGAAGGAAGTGTGCAACCCCATCGGCAAGGCCTTCCGATATACGGAGGATTTGATTTCAAAATACCAAAACATCGAATGATTATGACTCTGTTGGGATGGTTCCTGTTGACGGCGGTGTTGATCCCGCTGCTTTATCTCTGGCGACGCCCTGCCGGAATCATGGCCGGCCTTGCGGGGCTTCTGGTTCCGGGAGGACTCTACCTTTGGGCGGGTCTTTCACTGCGGACCTACACATGGTCATGGGCGTTGCCGTTGCTGGCGGGGCAATGCCTGCTCATTCCCCTTGTGCGGTTTCTGTATGTCCGGATTTGCCGGCTTCTGAACGGCTGGTCTAAGTTCAACTTGGAGATCGAAGATAGCAATGGCCACCTGCACTATGTGAAAGGTATCAATCAGGGAACCTATATCAACGGCGGTTCGGGCAGCGGTAAGACAGCGAGTTGCAATACGGCCTATGCCCGACATGCAGCACAATTCGGTATGTCAGTCTTGGTTCACGACCTAAAAAAATATGAACTTTCGGAGGTTCTTTATCCGATCTTCCGGGCTGCTGGGCTTCCATACCATGTTTTTGCGCTGTTCGATCCCGAACGTTCTGTGCGTATCAATCCGATCTCCCCGGAGTATATTCCCGACGAGGCATCGCTGCGCTCGCGCGTGAAGTCCTTTATCGTTGCCGTGCAGGGCCGGGAGTCCGACGACTCGACTTCTGATTTCTTCAACAATTCGGCCTCGTCGCTTTTGGAGGCGCTGATCTGGTATCTGAAACGTTATGCTCCTGAGCACTGCAACCTCCCGTTCGTGATGTCGATACTTAACAACCCGGAGCACCTGCGGTTGGAGGAAGGTCGGAAGGTTCTTCCTTTCGGGAAGCTGGAGCGCCTTCTCAAAGCCGATGCGCAGGTCTATTCGATGGCTGCCGCGTTCTTCCAAGGCACAGGCAATGCCGACACTACGAGCAACATCCTCCAGACGCTTATTCTTGCGTTGAACACGATCAATACGGATGCGGGTTTCTATTTGTTGAGTGATAACGAGATCAATCTGCGTATCAATACTCCGGGATCGAAGATCGGCCTTGGACTGGTGAACGATCCACGAAACACGACGGCCTATGCTCCGATCCTTGCGATGATCGCCGATGCCACGCTTACGATGATGAGCGAACGGGGCGGAGTTCCCGCCGTAGCCTTGCTGGATGAGGCTCCGGAGCTCCCGCTGCTGCGTGTGCAGAACTATATGGCTACGCTGCGTAGCTTGGGAATCTGTATTGTCTATACGACGCAGGATCTTAGCCAGATACAGCGGACTCAGGGCGGCAAGGAGTATAACCAGCGTACTGTTCTTTCGAACTTGGCGCATCAGTTCCTTGGGCGCACGAGCCTCGAACATACTGCCAAGTATTACGAAGGCATGATGCCGCAGGTTGATCGCATCGAGCGCAGTTACAGCACCTCTTCGAACGGTTCGAGTACCACACGGCGTAAGGTGAAACGTCCCCTGTACGAACGCTCGGAGTTCTATTCGCTCAAACAAGGTGAATTCATCTACTTCCACGGCCGGGTCGAGCGTTTCCGGTTCAAGTACTATCCGGGTTCCAAACTCCTACCTCCGCAAGTCCGGGATTTGGACCCGGTGCAAATGCGGCTCGTTGCCGAGCAGATCCGGCGTGATGCAGCAGAATTTATGAACAGATTTTCCAATATATGATTTCAACTATGAAAAAACGACTTTTTACGGCTGCCGCAACCTTGCTTGCCGCACCTCTTTTCGCCCAGACGATCAGCTGGGACCTGTCGCCTGTTACGGCATCGCTTCGCACGTTGGTTCCCAATCTGTTGGGTCTGCTATGCTTTGTGGCCTTATTCGGCTGGACGATCTGGAACCTTGTTCAGAACTGGAAAGATCGTGCTGAGATCCTTTCCAATGCCGGCTGGGCTCTGGTGATTATTGCCGTCGGCTATGGTATGGTGTACGGTGCGATGAATGTTTTGCTGCGATGAAGTTGTATGTCAATCGCCGTATCCGGGACAAGGCGATGGTGTTGGGGCTTCCTGCCGAGAACTTCCTTATCTGTCTGGGCCTGACATGTGCCCCTGTGCTTATCGTGGTGTTTCTTCCGGTGTTTATCATCGTATGGATTCCGTGGGCATGCGGGGTCTATTGGCTTTTCCGCAATATGGAGCGTCTGAAACGTAACCTGCATTACGGAAAACAATATCCCCTTCATCTTAAAAACCGCTGATGATGTTTCATGCTATCTTGATTCTGCTGGTATCGATCGTCGGACTTGTCGTCTGGCTGTTGTTCCAGTCGTATCCCCGCCCGAAGTCCCGTAGCTTCAATGCTTCGGAGCTTCTGGAGGACGTTTCCAATAATCGGCTGTTGACCATTCAGGGCGATGTCGCCTTCTGTTATCGGTTGCAGCTTCCAGAGGTTCGATCGTTGTCCGAGGATCAATACGACCGCTTGAATGAGATATGGCGTGTCGCCCTAAAGGATCTTCCGCAGGGGACGATCATCTTGCGTAGTGATCGGTACGACCGGCAGTTGTTCGACGCCTCGGCGATGCCGGAAAACTCGTACATACAGCGTGAGGAGAAGGCATTTGCCGCGGGACGTATGCAGACGTGCGACATGTCCTGCCTGTTCGTCGTGTTTACGGGCTTCCGTGCGACGCGCGATCCGCGGTCTCAGAATCCCTTTGTACCGCTGACTCACGCCGCGTTCTGTTCCGAGGATCAAGAGTACGGGCGCTTTACCCGTGCAGTCGATTCGATGTACCTTCAGTTTCAAGGCTCTGGGATTATCGGCATTGAGCCGTTCGGGGAGGAGGAGGTTCGTGAATATACCCGTTATTTCTTCAATGGATTTCAGACCGACTACCTGACGGATGTGGATGCTGAGGGGTGCGATTTCCGTGTCGGCGACCGTTATGTCGGCGCCGTGAGCCTCGAACACGAGCGTCAGTTCCCGGAGGTTCTGACTACACCAGCGCCGGGTCAGAGTTCGCAACTTCCGGTGGGGATTATGGAAGAGATGGGCATCCTGTTGCCTGTTCCGCATCTGTATAATCAGATTATACGGATATCGGGGCATGAGCAGGAGTATGCGCTCGTCAAACAGACGTTGGATACTTTCCGCAAGAACCGGGGATTCTCGGAAGAGAATGATGACCAGGTGCGGCGTCTGGACCGCACGCGCGAAGAAATCAGCGACGATTTGGACGCCATGTTGGTCCGGGGGCATACGAATATCATCTTCTGGGGTGAGAGTGCTGAAGAGGTAAAAGAGTACCGGACGCGAATAACGAATTATTTGAGGCAGGTCCGTGATTTCGAGCCTTCGGTGCCGATGGGTGCGGAGCTTCGCAATATCGTGTTCTGCTCACATCCTGCAACGGTAACCTGCATGGACCGGGATTCGTTCTACTTGGTTGATCTTCGGCAGGCGTTGGCTCTGTTTCAGCATACGGGAAGTTACAGGTCGGATGCGGAAGGCGTTTTTTTCAGTGATCCTATCAACCATCTGCCGTTGCGCTACGATCTCTACGATCCACATCGGAAATATGTCGATTCCCGCAATATTGCGGTGATAGGACGCACGGGAGGAGGTAAAACGGTGGACTTGGAGAAGATCGTCGGGGACTATCACAATGATTCTGCAGCGGAATACGTGAACATCATCATCGACTGCGGCGGCTCGTATGACAAGGCCGCCCGGCTGTATGATTCTGAGGAGGTTTTCATCTTCCGTTATAACAGCAGCGATCCCCTGGGGCTCGATCCGTTTGCCGTTGCCGACGTCGATAATGGTGAGAGTGTGGACGACATTTGTGAGACGCTGTGGCTTATCATTAAGCCGGGAGGTATTCCCACGGCCGAGGAAGAGGTGTCGCTGCGCAAGATCGTCATGTCGTACCTGCATATTGTCGAGGCCCCCTCTTGGCCGGGATTCTACGTATGGCTGCGCGATAACTACCACCAGATTCTCGAAAAGAACGAGATACGCAGTGCTTATTTCGACGTGAGCCAGTTTGTTCACAACGGCAGCGAGTGGTGCGAGGGCGGCAGCTATGGGAATGTTTTTGCACGCAGCGAAGACCCTACGACACGTTTGAAGGGGAAACGGCTGCTGATCTTCGAATTGGAGAATATCCGCTCGAAACCCCAGTTGTTGAGTATCGTCGTACACCTGATCGGCATCACCATCCGGACGCTTGTCTGGGAGCAGATGGGTAAGCGAGGCTTCATTATTTACGAGGAGTTTGCCGAGTTGATGCAGAAGCCGGTGATCTTCGGTGCCGTGCTGTACCAGATGCAGGCGATCCGTAAGAAAGGCGGTTCGGCGTGTATCGTTTTGCAGAACCTCGACCAGCTGGCGTTGAACGCCGAGGACAGGTATAAGAAAGACGGAGGAGCTGCCGGCGCCTTGATGAAGAACATCGAGACGGTAATCTTTCTGGCCGGAGCAGATCCCACGGGCTTTGAGAAATACTCGACGGGCTTCACCGAGCATGACCGGCAATGCGTTCTGTCATTGAGGAACAACTTCAATACGCCGCCCATGTATTCCTCTTTCTACATTTACCGGAGTAAAAAATCGACCCTGATGAGTCTTTGCATAAGCCCTCGGACCTATCTGGCATTCCAGACCGAGGGTGAAGTCTGTGACGAGCTCGGTCGGCTGTATGCCCAAACCAAGTCGATGGAACGAGCCATCGAGCAATACGAACGGATTCACAGTGCAAATTAATACTTCTATACTTATGAAACGATTATTCTTAATTTTTGCAGTTATTTGCGGAATTGCTCAGGTGCAGGCCCAAATGGTTGTGACGGCTCCGTCCCTTGAAGTTCAGGAGGCCCTGAACCACGTCGAGCAGATGCAGCAGGCGGTTCAGACCTACCAGACGATGATGGGCGTGAAGCAGGGCATCGATAAAACCGTCGATGCCGTTGAGAAGGTCAACAGCAAGCTGGCTACGATCCGCGAGGTGCAGGAGATTGCCACCCGCTCGGCGGCCTGCGTCAAAAGGATTCGGCAGGTATATGACAAGATCTCGGCCATGAAGGTAGATCGGCGCTATACGACCAACCTGTTGTCGTTGTGCAGCCAGACGACGCGCGAGTGCGTCAACGTCACAGCCTATGGCGCGAAGATCTTTACGAGCAATTTCCTCCGTCTGAGTGACGCGGAACGCCTGAACGAAACCCGACAGGTCCTCGACAACATCGACAAGCTCTTGGCCCGTGTAAACTATATCAATCTTCAGGCGGATGCCGTGAAGTTCAACAACCAGTTATTGAACGCATATTTCAAGTGATATGAATCTGGATTTTTTGGACCAACTGGTCATTTCCCAAGCGACGATCCCTCCGGTAGTAAGTCGTATCGCGGGCTTTTTTCTCTTGGTGCAAGCCTTGCTTATCGTCCTTCAGAAGAAGAACGATCCGCATAAGGCCATCTGGGAGGATATTCAGGGTGTGCTGCTGGCCGGCCTCGTGGTGTTCCTGTTCCCGGAATTTATCCAATTCGCCGAACTGCTGGTGAACTCTACGGCACAGATAACGGCCAATCCGCAAAGCATGATTGCGGATCTTATGCAAACGACGCTTCTTGGCGAAGAGGCCGTAGAGGAAGAGTCCGGCGGAGGCTTTTTTTCGTCGATAACTGGCATGTTCACGTCGTTTATGAATGGTGGAAGCGCCAATGTCGGCTCCTTTATGATTGCCGACTATATTCTCAAGCCGTTGGCCGATATTGTCAACGTACTGTGCTTTCCGACCTATATGTTCATTCGCGCGGCATCGCTGAAGATCGCCTACTTTGTAGCGCCTCTGGTCCTTGTTCTGGGGGCTTTCGAGCCTTTCAGGGCTTTGTGGAAGCATTGGTTTATGATCTATTTCGCGTTGCTGTTCGCCGGCCCCGCCCTTGTTCTGGCCAACAACTTTTGTGAAGATTGTTTCGCTGTCTACATCAACCTGACGAATTCCCCGATTCTCGGTTTTATCATGGTTGCTCTGGCGCGGTTCAAGATATTTCAGGCCGTATTGGATCTATGTTACAGAATATTTCGAGTATAGCCATGATTCCTGAAAAGATACAATCCATGCGCCGTAATCTGGTACGTAATAACCTTATCACGATTCTTTGCCTTATGCTGGTTCTGGTATGTTTTGTCCTGAACTACCTCGAACGGCGTGAGGAACGAGAGGTGCGTATGAAGTACGCCTATTATGTAGCGACCGACGGCGAAGTCATTCCGGCCCGCTACGCCCAGCGGCGGGACAATATCGAGATCGAAATCCGCCACCATCTGTCCATGTTTGTCGAGGACTGGTACAGTCTGACACAATACGATTGGGAACGTAAGGCGGAGGCCGCCGGGTGGCTCGGAGGCAACAGCCTCCGGGATGCTTTCCTGACACGCCGGAAGTCGGGTTTTTTCAACCGTTTCATCCAGAGAAATGTGGTTCAGGAGGCGACGATCAAAGATTTGATGATCCACTCCGCAGTAGATGGGAGTTTCACCTTTGAGTTGGTTGTGGATATTCAGGAGCGGATGGATGCCTACTCGCGGCTGTGGAGAGTCCTGGCCAGCGGGTCGATCCACGTTATCGAACGCAGCTGGCCGCATAATCCCCACGGTCTTTTGATCGAACCCTATCTGGAGAATAAAATTTTTGAAGTCCATGAATAAACGCATGAAAATCCTGCTGATTGCAGGTGCGGTCATGGTGCTGCTGCTCGCCGCCGGCTACCTGAAACAGCAGGACCGGAACAGCGACGGTTCGCAGAACAGCGTGACATCAATCGAGGCCGCAATCGATGATAAGACTTACACGTCCAAGAAGGCGGCTTATGAGGCATATGCCAATGAAAAGGAGAGTTTCTACAACCGTCCTCCGAGCGGATTTGAACCTGTGGCCGAACACCCTGAGCCGTCGGCTTCCAAATCGGAGAATGCGCAGTCCGTGCCGGCCACGACGCTCCGGGTTGATCGAAAAGTCTCGGAGGAGCAGTTCGATGCCGCCTATGAGGAGATTGCGCAGAACATGGATCAGATCTATGAGGGTGAAACGCCTGTTAGTCGGTCCCGGCAGGCCGCGTCGAGTGTTCCGGATGGGCCGGCGACGAATGAGCAGGTGGTGGATGAGGTCACCCGTCGTAGGCAGGCCATGATGCGCGATTGGGGAGTTGGCCAGTCCTCACAACCGGGACAAGGCAATCCTCCGGGAGCCTCCATGTTCCGGGCCGTGATTCACGGTACGCAGCTCGTAAAGTCCGGGCAGACGGCATTGTTCCGGACCAAAGAACCGATTCGCTACGGCAGCTTGGTAGTCCCGGCCAATACGCTGCTGTCCGGAGTCGCGGCGATCTCGGAAAACAGACTTTCCGTGAAGATCAACTCGGTGCGCATGGGCCGCGAGGTGTTCTCCCTGCCATTGGCCGTCTATGGGTCGGACGGGATTCAGGGAATACCGCTCAACTACGACGAAGTAGGGAAGATTGCCAACTCGCAGACATCCATGACGGCGGTTCAGGAGGCCAGCACGGCCGTGTCTCAGTACGGAGGAACGGTCGGCCGGGTTGTCGGGTCGATGATCTCCGGAGTCGGTAACCAAGTGCGCAGCGCCAAGATCGTAGAGATAAGACTGATAGACAATCAGATCGTAATTCTTAAAATCGACGAAAGATGAAAAGATATTTATTCGTGATGGCCGCTTTGAGCCTGGCGTTTCCGGCGGCGGCGCAACAACGGATCGAGTGGCGGCGGGACAAGGTGACGCAGATCATATTCCCGGCTGATGTCGTGAAATTCCGGACCGGATACACCTCCGATGATGCTATCTCGCAGAGCGACGGTCGTGTGATGTATATTCAGCCGGTGGATACGATGCCCGAAACGAACCTGAACGTGCAGACCGCCGACGGACGCTATTACGCTTTCGATGTGGTATATAATAACGCGGCTTCGGAGGTCAACTATATCGTATCTCCGTCGATGGCCATTTATCAGGAAGAGCAACTCTCCGAAGATCCGCAGACAGAGCCCCGGTCCCTCGGGACGGAACAGCCGGCGGCCGTCGATGAGAACCCGGTCGAAAGGTTGACTCCGGAGCAGCTGTTCGCCAAAGTCCGGAAACAGCCCGATTACATCGTGGCCAACAACGTGGCCCGGCTCCAGAAACTCACCATATTGCTCAAAGGCGTCTACGTGGACGAAGCGCACGTCTACTTCAAATTCCGTCTTGAGAACAGTAGTAACGTTCCTTTCGACGTCGATTACATCGCATTCTCCGTGACGGCCCGCAAGACGAAGAAGACATCGACGCAGGAACGTTTGCAGATCCTTCCCGTCGGTGTCGATACGAAGATTCACCGCGTGGATGCAAAGTCCTCCTGTGAGGTGATCTACCGCTTTGAGAAGTTCACCATAGGCAAGGAGAAAATTCTGTTGGCCGAGGTGCTCGAGCAGGGAGGTGATCGTAATATCACGCTCAGAATCCCCGAAGACTTTATCATCGAGGCCCGTAGACTATGAGCCGGCGAAAGGGATTCCGGGCTTTCTGGAAAGCTGAAGGAGAATTGGGCCGAACGGCACTCAGGGCTGCCGGACACTTGTTCCGGGCACTTTATTGTGAGATAAAAAAGTTCATAACCACTTTTAAGCAAAAGAGAAATGAGAAAGAAAATCATGTTGTCGATGCTGGCCGTTATGACGGCAATGACCGTACAGGCACAGATCGGCTATAAGGGGCAGGTGACTGCGGCCATCGATGGCGGTATCACGCACCTCGGAGGATTCGTCGGTGCTGCACGGATCGGGGCCTATCTTTCCCCGCATTCGGTATTAGGGGGCGGTGTGATGTTTGACAAGACCCGCTATGATGCCACGCTGGGAGATTCGTTCGATGCAGCGCAGTGGCTCGGTGAGATTCATTATCAATATGCTGTAGCGCTGAACAGGTTTGTGCTGCTACCGTCCGGAGGGCTTCTTCTTGGGGGTGAGAGTTGCGATAGGCTGTCACGTCAGGGTAATCTGCTGCCCTATCAGAACCAGTTCGTGTACGGCCTTTTCGCTGAATTCGGTGTGGAGTATGTGTTCGGCAGGCATTGGACGGTAGCCGTCAACCCTCGTTTGCAATACCTGATGAAAACCAATTTCGATAGTTTGAAGTTATCCGGGAGCGTTGGACTGAAATATTATTTCTAATTGGAAAGTCGCCCGAAAATGCTCTATTCGGCTTTCTGAGTATGTTTTTCAGGTCTTTGTTGGAAAAAGAGGATAACAAATTTGTTCCCTGTGTAAGAATGATTATCTTTGCCGAAAAGATAAACTGAGTATGACGTTGAATGAAGCATTTTCGAGATTAATTACGCAGCAAGCCTGGTACAAGAATAGCGGCTATTTGAAAGAACAGGCAATCCGTGATAAACGTAATTTTTTGGCAGGCAAAATCATTCCAGAAGTACGTATAAGGGAGTATTTAAGGGCTGCCGGCTGGGAGCAGACTCAAGAAGAACAATGGGCTGAAAAAGATGGAAAATAAGGATATAGCATACCAGCTCATCGACAACGATGCGGTCAGAATGAATAACGGGGACAACATGGTCGATGTGTCTACGGCCTATCAGGCCATAGACCGTGCCCGGTCTGATGAACGGCATCAGTTGTTGGCCGGCTGGGAGCCGACAACGAAGCCAATTCCGACGACCGACCTTGTGGATGTCTTTTTTCAGATGGTACGATCCGCGAGATTGTAGGCGATCATGTAAGTAATTGGGTATATCCATATATTAAAGTCGGATATGCTGTGGCTTGGCGGCGGCGATACGGCGATACGAATGATATCGAACTTGAAAAATAGAAGGCTTCTTCCCTTCACTATTCAACACAATAGCCCAGATGGCAGAATACGATGATAGATTGAGCCTCGCGGCATATCTGAAAGCACTGATGCGGAGCTTGGTCCCACGTCATGAGGAAAAAGAAGCGATCTGTTCAATGCTGCTGGATGAGTTGGTATTGGAGGTTGTGCCCGGTAATAAATATACAATGGCAAAAGGAAAATATACGCGCAAAGAGGCTGGAATTAAGGCTTATTTGGAGGTTACCGGAGAGGAATTACCATTGCGTGTTACAGTTGCAGAAATACGTGAGTATTCGAAGGCGCTGCCGGAGGAGCAGCGCAAGCGCTGCCACGAATTGTATCTTCACTACATGAGTATCGGCCGGCCCGAGTATCTTGAACATTATTCTAATCGCTAACCAAACAGAAGATGGACATTCAAATCATACAGAATAAAATTTACGAGATTCGTGGCCAGCGAGTCATGTTAGACCGAGATTTGGCTGAATTATACGGGGTGACAACCGGTAACCTGAATAAAGCCGTGAAACGAAATATTGAGCGCTTCCCAGAACGTTTCATGTTCCAGCTCACCGAACATGAATTCTTGAGATTCCAAAATGGAATATCAAGTTGGGGCGGAACCCGGAAATTACCTTATGTCTTTACCGAACAAGGCGTGTCGATGTTATCGGCGGTTCTTCGCAGTCCGACAGCCATACAGGTAAGCATTTCGATTATGGATGCTTTTGTTGCCATGCGTAATTACATTGTGCAATCTACCCAAGTTTCGGCCGAGTTGCTGGAGTTGCGTAGCCGGTTGCAGCTGGTGGAGCATGACTGCCGGGAGAATCTGGAGGCTGTGAATGATCTGAGCGAAGACATGCGAAAAGACATCGATGCGATTTATGAGGCCATTGGGGCATTGTCCGTGAAGTTGCCGAAGATTCAGAACCCGGCACAGAAAATAGGATTCAAAAAGTAAATTATGGATATTCAGATCATACAGAATAAGATCTACGAGATCCGCGGCCAGCGTGTGATGTTGGACTTCGATTTGGCGAATATGTACCAGATCCCAACAAAAGCTCTCAAGCAGGCTGTGAAACGTAATATCGAACGTTTCCCAGAGGATTTCATGTTTCAATTAACAGAGAAAGAGTGGCGTGAACTGGTCACAAATTGTGACCGGTTGCCATCGACGATAAAACACAGTTCAGTTTTGCCATCAGCATTTACTCAAGAAGGTGTTGCCTCATTGTCTGGTGTCCTGAAGAGTCCTATAGCGGTGAATGTATATTTGTCGATTATGAGAGCTTTTGTGGCCATGCGGAACTATATTATGCAATCCTCGGTGGTCTTGGCCGAGCTTGCCGAATTCCGCAGCCGGCTCCTACTCGTTGAACGTGACTGCCGGGAGAACTTGGAGGCCATGAACGACTTGAGCGAAGATGTGCGGAGAGATTTCGATACAGTATTCGAGGCAATCGGGGCCTTGTCTGTGAAACTACCGGAAGCCAAGAAGTCACGTCAGCCGATTGGCTTTAAAATCAGAGAAAAGGAATAAATTAACTAAAATAACAACTGCGTCAAACTTTAATTCCTAATACTATGAAAAAGTATCTCAAAATTATAGCGATTGGACTGCTGGTCGGTAGTATGATTGCTTGTAGTAAAAATGAACCGGAGGAACCCTATAATCCGGAGTATGAAACGGTCCTGTCAGCTAATCTTGGGAAAGTGTGGCAATCTGAACCTGAGTTTCCTCAGTATCCCGGCTATTTTTACTTGAATGTGGCTTTCCCGAATAAGTTTTATAATACTTTCGATGCGATTAACGGGACATTATGTGTCCATAATTACGGAGAAAAAGAGTTGCTGATAGGTAAGGGGTACGGGAAAGATGCAACAAGTAAAAATATTTATTCTTCTGCTATGCAGCCTGGTGATGGTATTGACCCTACTGCGGATTGTCGTTACTTCGATGATCTGAGTTTCACTTGTCAGGAGGGCACTTTCGATATTCGCATGGAGTTCATCACACAGCATAGTGGGTATTCGGGTGTATATTACTTATGCACCCCTAAACTCCGGCTTACGATCGGTAAAGACGCACAGGACCTTTGGACGGTAGCGATGCAGATTTTGGAAGAATAAGTTTTTCATTGTGTAAAATAAGCTTAGGGCGTCGGAGCCATGCAAACCAACCTTGCCGTGGATAGATCCACGTCGATATCAACCGCCGTTATCAAGAACTGATACAGTCGGACGGTTATGCTATTTTCGTAATGCTGAAAATGCCCCAATGGCCAAAGGTGCTCCAGTACTTCTGCCCCCCCTCCGGACGGAGGATACTCGATCTTCGGCTCGATCTCAGACGCTTGCGCAGCATGCAGGCGATCATTCGGAACTCCTGCGAACGGCATCTGTTCTATCTCGAACACGACAAAACGAAGAAGCAAATGGATCTGAGCCATCTGGATGCACAGCCGTCGGAACCTCGACGGAGGCCCCGGCTTTTACTCCGATTCCGGCTCCGGCAGAAGCGCTTGCGGTACCCGAACATACGGAAAAAGCCGGACCGACGCATCGGATAACCGTCGAGGTCGATCCGATGATCGCTCTTACGGCCATCGGTCTTGCGAAAGGCTATTTTCTGAGTATCGTCGAACATATCGAATCGCAGAGCGGGCTGCGCATGGATGAAATGCGCAAACAGCAGATGCTCGACACGCTGAACGAAATATACGAGCGCTGTATCGAAAAGACCGACGTGCGGGAGGTTGCCTACCTCTATCTGCGGTCGGAGCTTTCGGGAAAATTCAGCTGACCAAGACTCGGCATAAGGAGAATGGCGATAAGTTAAAAACAGAGTCAGGACCGCGCATAAAATTTGGGTGCTGCTCTGCGGCGGCGATCTTGTTGGGAAACAATGTCGCTGCTTTTTTGTGCTGATAAAGGGGTATTTGACATTACGGTTACGCAAAACAAATGTGTTTCGGATAACTTCCAAACCGTTATCGATGCCCCGAAATTGAAAATCACCCCTATCAGTAGTATGTGCTGACGGGGTGATTTTGTTAAGATTGGAGTTGTTGGATAGGCTTTATTTTTTATACAGCTCCATTCGTAAGAAGTTTTTTAATCGTGAGATCTATCTGTGGATCATCGAGTAGTAGAATGTCAAGGCTTGTGCCTCTAAAGTCTATTCCGTCCGATATAGTTACTGTCCAATCATAGTCCTCATATTGTTCGTCTTCATAAACTACGTACTCTCTATGGAAAAAACCATGGCCCGTAAAACGATCTCCCCAGCCGCCCGGTATTGGGTAGACCCTGATCTTTTGTTCGTTGTTTTTGAACTTTAGAGTCAGAGTCGTTTCCAGAGGTGTTACCAACCCGTTAATTAATGGAAGTTCGAGAGGGTTGGGAGGATAGTGACCCCATGTATACCCATTAAGTCCAGTTATAAAGTCGAAAGCTATTGGAGCCGTAATCTCGAATCCGGAGCCGACATAATCCAATGGTGTACTTGTGCGGATTCGTAGGCAAAGGTTAATATCTTTATAGTAAGACCCTCGTCTAATCCCTTCATAAGTTATATAGCAGTCCGGATCGATAATCAGGTCAGCATTCCATGTGCAATCTGTTTTCGAGATGGTGTTGGTCACGGTCTTGGTTACGAGTATGCTGCCTGTATCATCGCTTACAGTGATTGTGTAAGGGAGAGTTCCGCTTTTCAGAGGGACGAAAACTATGGGAAGTTGAACTTTTCCTGCTGCTGTGGTTTGTCGATATACCATGCGGTGAGTTTCTTCTGACCCGCTCCAAGTCTTTTCAGTCGAGTCAAAAGTTGCGTTGCGAAGGAAAATGCCATCGCCTTCCTTGCATTCGAGAGCAATATTGAGTACCGGGTGCGATTCGGTATCCTGCACGGTAATAGTGTTCCTGTTGAGCATATAGGTTTGGTTTTGATTCGTTTCCGAGGTTGTAATTGCAGCGGTTTCAAATCGGATAGTATAGGAACCTGTTTTATTCACGGGAAAGATACCGGTAATGGAAGTTTTTGTTGAAGCTGTCACTTGTCCGACAGCAGTCCCCGTTTCATCATCATAGACACCTGCAAAGTTTTTGATGACTGCTTCTGTGCTATTAATAACATATCTTACTGACCTGTTTGAAGCTGCTGTTTCGATGCAGATATTTTTTTCTGGGTCTGACGCGTCGATCCAACCGGCTTGGGGATTAGTTGCTGAAAGTGTAAAGGATGCTTTGGGGGAGGAGCATCGTACTGTCGCCTTGTACCCGAAGCGTGTTGTTGCATCTACGGAGGCAAGTGTTTGATACTGATTTTCGGCCACCATATATTTTGCATCCATGTGCTGTTGAATCGTTGATGCTGTACTCAGGTATGCTGTCGGGATATAGGCTCTATATTTCATGGTTGCAGTAGTGCCGGAGATATTGCCGGTGGGGATCATCAAAGCGTCGGATGATCTAATATTTTCCCAAGTTCCATTTTTGAAAGCTTGAAGTTGTCCGCCTTTGCTCTCCAGTAGCGTTCCGACATTCAGCGTGGGGAAGCAGGCTTCGGCCAATTCGGTGGCATCGGTTGCCGTATAGCTGACAGTCCCCAGATCATAATAGCCATTTCCGCCACCCGCTGGAATGATCTGCTGGCTTATCGGATAATACGTAGCCTCTGTAGATGTCACACGGGCATCCATTTCCGAATAGATCGTAATATTGTAGAGCGTGCGTGTATTGCGCTTGAGGGTAAATGACGACGGCGAGCCGTTGCCGAGATAGAGCCGTAGCGTAAAAAGACGACCGTCGGTATGGCTGCAATTCAGCTCCATGTATGTTGCGGCAGCCGGTGCATTATCCTTTGTGCGATCTTTCTCGGTAGTAATGAACGGTACATCGGGTTGGCAATTTTCGAAGATGTAGGTTTGGTCGGATGCTGTTGTGCCATTTAAGGAGTAATATGCTGTCGTACCCGTACATAGCGCCGCATTGGTGTATTCCCCTGACGCCGGAGTTGCAAGAGTCGTTGTCGAAGGAACATTGTGCAGGCGATACGACAGCAGCGTACAATCGGGGAAGGAACTTGCAATAGAAAAATTGAAGGCGACATAAGCGTATGTTCTTTTCAGCGGCAGATTTATATTTGTTCCAGCGGTTGTGCTTAGTTCGCCCATGTATGTCATAACGGCATTATTATAGGTGTCGATATCGAGCTGAGCAAGTGTCGTTGTGTGCAACGTAGATACATCTGCATTTCCGAGATCTTTTCCTGCATTTCCGATTGCCACGATGTGATAATTCCCGGCGATAATCTGCATGGTGGCCACAGAAACGGATGTGTAGTACTTATGGTATGAAAAGAGGTTGTTCCAGATAAAAACATTGAGGTCTTTAATGGTGGTGCTTTCTGCTACCGAATCATCGACGCTTCCCGTAGCTCTTGTAGTTAAAATCGGGTCCGGAGTGGTATTGAATCGGAGGTATACACTTTCTTGGATTTCCAAAGATAAATTGGTGTCCTGCTCACAAGACGTTAGAAATGCTCCAAAAGCAATTAAAACCGATAATTTGAGATATTTCTTAATGGAGATCATTACGTTTTATTTTTATGAGATTTAATAAAAAACAGAGTATCTCTTGTCACGAAATTTATTCAACCCTTTTTCAACTAAATCAAGAAAGAGATACCCTGTTGTGGTAAAATGGCAGTTATTAGTCGTCTACATAACTTTTATAGACGGGTTTATTAATAGATGGTTTGATTATTCATGGCGGTGTTTCGATTTTATTTCATCATTGTAATATCCGGCGGTAAATAGTATTTCGTGTTGGCCGACTCTATGTATCTGTCGTTATAGTGGAATTTGAAACCCGGATTGTCGCCGGGGCGTATCGAGACGGAGAATTTTTCGTCGCAGCGCCAGAGGTAGGTCGAGTTCCTCGCCCCTTTGGTGATCGTCGGCATTGCTGTCGATCTCTGTCCGACGGGCGGGATCTTCGACCTATCGAGTCGGTATTCCTCATAATAGAACTTTATCGGCTCGGAAGCCTTGTAATCGGTCGAATACTGCGTGCGGTAATCGTAGGCTACCTTCGGTACGGGACGTCCGCCTTCCATGACGAGATACTGAAATTCTATCCGGGCGATTCCCTGCCGGGTTATGTTCACTGTCCGGGGCTTGAGTCTGACTTCAAGCCGCGTGATGCAGTCGCGCGAGAGCTGGAGTGCATAAGTCGCCTCGTTGGATAGGAGCTGCCCGGTGCTGTCATACCAGCCGGCCGGTTCGAAGTTGAACAACTCCTCGTTCACCAGTGCGAGCGTTACCTTTTCACCTTCAGTATTGTGCTCTCCGGCTCCCTCGATGGTGAAACAACCCTCGACGCTGCTGGTCACGACTATGTTCTTCACGACGTCCATGTATGCGCGTGCTTTTGCCGATGTCTTGCCTGCTGTGACCTCGAATTCGAGGATCTGCTCGCCGATCTCTTCGGGTGCATACTCGAATGTCGCATCCGCATCGACGGGGCAGGCCTGCCCATTCACGGCATAGCCGTTCCGGAAGATTTTGCCTTTGCCCTGACTGACGGCCGGGGTTACGATGAATTTCTCGTCTGCGTCCGGCACACCTTGAATGTGGAGCAGCACCGGAATCCGGGCATCGGCCGCGGGGTTTACGATCTTCGCTTCGCAGACAGCTTCGGCCGTGATTTCTGATGGCGCTGTTACCGTCACCTTCAGGTCTTGCTGTTCGCTGACTTCGCCATCAGGGGACTTGGCCTGAAAACTTACGAGCAGATCTCCCGCTTGGGCCGGGGTAATTACAAGGCGTGCATGCTTGGCCGCGAGCTGCACCCATTGGCCGGACGTGTCCATGTCGCTTCCGTCGAGCGTGAGCGTGGCCTTCCCTTCGCGGATGAACGCTGAGAGGGAGAAGTTCCCGTCCACACCTTCCTGAGCAACGGTCAGCGTGAGGTTTACGGTCTCTCCCAGTTCACAGACCGCTGTGACGGTAGACAGGGATAATTGCGGCGTTGGCTCGACGATCTGGTATTTTGACGAGGAGCATCCGGCCGATACGAACAGCGCCAATGCGTAAAATAAGGTCGTTCTCATGGTGTTGTCAGTTTGTTACGATGATCTCAAGGGTCTTGAATTGGGTGGTATATCCGTCCGTTGCCGAGAGCTGAATACGGTGAATGCCCCGCTCGGCCGGGGTGTAATAAAGCGGCTGTTCCATGTTTGCCGGCACGGAGAACGCTTCGGCCGGGGTGATGGTCACGGCCCCGTACTGGAGTGTGCCGTTGCCGGTGAGTTGTGTATATGTTACGGGGATTGCTCCAGTCCATCCTGTTTTGGTGAGAAGCATGGTCAGTTCGATCCGCTCGGTGATGGACGCCGTTTCGGGGTACTCGACCTCCAGCGCGAGGGCGGGACTCTTCTGGACATTGAAGTTGATGAAACTGCGGCCGGACTGCTCGCCCTCTTTGGTTTTGACCTCGAAGGATATGCGCAGCGGCCCGGCCAGCGTCGGCGTGAGCGTCAGGATCTCCGTAGTGTTGGACATCGACGTCCATGTGCCGTCGGTCGGGAGGTCGCTGCCCTGCATCGAGAGCTCGCAGGCCCCTTCGTTGAGTACGGCCGAGAGCTGAAATTCCCCGTCGTACCCCTGCTGCGAGACCTTGAGCTGGAGATACGCCGGCTGGTTGATGATGTAAGAGTCCTGCAAGGCCGTCACTTCGAGCGTCGGCCGGGGCTCGGTGATCCGGTACTCGGATTTCTCACAGCCTGCGGCCGCGAAGAGTAAAAGTGGGAGGATTATTTCACGATATTTTTTCATTGTATAATAGGGTTTGAATTCACACAATGGGTAACGCTGTCTCCGGGTATTTCCCCGGTCTGGATCATGGCGCAGTGTGAGCACAGATCGGCCTTTACCCACCAGCACATTCCCAGCTTTTCATGGTCGCAGGGATCGTCCTTGGTGCAGCCGCATATTTTACAGGTCTGAACGGCTGTGTGGCCGTCCATGTCGGTCAGTGTAAGTTCTCGTTTCATATGTTTATTGTTATTGTTTTGTCCGGCTCGGTGACTATTAAGCCAACTTTCGATACCTCACTCCAGCCGTATGAATATTCATCATCCCACTCAATCTTAATGTTGTAATCCTCGTATCCGTTCTCGACCGCCCAGTCGTACAGTTCTTGCGGTGTCATAATTTCCTCCCGCACATGGGGCAGTATTTGATATGCACTCCTGATGCAAAACTATCATCGTCACATTCTGCGTCGTACGTGATCTTTAATCTTTGCCCGTCAATTTGCAAAACGCATTCGGATACCTGGTCAACTATCCACCACATACCAGGTTTGCAATACTCGCATGTTGTGCCTGTTTTTTCTTGTTTTTTCATAGTTTATCTTGGTATTTAATTTCCACACTGTCGATCTGCTCCCGCGTGATAGCGATTCGGTGCTTATCCTGAAAGGCCGATATCCTTTTACATACCCTCTTAGATTCGGCCGAGGACAGCATATCGTGATAGTATAGATAACTTTGGCAAAACAAGAGGGTCGCCAATTCCTTTCGCCTTTCGGCCGCTGTTTTCTCTGTTTCCATATCTCCGTCTTATTCATGAATCTCCCGCCAGCCGAGGATTTCGTGTCGGTAAAACGAGCCGTTGCCCGTGAACCAGTAGTTAAATTGCTTGTCGTAAGCCGCTATGTAATATATTCCCGGGGAAGTGCATATTATCACTGGTTTATTGTCATCCGGGGTAATGTTTGGGTCGTGCCAGCGCGTCAGCTCCGCGCGCTCGGATTTTCCGAACTGGATAAGCCATTCAAGGACAGAGAAGGTAGGAATACAGCATCCCATACATCCCCGGTCGCAATCCTTGCGGTCTCCACAATCTACACAGATATTTTTTTCGCAAAATGCTTTTGCCCTTTCCTTAATCGTCGTTCTCATTCTCGGTCAGTTTTTGGATGAAATATTGAGCAATTACACAGCTTGCATCGCATTTATTTCGTTTAGAGCATATAGCTTCTTTGCAATGATATTCCATAACAAAATAGCAAAACGCCTTGATTGCCTTCTTCCGCATCCGCTCCTCTGCCTCCTGCTCGGCATGCTCGACCGCATACTGGGCTACATCTACTCTCACGGCATGATATGGCAGGTCAAATTCTTCGCCCTCACAATCGACTTCTACTTTCCAGCTACCGTCCTCCAGTTCTTGTCTTGCTTTTTCGCTTTTCATATGTTCAGTTTATAGCCGTTAGACAAAAGCCATTCGGTAGCATCCATAAGTACATCGACCAATTTTATCCCCCGGTGGGAGATCAATTCTGCTCCGCTTTCAGTTTCATAGCTTACATACCATCCCTCGTAACATTTGGAGATATTGAGGTAAAATGTACCTTTTGCGTCAATGAACACGGGTAGTAATTCCTGCTGGTCGGCGACCGTGAAGGCGGGGGCGTACTGGCCGGGGAAATTTCTGCACATCCATCCAACATGCTCCTCTTCTGCTATTCGTAACTTACTCCGCCCTATTACTGCTGGCATCGTATGCCATACCATGCTCGCCTTCTCCGCGGGCACTCCCAGCTCGATCAGCCGCTTCGACTGCTCGACGCTCGTTACTTGGTCTGTCATAATTTTTGCTGTTTTATTTCGTTTTGTTTGTGACTATGAAAACCGACTCTTTGCGAATTGGCAATTACGTTCTGTGCGCCGGGAAAGTAATTGCCGTGACCAGCGTATTCCCCAAGGGGATCAACGCCCATACCGACCGGATCACCGGCAAGGTGTCGTACATCCCCGCCGACCGGATCGACCCGATACCCCTGTCCACCGACATGCTCCAGCGGCTCGGGATGCGCCGTAATGCGGTGCGTTGGGTCAAATACGGCGTCGATAACCTTTATGTCGACCGAGCCGTGGATAAGTTTTACATATCCATCGGCAGGCTTGGCGAGCGGGTATGTCAGGTGCGGTTCGTTCATCAGCTTCAAAATATACTCTCCGACGGCTGGGGCGTGGAACTTAAATTACGGCGGTAAGTTGTTCATATTCGTAGAAAAGCGTGCGTCATGGGTTGTTGATTTTCATAAAACACATCCACTGCGTTTTGGAGTTCTTGCCGCTCTTGTGGCCGAACAGCGGCTCCACTCCGAAAATTTCGATGATTCGGCTTGCGGGTATTTGCTCTTCGCACCACTTGAAGATTAAAACCCCTTCCGGTTTCAACACTCGCATACATTCGTCGAACCCCTGCTTTAGATCGGTTTCCCATGTGGATAACAATTTGCCGTATTTGTGCGCCATGTAGCTATTGTCGCCAAGACGGACAAGGTGCGGAGGATCGAACACAACAAGCCGAAATGTTGCATCTTCGAACGGTATACTTCGAAAGTCACCGATTACATCCGGATGCACCTCCAAACTCCGGCCATCGCAGAGTATATGCTCTTCGTCCCGAATATCCATGAACACGGCCTGCGGGTTCCGCTTGTCGAACCACATCATACGCGGGCCGCAGCAGGCATCCAAGATCAGTTTGTCCGTTTTCATAATTCACACTCAGATCTATTCGTCTGTCTCTCGCTCCAGCCGCATGCTGTCGGCCATGGCCCAGAGGTATAGGAGTGTCGTTCTGAAAAGTTTCATAGGGTAGTCGTTTGAATTATCACAGCTCTTCCGTCTGCAAGTCGCGGACGGGATATGTCCGGTTGTCGGGTTCGTAGAGGAAAAAATATATTCGTTCGAATTGTGTGAGACTGATTGCCCAAAGGTGCAATCCATCTGCGGCAGTGGAGGATATGTAATGCTCGTTGGCTTTTAGTTTTCGGCCACCTATCAAGCTCAGACATCGTTGTACTTCGTCCAGATTTTGACGTATCAAATACATTTGTCCCGCAGCAGGCTGGTACCACTTGCCCGGATTATCTTTATCGTAGTTGTAACATTTTTCGGTGAACTCGATTTTCCGCATAACGTCTTTGGCATTGAGTAATGCCTCTGTGTTTTTTCGGCCGTTATAATCGAATTTGGCTTCACTCCAGTCCTGCATGACCGTGAGATCAGAAACACTCGTGAACTCACCACCGCCCCAATCTCCGATAACGGGATCCGGGGCCATCAGAAACCTGCATTCCTCCGTGATGATTGCGACACCTTCAGCTTGTTCTTTCCATTCTTGGTGCCATGCCGAACTTGGGTAGTAGAGTGAATTGCAGTAAATATATACGCCGGGCTCGGGATTCGTGAGGCTTCCGTTAATCCCCTTGACTTCGACTTCGATGTCCACTTCGGAAACACTGATGTCGTCCTTTACTATGCAGTGGATTTTGTGTAAGCCGGTTTCATGGGGCTGGTATGAGAGCATATTATGGGAGTCTGCAGGGCAGTAGAACCGATTTCCGGCACTGCCGTCTTCGAGTATGAAAAATCCGTTGCCTTCAGTTGACAGTTGTACGAAAAAGTCACCGGCATAATTCTCTTTGGTTGCTGTTAAAATAAATTTAAACTGCTGTTCCAAATTGATTGTCGGGGTGATACATTCGGCATTCGTTATGATTTCCGCAGTATTGACACTCACTGCATAAATTCTTTTTTCGACCTTTGTCCCGTCGGCCGAGATTGCATAGATACCGAAGTTGAACGGCTGTTTGGCCGTCGCCCCGGCTTGGGGCGTAATTTTCAGGTGGAGCACCTTCGAGGAGAACTCCTCGTTGACGATCTCGTAGGGAATCTGCTGTTCGGCTTGCCATTGCAGTTCATGGCCGTCTACTGTTGCCACGGCCTTACCTCCGTTGCAGGAGGTGTTCAACAGGAAATAGTCTGCTGCCGGATTCTTTTCGGTGATTGTCAGTGTTGCCTCGATTACTTCGCCTAACTCGTATTCTCGGCTCTGGTAATCGAGTGCCATGCTGATCGTAGATTCCGGGCTGAGAGTCTCCGGTTCTGTGGAGTCTTTGCTGCATGCGATGGTAATAACAAGCAGTAAGGATAGAATAATTCGTATTTTCATGGCACAATGTATTTGGTGAAAGTGCCGCCGGTGGGACTCAAACCCACAACCTCAGCTCCCGATGGGAGGTGTGCTCTTTCAATTGAGCTACGGTGGCCAGAATCATCCCCGACAATGCGGGGATGATGAAATAGATTACTTTCCTACATTCACGTTCTGCGTTGAAAGTGCTTCCCAATTGGCTATGGCGATTGACAGCGTCATGTCTTTACCGGTAAGTCCGTCGAGGTTTACATTGAGTTTATATGAACCGTTGCGAAGCATCTTTCCGTCGGTGGTGCCTGTTAGTTCGGTTTCATAGGATAACGGTACTTGGTCGGCCGTGGTCGAGAGATTTCCATCAGCATCATAGATAGCATCGAGGACTACTTTTATTCGCGATCCCGTAGCGGCTGCGGCCTTCTCGTTGATGTAGAAAAGGTTGTTGTACTTGTATGCGTTCGTTTTCGACGCTCCGGTTTTGTCGCAGTAGGCGTCCTGCGCCGAGGTGAAAGAAGAACTTACGGTGGCGTACTTGCTCGTGGTCTGGTCAATCAGGAAGGACTTCTCGGCACCGCGGCTCAAGGTTACCTTCTTGACCTCGACGCAGCCGTTGCCGTACTTGGTACGGAACGAGTCGGTCATGGAGGTCTGAATCTCGACCTTCGCCACGACGCGCTTCACGGTCATGGTTACGGCCGTCGTCCCTGCTGCGATCTTGACGCTCGCGGAGCCTGTCATAACGAATCCTCCGGTGCGCATGGCCTTTGTCGTGACGTTGGCGTAGGTGCTGTTGTAGGAGGCGATGTCGCTTTCCAATTCTGCGAGCAGCCCGGTTTTGGTGGTGATATTATCCGCTATGTTACGGTTGATGACGACATAGAAATCACACGAGGCATCGGCGCTCACGCCCGGAAGTACGAACTTGATCGGCGTCGTGGTCGAGCCGTTCATTTCGGCGGCGGTCAGTACGCGGCGCAGGATTTGCGTGCCCGAGGTGTTGTAGACGATAAGTACGGCGGAGGAGATCGACTTCTCCCAACTTTCGGTAGTGCCGGAGCCAAAGGCGCGGGTTCCGTCAGCTACACTTTCATTTTTCAGGATAAGTTCGATTTCGCCTTCCTTTCCACCGTTGGTCGGTGTAGGATTAACTTCGTCTTTCGTGCAGGCTGCAAGCAGCATCGGCATTACCGCGATTGCGGTCAGTTTCATAAAAAATTTTTTCATAGAGGATGATTAAAAAATTAAGTGAGAAAATAAGTTATTTTCGAGCCTATGCTCCGAAATGTTCTTCTTGAATGACTGTTCCTTCCCAGTCGGAGATAATCACCGTCACATTGGCTCTGTTCAGGAGAATGCGGATGTCTATCTCGACGTCGTGTCCCGGATTAGGGGCGATTTCCATGTAGCGTTGTATCGTGGCCACAAAGAGTTCATGCCCGTAAATCGAGGTGGGATCGTCGGTGTAGATGCCGATTGAGATTGGCGAGTCCGAAGGAAAGTAGGGCGTGTAAAACGATCCCGACATGGTGCCGGCCGCCGGGTCGCGGGCCAGTTGGGGACGATACATTCTGAAGCCGCCGCAGGGCTTGTTGTCAAAACTCAGAGCGGCGTAGTTGTTCAGCCCGAAATAGAAATCTTCGGGGTTGTTGATGTTCTGCATCCCTTCGACACGGACGTTGACCTTGTAAACGGACTTGAACAGGTCGATGTCGAAGCGCAGCGAGTCGCCCTTTTGGATCGGCGTCTGGATGCGGTTGAAGAAAAGCGGGTCGGCACCCGTATCCGGGAAGGTGATGGCGGCATCGCCGAGGTTGTCTGCCGATACCGTGGAGCCATGCCCTACGTTCGCAAGCGTCACAATCCCATATTCTCCATTTGAAATGTAGGTCTGCATGGCTCCGGTATCGGTCAGGAACTCGTCGCGCGTAAGCGTCGTGTCGCGGTACTGCCTGCCGGTCTTCAGGTCGAAGAAGAACAGGCGCAGGGTCTGCACCTCGTCCATGGTGTCGTGCTCCCCGTCGTTGTAGTTGTAGCGCAGGTATACGATGGCCTTGCGCTTCACATCGACGTCGATGTCGTCGTGGATCTCGCAGCCGGGGAGAAGGCTTGCGAGCAAAAGTCCTGTGAACAGTATTTGGATAGGTTTCATGCTGCTATTTCTTAAATCCGATTTTTTGTGGTTCCTGCCGAATTTGCGGTAGCTTGACGGACAGTGCCCCTATGGCCTCGTAAATTGCGTCGATGTCCTTGACGATGTCTTCGCTCATGTCGTTCATGGCTTTCAGGTTCTCCCGAACTTCATGTTCGATAAGCTGAAGACGGCTGCGCATTTCCGCAAGCTCGGCCGAATGCTGCGATGCCTGCGTGAGATAGTTGCGCATGGCGACGAATGCCCGCATGATGGCGATATTGACTTGTATCGCAGACCCGCTGCGCAACACACTCGATAACATGGCAACGCCCATTTCGGTAAAAGCGAACGGCATATACCGAATGCCGCCCTTGTTTGAGGTCACAATTTGTGACCTCAAACTGTCTTTCAAAGAGTTATACTCTTCGTTCGAAATCTCGAACATAAAATCTTCCGGAAACCGCTCGATATTTCGGCGGACAGCCTGTTTTAAAACTTTCGTCTCTACCTGATAGAGTGCAGCCAGGTCGAAGTCGAGCATCACCTGCTGTCCACGGATCTCGTAGATCTTATTTTGTATGGTTTGTAGTTCCATCTTACCAGGATGCTTTTACGTTATTCTGTTTGTATAAAATTTGGATCTCTGGATCGAGGTTACCGCGGAACTTCAGCACCGGATCTGCCTGAATCGCCTTGAGGTAATACTCCAGTCCTTCGCGCGGCCGGTTCATGCGCGAGAGTGCTATTGCAGATAGGTAATCGGTTCTTGGGTTCTTCTCGGCCGGCGGCAGCTGCTCCAGAATCTCGAATGCCGCCTCGTCGTAACTCAGCGAGAGCAGCACGATCGCAAGGTTCTGGCACTTGTAGTCGTTCAGGGTGCGCAGCGCCCCGACATAATCCCGGTCGCGGAGCTGCTGTACGCCGCGCATGTAGGTCGTATCGAGTACGGTCAGCACGACGGTATCCTTGACCATATCGACGCGGCGGAGGTTATAGCGGAAGTCTACGGCCCGCAACTGGGGATAGAGGATCTCCTTCATGTAGGCATAGTCCTTGGGAAACTGCTGGCGGATTTGCGGCTCCGTTACGTCGAGGTTACTGCTTTGATCGATCATGTCCGTAATCTTCTCCCAGTTGGGTACGTCGCTGTTGTGTCGGATCAGGCGCTTGAGCAGCGTCCAGTCCTCACCGATCGAGCGGGTGCGAATGAGCGTATCGACCTCGTGGCCGAACTTGCGCACCAGGCGCTCCTTTATTGCGCGGGCACGTTCGCCGGCAATACGGTTGTTGGTCGCCATCGAGCCGTCGGGAGAGGATGAAGCGGTAATGGTGATAGAATCGACGAAAAACTCGTATTGGTTGATAAGCGTGTCCATCAGGCGCTCGATTTTGTCAAGCTGCACATGGTTCTGGCCCATCGTGTCGATTACATTGGCACGGCCGACCGGGAAGGTGATGTAGTTGCGGTCGCGTACCTCGACGTACTTGTCGATGATCTTGAGCATGTAGCGCGGCTCGTTGTCCAGGAGCGAGAGCATGGATGTCACGGTGTAGGTAAGCGTGTCGCTGTTCGAGAGGTCGTAGCGGCTGCGGTCGATGGCGTCGACGCGGCCCCGGAAAAAGAGATGCAGGCGCTTCGTATCCTTCGTCGGCCGATAGGTCTGGGTGTAGTAATACCGGATCTCCCCTTTGCGGATCAGCACGGAGTCGAGCCGCGGATCGGATAAATAGGGGAACGAGATCGTTTGTTTGTAGGTGGACTCCAGTTTGTCGGCCCGGCGCTTTTGGCCGCCGGCGATGTAGCGGTTGTAGGCTTCGTAGTACTTCGCGGCCAGACCGATAGTGGTCGTAAGCTCTGTCGAGTCGCCGAGCATGCGGTTCAGGTACTTGTTCATCTGCCAGTACTGGCGCTTCTGGATGTCGGAAAAAAGCTCACCCCGGATAGAGAGCGGTTGCAGCGCCTCTTCAGTCCCGTTGTTCTCTATGACCGGGGTGAGCGACAACCCCCACGTGCTGCTCTGGAGAGCAGCGGGTATGCCTACGATGAAGTCGATCGCAATCTCCCCGTTGCGTTCAGCTACGGTTTTCGACTTGGCAACGATGTAGACCGTCTGAATGTTCTCGCCTTTGATGGTGACTTCTCCCGTGGAGTCGCGTTCGACCTCGGCCAGATAGGCGCTGTCACGGCCGCCGTTCATCGAGATTTTTCGCATTTGCGTGACAGCCCGTTCGACGTCTTCTACTTCGGGTGTCTCCACGGGGCCATTGCTGGGCAGATGGATGTCGGCCGTCGGGGTGCTGCGCTGCAAGGAGTGCGTCATGGCGCAAGAGAGCATCAGGACGGTCAGAACTATGTAAACGAGTGTTCTATACGGTTTCATTTCTGAAATTAATCTTCAAGTGGTAGAACAAAAGAGGCGATAGATGTTAGTATCAGAAGGAATAATAAACCGATTTGCTTCGATAACAATTTGCTGATTTCAGCATCGTATGCTGTTATTATTGATTCTATTGAAATATCTTTTGCTTTCGCCAGAATAGCATCTTCTGAAGATAGCTGATCTTGTTTCTTGGCGTTATGATTGCTCCACTCCTCGATGGCCAGGCGTTTCGTTGCATTGTCAAATTCTTGCTGATAACGATGTGGTAATTCCTTTACAGTGAATGCTGTATATCCGATCAATGCCATTTGGATCAACAGAATTGTCAGGCCGAATATGCGCAAATAGATACGGTTCATAATAAATTGCATTTTGATTTTTTGTCCGATAGTGCTTCGGCAATATGCACGATGGCTTTGCCCAGATGCCTACTCTCCCTGAGATCCTGAAGTTCCTGTTTCTCTGGAGCCGTTTCATGCCACTCTTCATAGCAGTCGGGACAATACATGAGATTGACGGCTCCTACATAGAACCCGCTTGAACTGATCTTCCGACCGCAGCGGTCGCAGACTTTGGCCCGAGCCCATACTTTGATTTCGGCGGCCGATAATGTCAGTACTTTATATCCTTTGGAGTTTTCGAAAGTCGTTGTCATGGGATCTGTGAATTAGAACAAGTAGGAAAATGACAGGTTGCATTTGATCGGGACGAGCAGGAACCGGCGGTGACGATAGGTATACTCGTCGTCGAACTCCCCGATGTGCTTCGGCCGCAGCTTCTCGGTGTAGGGGGTATAGACGATACCGGCCCCGATCTCGACGATGAAGTTCCAGCGGGTACTCAGGAGTTTCGAGTAACCCCAAGAGCATCCGATGCCGTAGGCATTGCCTTTGAAGGTGCGTTTGTCGTAACCTATGGTGTAGTTGGCATAAAACAGCGAGGGGGAGACGAACTGTCCGATGTATCGCTCGACGAACCAGTGCCGCCATCCCGGTTGCAGGACGACATGGCTCCACTGGGTATCCTCGAACTTGAGCGGATTGACCGAGACCGGAATGTTGAGCGTATTGTGTAGGTTCACATTCACGTCAATGGCCGCATTGATATTACCGGCAGCCCATCCGACGATGTTGGTCGATACGGACGAGAACTGGGCCTGCGCAACCGCTGAAATAAGAATTGCGGCAATAGATAAGAAGATATGTTTCATTTGCAAACGTTATTAAAATGCTAATTTGTTAAATTGGGACCGGATCTTTTGATATACTTCTTCCCTTCACCAATCAACATTTTCTGCCATCGGAGGTATAAATAGCAATACGGGAGCGGATTTTGCTCAATGCCGTTCTTGGAAACTCCGTAGTGCAGGTGTGGCCCTGTGCTGCGCCCTGTGCAGCCGACACGTCCGATTGCCTGGCCGATATGAACACTGTCACGTTCCGCAACGTCGATCGAACTCAAATGGCCGTAAAGGGTCATGAAGCCGTAATCATGGCGCAGTCGGATGAACTTTCCGATCGTTGCAGTCCGGCCGACCTTCGCCACCATTCCTCCCGCTGTCGCATAAACCCATTCGCCCGGGTTGCCAGGCAGATCTATGCCTGCGTGGTGTTTGTATTCATTCAGGAGCGGATGGAGACGGGTTCCGTAAGCGGAGCTGATCCGGAGGTGTCGAAAATCTTCGGCCCGAAGTGGCGAGATGCAGGGTACATGGTCAATTATCGGATTCGGCCGCTTGAGCAGCAGAATCGTTTGTTCGACTTGGCGGTAGTTTTCTGCCATATTCAATAATCGCTCGATACCGGTTTGCGGTGCGAAACTGCAAACCGTCGCGGCGCATAATATAAGAAATGTCATGCTCTCGTAATTTTACTGCCGTAGTAGGTATTACATGTGTTTTTAGCAGGGATGCCGCTCTTTCGCAACGGATGATACCTGTATTGGATGGAACCGTCGAAGGGGTCGATAAAACAGCCGCAGATCACGCCGATACGTTTGTGCCAGTCGTAATCAATTTCTACAAGTGCCCCATCTGCAAATTCTCGGTCTTCGAGGTGTTCTTCGTCCAATGCAGCGATTGCCAGATCGAGCGTCTGACGACGCTCTTTATATTCTTTATTCGTCATAATTTATATCCTTCGTTTTCGGCCAAACATTTTAATCCGTCGTAAACAGCTTCCCAGACATACGATTTATGATGTTTGAATAGGTGCTGTTTGATAATGGAGTCCATTTCTGCGGTGAACTCAATAGTGGATCTTCGAACAGTCGTTCTGATCTTTTTACGCCCCTTTTTTACACCGCGACGTCTGGAGCCTTGTCCCATGTCGGTAATCAGGTTATCAAGTTCACTGGTCATAACTATTTCTTTTTGAGTCGGAGCATCACTTCTTTAGAAAACGCAGCCATATCGAGAGCCGCATTGCTGCGTTTATCAAATTCATAAACGCTTTTATGTGCCAGTTCGGCCCTCCGGAAACTTTCACAATAGCGAATCCGGCAATCAAATACAGGCAGACCGCTATCGTTCAAATGCGAAATAAGATTTTGGGATGCGATTCTACCTGCGCTAAAAAGCGTTGGAAGTATTCCCAAAACCGTAACTTTTGGATTGTATTCCCGTTGAATGGTTGTTATTGCAGCAATCACGGAGTCGAGGCCTTGCGATGCGAATTCGCCGGTTGTAACCGGAATGATTACGTAATCTGCAGCTACGACAGCATTGACAACTGTTTGACCTAAACTGGGTGGGCAATCAATAATCGCGTAGTCATAAATTTCCGTATAATCCCGACTATGCAATATATCTGTGAGGATGTACAATGAATTGTTTTCCCCTTCGATCAAAGAATTAATCTTAGAGGATCTAGCATTGGATGGAATAATATGCAGATTCTTTCTGACAATAGACGGGGTAACTTTATCGCGCATGGCAAAAATCCCGAAAAAATTGTCTTGTTTGGGTACATCAGTTTGGTAGAAGTGAGTAAGGTTTGCCTGTGGGTCTGCATCAATAAGTAGTACGCGCTTTTTTTCAACCGTGGCTATATATTCTGCCAAGTTGATCGTTGACGTGGTTTTGCCAACCCCGCCTTTCAGATTGAGAATTGTTATAACTTTCATTGTGCTAAAGTATTGAAGGGTTTGAGAAATCGAATTCAGCTTGTATCTCAGCAGGTTTGAGTAGTTCGCCAAGCACTATATTTTGCATAGCCTGTCGATAATAGGCTGCATGATTCGTTATTTCGCCTTCATTATCGGCGATATATGCAAGTAATTCGTTATGTTTTCTATACACATAGCGGCTATTCTGCGGGGTGATCTTTTCTAAAATTGAGTTCATGGAGCGAGCTGTTATCCCCAAATGTGAGCCTGTGTCCTTAATCCGGCTCACTCGGTTCTTATAATCTCGTCGCTCCTGATCACTCAACTGCCCATTATGGATGATGAAATAAATTATATCAGGAATCTTCGAACGCTGGGGAAACCGCTCGTAAAATGTGAACCAGTAATTGGTTTTGTGCATTAAGGCATCGGCGCTGCTTTTCAGTATCCGTTTCCGAAAATCGTGATACGAATTGTATTTTGTTGGATCTACATTTAAAATAGATCTCAGTTCCAAATAGGTAACAGTCCATTGGCCTTTATCCGCCCAACGACAGATATTGAAATATAACTTGGCAGTATAGATTGAACTGGCTTTCTCAACGGTCTCTTTCAAGATTTGGGAGAAACCGTTTTGAGGATTAATGATTGTATGTACAATCTGTTCGTGAAAAAAGAAATGTGCATTCTGACGACGTTTATTTTTTCGTTCAATCGCAACATGACACAATCCTCCAGTTGCAGACAGTTCCTCATTTGTCAAAGCCGATCTTTGCGGAAAAGTCACACTGATACGGCTCATGTCGAGGAGAGCTCTTTCGAGTTCGTTATAATGTTCGGGCCTAACGCCAAAGTCTCGTAATGGTAATACAATCTCTACCATGTGTGATTTTTTATCCCAATAGACATTTTTTGCCTGGAGGGAAATCTTGCCATCAGGGGTATCGAAATTTGTCCGAATAATCGGTTGTAGCGATATTGCAATACGAAATAGAGCGAGGAACTGCGTGTAAGAGTACGCAGATCTCATATCAATAAACAGATTGGGATGCTTGACCTTCGTATATGACGATATATCAATAGCTGTTTCCGAAACGTTATTTCCCGGAATCGTGTAGACGTAGCCACCCCTATCTCGTATTTTTACCTGATTCGCCATCTGTAAAATTTGGGGAGACAGGGGCAACTGCCTCCCCGAAGTTTCTCTTCTTTACTTCGAAAAATAGATTATTAAAAGAACCATATATGCGCTTTCTACGCATATTTGAATATCATTTTGGAATCCAATTCCCCATGATGTCTTGTTTGAATTTCGATTCATGCCTTTTCCAACTCCATTTCTCGGCTCGTGTGTGATCATAAGCCTTAATCCATTCTGTTGTTGGATATTTCGTTATAATTCTATTTTTTATTTCTCCGCTTTGAACTTGTCTTATCGAACAGTTGTGCCATTTAATTATCCGGCAGTTTGGACAATCATAGACTATCTTTTTTCTTGTCTCAGCATTGTGTGAACAAGCAGGGCAGAGTATCTTGAATAATACAGTGTATGTCCGTAGGCGTAGATATTCACGTTTTTCTTGTTCTTCTACAGTTGCCCAGTATTCGGCCCACTCTTCTTTTGTCAGAGGTCGGTTGCTGCCCATCTTGGGTTTTGATATATAGTAATTGAATTGATGATTGGCAAAGAGCTTGATTGATCTCCACTCTACTCAGATAGTATCTCGCACCAATTTTTCTCAAACTAATCAAATTGGCTTCGAGTAGCTCTCGGATTCTGGCTTCTCCGAATTCCAACTCCGCTTTTTTGCGAGATAGAGCATCGGATTTTGGCCGCAACTCTTTCAGAACCGTTGAAGAACCGACTGCGATAGCCTCTTCAAGTAGTTGCTTTATTGTTTTGAGGTCCGGGATCATCATTTATCCGTGTTATAATGAATAGTTTCGGTTTCCTGTGTTTGTGTGTCTTAAATCGTAAATGAGAATATCTTGCGCTCCTTCGCAATCGTTTAATCGCGGCACGAGCATTATCTGCCGTGTTGTCTTCTAATTTCAGCGACCAAGCATCATTGATCTCCATTTCTGTCAGTACAGCCTGCCAGTTGGACGGCGCGGATTCTGGTCGCTTTTTTAAGATCCTCCCCATTTTTGGTTAATTCCTATTTTTTCAGTAACTTACCCCGATTTATTGGGGTATGAACGTATGGTACGTTCGTACCACGATGCAAATATCTAACTATTTTACGACACATGCAAGAAAAAGAGGAAAATATTACGAAAATTATTTATCGGCTGCAAGAGTATGTTAAGTATAAAGGCATTACACTTAACCAGATTGCTGTTGTTATTGGAGTAAGCAATAGCTATTTTAGCAAAATGGCCAGTAGTGGAGGCTCTTTAGGTGAAGATATCATCCGTAAGATATTACTATTTTACGACGATCTGAATTCTGATTGGCTTATCATCGGGCGTGGCAAAATGATAAAAGATAGAGCAATTTCTCAAAATGAGGCTCCCGATTTTGTGAATGCTAAACTTGTTCAGGCACTTGCTGATGCAAATAAAGCATTATCTGCGGCAAATGAAACCATACTTCAGCAACAGGAAATAATTGCAAATCACACAAATACAACAACTTACACCCCCCCCCATGCAGGGTCGGAGGCAAAACTTCCACTAAACCCAGTTGATAAAAAATAACACGCTTTAAGGGGTCTATAAAAAGAAATAAGATAAATCGCGCATTTTAAGCCCGAATTTTTTATCTCAGGCCGAATATGACCCCACATTCGTTTTCTTGGAGAAAATCGAAATTTGGGAACTTAAAATCGCAAATAGCGCCTATTGCGCTACTTTGTATAACCTCGCATCAGAATTGAAATCAGTTAAATAAATTCCGAATGTTGCCCAAATAAGATTTCGTACAAGGTTGCAAATTGCTGAATATGAATTGAAATAGGATAGATAATACCTTAGTCTTCTAAGCTGTCGGTCGTGGGTTCGAATCCCGCCGGGATCACTCGACGCCGGGCCGCAAATGCGGCCCGGCATTTTTTCATCCGTATCGAAAACGCCATAAAACAGCCTTCCGCGCGCATTTTTCCGCAATTTATTTTGCCGGGCGGAATATTTTGCCTACATTTGCAGGCTTAAAAGCCCAAAGTGGGTGAGCGTTTTTTATTAATTACAACAAAATTTTATAGCAAAATGGCTGTTAAAATTCGTCTGGCACGTCATGGTAAGAAGGGTTACGCCTTCTATCACATCGTTGCCGCAGATAGCAGGGCGCCACGTGATGGTAGATTTATCGAGAAGCTGGGTACCTACAACCCCAACACGAATCCTGCTACGATCGACCTGGACTTCGAGAAAGCACTGGGCTGGTTGCAGAAAGGCGCACAACCTACGGATACCTGTCGGGCAATTCTCTCGTACAAGGGCGTATTATACAAGAAGCACCTGCTGGGCGGTATCGCCAAGGGCGCATTCTCGGAGACCGAAGCCGAAGCTCGTTTCAACAAATGGATGACCGAGAAGGCCGGTAAGATCGAGGCTAAGGGCAACAAGCTCGAAGCGGATGCCAAGTCGGCCGAAAAGGCCCGTCTGGCCGCCGAAGCCAAAGTCAAGGAGGAGCGCGCAAAGGCCATCGCCGAGAAGAAGGCCGCAGCCGAAGCTGCCGCCAAGGAGGCCGAGCAGGCCGCTGCCGCAGAGGGCGCAGAAGCACCCGCTGAAGGCGAAGCCGAAGCTCCCGCCGCAGAATAAGCGCAGAACGCTTCTTTCCGGAATCCCGGTAAATTTCCCAACGCGGGAATTTACCGGTTTTTTTCATTACTTTTGTAAACTCTTTCCGGCCGGGCGGTACGCCCCGCAGTGCCACGCCACGCATGGAAAGTCCCCCTGCCGCACCGCCGGACGAGCGAGAATCGCACGCTCCACGCGATACGGAGGATAAAACACCGTAAACCGAACCGACATGAGCGTTTCCATACCCGCAGGCAGAATCAACAAGCTTTTCGGCACAGACGGTGGAGTGATGCTGTCGCTTTACGCCGATTTCCCCGCGGATTTCGACACCGACACCCCGCTGCTGGTCACCATCGACGCCCTCGAAGTGCCGCTCTGGTGCGAACGTTTCGAACGCCGCGGAGCCTCAGGCGCCGTCGCCGCATTCGCCGACTTCGACACCGAACGCCGGGCGCAGGAGCTGCTCGGCCTCGAATTCCGCATCCGATTCGACGAGGAGAATGACGACGAATTCTACATGGAGGACCTGATCGGATTCGCCGTTACGGGCTTCGAGATGCGGCACGGCGGCACGGAAAACGGCGGAAACGGCGGAAATGACGATGGCAACAACGCAAACAACGACACCTGCAACGACGACGGCAGCAGAGGCGGCAGCAACGATAATGCCAACGCCAACAGCGCCGGCAGCGACGCCGGCGACAGCATGCCCCCTGCCGGACAATTCGCAGGCAGGGTCGCGGACTATTATGACAGCGAAGCCAACCCGCTCTTCGAGCTGGAAATCGGCGGCCGCCGGGTGCTGGTCCCCGCCGCCGAGGAGTTCATCGCCCATATCGACTTCGAGGGGCGCACGATGAAGATGATCCTGCCCGAAGGGCTGATCGACCTATAAGATTTTCAAGACAATATGGCACATGTAGTAATCGGATTATCGGGCGGCGTGGATTCGTCCGTCGCGGCGTATCTCCTCAAACGGCAGGGGCACGACGTCACGGGGCTTTTCATGATCAACTGGCACGACACCACGGGCACGCTCGAAGGCGACTGCCCGTGGCACGACGACCGGGTTTTCGCCGAGCTGGTCGCCAAACGGCTCGACATTCCGCTGCGCATCGTGGACCTCTCGGCCGACTACCGCACGCGCGTGGTCGATTACATGTTCGCCGAGTACGAAAAGGGCCGCACGCCCAACCCCGACGTGCTGTGCAACCGCGAAATCAAGTTCGACGTCTTTCTGCGCGAAGCCCTCAAGCTGGGCGCGGACTTCGTCGCCACGGGCCACTACTGCCGCAAGGCCGAAGAGCTCCTTCCCGACGGACGGACGGTCTTCAAGCTGCTCGCTGGCGCCGACCCCAACAAGGATCAGAGCTATTTTCTCTGCCAGCTTTCGCAGGAGCAGCTGCGCTACGCCCTGTTCCCGATCGGCGATCTGCTGAAACCCGAAGTACGGCGCATCGCCGCTAAGCAGGGACTCGCCACCGCCAAGCGCAAAGATTCGCAGGGCATCTGCTTCGTGGGCAAGGTGGACCTGCCTGCTTTCCTCCAGCAGAAACTGGCTTCGAAAAAGGGCAACGTCCACGAGATCCTCCCTTCGTGGCCGAAATACGACCGGGCTTTGGCCGCAGCCCCGGCCAAAGCCGAAAACGCCGCTGGCCCCGGTACGTCAGACGCCCGGACGAACAGCACGCTTTCGACCGAAAACCGCGCTATACCTGCTGCAGCGGATGCCGAAGTCGCCCGAACCGACGGCGAACCTTCGACCGAACGCCTTACCGTCCTCGCCGCCCCGTGGCGCTACACCGTACGCGACGGCAAGAAGATCGGCGAGCACAACGGTGCGCATTTCTACACCATCGGCCAGCGCAAGGGGCTGGGCATCGGCGGCCGCCGGGAGTCGCTCTTCATCCTTGCGACCGACACCGCGCAGAACGTCATCTACGTCGGCGAGGGCGACGCCCATCCCGGTTTGTGGCGTCCGGCGCTGCACATCGCTCCCGGCGAAATCCACTGGGTCAATCCCGCACGCGCCCTCTCGCCCGGACAGAGCGCCCGCTTCAGCGTCCGCATCCGCTACCGCCAGCCGCTTCAGGACGCGACGCTCTTCATGCGCGACCAAGGCGCCTACATCCTCTTCGACCAACCCCAGCGGGGCATCACGCCCGGACAGTTTGCCGCATGGTACGACGGCGACGAACTGGTCGGTTCGGGCGTAATCTCCGAATGACCGCGTTCCCGCAGCCGCCAAACGCCGCTGCTTGCCGCACACCGGAAAAACACCGGAAAAACATCGGGATAATTCCGACTCCAATCAAACGTTCAGCCTATGAATATCGAAGATTTCAGGACCTACTGCCTTTCGTTCAAGGGGGCATACGCAAAGACGAAGTTCGAAAAAGCGGCTTTGCAGACCCCGTAATCGGCATCGGGGAACGGCATCAGGGAGATATACGGCGACGGAGGAAAAAACTCCGTCTTTTTTATGCCCCGGCGAGAGCCGGAAGGTCACTTAGACATAGATAAGTATTGCTTAGGTATAAGCGGTCATTCATAATGGCACGTTTTTTAGTTTTACATCCGAAAAACGTACATTGTGAAAACAGCGATCGACCTATACGTAATCGACGCCATTCGACGCGAACGAAGGGCTCAGAAAGTATCTCAGGCCATGTTGTCCTTTGGGATCGGCGTTTCGCGCGGTTTTGTCGGTCAGGTCGAAAGTCCGAAGTATAACACAAAATACAACATAATCCACATCAACGAGATCGCCAAATTTCTGGGTTGTTCGCCGCGCAAGTTCCTGCCCGAAGAACCGATCTAAAATCCGGCTTATGTTCCTGCGCCGCCCGACACCTGCCGTTACTGCCCCGTTCTGCGTCCTCTCCGGTCCGCAACACAGATTCGATTCCCGGCCTACGGCCCTATACAGCCCGGCAGCCGCCGTCACCACCGCTCTCCGCGTCGGCATCCGCCCGAAACAATGCTCCTCCTCCGGGGCCATATCCCTGCACCGCACAGCCCCCGCCGCCGCACTTCATACCCGCACCGAACCGGGAGACCGATCCAAACAGCGCCCGATGCTCCTGCATCATACGATTCTCATCTTTACATTTTTCCTCCTCAGCGCCGGCTGCGCCCTCGCCCAGCCCCGCATCGGCATCGCCTACTGCGACCTCGACCACCTCTACGACACCATACCGGCGCTCTTTTACGACGACAGCGACTACACGCCCGGCGGCCGTCTCGCGTGGGACACGGAACGCTACCGCCGCAAGATAGCCCGTACGGCCGCCGTCATCGACTCGATGCGCATGCCGCTCGTCGCGCTGTGGAGCGTCGAAAACGAAGCGGTCGTGCGCGACATCGCGGCGGCCTGCCGGGGCGACTACAGCTACCTGCACCAAACGCTCAACTCGCTCGACGGCATGGATTTCGCACTGCTCTACTACGGCGACCTCTTCGATCCCCACTACGAGGAGCCGGGGCGCCGCTACCTCTACATCGAAGGCACCCTGCGCTTCCCTGCCCCGCGCACCCGCCGCACAACCGGCCGCCCAGTCCGCCCGGCGCGCACCGACACCGTGGGACTGGTGTTGTGCAGCGACACGCGCATGGCCGAATGGGTCGTCCGCGACCTGCGCGAAGAACGCCCCGGCGTGAAGCTGATCGTTCTGGGGCGCACCGCGTCGCTCGACGCGGCGGCATACGGACTGCGCGACGCCCTCGAACGGCCGGCCCGGCTGGGCCGGGGCAACGTCCGCCGCCGCGGAGGCTGGCTCATGCGCGACCGCATTCTGGCCGACACCGCGCTGAGGTGTCCGGGCGGCGACGTTTTCGCCCGTCGCTATCTGCTTGATCCCAAGACGGGTAACCCGCTGCCGACCTACGAGAGACGGCGTTACCGGGGCGGCTTCGGCTACGCCCTGCCGGTATTCGTTTACTTGGAGTAGAATTTTTTGGAATTTCAGAAAAGTTTTCCTATATTCGCATTCCCAACGGCAAATAGGATTCTTCGACGAGGCGGTAACAGCGATGTCACCGCAATTTTCGTCTGTAGGGGAAGAGATTAGCTAAAAATTTTTATAAATTTACATATCATTAAATTAACCAAGAAAAAAATTATGGCAGACGTAAAACGAGTCTATACCTTCGGCAACAAGGAAGCCGAAGGCAACGGCAAAATGCGTGAGCTGCTCGGCGGCAAAGGTGCCAACCTTGCGGAGATGAACCTCATCGGCATTCCCGTTCCTCCGGGATTCACCATCACCACCGAAGTATGTGCGGAATATTATGCCCACGGCAAGGAGGCGGTCATCAAGATGCTCCGTCCCGAAGTCGAGCGGGCGATGCAGAATATCGAGAAACTGACCGGCATGAAGTTCGGCGACAAGGAGATGCCGCTGCTGGTTTCGGTCCGTTCGGGCGCACGCGCCTCGATGCCCGGCATGATGGACACGATCCTCAATCTGGGTATGAACGATCAGGCCGTGGAAGCCGTCGCCAAGCGTACGGGCAACCCCCGCTTCGCATGGGACTCGTACCGCCGTTTCGTACAGATGTACGGCGACGTGGTGCTGGGCATGAAGCCCGAATCGAAGGAGGACCACGACCCGTTCGAGGTCATCATCGAGGAGCAGAAGGAGAAGCGCGGCGTCAAGAACGACACCGACCTGACGACCGACGACCTGAAGGAGCTGGTGCAGAACTTCAAGGCCGCCGTCAAGAAGCAGACCGGCGAAGATTTCCCGGCATGCCCTTGGGATCAGCTCTGGGGAGCCGTATGCGCCGTGTTCGGCTCGTGGATGAACGAGCGCGCCATCCTCTACCGCAAGCTCAACAACATCCCCGCAGAGTGGGGAACGGCCGTTACCGTGCAGGCCATGGTATTCGGCAACATGGGCGCCAATTCGGCGACGGGCGTAGCCTTCTCGCGCGACGCCGCGACGGGTGAAAACCTCTTCAACGGCGAGTACCTGATCAACGCGCAGGGCGAGGACGTCGTGGCCGGCATCCGCACCCCGCAGCAGATCACCATCGAAGGCTCGAAGCGCTGGGCCGTGGCCCAGAACGTCTCCGAGGAGGAGCGCCGCACGAAATACCCTTCGCTCGAAGAGGTCATGCCGACGGTTTACAAGGAGCTGGATGAGATTCAGCGCCACTTGGAACAGTACTTCAAGGACATGCAGGACATCGAATTCACGATTCAGGACGGCAAGTTGTGGATGCTGCAGTGCCGCAACGGCAAGCGCACCGGCGCCGCCATGGTCAAGATCGCGATGGACATGCTCCGCGAAGGTCTGATCGACGAGCGCACCGCCGTGCTGCGCTGCGAGCCGGCCAAACTCGACGAGCTGCTGCACCCCGTATTCGACAAGAAGGCCATCGCCAATGCGCAGGTCATCACCAAGGGTCTGCCCGCATCGCCGGGAGCCGCTACGGGTCCGGTGGTGTTCTTCGCCGAAGACGCCGAGAAGATCCTCGCAGAGTCGGGCCAGAAAGCGATCCTCGTCCGCATCGAGACTTCGCCTGAGGACCTCAAGGGCATGCTCGACGCGGCAGGTATCCTGACCGCACGCGGCGGCATGACGTCGCACGCGGCCGTCGTCGCACGCGGCATGGGCAAATGCTGCGTATCGGGCGCCGGCGAGCTGGAGATCGACTATAAAACCCGCACGATCCGCGTGAACGGCTTCACCGTGAAGGAGGGTGACTGGATTTCGCTCAACGGCTCGACGGGAGAGGTTTATCTGGGTCAGGTAGCCACGATGGCCGCCGACCTGAGCGGCGATTTCGGCCAGCTGATGGAGCTTGCGGGCAAATACGCCGTGCTGAAGGTTCGCGCCAACGCCGACACCCCCAAGGACGCCCTGCAGGCATTCGCATTCGGCGCCGAGGGTATCGGCCTCTGCCGCACGGAGCACATGTTCTTCGAAGGCGACCGCATCAAGGCCATCCGCGAGATGATTCTGGCCGACGACGAAGCCGGACGCCGCGTGGCGCTGGCCAAGCTGCTGCCGATCCAGCGCGGCGACTTCGAGGGTCTGTTCAAGGCCATGAACGGATTCCCCGTGACCGTACGTCTTCTCGACCCGCCCCTGCACGAGTTCGTGCCGCACGACGAGAAGGGACAGCAGGAGATGGCCAAGGAGATGAACGTACCCCTCCAGAAAATCGTCGCCAAAGTCGAGTCGCTGGCCGAGTTCAACCCGATGCTGGGCCACCGCGGCTGCCGTCTGGGCAACACCTACCCCGAAATCACCGAGATGCAGGCGCGCGCCATCATCGAAGCCGCCATGAACGTCAAGGCGCAGGGCATTCCGGTACACGTCGAGATCATGGTTCCGCTCGTAGGCAACCACAAGGAGCTGCGCTACCAGAAAGGCATCATCGACGCGACGGCCGAGCAGGTGTTCTCCGAGCGTAACGACAAGATCGACTACATGGTCGGCACGATGATCGAGGTTCCGCGCGCCGCCGTGACGGCCAACCAGATCGCCGAGGTTGCCGAGTTCTTCTCGTTCGGCACCAACGACCTGACGCAGATGACGCTGGGCTTCTCGCGCGACGACATCGGCAAGTTCCTGCCCGTTTACCTCGAAAAGGGCATCCTCAAGAACGACCCGTTCCAGATCCTCGACCGCAACGGCGTGGGCCAGCTGATCCGCGAAGCCGTTTTCAAGGGCCGTTCGACCCGCGAAAAACTCAAATGCGGCATCTGCGGCGAACACGGCGGCGAACCTTCGTCGGTCGAGTTCTGCCACTACGCAGGGCTGAACTACGTGAGCTGCTCGCCGTTCCGCGTGCCCATCGCACGTCTGGCGGCCGCACACGCCGCGCTCAACGAGAAATAGCGTTCCTCCGGTTACGGCCGGAATATCCGAAAACGAAAGCCTGCGGCATGAAAGCCGCAGGCTTTCGTTTTCAGCGGAAAAAAAGTCCGGTTCGTTGAATATGTTTGGCGAAAGCGGATAAGTTTTGTATATTTGCTATCGGCAAACAGTATAACACGCAACTTTTTTGTTGAATTAAAATAACAGAACATGAAGAAGATGTTTTTTGCGGCAATCGTCGCATTATTCGCAGTGACCACCGTATCAGCACAAACTCCGGGCAATTGGGCCGTAGGACCCAAAATCGGCGTATATACCAATACAGGCGCCGACGGCGCCATCTTCGGCATCGGAGCCAGCGGACGCTACAGCTTCACCGACAACTGGCGCATGGAGTCGGGCATCATGGCCATCTGCAAGAAATTCTGCTCGGTGGACATCAGTGCCGACGTGCAGTACCTCTTCAATATCGCCCCGGACTGGCATATCTATCCGCAGGCGGGTCTGAGCGCCAACGATATCGGCGGATGGTCGTGCGGCATCAATCTGGGCGGCGGCGCCGACTTCTCGGTAGCCCGCAACTGGGACCTCTCGGCAGGCTTCAAGTGGATGATCCAGACCGCTGAGTACCACAAGAATCCGATTCTCATCAATATCGGCGCAACCTACAAGTTCTAATCCGGCGCAACCCGGAAAACGATATCCCGGAGACCTCGACGAGGTCTCCGGGATTTTTCATGTCCGGCCGCGAACGCCCCGCACCCCACTGCCGCCCGCCACGAAAGCCAACGCGCAACGAAGTGCAGCGAGCAACAACGAGCGACGGTGACTGCTGCGACGGCGGTGAAGACAGCAACGGCGAAGACAGCAACAGAGACAGCGAAGACAGCAACGGAGACGGTGAAGACAGCAACGGAGACGGCAACGGAGACGGCAGCGGAAACGGCAGCGGAAACGACGAGCTACAGCGGCGGAGAGCCGTACATTTTTCAACACCCGGCCAAAAGCCCCCGCAAGCAAAACAGAACGCACGGCCCGTCCGCCGTAAAATACAGCAAATCGGCCGGATTCCGCGACCTGAAAACCCTTCCGGAGAGCTTCGCAGCCCTCCGGCACGGGACGGTTTTTCACCTCCGGTCGCGCACAAATTCCGGCGGCAACCGATCGCGGCACGAGTGTTGCACGCCGTTAAGGCAATGGAACAAAGGCGGTTCGGGAAGCTTTCCGAATCAGGATATATGGATTAAATAACTGACAACCACTTATTAATACATAAAATTTTAATTGAAAGCTATGAAAAAAATTCTTCTCATCTCGGTTGCGGCATTGTTTGCTTGGGCAGCGTCCGCTCAGGACAACACCTACCGCAACACTCAGACAAACAACTACCGCAATGCGGCTCAGACAAACAACTACCGCAACGCGGCTCAGACCTACAACAACAATGCGGCTCAGGCCGGCAATTACCGCGGCACGCCCTCCGATTACCGCAGTGCAGTGGGTCCGCGCGTCAACTTCTACACCAATACGGACGACGCCTCCATCGGTATCGGCGCCTACTACCGCTACAGCTTCAATTCGCACTGGCGCATCGAGCCGTCGATCTATGTGCTGACGGAAAAAGACAGCTCCGTTGACATCAACTTCGACGCACACTATGTATTCCAGATCGCCGACTGGTGGGGCGTATTCCCGCAGGTAGGTATCGTGGCCAATGACATCAAGGACTGGGCGGTCGGCATGAGTGTCGGCGCAGGCTTCGACTTCAACGTCGCCCACCGCTGGAACATCTCCGCCGGTCTCAAGTACGAGCCTATGTTCGACAGCGACCGTTCGAACCCGTTGGTGGTATACGTCGGCGCCGCATACAGATTCTGACAAACGCACCGTTCATACATGCAAAAAAAAGCGGATCCCGGCGTCGGGATCCGCTTTTTCATGCGGTACGGCACAATGCCGGAATCATCTGGTCTTATAGGCCGCACGGTACTTTCCCTTGGCAAGGTTCAGCAACTTGCCTTTCAGCAGGTTGCGACGCAGCGGCGAGATGCGGTCCGTGAAGACCACGCCTTCGATATGATCGTATTCGTGCTGGATGACCCACGCCTTCAGTCCGTGGAACTCCTCGTCGTGCTCGACGAAGTTTTCGTCGAGATAACGCATCTTAATGGCCAGCGAACGAGGCACATCGGCATGGATGCCCGGAAACGAGAGACATCCCTCGTTATAGGTCTTCTTCTCCTCCGAAAAAGCGTAGATTTCAGGGTTGATAAAGGCGCGCTTGTAGTCGGCGCATTCGGGATCGTCCTCGCCCCACGGCGTGCAATCGACGATGAACAGACGAATGGCCTTGCCGATCTGCGGCGCGGCCAGTCCGACGCCTTCGGCTTCGCCGAGCGTCTGGAACATGTCCTCGACAAGTTTTTTCACTTCGGGATAGTCGGGCGCAATCTCCTCGCACTGTTTGCGAAGCACCTCGTTCCCGTATATGACAATCGGATAAATCATTTGTTAAACTCCATATAACTTTGTAAAATAATCGTGGCGGAAATCTTGTCCACCAACGCCTTGTTGCGCCGGGCCATCCTGCCGATACCGCTTTCGAGCATCGTGCGGTGCGCCAGCACCGAGGTAAAACGCTCGTCGTGAAAGACCACCTCCTTATCGGGATAGGCCCTGCGCAACCGTGCTGCCAGCGGCTCGACGAAACGCCACGTTTCGGAAGGCGTGCCGTCCATCTGCGTCGGCTTGCCCACTACTATCGTAGTAACGTCTTCCGCGGCGAAATATTTTGCCAGCCACGCTTCGAGTCCCTTCGTTTCGACGGTTTCTAGCCCCCCGGCGATCAGCCGCAGGGGATCGCTCACGGCGATTCCCGTACGCTTCGTCCCGTAATCTATGGCGAGGATGCGGCCCACGGATCAGCGATTACAGATTCAGCTTCCGGAAAAGCTTGCGGTAGGAGCACTCCTCCTCGACCAGCGCGGGCAGCTTGTCGATCGCAACGCGCTCCTGCTGCATGGTGTCGCGGTGACGCACCGTCACGGTGTTGTCTTCGAGCGTCTGACCGTCCACGGTCACGCAGAACGGCGTGCCGACGGCGTCCTGACGGCGGTAACGCTTGCCGACGGAATCCTTCTCGTCGTAAACGACGTTGTAATCGTATTTCAAGAGGTCCACGATCTTCTGCGCCACTTCGGGCATGCCGTCCTTCTTCACCAGCGGCAGAACGGCGACCTTCACGGGGGCCAGCGCCGCAGGCAGACGCAGCACGACGCGCGAGTCGCCGCCTTCGAGCTGCTCCTCGGTATAAGCCGCAGACATCACCTGCAGGAACATGCGGTCCACGCCGATCGACGTCTCGACCACGTAGGGTACATAGCTCTCGCCCGTTTCGGGATCGAAGTACTGGATCTTGCGGCCTGAGAACTTCTGGTGGTTGCCCAAGTCGAAGTCCGTGCGGGAGTGAATGCCCTCGACCTCCTTGAAGCCGAACGGGAAGTTGTATTCGATATCGGTCGCGGCGTTGGCATAGTGCGCCAGCTTCTCATGGTCGTGGAAACGGTAGCGGTCGTCGCCGAAGCCCAGCGCGCGGTGCCATGCCATACGGGTCTCCTTCCATGCCTGCCACCACTTCATCTCCTCGCCGGGGCGCACGAAGAACTGCATCTCCATCTGCTCGAACTCGCGCATGCGGAAGATGAACTGACGGGCGACGATCTCGTTGCGGAACGCCTTGCCGATCTGCGCGATACCGAACGGCAGTTTCATGCGTCCGGTTTTCTGCACGTTCAGGAAATTCACGAAGATGCCCTGCGCCGTTTCGGGACGGAGGTAGATCGTATTGGCGCCCTCGGCCGTGGAGCCCATCTGGGTCGAGAACATCAGGTTGAACTGACGCACCTCGGTCCAGTTGCGCGTACCTGAAATCGGGCAGACGATTTCACAGTCCACGATGATCTGGCGCAGCTCGCCCAGATCGCCGCTGTTCTGCGCCTCGACGAAACGCTTGTGCATCTCGTCGCGCCGGGCGGCCGTCTCGGCGACACGGGGCGAAGTTTCGCGGTACTTGGCTTCGTCGAAAGTCTCTCCGAAACGCTTGCGGGCCTTTTCCACCTCCTTCTCGATCTTCTCGTCCTGCTTGGCGAGCCAGTCTTCGATCAGCACGTCGGCACGGTAACGCTTCTTCGAATCCTTGTTGTCGATCAGCGGGTCGTTGAACGCGCCGACATGACCCGAAGCCTCCCACGTACGGGGGTGCATGAAGATCGCGGCGTCGATGCCCACGATATTCTCATGCAGCTTGACCATCGAATCCCACCAGTAGCGCTTGATGTTGTTTTTCAACTCCACGCCGTTCTGTCCGTAGTCGTACACCGCAGCCAGACCGTCGTAGATTTCGCTCGACGGGAATACGAATCCGTATTCCTTGCAGTGGGCGATCAGCTTTTTGAAGAGTTCTTCCTGTGTCATCGTATTTGGTTTTTAAATTATTTTCCGAATTACAAAAGTACAAAATAAATGGAAATTAAGCCGTTCTGTTGCGATTTTATTTCTATATTTGTCTCGGAGGCCTGCGAGGGCGGCCGACATACGAGACATAAAAAGCGCATCGGCTTTTTTCTTGCAGGTGATAATTGGACACTTTCGCGTAAGGTAAGGAACAAAGGTTGATGCTCTCGCTGTTTTTCAGCGCGGGCATATTCCATCATTCTACCTTACGGGTCGTCCAATACCCCACTTGCGGATGTGGAAACAGGTCCGCGCTTTTGTGTCCGGCAACAGGTGACAAGACCCAAATCAACCAATGACGGGAATCGTAAAACTTCTGATTGCGCTCATTGCCGTCGCCATAATAGCGTTGTGCGGCAGTATCGGAAGAGACAAATAATGCGTCACGAAATCAGCCCCTCGCGCAGGAACGAGAAATCTCCTTCACGGGCGATGATGATATGATCCAGCAGCCGGATGTCGAACAGCGCGGCCGCCTGCGCGATCCTTTCGGTCAGCACCTTGTCCTGCGGACTGGCTTCGGCGGCGCCGGAGGGGTGGTTGTGAATCAGGATAAGTTGTGTGGCAAGCAGTTCCAAAGCCCGTTTGATAATCAGCCGGTGATCGACGACCGTGCCCTGCACGCCGCCCTGACTTACCCGCTGACGTTCGATGATCCGGTTCGAAGAGGTGAGGTAAACGGCCCAGCACTCTTCATGCGAGAGCGTTTCGAGCTGCGGGCGGAAGAGCCGCACCACGTCGTCGCTCGACGAGACGACGTCGGTTTCGGCGGCGCGCGCAGCGGTGATGCGGCGGCCGAGTTCGGCCGCGGCGAGCAGCATGCGGGCGCGCCGGAGTCCCAGACCGCCGATCATCCTCAGACGGGCGGCCTCCTCCGAGCCGATACGCGCAAGCGATCCGCCGTAAGCGGCAAGCAGCGCTTCGGCGCTCTGTTCATCCTCGGTAAGCAGGGAGAGCAGTTCCCGGTCGGTCAACGCATCGACGCCACGCGCCGCCATCTTATCGGCTATCGTCTTCATTCGGAAATGTTATAGGGAAGCTATCCCGCCATGCGTCCGACGGCCTCCTGCGGTGGCCGCACGCAATACAGTCGCACGGGAAATAACCAAAAGTTATTGCGTCAGCCTGTCCACCCGGTCCAGCAGCGTGGCGCACTGCTCGTCGCTCATGTACTGCGCCACCGAAAAAGCCGCATGCTGCTCGGCCTCCTTCTTCGAATCGCCGGACCCGTGGCCGACCTCCATGCCGTCGACCAGCACCGTGGAGTAGAAAACCGGATGGTTCGCCGAATACTCCTTGTCGTAACCGGTGCGGAAAGCGATCTTGTGACGGTTTTTCTGACACCACTCGATCAACCGGCTCTTGAAGTCGGTCTCCGATTCGGTCAGCTCGTCAAGACTCAGGTGTCTGAAATAAATCCGGTTGATGAGCAGCCGGTTCACGAATTCATAGCCCTGATCGAGGTAGACCGCGCCGATCATGGCCTCGAAAGCGTCGCCGTAGATATGTTTCTGCGTGACGCTGGTGCTGCCGTTCGAAATGACGTGACGGTCCAGCCCGATATTCACGGCCAGCACGTTGAGCGACTGGCGGGAGACGATTTTCGACCGCAGCTGCGTAAGGAAACCCTCGTCCCGGTCGGGATACTCGATAAAAAGGTAGTCGGAGGTGACCGCCTCGATGACGGCGTCGCCCAGAAATTCGAGCCGCTCGTTGTTGATAGCGCGGCCGTCCTCCAAAACCAAAGAAGCTGACTTGTGAATCAAAGCCAGCTTGTAAAGCTCGATGTTGTTCGGGATGAACCCGAACATGTCATCGATAATTCTGTAATACGCCTTATCCCGCCCGAAGTTCCTTCTAAGGGGGCGCAGTATGAAATCAAACACGGCCCGGACGGTTTAGAACGTTAGAGTTTACGGAAAATGATCGAGGAGTTGTGACCGCCGAAACCGAACGTATTGCTCAGCGCGCATTTCACGTCGCGCTTCTGCGCCTTGTTCAGCGTCAGGTTCAGGTTCGGGTCGATCTCCGGATCGAGATTCTCGCAGTTGATGGTCGGGGGAACCACGCCGTGCGTAATGGCGAAGATGCAGGCCAGCGCCTCGGCGGCTCCGGCGGCACCCAGCAGGTGTCCCGTCATCGACTTGGTGGAAGAGATATTGATGTTGTAGACGTGATCGCCCAGCACGCCGGCGACTGCCTTCAGTTCGGGGATGTCGCCCGCGGGAGTCGAAGTGCCGTGAACGTTCACGTAGTCAATATCTTCGGGTTTGATGCCGGCGTCCTTGATGGCGTCGCGCATCGATTTCATGGCGCCCTTTCCTTCGGGATGGGGAGCCGTGAAGTGGTAGGCGTCGGCCGAACAGCCGCTGCCGACGACTTCGCAGTAAATCCTCGCACCGCGCGCCTTGGCGTGCTCGTACTCCTCGAAAATCAGGGCGCCGGCGCCTTCGCCGATCACGAATCCGTCGCGGTCCTTGTCGAAAGGACGCGAAGCGTGCGTGGGATCGTCGTTGCGCGTGGAAAGCGCCTGCATGGAGTTGAAACCGCCGACACTCGGCTCGTTGACCGCAGCTTCCGAGCCGCCCGTCACCATCACGTCGGCCTTGCCGTAACGGATGGCGTTCATGGCGTCCATCATGCCGTGGTTCGAAGATGCGCAGGCCGACACCGTGCAGTAGTTCGGCCCCATGAAGCCGTACTTCATGGAGATGAAACCGGCCGCGATGTCGGAGATCATGCGAGGAATAAAGAACGGGCTAAACCGCGGGGTTCCATCCCCTGCGGCCCAGCCCAGACACTCATCGAAGAAAGATTTGATTCCTCCGATGCCCGAACTCCATATTACACCCACCTGCTCCTTGTCCACGGTCTCCAGACCGAGACCCGAATCCTCGACGGCCTGCGTGGCCGCGATCAGAGCGTACTGTGTAAAAAGGTCGTACTTGCGTACTTCCTTACGGTCGAAATAGAGGCTCGAATCGTAATTCTTTACTTCACAAGCAAACTTCGTCTTAAACTTTTCAGCATCGAAATGAGTAATCGGTGCGGCACCGCTGACTCCCTTCTCCAAATTCGAAAAATACTCTTCAATATTATTACCGAGCGGGTTGATCGTACCGATGCCCGTAACAACTACTCTTCTTTCTGTCATAAATTTAAGGCTATAAGAGGCTGTGAAAACCTTTGGTAAAATTATTTCTTGTGCTCCTCGATATAGTTGATCGCGTCACCTACGGTAGCGATCTTCTCAGCGTCCTCGTCCGGAATCTGGATATCGAAAGCCTTCTCGAATTCCATGATCAGCTCCACGGTGTCGAGCGAGTCTGCGCCCAAGTGGTTGGTAAAGCTTGCTTCGGGCACTACCTCCGACTCCTTAACACCCAGTTTGTCGACAATGATTTCGACAACTTTTGATTGAATTTCTGACATAATTTTAATTTTTTAGTTAAACAATTATTTGGAAATAGTTCTTTCTTATTTCCGAGGTAATTTTGCGCAAAAGTAACACTTTTTTTATTACTTTTGACAAAACGAACCTTTTTTTTATTCACAACTTTTTCGACATTTAGCACATTTTCACAATTAACCGATTCAAAACCATATTCTTATGAAACTGCTTCTGATCTCTAATTCGACCAATGCCGGGGAGGAATATCTCCGTTATCCGCTGCCGGAAATAGGCCGGTTTCTTCAGGGCGTGCGCGAAATAGTCTTCGTTCCCTACGCCGCCGTGACTTTCTCGTACGCCGAGTACGAAAAGAAGGTGCAGGCGCGCTTCTCGGAGCTGGGCATCCGCGTGCGTTCGGTCCACCGCGCCAAGGATCCGGCGCGCATGATCCGCGAGGCCGAAGCCATATGTGTGGGCGGCGGCAACACCTTCGCGCTGGCAAAAAAAATGCAGGAGCAGGGGCTTATGAGGGCCATTCTGCGTAAAATCAAAGCCGGAACGCCCTATGTCGGATGGTCCGCAGGCAGCAACGTCGCCTGTCCGACCATCTGCACAACAAACGACATGCCCATCGTGGAGCCTGAATCGTTCAAGGCCGTCGGTGCCGTGAAATTCCAGATCAACCCCCACTACCTCGACGCCAATCCCGAAGGACATGCAGGCGAGACGCGTGAACAACGCATACTCGAATACATCGAAGCCAACCCGCGCCGCTGGGTGGCCGGACTGCGCGAAGGCTGCATGCTCCGCTACGAGGAGGGCAAACTGGAACTGATCGGAAAACGCCCGATGCGCATGTTCCGCAAAGGCACGGAAACTTTCGAAATCGAACCGGGCGGCGACCTGTCGTTCCTGCTCTGATTTCCCCGCCCGGAGTGCGCTGCGGGCGGTAAATGAATATATTATATATAGGTATGAAAATTCTGATCGCGGGTCTGGGACTCATCGGAGGCTCCTTTGCCCTCGCATTGCGCGACCGCGGAATAGCGGACGAAATATTAGGCGTCGAGAAGTCGGACGAAAACGCCGCCGAAGCCCTCCGGCTCGGATTGGCCGACCGCATCGTGACGCTCGAAGAGGGCGTTCCGCAGGCCGATCTCGTGGTGCTGGCGACACCCGTCGACACGATTCCGCTGATGGCCATAAAAGCGCTCAACCATGTGACTGACAGGCAGGTGGTGATGGACATGGGGTCGATCAAGGCCGAGCTGTGCGAGGTCATCTCGATGCACGCGCGGCGCGGCCGTTTCGTGGCGGCGCATCCGATGTGGGGCACCGAGTACAGCGGGCCGCGGGCCGCGCAGCACGGAGCTTTCACGGGTCGCAACGCCGTACTGTGCGAAGCGGAGCGCAGCGACGCCGACGCACTGGCGACGGTCGAGCGCATCTTCCGCACGCTGGACGTCCCCGTAGTCTACATGGGAGCCGAAGAACACGATCTGCACGCGGCTTACGTGTCGCACATCTCCCACGTGACCTCGTTCGCGCTGGCGCTCACGGTGCTCGAAAAAGAGCGCGAGGAGCGGCACATCTTCGACCTTGCGGGAGGCGGTTTCGAGAGCACCGTGCGGCTGGCCAAGAGCGCCGCCGCGACATGGGTGCCGATCCTGCTACGCAACAAATACAACGTGCTGGACGTCCTGCGCGAGCATATCCACCAGTTGCAGATCATGCGCAGGATGATCGAACGCGACGACGCCGAAGGGCTGACCGGCGCTTTCGAGAAGGCCAATTCGATCCAGCGCATCATTCACTGACCGCAATGGGCACGACGGCCGAGACGGGACGCATGGGCGAACGCGCGGCGGCGGAGTTTCTCCGGCGCGCGGGGTACGAAATTTGCGCGCTCAACTGGCGGAGCGGCCGTTACGAGCTGGACATCGTGGCCCGCAAAGGGGATTTCGTGCACTTCGTGGAGGTCAAGACCCGATGTGCGGACGGACTCACGCCGCCCGAAGCGGCCGTAACGCCGCAGAAATTCCGGGCGCTGACACGGGCCGCACTGCGTTACATGGCCTGCACGGGCGAGGAGCGCGAAGCGCAGTTCGACCTGATCGCCGTGGAGGTAATGCCCGGCGGAGAGACGGAGGTGCGCCTGATTCCGCAGGCCATGGAATACAATTGGTAATTTTGCATTTCCGACAAATTATACTACCTTTGTCGGACTGAAAAACCAATGTTCCGGACCAAAGCCCGAAACGAAGCCGGTTTGTCCGGCAACAGATAAACCGTAAAATACTTCAACACCGCAAACCGTAAATACCGATGTGGTTATATAATTTCGGCCTGACATGCTACGTCTGGATCATCCGGTTAGTCGCCCCAAGGCATCCGAAGGCCCGGCTATGGATCAACGGCCGCAAGGACCTCTATAAACGGATGGCCGAAACCATCGACCCCGCGGCCCGTATCGTCTGGATACACGTGGCTTCGCTCGGCGAATTCGAACAGGGACGGCCCATCATCGAACGCATCCGCAAGGAGCATCCCGAATACAAAATCCTGCTCACGTTCTTCTCGCCTTCGGGTTACGAGATCCGCAAGAACTATCAGGGCGTGGATTACATCTTCTACCTGCCGATCGACACGCCGCGCAACGCGCGCCGGTTCCTCGACGCGGCGCATCCCGAAATCGCCGTCTTCGTGAAATACGAATTCTGGCTCAACCTGCTCTACGAACTGCGCCGCCGCAAGGTGCGCACCTATATCGTCTCGGCCATCTTCCGCCGCAACTCGATCTTCTTCCGCCCCTACGGCGGCATGTGGCGGCAGGCGCTGGAGTCGTTCGACGTAATGTTCGTACAGAACGAGGAGTCGAAGAGACTGCTGGCGGGGCTGGGCTTCGACAACGTGATCGTAGCGGGCGACACGCGCTTCGACAGTGTCGCCGAGATCGCCAAGGCCGCCAAGCACATCGACGTGATCGAGCGGTTCAAGGGCGACAAGCGGGTCTTCGTGGCCGGCTCGACGTGGGGTCCCGACGAGGAGCTGCTGATCCGCCTGATAAACGACAATCCCGACATCAAATTCATCGTCGCGCCGCACGAAATGGACGAAAGCCGCATGGCACGTCTTGCGGCCGAGATCAAAGGCGGCACGCTGCGCTATACCCAGTGCACCCCGCACACGAGTTACGGTCCGAAACAGCTGCTGATCCTCGACACGGTAGGCATTCTGTCGTCGGTATACAGCTATGCGACGTGGAGCTACATCGGCGGCGGATTCGGCGTGGGCATCCACAACACGCTGGAGGCCGCAACGTTCGGACTTCCGGTGGCGTTCGGTCCCAATTACCAGAAATTCAAGGAGGCGCGCGATCTGGTGACGCTCGGCGCGGCCCGGTCGATCAATGATTACGACGAACTGCGGGCGTGGTTCGTTCCGCTGCGCGACAACGAGGAGTTCCTCCAGAAAACCAGCCGCATCGCCAAAGACTACACCACACGGCATCAGGGCGCGACGGGCATCATCGTCAGAACGATTTTCAATTAAGCGGAGCGGTCCCGCCCCGGAAAAGTCCGAAAAAAAATCTCCGGGGAAAATCTTCCGGAAAGTCTCCCGGAAAAAATCCCCACCCGGATAAATTCCTCCTAAAAACAGGAAAGGCCGGAAGGACAAGGACAGGAGCAAGGACAAAGGCCGGCCACACAAGAAAGCCGGACCGGGAACGACAACGAAACAACAACGAAACAACAACGAAACAACAGCGAACGGGATCAAGGAAAGACGGCGGCCGTGAAAAGTCAGCCCCCAGCAGGTGAACAACAAAATAAAATGCGCGGACATCGAAGAGTCCGCGCATTTTCGTTGACGCCACTCCGGCCGGCGGCAAGCCGGGCGTTATTCGTACAGCGATTTGCAGTAATCCCGGAAGGTTTCCCAGCGGTAATAGGGACCGCCGCCAAGGGGCAGTCCGGCATCGCGCTCGTTGTGCAGGATGCGCACCAGAACGTCGCCCGCCGGGTTGCGGAAGAAGATGAACTGCACGTTGGCCGCCATGGGCGAAACGCGGTGGACCTGCCACACTTCGGCAGCCTCTTCGGGCGTCGAAACGCGGGCCGAAGCGCCCTCGACGCCCAGCAGCGCCAACAGCGGGATGACATTCACGTCGTGGCCGAAGCGCAGCGACGCGGCCAGCTCCTTTCCGCCGCCGATCACCTCTTCGGCCGTCTCGACGATGTTGCGCAGCAGGGGTTTGGCGTCGGCGATGATCGGATCGCCGAAACGCTTCGAAGGACCGAACATCACATAACGGCGGAAGTTCTCGTCCTCCCATGCGGCATATATCTCCTCCCCGGTGAAGAGGTCGTACAGCGAAATGCCCAGATAATCGACGTCCTGCATGATCGCGGCCTGCAAAAGCAGCTGCTCCATCAGTTTGCGGGGCTTTTTGACCTCGCGTTTGACGAATTCGGGATCGGAGAAAAGCGACTTCATCAGCCGGTCGGGAATCAGGCGCGCGGCGCGCACGCTGTCGGCCGTTTTCAGGGTCCGGTCGCGCTGGGCATCGAGTCCCTTGTTGTTGCCCATATAGGGCATGTAGCGCGCGCTCGACTCGCGCGTGGTCCGGATCGCGGGATTCAGCTCCTTGAGCCGCTCGTTGAAAGCCGCCATGCTCAGGATGCAGCGCGGCACGAGGGTCGAGCGGCTCTCGATACGGCATTCGCGGCCGTCTGCCGTAGAGAAAACTTCGGGATAAGCCTTGTACATGCGCTCGGCGATGCCCCGGTGTTCGGCGACCCCGCGCGGCGAAAGGTCGCCGTAACGTTTGTCGGCGTCGGCCGCGATGATCTCGACGCGGCCCAGCACATCACGACCCAGCGGCGTCAGCGCACCGGCTTCGGCGGCTTTGCGCAGGATTTTCAGTGGCCCGGCATAGACACTTTCGGAGGCATGCCAGCGGCTGCCGTGACGGCCGTAATGGCTGATGTAGAACGGCGTGTACCCGTCGGGCACCGGAGCCGCCGCAGCGGGCCGGTATTCGTATGAATGGTAGATTCCGCCCGCGCGTTCGGGAACGGCCGCGATCTGTTCGCGGGCCGTCTGGGCGTCCGCTCCCCACAAGCCGAGCAGCAGGAACGCCGCGCAGAACCTCAGTTTCAATGCAAGTCTGTTCATTGGTCGGTATTTTAACATTTATGTGTCATAATTCCCAGCACGAGCCGGTCGGTCTCGTTCATGCCGTCGCGGCCGATGGCCGTCAGGTTGCGGATGCACTTGTCGACGTCCTCCTCGATAATTCCCTCGACGGGCGTCACGCAGTGACCGTCCATCGCCATCATGGCCGAGAGCACGGCGGTCGAGACGCCGCTCGTGAGTTTCATCGAACAACTGGGCTTGGCACCGTCGCAGATCATGCCGGTGAGGTTGGCGATCATGTTCTTGACCGCCGCGGCGACCTGCTCGTAGGCGCCGCCCATCAGGTAGGTGATGCCGCAGCTCGATCCCGTCGCCGCCACGACGCAGCCGCACAAGGCAGACAGACGGCCGAGACTCTGTTTGATATAGATCACCGTGAGGTGGCTCAGCACCAGCGCACGGATCGTATGTTCCTCGTCGGCCGCGGTTTCGTCGGCATAGACCACCACGGGGAGCGTCGCGGCGATGCCCTGATTGCCGCTGCCCGAATTGCTCATCACGGGGATCATGGCCCCGGCCATGCGGGCGTCGCAGGCCGCGGAGGTGTAGGAGAGGATGCGCGAGAAGATGCTGTCGCCCATCACCCGCCGCTCCCGCTCGCAGCGCAGCGTGCGGCCGACGCAGTGCCCGAACTCCCCGGCGAAGGCCCGCTCGGCGGCGGCTTTGTTCACGCGGCGGGTTTCGAGGATGAAGCGCAGTTCATCGAGCGGCGCCGTCATGGCGAAATCCCAGACGCGGCGCAGGGTCAGGGGCACCTCGCCCGCCTCCTCTTCGGCGACGGATGCCGTGCGTTTGTCGAGCAGTACCTCGCCGTCGCGTTCGAGATAGACGAAGGCGGTATGTCCGCCCGCGATCACCGCCACGGCGCGGCGTTCTCCGGCCGAGGCTTCGACCTCGATATAGAGTTTTTCGGCGATATCCTCCTTCAGCGAGATGCAGACGCGCTTTTCGTCGATATAACGGGCGCCCCGCCCGACGGCTTCGGGCGTCACGTCGCGCAGGACCTCCAATCGGTATTCCGAACGGCCGACCAGCGCACCCAGCGCCACGGCGATCGGCAGGCCGATCATTCCCGTGCCGGGAATGCCCACGCCCATCGCATTCTTGAGGATATTGGCGCTCAGGCGCACCTCGATCTTTTCGGGCTGCGTGTCGAGCAGTTCGGCGGCGCGCGCCGTACACAAAGCCACGGCGATCGGTTCGGTACAGCCGATGGCGGGCACAACTTCGCGGTTGATAAGGGCGATGATTTTCGCTCGTTCGTTCGGGGAAAACATATTGGCTCGTTTTTAGAGATCATACAAAGATACGAATTTTTCGCTATTTTTGCGGCATCAAAACAGACGCCGATATGGAAAATCCGAAAAGCCGCGCATGGAAAGTCGTGAAGAGCGAGTACCTCGCCCGCAAACCGTGGTTCACCGTACGCCACGAGCGCATCGAACTGCCCGACGGGCGCAGCATACCCGACTATTACGTCTTCGAGTACCCCGACTGGGTGAACGTGATCGCCATAACCAAAGAGGGTAAATTCGTATTCATCGACCAGTACCGTCACGGGCTGGGCGAAACGAATTACGAAATCCCGGCGGGCGTGGCCGAGCCGGACGATGCGTCGATGCTGGCCGCGGCGCAGCGCGAACTGGCCGAGGAGACCGGTTACGGCGGCGGCGAATGGCGCGAACTGCTGGTCGTGGCCCCGAATCCCGCCACACAGAGCAACCTGACGTACTGCTACTTGGCGACGGGCGTGGAGCGGCTCGGCGCCCAGCATCTCGACGCCACGGAGGATATCCGCGTGCATCTGTTCACGGCCGCCGAGGTGCGCGAACTGCTCACGGGCGGCGGCATCCGGCAGGCGCTGATGGCCGCGCCGCTATGGCGTTACGCCGCGGAGTACGGGTTGTAGCTACCCTACGACGTATTTGCTGCCGGGCAGCAGCGAAATCAGCTTTACGACCGCATAGGACGAGACGAAGGTGCAGAGCGCCAGCACGGGGATCTTGATCCCGGCCGAAACGATCAGCGGATCGAGCCAGCCGTGGAAGAAGTTGAGCAGCATGATGTGTATCAGGTAGATGCCGTAGCTGAGTCTCGAAATGTCGGTAACGACGCCCGCAAAGCGGCCCGCCCCCGGCCTGACGTCTTTCAGCAGCAGGAACAGCCCGACCGACATCGCGGCCACGTTGATCGTCCCGAAGCCCCACGAAAGTTCGAGGTCCGCGACGAGCCGCTGCGTCGCCAGCCGTGCGTCGAAAATCCATGCCGTCGCGAAATACCCGCGACGACCAGCAGCGCCACGCCCCACTTATGCCATGCGCGCGGCGCGGCGTGGTAGCGGCGCAGGTAGGCGGCCAGCACCATGTAGCCGAGGAATCCCGAAAAGTAGTAGAGCATCGGCGTGTCGTTCCAGAAACATTCGCCGAGCAGCTCCGGGAAAACGAGGTGCACATAGGGGATGCACAGAGTGAAGGCCCAAAGCGCGAGATAACCCTCCATGGCGCGGCGCGAAGCCGTCTCGATCCACGGCGAGACAACCGGGGCGAACAGGTAGAGTCCCAGCAGCATGTAGACGAACCAGAGGTGTCCGATCTCGACGCCGAAATTGACCGGGATGCGGCAGACGCCGAGCAGGGCTCCGGCGGCATCGGTCCGTCCCGTCAGGAACTGGTAGATTGCGTAGAGCACGCACCACACCAGAAACGGCACCACCACGCGCACGAAACGCCGGGCGAAAAAGTCGCGCGTGCGCTCCCGCACCGGAAGCAGGAAAAATCCCGACAACATGACGAATAGCGGCACGGCGGTGCGGCACAACGAGTTGAGCCAGCAGGCCCAGACAGGTTCGCCGCCCGCGGCGACCAAGCCGCCGTCGGCAATATAGTAGAATTCTCCGGCGTGCACCTGAAGCACCATGTAACAGGCCAGCACACGCAACAGGTCGAGACCGTAGTTTCGGGATTGAAGTTTCGTCATAAAAGTCAGGCGGTTTTGATTTCGAAAACAAAGGTAACAAAAAACCCGGAAATCCGCAGCCCGACACTCCATCCGGTAAAAAAAACTCTTCTCCGGCAAAGACCGACTGTCCCGGTCCCATGGAGATGAAAAAGGAGCGGTTCAAAGCCGCTCCTCCGATTCGGGTTTCGCCGCCCGGCCTATTTGCCGACCGTCTGCGCCAGCGCCATGAAATAGCGCTTAGGGTCGAGACCGAGTGCCTTGAGCAGTTCGGCTTCGGGGGCGCTGCCGCGCGTGATCGACTTCAGCCCGTGACCTGCCGTATAGAGGTTCACATTCTCGGCATATCCGGCGGCATCCTGCCCGCAGAGGTAGCGGACATGTTCAGCCGGAATACTCTTTCCTTCGTAGACCGACATATCGGCGATATAGACCAGATTCAGCGGTGCGGCATAGACGAAATCCTGCGCGCCGGCCAACCTGCGCAGGTCGCCTTCGGCGACGCGCACGAGTTTCCGCATCTTGGCGTCGTAGCTGTAGACGCCTTCGGCGAAAAAGGCATAGACGCGGACCGGATAGAGCGCCAGCGCCGAAGGAGCCGTCAGACGGCCGTCGGCAGGACGGTTGACGCCCCCTGCGGCCCACATGACGCCCGAAAGCTCTTCGAGCGAAAGCGCCTCAGGAGCGTATTCTCGCCATGAACGGCGGTTTTCTAATGCTTCGTTTACGGTCATGCCCGCCTTGGAATCGGGTTTGAGAAGGGCGATCTCCGCGCCGTGCTTCACTTCGGTTCTGGTTTCGGGGGCCTTGGCCTCCTCTTTAGGCGGCTGCGCGCCGCCGCATGCCGCGAGCAGCAGAGCTGCACAGGTAATGATCTTCACAGTCATCGTTTCTGAAATTTAGAGGTTTACATGCAAATATAAAGAATATTTTCCAAAATACGGAATGCAATTCCGCTGCCGGATACCTGCGGGCTGGCGATTTTTCGTACCTTTGTGCAACACACAACATGGAGCTTATGAATCCGACAGCAGTCTACACCGTCGTCTTTTCGCCGACGGGAACTTCGAGAAAAATCGCCGCGGCGGTTGCGCAGGGAGCGGCCCGGCACGGCGGAAGCAGCAATGCGGCGGCCGGAGCGGACGCCGGTACAAATGCCGCCGCAGGCAGCGCGGCAAAGGCGTTCACGACAATCGACCTGACGCATGCGGCCGGAAAATCCGTCACCCTGCCGGCCGATGCGGCGGCGGTATTCGCCGTGCCGGTATACGGGGGCCGCGTGGCGCCTGCGGCATTGGAGAGACTGCGGGAGATTCGCGGCGAGGGAACACCGGCCGTAGTGCTGGCGGTGTACGGCAACCGGGCTTTCGGGACGGCGGTCGCACAACTGGCGGCGTTCGTCGCCGAGCGGGGTTTCGTTCCCGTGGCGGCCGGGGCTTTCGTGGGCGAACACTCGTACAGCACGCCCGGCACGCCGATCGCCGAAGGACGTCCCGATGCGCAGGACCTCGCCGAAGCGACCGCTTTCGGAGCGCGCATCGGCCAAAAGCTTGCGCACGGAGAGACCCGACCGATCGACGCCGCAAAACTCCGCGAGCCGCATACGCCGCTGTTGTCAAAACTGCGGTTCATCCGTTTCGTGCTGGGGTACCGCAGGCGGCAGAAACGCAATCCGGTCGCACTGCTCCCCGCGGGCGACGCCACACGGTGCACCCAATGCGGCCGCTGCGTCGCGCTCTGTCCCACGCAGGCGATCGCGCGCGGCGACGAACTGCACACCGACCCGGCGCGCTGCATCCGCTGCTGTGCATGCGTCAAAGGCTGCGCGTTCGGCGCACGCACGTTCGAAACACCTTTCGCCGCCGTTCTGTCGCGCAACTTCGCCCGACGGAAACCGCCCGTAACGCTTATGTAATATGACAATCGAACGACTGAAAACCCCGTCGGCAGGAGAGCTGGACGCCCTGACCGACCTCTGGGAAGCCTCGGTGCGGGCGACGCACGACTTTCTCGCGCCGGAGGATATCGTGTTTTTCCGGCAAATGGTCCGGCAGGAAGCGCTCCGGGGTGTAGAATTATACGTCATCCGGAAGCCGGACTGCAAAGCGCCTGAAACCGGAACATCCGCAGGACAGGAGAACCGGCACGAGTCCCGGACATCCGGCAAGACAGGAGAATCCCGCCGACCGGAGGGCTTGGACGAGTACGGGATGTTCGGGGGATTCGCCGCATTCGCTGGTATCGACGGCGATATGCTCGAAATGCTCTTCGTCGCGCCCCAAGCGCGTGGCAAAGGAGTGGGCCGGCAGCTGGTGGAATATCTCGTCCGCGAACGCGGCATAAGGCGGGTCGAAGTCAACGAGCAGAACGCGCAGGCGGCGGGATTTTACGCCCGGCTGGGATTCCGCGTCACGGGGCGCGACGCGACCGATCCGTCGGGCAGGCCCTACCCTATCCTCCATCTGTCGCTGGGCGAAACGCCGCAGCGGATCGTGCCGATCCCGAACCTGCAGACCGACCGGGTCGATGTCGATTTCGAACCAGAGCCAACCGGGGACGAAGGAAAATAACCGGAGCCGGCGGGTAGTAACCAGCGGATGCGGGCCTAAACGCAGCAGCCGAAGGAGGCTTACGCGGAAACACCGGGTATAATAACAAGACGGCAGAGCGAAAATCTCTGCCGTCTTGTTGTGTCGGAAACATATCGGTTGGCGCCCGGCCCCGGCACACGCCCCGCTTCCGGCCGCTATTCCATATAGCCGGTAACGGTCAGCGGAGCATCGCCCACTTCGGCGGTCACCTGCGCCGCTTCGCCGCGGGAGTTTTCATAACGGAAGGTATAGGTTCTTCCCTTTTCAAGCAGGAAGCGCAGGGCGTCGTTCATGTCCTGCCGGGGACCCGCCGTACGGCCGCCGCCCATCTGCTCCGAACCGCAGAAAACATCGACGTTGGCCGCCACGCGGGCATCGGAACGCCCGGCATGCGCCGCCTTGTCGTACATCATGAAGGTCACGGTCGCATGCCGCCCCCGCTCGGCGAGGTCATCGGCATAGGCGGCATAGAGGTCGCGGTAACGCTGCGTGACGTTCACGCCGTGGACCTCGCGCGAATCCTCGCTCCACACCATCGGAAACCAGTCGCCCGCGGGCCGGAACGAAACGGCGAAAATGCCGTGCGCCCGGTCGTCGGGCGACGCCTGTCCCGCATCGGCGAAAAACCATGCGTAATCGAGTCTTCCCGGAAAATAATACTCCGTGAAATGCCAGCGGCCGTCGATCCACACCTCGACCCAGCTGTGGTTGCCCCGATCGTCGTGCCATGCGGGAGTTCCGGCGAAGCGCGCGGGAATGCCCGCGGCGCGCAGGGCATCGACCAGCAGGACCGAAAGGCCCGTGCAGGAGGCCATATGCTGACGCATCGACTCGGAGGGACTCTGGTTGGTCTTTTCGCGGGCGGTGTTGTATTCTACGGCGACATCGGCGGCAATATGCCGGTTGATCGAGTCGATGGCGGCGCGGACGTCCGCGGCTCCGGCCGCACGGCGGGCGAAGCGGGCGTAAAAGTCGGGCCGCCAGCTGTCGCGCACCTCGTCCACGACGGCATAGGGAAGCACGTCGTTCAGGAAGACCGAATCGGGCAGCGCGCGCGTCCACGGATACTCGGCGCGTGCGCGGTAGGCATACTCGACATTCTCGCGCAGCAGGTCGAGCCGCATCGTATCGCGGTCGCCCTGCGGCATATAGGCTACAAGGAAAGCCATCCCCGCGCGCCGGTCACGCGGAGTCTCGCGCAGCAGCTGCCGCAGGCTGTCGGCGCGCGGACAGTCGGCCAGCGCAGCGTCGAGCAGGGGTTCGTATTCGGCGGGAACACCGCAGCCGTAACGGCCGCAGGCGCAGAGGGAAAGTCCCAGAAGCAGGAGGAAAATGCGTTTCATCGGTTTAATTCGTTCAGGATTTGTCGGATGGTCCGTTCGTCGGCACAGGGCGAAGCGTACTCCGGCACGCCGGGACAGCCGCCCATCGAAATCTGCGGATTGCGGTATGCCATGCCGCTCGGCCGCATGCCGCGCGCACTGAAATGGAGGGCATCGACGCCCGCCGCGGCCAGTTGCCGCACGTTCGACGGATTCACGCCGCTGCCGGCCATGATCTCGATGCGGCCCGCAGCCCGCACGACGAGCGCGCGGAGGTCGCCGATGCCTTCGGACGCCGTATTGCGGCCGCCGGAGGTCAGGATGCGGGTGCATCCGGTGCGGACGACCTCCTCCAGCGCATCGGAAAGGTCGCACGTCATGTCGAACGCCCGGTGGAAGGTGGTCTGCATCGGCCCGGCTTCGGCCACGAGGGCCGCCGTACGCGCCGTATCGACCCGTCCGTCGGGCGTCAGCAAGCCGAAGACCACGCCGTCGGCGCCGCATTCGCGGGCGAAGCGCACCTCTTCGAGCATCTGCCGGAATTCGGCGTCGTCATAGAGGAAATCCCCGCCGCGGGGACGGATCATCACACTGAGCTGCAAGCCTTCGATGCGGCGCGCCATACGGATGGCCGCGGCCGAAGGGGTCGTGCCGCCCTCGTAGGGCGAGGCGCAGAGTTCGACGCGCGCGACACCCGCACGGCGGGCGGTCTCGCACGCTTCAATGGAATAGGCACAAAGTTCGGTCGTCATACGGCAAAGATAAAAAAACGGCGACGGAAATGCAAGTCCCGGAGCACCGCAGAACAGTTGCAAAAACCGGAACGGGACCGTTCATACGTTCCGGCAAAAAAACATCGCCCCAGCCGGAGAGCCGACGGTTCGGCCGCACGCCGCAAAGCCGGACGCACGCCGCAAAGCCGGATGCACACCGCAAAGCCGGATGCACACCGCAAAGCCGGATGCACACCGCAAAGCCGAACGCCGACGGCAAAACAAAAGCGGAGCGCCCGTTACCGGACGCTCCGCTTATCTTCAGGCTGCGCAAGCCCCTATTTAACCTCGATCTGGCGCGTGGCGGCGGCGGTCTCCTCGATCTTCTTCTTGGGAATGTCGATGGTCATCACACCGTTTTCGACCTTGGCCGAAATATTCTCGCGCTCGATATTGTCGGGCAGCAGCAGGCTCTGCTGGAACTGCGTGTAGGAGAACTCGCGGCGCAGGTAGGTGCCTTTGCGCTTGGCGTCCTCCTCCTTGTTCTCGGTCTTCTTCTCCAGCGAGATCACCAGCTCGTTGTCTTCGTTGATGTGGACCTTGAAGTCCTCCTTGGTCATGCCCGGAGCGGCGACCTCGACCTTGTATTCGTTTTCACCGTCGATGATGTTGACGGCGGGAGCCGTGGTGCTGCGGCGCTCGGCCAGCCAGTTGTCGCCCAGAATCTCGTTGAAAATTCCCGGCAGCCAGTTCTGATTCGTTCTTGCAGGTGTCATAATTTTGTCCTCCTTGGTTTTATTCGGTTTAACTGTTTTCCTTTTTATCGCCCCCTCTCGGAGCGGTTTCATCCGTAGAGGGTCAAATCCTGTGCCAGTGCCGAATAAATGCAAAAATGTCACAAATTGTCACAAAACCTGCAAATACGACATGACAGACCGGCAGGCCGGGAGCGGACGGCGCATTTCATAAGTACGGGAAAAATACGTAACTTCACGGCATGGAATTCACCGAAATACTGTGCGGCCGTTACGGGCTTTCGGTGCGGGCCGCCGGAGTGCTGATGCGGCACGCATCGCAAAGCGTCCACGCCCGCAAGGAGATCATCGTCGAGGAGGGACAGCGCGATCAGGAGATCCGCTTCGTGACGGAGGGTTCGGCGCGCTCCTACGGCATGCGCGAGGACAAGTGCGTGATCCTCTCCTTTGCGTTCGAGGGCGATCCGACCTCATCGACGCTCGGAGCATGGCCCGGCGGCATTTCGGGCCACACGATCGAGACCATGGAGCCGACGACGCTCGTGCGCCTGCCGCGCGAGGAGATCGACCGGCTCTTCGCGGCGGACGCCGAACTGGCCGACTGGGGCCGCCGCATGGCCGAAGAGCAGCTGCGCCGGCACGAGGAGTATTTCGCCGACTTCGCATGGCGCGACAAGAGCGAGCAGTACAAGCGCATGCTGCGCGAATACCCCCAATTACTGCAGCGCATCGCACTGAAAGACCTCGCGGCCTACCTCTTCGTCACGCCCCAAAGCCTGAGCCGCATCCGGGCCGAAATCAAATGACGAAATTATCATAAGGTAACTTTTCCCCGCACCGAAAGCCTTACTTTTGCACCACTTCGAAAAAAGTAAGGAGTATGCAACGAGACAGTATCGATTTCAGCAGTTCGGACGTCGGGAAGCTTTTCCGGCGCTTTCTCTTTCCCACGGTCATGGGCATGGTCTTTTCGGCCGTGTTCGTCATCACCGACGGCATCTTCGTGGGACGGGGCATAGGCAGCGACGCCCTCGCCTCGGTCAATATCGTCGCGCCGCTCTTCACGCTCGGCACGGGGCTGGGCCTGATGTTCGGCATGGGCGGCTCGGTCGTGGCGTCGATCAATCTCGCGCAGGACAAACGCCGCGTGGCGGAGATCAACATCACGCAGTCGCTGGCGCTTCCGGCATTGCTGATCGCCCTGCTCAGCGCCCTGCTGATCCACTGCCACGAACCGCTGCTCATGCTGCTGGGCACGCCCGGCGAGCTGATGGTCCCGGCGCGCGAATACCTCGTGTGGTTCACGCTGTTCCTCGCGCCGCTGGCCGTCTTCAACATCCTGATGTTCATCGTGCGGCTCGACGGGGCGCCGGGATTCGCCATGGCCTGCAACATCATGGCGGCGTGCATCAACATCGCGCTCGACTACCTCTTCATCTTCGTATTCGAATGGGGGCTGGCGGGCGCCGCCGTCGCCACGGGCATCGGTTACGTCGTCGGTTCGGGCGTGATGCTTTGGTACATGTTCCGCCGCAGCCGGACGCTCCGGTTCGTGAAGCTCAAGATGAGCGGCAAAAGCATGCGGCTCACGGTGCGCAACCTCTGGTACATGAGCTATATCGGCTTCCCGGCGCTGCTGAGCGAGCTGGCCATTTCGTGCCTGATGATCGTCGGCAACTACACCTTTATCCATTACGTCGGCAAGGACGGCGTGGCGGCGTACAGCATCGCCTGTTACATCTTTCCGATCATCTTCATGGTCTACAACGGCATCATCCAGTCGGCGCAGCCGATCATCAGCTACAACTACGGCGCAGGGCTGATGCGGCGCGGCCGGGATGCGTTCCGGATGGCGCTCGGCACGGCGGCGCTGTGCGGACTGGCGGCATTCGGATTCACGTGGTTATGCAGTCCGTGGATCATCGGGCTGTTCCTGACGCCCGACGCCCCGGCGTACGCCATCGCCGTGCAGGGACTGCCGTGGTTCGCGGCGGGCTATCCCTTCTTCGGGATCAACGTCGTGACGATCGGCTACTACCAGAGCATCGAACGGGGACGGCTCGCAACGGGACTCACCGTTCTGCGCGGCATCGTGCTGATGACGTTCTGCTTTCTGGTCATGCCGCACATGGCGGGCGTGACGGGTATCTGGCTCGCGGTGCCTGCGGCCGAGGCGCTCGAAACACTGCTGCTCGTCTATCTGCTGCGCAGCAGACGCTTCGCATTCGCATAAGGGAAAGCGGAAAAACCTTCGGTAGGGTTTTCCCGCTTTCCGCGTCGGAATGGACTAATTCCCGCGCTGCATCCTGTCGATGAACAGCACCCCGTCGAGGTGGTCGATTTCGTGCTGGAAAATCACGGCGGTAAATCCCTCGACGGTATCCGTCACCGGCCGCATGGTCGTTTCATCCAGATAGCGGAGCACGATGCGGTCAGCACGCAGAACCGTCCCCGACGTTTCGGGAACGGAGAGACACCCCTCCCTGCCGGCGGTACGGGCCGCCGAGCGACCGACGATTTCGGGATTGACATAGCATTCGAACGGTTCGCCGGGCTTGTCGAAACGCTGCACGGCGATCAGCCGGCGCGAAACGCCGACCTGCGGCGCAGCGATTCCGACACCTTCGTCGGCCGGATCCCGCACGGTGAGCAGCATGCCCTGCTTCAGCAGGCGGAAATACTCCGACCTCAGTTCCTCCGCACCCAGCGGCGCGGCTTTCCGCCGCAAAAACAGCGAATCGGCACGGTCGCCGATCCGGCACAAGCGCATGACCGCCCCGCTCTGCGAGGCAATGACTTCACATTCCCTATCGGTGAATCCCTTTTGGACCGCGCAGGCGGCGAGCAGGCAGGCGACGGTTATAACGAATCTCTTCATATCGGCATGATTCCGTTTCCGGCAAAAATACGAAAATATATTCACCGTACGGCGGCACGCCCCTTCGGACTGAAAAAAAGTCTTTTCCAATTCCGGCAATTATCCTATATTTGCCGCCATGAACGAAGATCTGAAATACCGGAAGGCCGAGCCTGCCGATGCGGAGCGCATCATGGAGATCATCCGGCAGGCGCAGGCCCAGATGCGGGCGCTGGGGAGCCTGCAATGGCAGGACGGCTACCCCGCACGGACCGACATCGACAACGACATAGCGCGCGGGTACGGGTATGTGTTCGAGAAGTCGGACGCGGCGGAGAACCCCGCAGCTGCAAAAACGCCGCAGAAGTACGACAAAGGGACGGTACCCGGCGGCGTGATCGCATACGGGGCGGCGGTTTTCGACGGCGAACCGGCCTACGGGGCGATAGACGGGGCGTGGCTGACCGGGGGCGACTACGTCGTCCTGCACCGGCTGGCGGTGGCCGACGGAGAGAAGGGCCGCGGCGTGGCGGCGGAGTTCATGCGCCGCACCGAAGCGCTGGCCCGCGGACGGGGCGTCGGCAGTTTCAGGGTGGACACCAATTTCGACAACCGCTACATGCTGCGGATGCTCGAACGGCTGGGATTCGCCTACTGCGGCAAAATCGTCTACGGAAGCGGTGAAAGGCTGGCTTTCGAGAAACCCTTCGAAGCATAAGCGAAAGAACCGGCCTTAAGACCGGTTCTTTCTGTGTGAAGTCAGGGATGCGTCGCAATGTTCCGGAACAAATCCGCCGGAGAAATCTTATAATAGTCACATAAATCGGCGATCGTAGTCAGCGAAATACTGTGCCGCCAGCTTTCGATCCGTGCGATATTCAGATCGGTATCGAAGCGTACGTTCTCCTGAGTCAGCTTGCGTTCCAACCGGGCCGCTCTCAGCCCGGCAACAACCTGCCCAATAAAAAGTCATTTCGCCGCTGCTTTTTCATAGCGCAAATTACCGGAATAATAGCCTGATTTTTTACTACACACTTGTAGCTTACAAAAGAAGTGCCCCGTTTCGAAGCTCAATCGCGGGCAGGCCGGGAACTCACACCCGTTCGCACCACAATCGCGCCGTTTCGGAATATCAGGATAAAAAGAATCCGCCCGCCAAGACGGCGTCACATCCCAAAACGATCGGTGTGACGGTAAAAAGATTCCCGTCGCAAGCTACAATTACCCCCCCCCAGCGGCCATAATACAGATTCTTCGGAAAACATCCGGTTCCGCATGGCCGGTACCGTGCGTGCAGTCACAACACGCGCGGATAATAAATCCATATTACAAAAAATAATGGAATAAAACAAGTAAAACGGGGCAAAATCAGCGCAGCGGCGGGTTTCCGGTGCGGTTTCGGATCGGGAAAAAGAATTTTTCCGAGACAATACGGAGAGGGACGGCCTATCGGCGAGCGGAAAAACGGCGGACGGGGGGGGGGAGCAGACGGCTGATGAAAAAAGTATAATACGGGAAACGGGAGAAATCGCTGCGAATTTCGCCGGAAACACCGGGAGACACCGGAGACACCGGAGACACCAGAGACACCAGCCACTCAGGGAACAGCCGCCCCGCGCAACACCGAAAAACGCCGGCAAAAGGTCCTGACACAAAAAAGCGGCCCGCATCGCTGCGGGCCCCCGATCGACCGAGGAGAACCGAAGGCGCCGCTACTCCTCCTCTTCGTAATAGACCTTGTAGAACTTGCCCTTCTCGTCCTCGCCCTGTTCGAGCAGACTGCGGTTGCCGTGGACGTAGATGTGGAAGTTGCGGTCGAGCTTGATGACGCTCTTGTAGGAACGGGCCTGTTTTTTGACCGCCAAATCGGAGATGGCGAATTCGTCCTCGATGCGGATGTCGCGGTCCTGCTCGTACTCCTGCTTGTAGCGCGAGAAGCTCTCCATGACTTCGGGCTGGCGGATCACCTTCTCCGAAAAGTCGTCCAGCGAAAAGCTGTCCTGCTCCTTGAAGTATTTCATCGTCTCGTTGAGCATCTCGGCCTGATCGGCTTTCGACACCTCGAATTCGTTCGGGAGATGCTTGGTCACGTACTTCTTGCACATGGCCATCGCGTTGTGGGTATTGTGGTAGTTGTCCTGACGCTGGCGCACGTGCAGGAAATCGTCGATCCAGTAGCGGGCTTCGGCACGGTTGGTGTTGTCCACGACGCAGACCGCGAAACCCGCTTCGCGCTCGGTGTTGAAAACGACGCACCCCTTGTCCAGCTTATTGACGTTGATCCCCTGATGCGCGGCGATATGCAGCCCCGACGCCTGCTCCTCGACGTCGAGAAACGTGTCGCGCGTCTCGGACTTGAACAGCCCGACGGCATCGACCGTCTCGCCTCCGAAACGGCAGTCGGTGAAGTAGACGACATAGAACTCCCCGCTCTTGATCTGGGGGTGCATGCCGGTTTCGTAGAGATGTCTGGCAAGGCTGACCGAATGGTCGTAAAACGATTCGGGGTCGTCGAAGATCTTGCAGGTGAAATTCCAGACCTCGTTGCAGGTCAGGTCGGTGTCGTGGTAGAGGTTGAAATACTCCTCGGACTTGAAACCGCCCATGAAATAGGCCAGCAGCGTCTGCATCAGGGCCGCGTCGGAGAGCTGGTCGGAGAGCGACGGCGAGACCATCAGCGGCTCGTCTTTTGCTTTGTTGCCCACGATATGCACGGCCAGCGCGCCGATCCGGGATTCTTCGGTATAGAGCATTTTCGGTATTGTTTGCGTAAAACGGAAGGCAAAGATGGGGATTTTTCCGGGACCGGGCAAGCAAAAAACCGGGTATTTAGCAGAAACGCCCTGCCGGACTCCCGATAATTTGGCTACTTTTGCAACGACTAAACTTCCGTAAGCATGGAAAACAGAATAACCACACTCTTCGACATTCGCTACCCGATCATCGCGGGCGGCATGATCTGGTGCAGCGGCTGGCGGCTCGCGGCGGCCGTAAGCGACGCGGGCGGACTGGGCCTGATCGGCGCAGGCTCGATGACGCCCGACCTGCTGCGCGAACACATCCGCAAATGCCGCGCGGCGACCGGCAAACCGTTCGGCGTGAACGTCCCCCTGATGTACCGCTACGCGGAGCAGATCATGCAGGTCGTCATGGAGGAGCGGGTCCCGGCGGTATTCACCTCGGCGGGAAGCCCGAAGACATGGACCGGGCAACTGCATGCCGCAGGCTGCAAGGTCGCACACGTGGTGTCGAGCACGAAATTCGCCCTGAAATGTCAGGAAGCGGGTGTCGATGCGGTCGTCGCCGAGGGATTCGAAGCGGGCGGGCACAACGGCCGCGAGGAGACGGCGACGATGGCGCTGGTTCCGCAGGTGCGAGCAGCGATTACGATTCCGCTGATCGCGGCGGGCGGCATCGCCACGGGCCGGGGCATGCTGGCGGCGTTCGCGCTGGGAGCCGAGGGCATTCAGATGGGCACCCGCTTCGCGTTGTCCGAAGAGAGTTCGGCCAGCGACGCCTTCAAACGGCTCTGCATCGGGCTGGAAGAGGGCGGCACGATGCTGGCGCTGAAGAAGATCGGGCCGACGCGCCTGATCCGCAACGACTTCTACACGGCAGTCGAAACCGCCGAAAACCGGGGCGCCTCGGCCGAAGAACTGAAGGAGCTGCTGGGCCGCGGGCGTTCGAAGCGGGGCATTTTCGAGGGCGATCTCGCAGACGGGGAGCTGGAGATCGGACAGATCGCGTCGCTGATCCGCGACCTGCCGCCGGCAGGCGAAATCGTCCGGCAGATCATCGACGAATACAACGCCGGCGTGAAATCGCTCACGACGCTATAGCGGCCCTTCGGGGATAGACGGGCCGGCGAAAAGCAGCCGTCCCAACCGGGACAGTCTGCCGAAGAGACGCCGGGCCTACCGCCGCTACATGCCGAGCAGGACCAGCAGGGCGACCGTCAGAAACAGCGCCCAATGGCAGAGGCGCAGGTAACGGGTCTTCGCCGCGCGTTCATAACCCAGCGACACCAGCCAAAGCAGGAACCAGCCTCCGTAAGTCAGCAGCAGGAAGAGTTCCAGCTGGAAATTGCGGGGAATGGCTCCGAAGCCGAGCAGCAGCAGGAATACCGCTCCGAGGGCCAGATCCGCCGTAATCATCTGGACGCCGCACCGTCCCATCAGCCACGCTTCGTAGGCTTTGTCCGCGGCGGCGTTCCGGCCGGGACAGGCTGCCGTATAGAAGCGGTTCCCCGAAACGACATGGACGAAAAACGCCGCGGTAAGCAGCGTCCCCGCCGCAATAAACCATCCGTTCATACACATTACATCTTGAGGTAAATTCCGTCAGGCATATGCCGGAGCAGCCACGCCGCAATGCGCCAGCGGCGGGTGACGACCGCAACCCGTCTGCGGCGGCGGACCGCCCGCACGATCTGCCGGACGGCTTTTTCGACCGGCATCACCCAGAACAGACCGTCACCCTTGGCCATCGCCGTATCGACGAAGCCCGGACGGACGTCGGTGACGTAAAGCGGGAGTCTGGATTTCGCAGCGCGCTGCCGCAATCCCTCGGCGTAGTTGATCTGATAGGCTTTCGAGGCGTTGTAGGCCGGAGCCGCTCCCCCGCCGCGCAGTCCGCCGACCGACGAGACGACGACCAGATGTCCGCCGCCCTGCCGCTCGAAACGGTTGTAGGCCCAGTCCGCGGCCGCCGTCCAGCCCAGCACATTGGTAAGGATGGCCGTCTCTTCCAGCGCGAAATCCAGCGAGGGATTCAGATCGCCCGTTCCGGCGCAGACCACGCATAAATCCATGCCGCCCAGTTCTTGGGCCAGATGCTCCAGCGCCGCAACGGTCTCGGCGGGACGCGTCACGTCGGCGACGGCAAAGCGGTATGCAGCAGGATCGGCCTGCGCGATCTCCTTCAACAGATTTTCCCGGCGGCCGACCAGCCCCACGGCATATCCCTGCGCCGCAAAGCACTCCGCAAGGCCGCGGCCGATGCCGGAAGTGGCACCGATGACAATAGCTCGTTTCATATGCGCAAAGATAGGACGCGGAAAACGGAAAACACTTGATCCGAATCAAGAAATCACCGCACCCGGCGGCGAATGCGGCTCAGCGTTTCGGGACGCACGCCGAGAAACGAGGCCAGCTCCCGGAGCGGGACCAGTTCGAGCAGGCCGGGACAGCGCGCCAGCAGCGATTCGTAACGCTCCTGCGGAGTCGAGACGTACGATTGCAGCAGCCGTTCGTAAATCTCGGCCAGCATATGCTCGGCGACGGTGCGGCCCAAGCGCTCGTGTGCAGCGTCGGTCCGGTAGAATTTTTCGAGCCGTTCGCCCGTCAGCGTCAGCACTCGGCTGTCGCACATCGCTTCGATACTCACCCACGCGGGGGCGTCGTTGCGCATCGAGATATAGTCGCCGACGAACTCCCCGGCGAAAGCGTACCCGACGACATGCCGCTCGCCCGCTTCCGTGGCGTGCACATAGCGGAAAGCGCCCTCCTCGACCAATCCGCTACGGCGGTTGCGGACCTGCTGGAACGAAAAACAGCCGTCCTTGGGGACGAAGAGGCTTTCACCCTCCCTGCGGAACAGCTCGGCAAGCGGCGCGAATTCGGCGGCCGATATGTAACGGTTGAAATCCATCGTCGGCAAAGATAAGTTTTTTTGCGGATTTTGCCGATCCGGACGAATTCGCTACCTTTGCCGCCGCGAACGGTGAAATCACCGGCTCGTCAAAACGCAACGCAAGATGAAAAAGCAAAAGATCACCCAGCAGGATTACCTCAAGGCCCACCGCAAGGCGAGCCGCGAAGAGGAAATCGCACGGCACGGCCGTCCGGCAAGGTTCCGGGCCGTGCACAAGTCGAAAAAAGCATACGATCGCAAACGCGAAAAGGCAGGTCTGAGAAACCTGCCTTTTTCATTTCATATTAAAATATATTCCCACTCCAGTCCCCCGGCATGCTTACGCTTTGGAAGATTGGTGCAACATATGCAAACAGACGATGGACTCACATTGTACTTTTCAGCGGCTTCTCTTAATGTATTGAATATCTCTCCGGTCGTAATGCACCTTATCTTCCGATTCCTTTGTCGTATTGCCTGCTTCGATTTGCAAACTTTACAACCGCCGCCCTTCAATAAACTCCCCGGCCATGCGTGCCAAATCCTATTACATTCGGCACATTGCACCAATATAGGTTTATTTCTACCAACAAACGTTCCAATGATTTTAATTGCAGGTGACAAATTTGCGATCTCCGCAACAAATTCATCCGGAGTTCTCCGGCCCCTGCCCGAACATTTCGGACATCCCGTTCTTTGTCTTGGAGATGTTGCAGTAAGATGATAAGGTTGAGTAGACCATACATATCCGCATACTTTACATTTTACAACAACCTTTTCCTTCGTGTTGATATATTCCGTCAGTGGAATCAGATCGGGCTGCAATACGCGTAATCTTGCCACAAACTGGTCATGTGTAAGTTGTAAAACGCCGGCACACTTAGGGCATCCGACACCCAAACGCAAAGAAGCCGGTATTGCGTTCCATGTATGGTTACAGGTTTTACATTGAACTTTAATCCTGTCATTAGCCTTCGTATATTCGCCGACGACCCTGATTTTATAATTGATTCCGAAGAGTTCTTCTTTGAATTCTTCCGTAGTCATTCGTCTTGAATCCATTTTGGCTCTCTTTCTAATTTTTACCCATTCATCTGTATCAAGAATTGAATCCAAGCCAAATTCCGAAAAGAGTCTTTTTGTCATATCGATCAGTTTATTTCTATTGCTGACATGAGCAAGGTCACAATCAGTCACAAAGCAATTATCAAAAGGAAGAGTCTCATTATCATAATGATCATATATGGTTACAAGCTTGATTCCTTTTTCATTACATATCCGATGTTTCTTCCTATCCCTTGCCACCAGATTTTTATGCCAATACCACGAACCGGGTTCTATAGCCGCTTTCAATTCAGGTATGTATATGTCTAACTCAGCCCCTATTGCGGTTTTATCTCTAGACAGGACCTTGGATTCCCCAAGAACACGAACAAAAGAATGATATATGAACTGCTCTAAAAAAGAGGTACATGCTCTGTGACAATTCGGACAGCCCCGGCTATGCAGAACATCATGAGGTGTTATTTCATATTCATATCCACAAGCCTTACAGCGTAGTGGCATACGTGTACGATTGTTACGATACTCCACGTCTTTCCTGACGACAAGATTCGGATCGATTTCATGAAGACGCTCTAAAAACAGTTCCATTGTCAGACGCTGGGATGCTCCTCGACGAGAGAGTGCACACGCTGGACATCCCCGGCCACTAAGGATATGCGCAGGAGTGACATTCCACTCATGTCCGCATTTCAAACATCTGAATTTGGCTTTTTCGAGCGCTTTTACATACCTACCGATCAGCACGACGTCGTCTCTTTGAGATTGCAATTCCTCAACAAACTCGGCATGGGTTTTCTGCTTGACTCTCGCACACTTGGGGCATCCATGCCCTTTTAACAGACTATATGGAATCGGAGTCCACTCCCAACCACAGATGTCACATTTTACAGCGATTTTAGATTTGTTTCTTTCATATGTTCCCAGCACAGTAATTTAGAATTTTGTGCGTTCAATTTGTCTATGAAATCTGTTGTTTTCATTTCTTGGCAAAACGAATTTAATAAAAAAATCGTTCACTTTCGAGAGTTTGTTTATTACTTCGACCACCAAGCAGCCAAGACAAAAAGGTGGGAAAATTTGAAGATGCAAACAATTTGCAGACAAAATCAGACACTGAAAAGCGCAAATAGCCTTAATGGCTATTTGCGCTTTAATAATGTGGTACCACCAGGAATCGAACCGGGGACACAAGGATTTTCAGTCCTTTGCTCTACCAACTGAGCTATGGCACCATCCCGATATCGGGGTCAGGAATACTCCTTTCCGTATTATCGTGGTGCAAAGGTAAAAATTCTTTTTCAAATCTGCAAATGCCCGCTGCATTTTTTCTGCTTTTTTCAGTTGCGGAAGCATCTTGCGCCCATCCCCGGCTTCACAAAAAAAGGGAGGAGCCGTCGATGCTCCTCCCTCCCCTTGATCAATAATGCAAGCGATCTTACTTGAGCATCACTGCATTTGCATTAACGGCACGCCGTTCGAACGACGGCGCCGAAGTCAATTGCGGAACGGCCGGCTTCATATTCCGGTCCGCAGCAGCTGCAAATTTACCTGCCAGCATGGCTTTCCCCTTAACGGGGGCAGCGGCCGGAGATTTTTTCACCAGTGTAAACGGTCCGACCGGATAGTCGTCGGCCGTAAATCCGGAGTCGGCCGTCGGATTATACTTGCCCAGATAGTTGGACCCATTGTAAACGAACTGGTCCATCATAACCACCTCGGCCTCCACATCTCCCGTAAGAGTGAGTTCATTGCCGATAACCTTGCCCTTTCCGTCAGACATTATGGCACCGATCAGGCCCACATAGGAACCGCCTACCGGATAATAATATTTACCGCTTACATTCTTGTCACGGCAAAGAGCGACATAGCGAACGGTGCCGTCTCCGGTAGCTCCGATCTCCTGATAGCTCTGGATCATGATATAACCGGTTTCCTTGTCGAAGGTGGCAATTGCGGGGAACCGGTCGCGATAAGCCGAGATGGCCCATCCGGTAAGCGCAAAGTTGGTATTGGCGACCTTCGTGGAGAAAGTGACGTCGAAGGAGATCGGCTTGGCAGACTTCATCGAGGTCGTACTCGTCACGGTCCACGTACCGAGCCAAGCGGCATAAGCCTCATCGAGTTCGGGAGCCTTCTCCGTAGTGAATTCCTTCCTGAAAAGATCCGTCGTAGCCAGAACCACATTCTCCGTAGCGACGATGCCGAATCCGATGACCACATGATCCGTTTCCGAAGAGAGGTCCTCGAAGATTTCGCTCGCCGCGCCCTTCTTGCCGAGAGCTGAGACGACGAAATCGGCCGTATAAGTTCCGACCAAGGAGTTCATCTCGGAGATCAGCGACTTGATGATCGCCATGTTGCTCTCGCCTTCGAGATCCGCCTTTTCATAAACGTCGAAATAGTAATAATCGGTGGCGACGCTCGGCGTCACATTGACGGTCGCGCTGCTGAAGGTAATGTCCGCAGGAGTGATCGTAAGCCTGTTATTCGAGCGGACAGGCTTGGGCGAATAGATCTTGACGCTTCCGTCCTCGTTCTCGAAATAATAGTCCTCCTTGAAAGTCATCTCCGAAACCGCAACGTTTCCGATCTTCAGGGGCGAATAGAATTTAAGACCCGTTTCGGTAAAGACAAAAGGAGCCTTGATGACCTCGCCCGTGGAGACCGAACCGTCGTCTCCGGGAGCCGGCGTGTAGGAGATCCTGAAAACGCGGGAAGAGAAGTTGTTGAGCGTCATCTCCCAGTCAATCGGATAGGTCACGCCGTCAACCACGCAACGGGTATAGATCAGGTCCATCTTGGCAGCCGCATCCTGATAGCTCTGCAATTCGGTCTTCCAGTTCACACCCGCCTCGATCGGATAGAGGTAGGCGTAATTGTTGGTTTTGCGGCCCTTGAGCTTCACGAAATCGGCGGAAGCCTCCATGACGATGAAGTCGGAATCGCCCTCCAGTCCCCCGTTGCTCGTACCGATGCCGAGTTCAGCGCCCGTCGTCGGCGAGGAGTAGAAATGGATGATGTCGTTATTGGTGTCGAACGCGAGTACGGGACCGCTCTCCGCAACCACCGAATAGTAGGACGATTCGGTTTTGCCCGCAGCGAAATTCTCACTGGAAGCGACGACCGTATTGTCGGCATTGAATTTCAGGAAAAGCGTGTAGCCGCCGTAAATGCGCTCGCCTTCGGGATACAACTCCATCCGCCAGCCGTTTTCTGCGCCCTGAAGTACAGTGATGGCTTCCTTGACCGCCTCTTCAATGCGTTCCGTCGCCGATTTCGAGAATTTATCCTCATCGTCCTTCAGGCAGGAATTGAAAAGCAGGGGCAGAGCCAGTAATATCAATATTTTTTTCATAAACATCCTTTTTTACTTAATTAGTGGCATCTAAATCGAGGTTCGGAAGTTCTTTCTGGCGGCGTAAAACGACTTTGCGCAATTCGTCCAGATCGATTCCCCAATCGTTCTTCATGTATTTGTCCACGATCTCGAATTTGGCTTCGAGCATCGGACGGCCCACCTCGCCGGCCGTTTCGAGCATCTCCTCCCAAGTGGCAGCCGTGTTGGTGACGTAGATGGAGCTTACCTCCACGAACTCCTCCTCGGCCGAAGTCGAAGCGTAACGGCTGATAAAACCGTCCTTAAGCGCCAAGTCCTCCGAAGGATAGACGTCCCAGCAGGCGTTGCCGACATAGCGGATGCCCGTGGCCAAACCGGTGATCTGATTGAAATCCGTCGAGAAGGGCTTCTTCTGGTTGAGGATATGAGCGAATTCGTGGTGGATCGTCTTGAAATACCACTCGTTCAGCAGGTCCACATTGGTCGGGTCCATATTGTTGACGGCATAGAGCGTAATCTTGGTTCCGCCTTCGGCCGTACCCAGCACGACCTCGCCGTTGTTGTTATAGGCGGGACTGCCGACCAGAAAAACCATCTTCGGGAAGTAGCTGGTGATGAAGTCGCGGCTTCCGGTCACCTCGTCGTAAGCCTGCAGGCAGAGGTGCTTGACCAGCTTGGCCATCTGAACCGACTTCTCGTAGTTCGCGGGAGTCAGATCGTAGATCATGTCGCTCTCCATATCCTCATAACGGTAGCGGAACTCGATGTTATAAGGCTCGATATAGTTTTTGTAAAGCCACGCGTCCAAAGGCGTCTCCGTCGTCTGCTCCGGTTTGATGACACTCGTGCCGCTCAGATCGTCTTCGGAACACGAGCTGCCCGAAAAAGCGCAGACGAATGCGAATAATCCTAATATTGTTTTTTTCATAACGTTCAACTTTTATATATAGATCAGCGAATTATCATTATCTCGGATTAGGAGTCATGTCGGCCGCGAGCACATCGGCGGGCAGCTGAACGGCACGGCGGTTGTCCCGGACCTCCAGCGTATCGTCCACGCTCTTGATTCCCAAATCGTTGCTGGTCAGGGTGCGGCGGTAAATCTCGATGCCGAAGCGCTTCACGTCGAACCAGCGCAGGCCGTAATGCAGCGTCTCGTAGCGGCGCAGCAACAGCAGCGTATGAATCATGCCTTCCTGCGTCCGGTCGATTTCGAAAGCCGGGTTGAGCGGCTTCTTCGGAGTCGGATTCTTGGGATCGTAATCCGCAACCGATGCGGCCCAGCTCGAAATATTGGCCTCGGTCAACGTCTTGTATTTACTGCATGAATTCGAAAGATAGAGATTCATGTCGTTCAGGGCCGCCGTGTATTCCTTCTGCATGATATAGGCCTCGGCGCGGGTCAGCAGGGTCTCTTCGGCCGTGAAGAGCGGATAGACGGTATGCCTGTAGCCTGTTCCCGCCACCGGGTCGAGGTACTCGATCAGATAGGGAACACGGGGCAGCAGGATTTTGTCGATTCCGCTGACAAAGCGAAGCGGTTCGCACTTCCACGTGTAGGGAGCGAAGGGAGTATTCGTGCAGTCTATGCCCTCGTTATCGGCAATCATCTGTCCGTGATTGTACTGCATTCCGACACCGTATCCGCCGAATACGCGGCCGGCATACGAATAGGCGGTGGCCATCATGAAATTGCACGTCAGATCCGCACTGACATAGTAGGTAGCCGCCGTATTCAGTGTAGCGCCGTTGTTCATCGGGTATTCCAGCAGCTCCTCATAATTGCGGAGCGAACCGGCAGGCGAATTGGTCAGCGCCACCGTAGCGTATTTTACCGCCTCGTCCCATTTCTGGTAGTAGAGGTAAAAACGGGCCGCGAACGCATTGGCCGCACGCTTGTTGAAATGGTACTTGGGCACCGAATAGATCACGTCGTTTATCAGCGGCAGTCCCTCTTCGATATCCTTCTCGATCTTGGCGTAGACCTCGGCGACGGTTCCGCGCTCGTATTTGGGATCGAGTTCCGTCTCGGCCTTCTCCATATAGGGAATACCGAGGTCGTCGGGATGCGCAGGATCGTAATGCTGGCAGAAAACGTTCACCAGCACGAAGTGGGCATAGGCACGGCAGATAAGCGCTTCGCCTTTTGCGGCGCTCAGCTTGTCGGTCATCTCCATCTTGTCGATGGCCTTGAGCACCTCGTTGGCGTTGGCGATAGCCATGTAGTGGGCTTCCCACGTGTGAGCGGCGTCTTCGTTGTCGGTTTCGGTCGGATCGCTCCATTCATAGCTCTCCTGCCAGAAACGGCTCCAGCCATCGTAATTGGCGCCGTGGTTATCGGTATTGTCGGAAGCCATTTCGAGGAAAAGCCACGGCTGGCTGTCCGCATAAGCCGATACCAGCATCTTGATAGCCTTCTCTTCCGAATCGATAATCGTCCGGTTGTCAGGCTGCTCGTCGAGGAAATCGTTACAGGAGGAGAGTCCCGCAACAAGAAGTCCCGCAAGCAGGAAATATATCAATTTGTTCGTTTTCATATGCTTTAAACTAAATTATAAACCGATTTTGAGCGTTAAGGTAAACTGCTTCGGCACGGGAGTGGCCACACCACCCGAATTGAAGAATTCCGGATCCTGACCGTTGAGCTTCTTGTCGGCATAGATCAGGAAGAGGTTCGTCGCCTGAATCTTGAGCGCGAGGTTGGACATTCTCAGCTTCTTGATCCAGCGCTTCGGGAAGTCGTAGGTCAGCGAAATTTCCTTCATGCGGATGAAATCGCCTTTGGCGATTCGGGCCGTAGAATAGTTGTAGGCATTGTAGGCGTACGACAGCTTGCTGTCATTCCGCACCTGACGGCTCGACACGATAGCCGGAACATCGGTGTATCTTTCGTCTCCGGGCGTCATCCAGCGGTTGCGGAACTCGCGCGGCATGGCGTCGAGGTCGTTATAGATACTGGAGAAGACCGGATCGAGACGAACGACGTTGCCGAACGAATAGGTGATGAAGACGTTCAGACGCAGACCTTTGTACTGGAAGATGTTGCCGAAGCTTCCGACGTCCGTCGGCTCCGAGGGACCCGAATAAACCAGATTGTCGAAACGCTCGGTCTCTTGGAAGTTGATATCGGTCGAAGTCAGCACGCCCGCTTCGTTGATGAATGTCGGAACGCCGTCTTCGTTCAGCCCCCGGAAATCGTAGGAGAAAAGCGAATTCACCGGGTAGCCCTCACGCGAGAAACCGATACCGGAAACGAGGTTGAAGGCACGGGTGGAAGTATTGAACTTGGTCACCTCGTTCTTCATGTGCGAATAGATGAAATCGGTGGTCCAGCTGAAATCCTTCGTCTTGATGTTCTTCGTCGAAAGCGAGAACTCGATACCCCGCGACTTCATCGTCGCGACGTTGCCGTACTTCTGGATCTGGCCGCCGATACCCTGCGTCATCACCCGACCGATCAGGTCGAAGTTGTCGCGCTTGTACCAGTCAACGGTCAGGTTGATGCGGTTGTCCAGAAAGCCCAAATCCGCACCGATATTCAGCTCGTGCTTCTTCTCGTAGGTCAGATCGCTGTTCTCCAGATCCTTGATCGTCAGACCCGACTCGGTAACGCCGGCCGAGGGGCGCCACGGCGAATAGCTCTGGATGACGGCGAGCGCATTGGTCACCGAGGGGCGGTCGGCCGTCAGCGAATAGGAGGCCTTGAGCGACAGGTGCGAAACGGCCTTGCTGATCGAATTGAAGAAATTTTCCTCGTGGACGTTCCATGCGCCCGAAACGTTCCACGTAGGCAGCCAGCGCGAACGGGTCGTCAGGCCCAGCGCGTTGTTACCTTCGTAACGCAGCGTGCCGTTAAGCGTATAGCGGCCCTTGTAGGAGTAGGTTCCGTTGAAGAAGAAAGCGACGTTGCGGTAGTGGGTGTTGCCCATTTCGTAATAGGGCGAGTTATCCTCCTTGCCCTTCTTGAAGACGAGATAGTCGTAGAACGGAATTTCACCCGAATCGTACTGCAGGCCCCAGCCGCGGAACCACGTTTTCTGACGATCGCTCTGGTTGGTTTCCATACCGAGGTAAGCATTGATAATATGCGTATTGTTGATCGTCGTATTATAGGTCGCGGAGAAACGGAAGTCATAGGACAGCAGCCGGTTGTCCGTACGGGTGTAGATACCGCCGGCGGGCAGGATCGATACGGGAACGGCGTAAATATCATCCGGATCCTTGTACAGCAACGGGTTGTTGTCGCGAATCGTCGTCGTACCCATGGCCCGGTAGGCATTCGCCTGATTGGAAGCCTCGCGTACGTTATGCTCCTGCGAAGTTCCGGTATAGCGCACCGACGCCAGCGCCGAAGCCTCGAATCCCTTGAAAGCCTTCCACTTCAGTTCGCCTTGGAATTTCACATCGGCGACGTTCAGGTCGATATAGTTGTTCGCCAGTTCATGGAGAATATTGAAATCCGCATAGTTACGGACATAATACTCCTTCGGATCGAGCACGCGCGAAGTATTCAGGGCATACGAATAAGGGTTGATGTCGAAATCGCGCTTCACCTCGCCCGTTACATAGTCGGTCGTGGCGCCGAGCGTTCCGGGCGCTTTCTGCTTACGGTACGAACCGTTGGTAATCAGGTTGAGCGTAAGGGCGTCCGAGATATTATACGTCGCATTGAGATTGGCCGTATAACGGGAAATCTCGCTGGTCTTCGTCCATCCCGGATCGAAAAGGGCGCTGATCGACGCATAGTAGGCGGACTTCTCGGTACCCGAAGTGATACTTACCGAATGCGAGTGCATGACCGTATTCTGGAAAAGCTCCTTGAACCAGTCCGTGTTGCGGTACTCGGCCTTGCGCAGGTAGCGGTTGCGCGTCTCCACGGTGTTTTCCAGCAGTCCGGCATTGATCAGCGAATACATCTTGCCGTAAACACCGCTCGCCGACGCGTTGGTGACACGCGAATTGCCCAGCCAGCCCTTGTTGTACAGCTCCTGATAGACGGACATCTGGTCCTGAGAGTTCATGATGTTGAAATCGGCGTAGGAGGGAATCATACGATACGTGAACTCGCCCGTATAATTGATATGGCTGACGCCGGCACGTCCCTTTTTGGTCGTAATGACGATCACGCCGGCCATAGCGCGCGCACCGTAGATCGAGGTGGCCGAACCGTCCTTCAGGATATTGAAACTCTCGATATCCTCGGCGTTCAGACCCGCGATGGCGGAACCGATCAGCGTCGTGGCGTCACCCGAAGAGAGGTCCTCGGCCGAAATATCGGCGACATCCTCCATAATGACGCCGTCCACGACCCAAAGCGGCTTCGAGCTGCCGTGAATCGACGTCGCACCGCGGACGCGGATCTTGGGAGCGGTACCGAACGTACCCGATACGTTCTGCACCGAGACACCGGCCGAACGGCCTTCCAGACCGCGGCTGATATCGGCCATACCCGAAAGTTTCACATCGTCGGCAGAAAGGCGGTCCGCCGCACCCGTAAAGAGTCGTTTGTCGGTCTTGGTCATACCCGTAACCACGACGGACTCGATAGTCTGCTCGTCAGGAACAAGGGTAATCTGCATGTTCGGACGGATCTTCACATCCTGCGTAACATACCCCAAATAGGAGATTTGCAGTTCCTCGGATTTCGCCGGAACATTGTTCATAACGAAAAATCCCTGCTGATCGGTGGATACACCGATGGTCGTACCTTTGACGATAACCGAAGCGCCGATCACGGCCGCTCCGTTTTCATCAACGACACTACCGCGCACTTGTTTGGCTTGGGCGAATGCCCCCGCTGCAAACACAAGTACTCCAATTAACGATAGTAGGATTTTTTTTACCATAAGCGTTAATTTTAATTAATTTTAAAATAGAAAGCCAGCATCCTCTATTCGGGTTTGCAGATATCCCCAATGGTTTGACCTTCAGTACCGTTTTCGATTTTCGATGCCGGAAAAAGGCGCGAACGCAGGCACCTTTGCAACTATACGGCCACCTGAAAACACCAAACAACTCACTCAAGATCAACTGATTGAAAATAACCGAACAGGTAAGAACGTTACCAGAGTATAACCTTTCCGGGATGCTTGCGGGCTGAAACCGGAGCCGGAAACCGGGTGGAAAGTGCATAAAAAATGTGCGGCATCTAACGATGCCGCACATGGCGCCAGAGGGGAGCGATCCCTCCTGCGATGTTCTATAAAAGCCGGATCGGAACCGTCCGGGAACTCTTCATCACGGCCGCTCCGTTTTTGACCCCGTCGGGAATCGCGGCGCGCACATAAACGCCCGTCTCCGCGACGCCCGTGGCGCTGGTCAGCGTCAGCGTATTGCCCGACTCGTCGAAAGCGATGTCGTAAGTGCTGCCGAACGGCTTGCCGTCGCTGTATACGCCGCCGAGCACGTCGTTTTTGACCTCGTATTTTCCCGAATACTTCTGGTAGCCCACCTGCTCGATCCGTTGGTATATTTCGAACGAACGGTCCGCGCCGAAGGAGACATAGGCATCGAAATCCCGCGGAGCTTCGCCGTTCCACGTTTTGAGCTGCCATTCGCCTGCAAGCTGTTTTACCAGCGGCGACACCTTCTCCTTGTCCGACGATCCGCAGCCGGCGAACAGACACAAGCCCAGTGCGGCCAGTACGATATAGATAGTCTTTCTCATAATCTTCATGCGTTTATATTACAACCAACCTCCGTTTTCGGTCTGTACCGCGCGGGCGATGACGGCGAACTCCTTGGCGATCTCCATGCCGCCCATCGATGTCCCCGTGCCGAGACCGCTGCCTCCGGCAACCGCCCTGACCGTTATTCGGGCCACGCCCGGCTTGGTGCAGTGCAGCCTCAGTTTCCCGGACACGAAGGTCGGCTCCGCCGAAATACCGAGCTTGGTCCTGTCAGCCTGCGAGATCTCGACGCCGAGATAGGTCAGGTTCGCCGAAGCCTTGCCGAAGTACTTGTCGAGCGAAAGCTGCTGCTGTACGCCGACTTTCGCTTTCAGGCAGGGTGTGCCCTCGATCTGCATCAGAAGCTGGTAGGCGTCGATCGCTCCCGTACCCATCTGCTTGCGGTAGTTGCGCAGCTGCATGGTGGTCAGGGATTGTTTGGTGCCGTCGAGGTAGGTGTCGATGTCGTTCACCGAAGTCAGAAGCATCGATTTGAATTCGGCCACCGTATATTGCTTCCCTTTGGCCAGCGCGTAGGAAAGCCCCAGCGCGGTGACGCCCGATACGTGCGGGCAGGCCATCGAGGTGCCCTGCATATAGCCGTAATCCGACTGGTAAAGCTCGGACGGAAGCGTCGAAAGCACCTGCACGGCGCTGCTTCCCGAAGGCGAGATATAGGCGTCGCCGCCCGGAGCCGCGACGTTGCAGCCCGGACCGTAGTTCGTGTAGTAGGCCGGCAGATAGTCGGGCGAAAAGGCGGTGACCGAAATGTAATCGCGGTAAGCGCCCGGATAACCGGACATGGCCTTGGCGTCGTTGCCCGCAGCGAAAATCACAAGTCCGCCGTCGAGAACAGCGTTGTTTTTCGTCGCGATGAAGTAGTCGATCGCCTGCTTTTCGATCCGCGCTCCGCTGGCGTAGGCGTTGTCGGTCGTGACCGCTCCGGCCGGGTAGCCCCACGAACACTGGAGAATCGACGCCCCGTTGTCGGCGGCGTATTTGATCGCTTCGGCGGAAACGGCGGCCGAACCGCCCTCGCCGCCCGAAAATATCTGGCACGACATGAGTTTCACGCCGTCGTTCCTGCCCGTGCCTCCCGCGATGCCCGACACGCCGACGCCGTTGTTGCTGACGGCGGCCACCGTACCTGCGACGTGGGTGCCGTGGCCCGAATCGCCGACGTTCTTGCCTTTGTCGTCATAAGCTTCGACGTCCCATGTCAGCCGGCTCGTGCCCAGCGCGAAGTTGTAGCCGTAAACGTCGTCGGCATAGCCGTTGCCGTCGTCGTCGCGGCCCGTCGTACCGCTCTGCTCGGCCTTGTTGATCCACATGTTGGCCGCCAGATCGGGATGCGAGTACTTGATGCCCTGATCGACGATCGCCACGGTCAGCGACGGATCGCCCGCGGCGAGTTTCCACGCCTCCTCCACGTTGATATCCGCTCCGGCGCGCGTCGTTTCGGCAAATATTCTGTCGCCGTTGTTGCTGTAGTGCCACTGGTCCTTGTAGCCGGGATCGTTGAAACCTCCGGCGGCGGCGCGCGTCGCCGCCGAACCGCCCCTGTAGGGACAGGCCCTGTTGTCCGAAGCCAACTGCAGTTTGGTGTTGAACTGCACGAAGCTCACCTCCGAAACGGCGGCGAGCCGCCGTGCCGCTGCGTCCAGATCGACTTCCTCGCCGAACGTTACGATATACCATTTATGCAGTCCCGCCGCGCGGGTGCGCTCTTCGGCGACCGGATTGCAGGGAAATACGCGGCGCAGCGAAGTGACGCCCAGTTGTGTGAAGATGTCGTCCACGGGCGCTATCCCGGAGCGCGTCACCGCCGTACGCGTAATCGCCGCAGCAACGGCGGTCTGTTCGACGTCCCCGACGGCATCGCCGTCGAAATAGATCAGCAGTTCGCCCCGCGCGGCATTCGCGGGAGCATTGACGATTTTGCGCATGGCGGCCGCCGGAGCCTCCTTGCCGCCGCTCTCTTCCATCGGGTCCGAGGCACAGCCCGCAAGGAACAGCAGCGCGAGCAGTAAAATTTTCTTGTCAGTCATGGTAGGTGAATTTAAAAAGGGAACCGGCCTCGCGGGCCGGCTCCCCGGTGATAGTCGTACTGTCCGAACAACAGTTTTTTATTCGGTTATTTTCGCGCCGGTCCTGCGGGTGAAGTCCGCACTCCGGGCGGCGATTCCCTGACGGAATTCCACCTTGGCCTTGGCGGCGCCCAAAACGGGCATGCCGACGATTTCGCACTCACGGCCGCGGTCGGCGGGCATTCTGTTTTCGCCGACAATTACTTTCGCAAGCTCCGGCCCGCGGAGTTCCACGTAATTGCCGGGCTGCACGGAGAGCGCCTTTACCACGGAAGCCATATCGGCGGCCGGATACAAATCCGGGTCTGCGAGCAGCAGCCATTCATGGAAGACGATGCCTCCTTCGCCGCCGGAGAATTTGTTCGTCGCAGGATCGTAGTCCGCATAGATTCCGAACCACATACCCGTGAACGTCAGATTGTTCGATGCCTGAAGCTGGGGATTGGGCACGAAAGCCACCAGTCCGTCGGCCACCGGCGCGCCCAAAAGCAGGCCGCGTCCGCTGTAAACTCCGTCGTCACCCTCGGCCGTATAAGCCACGTTCACGAAGTAATCCGTTCCCTGAAGCGTCACGTTGCCGATCAGCTGCGGAGCGAGTACGTAGAGAAGGCCGCCGTTCCACGCCATATACTGCGATTCGCCGGCATTGAACGCCTGAGGAGCGCCCGTAAGTCCGGACACCTTCACGTAGTCGCTGAATACGTTGTCGAAATCCGCATATCCGGAAGTCGTTCCTCCGTCTTCGACGACTACCTGTCCGAAGTACTGACGGGAGGTGTTGCCGGTCTTGTCATAGGCATCGACCGCATAATAATCCCACGTTCCGCAGTAGCCCGCCTTGGTCAGGCCGTTTTCGACATCGTCGTCCGTATAGTGGATCTGCAGCGGATCCGGTTTGCCTGCCGTAGTCTGTTGCACGCTGTACAGTTTGCCGTAATAGCCGTTGTAAGCCCACACCAGCAGCACGTAATCCGTACCGGCGTTCAAGCCTTTATGAAGCAGCGAGAGACCCGTGTCGTTGATCTTGTCAATTTCTTCAGCCGTAATTGCCTTGCCGGACGTTTTGGCTATTTCAATCAGGTCCTCGCTGCTTTTACCGGTCAGGTCGGCACTCTTGAAGAGTCCCATGTAGCCCGATTCGATATTTTCACCGAATATAATGGAGCGGATAGAGTTTTCGGGAGTGTGTCCCTGCGCTTCGAACTCCCACGTAAGCTCCGTACGGACGCTCAGCACGACGGGTTTGTCGTCGCCGGCCTTGACGTAGCCGAATGACAGGAATTCGTAGCCCTGAAGCTCGCCCGCCTCATCGTAAATGTTGGCAACGACGGTGTATTTGCCGGTCTCTTCGAATTGGGCCACGATGGTTCCGTCCGCCGTGATCTCCTTCGACTCGACCGTTCCCGCGTCGATGCCCGCCGAATTCGCCTTGGCGATGGCGTCGCCGAAGACTCCTTCGAAGAAGGCGTATTTCACCTTGGCGACGTCGGCGCCCAGTTTGGCTGCGATCTCGACCTTGCCGTCGGCCGGTTCGCTGTCGGTCAGGGCGAGCGAGTAGTCGTACTCCTCTGCTCCCGGCAGCATCAGACGCTGCATGCCGCCGGCGTTGCCGACATACCAGCCGTCGTCGCCGAACATCAGCAGTACGCTTTTGGCCGGGAATGTAATGACTCCGTTCACGTTGGTGCCGTACCCGCTGCCATTGAATCCGTTTTCCGGCACCTGCGAGGCAAAGCTGACGATACCGTCGCCGCTGTTGAGGAACACGCCCGTAGACTGTTCGGGCAGCCAGACCTTATCCGGATTCGTCGCGTCGATATAGGTAATGACGTCCGAACGGTTGCCCGACACTTGGGACGGAGACATGTTCAGCAGCGAAGCCAGATACTCCGCCGAGTAGACGTTGCTGATGCGGTAGTAGCCGGGGTTGTCGTCGCGTTCGTAGATCTCCACCTCGCCTTCACCGTAACGGTTGGGAATTCCGTAGGCGGAGCTGAGAATGTCGTCGCGCCATTTGCCCTTGGTCTCGCCTTTCGGCCCGGTCACGAGGTTCCATTTCACGCGGGTGACGGAGAAGCTTACGCCCGAAGCCTTTTCACCGTAGATGAAGGCGTATTTCTTGTCTTCGATCTGGATGTTGCAGGAATAGGTCGTACCGATTTCGGCGTCGGGGAAAGAGACCTGAAAAGTCGTTTCCGTCGCCCCGTCGTCGAACGAGATTTCCGAAGCGGAGAAGATCGCGTCCTCGCTGCCCGTAACGGTCACGGGAACCGTAATGGCGTCGGCGTCGTTGGTACGCATGGCCGTGAAGGTCAGTACCGTCGGATCGGCCGGATCGAGTTCGAGGTCCGCGGCGTTGTCCTGCGAGGGGAAGTAAACCCCGTAGCAGCCGTCGGCCTCGGATTCGCCGCGGGTGTAGGTCGGATCGTCGGAACACCCTGCGAACACGAAAGTCGCAATAAGCGCGTATAAGAAATATTTGATTGCTTTCATATGTTTTTCGGTTTTAAATCATCCATGAAAACTTACGTTACTGCACCCACGGATCGATGATTCCCACGGGATTGGGGTTGTTCTGCGATTCGAGCGCGGTGTTCTGCTGGGTCTCCGTTTCGGGAATACAGAAGTTCCACCACGGTGCGCGGCCGTCGGTCGAGAAGCGGCAGTCCGAAGGTACGTTCGTGCCGACGTAGCCGGTTTTCAGGCTGTAATTCAGACGCTTGAAGTCGTAGAATACGACGCCTTCGCCCCATAGTTCGATACGCTTGTTCCAGATAATCTCCTCCACGACGTCGGCAGACGACACGGCCGAGGTGCTGAATTCCGGGTCGCGCTTGGCCATGAAGGTTTTGAGCAGCTGGAGACCTGCGGAGGCGTCGGCGTGCGCCGTAGCCTCGGCTTCGATCAGATACATCTCCTCGACGCGCATCATCGGAATATCGGTAACGTTGCCGACGGAATAGGTCGCCGTCTCGCCTTCGGCGGGATGGAATTTCAGGTTCGCATAGGCCGGGAGGTTGGCGAACTGCGCCGCCGTCAGGTTGGTAATGTCGCTGTAATCGGCATATTTGGCGTCAGGCCCCACGAACGCGCGCTTGCGCCAGTCGGTGTCGGATATTTCGTTGTAGAAATTGCTGGTAACGCCTTCGAAAACGTATTTGCCGCCATACCCCCACGTAGCCTCGCTCGAACGCCATGCCGCGAAATTCACAAGGTTGGCGATGCCTTCGGTAGACTGCGGGAGGTACCACATCCACGAATTGTTGGCTTTGTTGAAGCCCGTTTTGGGGTTCAGCCACTCCGCTTCGGTCATGATCGTGCATTTCGAGGCGTCGATGGCCTTGCGGGCATACGTCGCGGCATCGGCATACTTCGACGAATCGAAGCCGCCCAGCCAGAGGTAAGCGCGCGCCTTGATGCCGTAGACCACGGCCAGACTCGGATTGGTCTTCGACGAAGAGGTGTAGTTGGCCAGCAGCGCCTCGGCGTCGTCGAGGTCCCTGAGGATGAATTCGAACATCGCCTCGCGCGTCACGCGCGGATTGTTGCGAGCCATATCCTCGGTGGTGTTCTCGTCCACGATCGGGACGGTCAGCCCCTTGACGCCCGAAACGTCGGTGTACTTGTTGTCGAGCGGATCGTACAGCCGGGCCAGATCCAGATAGAGCTGGGCACGATAAGCTTTGGCGAAGCCCAGATAGCTTTTCTGCGCGTCGGAAAGTTCCACGCCTGCCAGCAGGCCGACCACGTCGTTGCTCGATTTGATGAACGTATAGTAGCAGTTCCACGGGAAGCGGCATACGGTCTGCGTCGGACCGATCAGAATGCCCGACTGCCAGTAGGTGAACCAGTCATATCCCGAACCTTCGTCGCCGGAGGAGCATATCACGTCGCCCGTGGCGGCGTCCGTAGCGCACATCATGCCCGGATAGCCGAAGTCGAAGCCGTAGTTGTTCGTCCTGCCGTACACCGAATAGGGGTAAGTCATGTTGACGGGGATGGCATTGACGATGGCCTCCACCGCAGTCGGCGAATCGCTGACCTGTCCGGAAGTCGCGCTGTCGGTGGGGAAGGTCTCTTTGATACAGCCCGTGAGCGCCATGGAGCAGACAAGGGCGAGTGTCGTTGTTTTCAATATGTTTTTCATTTCAATCCCTGTTTTATCCGTTAGATTAGAACTGTACGGTTACACCGCCCGAAATAGTACGGATCGGCGAGTAGTTGGAGAAGTTGGTCGCTCCCGTGAACGAATAACGCGGGTCGAGTCCCTGACGCTTCGACCAGTAGACCACGTTGTCGCAGGCCAGATAGACGCGCAGTTTCTGTACGCCGAATTTCTGGGTGATCTTCGACGGCAGCGTATAGCCGACGTTGATGTTCGAGATGTTCAGGTAGCTCGCGTCGGTCAGGAAACGGTCGGAGACGCTGGTCGTATACTGATCGCCGTATTGCAGACGAGGAATGTCCGAGCCTTTGTTTTCGGGCGTCCACGCCTTGAGGATGTCCTTGTGGTAGTTGGTGCCGACGGTGGTTCCGTAGGGCGACGACATGAAGCTGGCATAACCCGAATCGTAGACCTTGCCGCCGATCTGGTAGTTGAACGAGATCGAGAAATCGACGCCGTAGGCCGAAACCGAGGTCGAGAAGCCGCCGTATACCGAAGGAATCGCGCTGTCGTGCAGGTAGCGGGTCGCGGAGGTGTAGTCCGAAGTCTTGGTCCGGGTGATCTTGCCGTCGTCGCCCTTCACGTCCTTGTACCAGAGCGAAGCGCCCGTTTCGGGATCGACGCCGGCGTAGGAACGCAGGTAATAGGTGTAGAGCGGCAGCCCTTCGCCGACGAAATAACTGCCGTCGATATAGCCTTTGTAGCCCTCCACGGTCGTGGATTTGTGTTCGGGAGCCAGATAGGTGACCTCATTCTTCACATGGGTCAGGTTCAGGTTGAAGCTCCACAATACGTTTTTCGTGCGGATCAGGTCGGCGTTCAGCTCCACCTCGACGCCGCGGTTGACCATGTCGCCCACGTTGGCGTAATAGGACGAGTAACCCAGCGACGAAGGAACCGAGAATGCGAAGAGCATGTCCGAAGTCTTGCGGTTGAAGAAATCGACGCTTCCGCTCAGGCGGTTGTTCCAGAAACCGAACTCCGTACCGATGTTCAGGTTGGTGTTGGTCTCCCACGTAATGTTGGGATTGCCTTTCTGCCCGAAGAGCACGGCGATTTCGCCGTTGTTGTTCTCGATCGAATAGGTGTCGGTGTAGAGGTAGTAGCCGATGGTGCTGTTGCCGATGTTGTCGTTGCCCTGCGAACCGTAAGATGCCTTGAGTTTCAGCATGTTCACCCAAGGAGCGTCGAACCAGTTCTCCTGATTGAGGAGCCACGCGGCGCCTACCGACCAGAAGTTGCCCCAGCGGTGGTCAGGGTGGAAGCGCGACGATGCGTCGCGGCGGTACGAACCGCTCACGAAGTAGCGGCCCGCATAGTCGTACTGGGCGCGCATGAAGTAACCCTCCGAGTTGTAGTCGTCGATGTAGGAGTGGGCGCCCGCGCCGTCAACGACGGCTCCGCCGAGCTCCTCGTTGTCATAGGAGAAGAGTTTCGACTTGGTGCCGCTCAGGTAGTAATATTTTTTCTGATAGTACTCGTGACCGACCATCAGCCCCACGTTGTGCTTGCCGAAGGTCTCGTTGTAGTTCAGAATCTGCTGAAGGTTGTAGGCGATGTCGCGGGTGTGGTACTTCGAAATCGTACCGCCCGCCTCGGCGAACTGACCGTAATACTGGTTGTTGAGATAGGTCGTGCGGGTTTCGTCGATGTTGGTGCTGCCGTTTACCGTCAGCTTCAGCCCCTTGTAAAGCGAGATGTCCACGAAGCCGCTGCCCGAAAAGGCGTTGCCCTCGGCCTTTTTCTTGTTGAGCCAGCTGGTCTGCAGTCCGTTGGCGCCGGGCAGCAGCGGACGGGTCAGACCCGCATTGCCCTTGTCGCCGTAGTCGTACATCTGATAGCCGTTGTCGTCCACCATGATGCGGCCCGAACCGTCGCGGATGTATACCGGGTAGATCGGGGGCATCTGTGCAGAGAACGCGAAGATGTTGGCCGTCGAGGAAGCCGATCCTTCGTTCGAGTTGCCGTTGCTGTTGCTGAAGTGCGCATACGACATGTTGCCGCCCACCTTCAGCCACTTCTTGGCCTGATAATCGGCCTTCAGACGCGCGGTATAGCGCTCCAGCGCCGAACTTTTGATAATACCCGTATTGTCCAGATAACCGAGCGAAGCGTAGAACGAGCTGCGCTCCGTCGCACCGGAGATGTTCACGTTGTATTCCTGACGGAACGCCGACTGGTAAGCCTCGTCGATCCAGTCGTCGGGCGTCAGCCAATACTCCTGTCCGTTGTAGATGATCTTGCGGCCCAGCGTCGCGTTCGGATTCAGCTTGCCGTTGGTGCCGATCAGCGCCTGCCCTTCGGGAACCGTATAGACGTTGTATCCCAGACCGCCCGTGCCGTTGGAAGTCAGGCCGCTGCTGGCCAGCGCATAGGCCTTCGCCGCCGGATTGGTCTGCGCATAATAGCCGTAGAGCGCCTTGAAATGCGTCTCGTAATACTGCGCGGGCGAGGTGATCACGTCGTACTCCTCCAGCGCTTTCGAGTTTACGCCCCACTTGGCGTCGATCGTCACGACGGCGTCGCCCGACTTCGCCTTTTTGGTGGTGACCATAATCACGCCGTTGGCGCCGCGGGCGCCGTACAGAGCGTTCGAAGCGGCGTCCTTGAGGACGGTCATCGACTCGATGTCGTTCGTGTTCAGGTTGTTCAGGTCGCCTTCATAGGGCATGCCGTCCACAATCCAGAGCGGCTCCTTGCCGGCGTTGATCGAACCGAAACCGCGGACGCGGATCGAGGGGGTCTTGCCGAGATCTCCCGACGTGCTGGAGGTCTGCACACCGGCCACGCGGCCGACCAGAGCCGTCGCCACGTTGGAGGTCTGCACCTTGGCAATCTCATCCGATTTTATGACGGCAGCCGAACCGGTGAAAGCCTCTTTCTTTGCCGTACCGAAGGCCACGACGATCACATCGTCGATCGCTTGCGCATCCTCCTTCATCGTGACGTTGATCCGGGTTTTTCCGGCGATAGGCAGCTGCTGCGGCTCAAAACCGACAAACGTCACCACGAGCGTGCCGTTCACCGGAGCCGAAAGCGTATACTCGCCGGCCGTGTTGGTCGTGGTCCCCAGAGAGGTCCCATCTACAATGACGGTCGCGCCTGCAACCGGATGTCCGTTTGCATCGGAAACTGTACCGGAGATCTGCCTATTCTGGGCCGTGGCATATGCCAAGAACACGAATACGGCAATTAACGATAGTACAATTTTTCTTACCATAAGCGTTAATTTTAATTAATTTTAAAATAAAAAGTCAACTGCCCGCGTTAGTATAATGTAAATTGTTCATAATCAATACGCGAGGCCCGTCTCCGGCCAAATCTGCCAATTGCAGTCTAATTAATTGATAACCAAACGTCTGTCTCACAACAGGACGTTGTATCGGTTGCACATCTGTTACTACAGCGTAACCCTTCCGAATACGACAACAAGGGGAAAATAAGCTATTTAGACTCAATCCTGCGTCATATGGTTGTTACTTAATCATTACCTTTAAAGCGGTTTGTGTATTGTATAGGTTAATGAAAAAGGTTGTTAAAAACAATGAGAAACACGTTCAAGGTTCTATTCTACATCAAGAAGAATGCGCCTCTGCGGAACGGTTGGGCCCCGATCATGGGACGCATCACGATCAACGGACAGCGGACGCAATTTTCCACACGGCTCTCGGTCACTCCCGCCAGTTGGGACACCGCACAGGGGCGGGTCTGCGGACGGAGCAACATGGCCGTCCAAATCAACGAAAAGCTGGCCAATATCCGATTTCACATCGAGAGATGCTACAACAAGCTCTTTTACGAGCAGGCCTTCGTTACTCCGGTGATGGTCAAAGAGATGTATTTCGGCGGCAATCACAAGCAGGAGACCGTGGTCGCCTTCTTCAAGCAGCACAACGACGAATTCAAACGCATGGTCGGTGTCAGCCGCAGCATGACCACATATTATAAATATAGGTGTGTATGCCGGCATCTGGCGGATTTCGTCTGGGACAAGTACAACCGGAAGGATTTAATGTTCAAGGAACTCAACCGCGAATTCCTTACGGGCTTTCATTCCTACATAGCGCAGGAGTGCGCCCATAAGAAAAATACCACGTGGATCTACATGATCGCCCTCAAACACATCCTGATGCTGGCCCGCAGCAAAGGCTATATGAACAAGGATCTGTTTGCAAATTACAAATTACAAAGCGAATTCGTAACGCGCAATTACCTCTCCATGAGCGAGATCAACAAACTGATGCAGTACGAGGGCGACACTCCCACCTTACAACTTATCCGGGATGCCTTTCTGTTCAGCTGTTTCACCGGCTTGTCTTATATCGACATGAAGGACCTTACGCTGGAAAATATCCAGCAGGTGAATAAACAGTTGTGGATCAGTACGACGCGCCGCAAAACGGGTTCCGAAGTAAACGTCCGGCTGTTCGAAGTGCCTTACAACATTCTGCTCAAGCACAGGCCGATGACCCGGACCAAGCGAATCTTCGACCTTCCGAGCAACGGCTGGTGCAATGCCTGTCTCGACAAAATCATGTCCGAAATAGGCATTATGAAACAGATTACATTCCATTCGGCCCGCCATACCTTCGCCACGACGATCACCCTGTCGCAGGGCGTAGCTATCGAGACGATCAGCAAGCTGCTGGGACATAGAAACATACGAACTACGCAGATTTATGCCACCATTACGCACTCGCAGCTCGACGGCGAAATGGAACGTCTGTCGAAGCGAATCAACTCCCTTTACCGCAATTTGCTTCCTCCGGATGCACCCGAAGCCGGCACAAAGCTCATCTAAGCGCCGTCATCCGCCCCTTGCGCCCCTTCCCGGAGGGAAAATCACCGGAAATCACCGAAAAGACCGAAAACCGGCGGTTACAATCTGTAACCAGCCCGACACTTTGCCGGGAAAACTGTAAGTGGCGGACGTTAATCCGCAGAATATGTGTAATAGCTGTCTCTTATACACATCTTCCGAGCCCACGAGACAGGCAGAAATCTCGTATGCC
>ENA-OZAU01000026-OZAU01000026.1-human-gut-metagenome-genome-assembly--contig:-NODE-26-length-82098-cov-9.923296_pt1 | contig 82098 bp, 80 predicted proteins | sample MGYA00243303_ERZ653503 | MGnify/ENA primary metagenome ERZ653503 (study PRJEB26926, sample SAMN06165049) | human gut metagenome | biome: ENVO:00009003; feature: ENVO:2100002; material: ENVO:00002003...
ATTTCTGCCTGTCTCGTGGGCTCGGAGATGTGTATAAGAGACAGGTATAAATATTCACCAAAATGTATAAAAAATTCGACATAATCGGAATGTATGCGACAGTGCGATATGCAAGAATTACGGCGTGGTCTATATTGAGGAAGTTGCGATTGTAAACTTTTTGATAAACGGCGCGCTGTTAAGTTTGTCGGCGGCGATACTGAAACTTGACAAAAGCAGGTTCGGGATAATATTGTCGGCGATAATCGGCGCGGCGTTTTCGGTGTTTCTCCCGTTTGTCGATAACGCCGTATGGGTTTATAAAATCGCAACCCTCATTGCCACGACGATATTTGCGGCGAAATTCAAAAGCGCAAAGAAGTACGTTTTGTTTTTGCTGACCTTTGCGGCGGCGTCGTTTCTTGCGGGCGGCGCGGCGTATTCTTTCCTGGGATTCGGCGTTACGCACGGGCGCATGCTTACGTATCCTGCGCGCAAAGGCGTAAAATGGGCTGTAATCGGCGGTTTTGCCTTTTTATGGGTATTCACCTGGGAAATGGGGCGTTTTGCCGTCAGAAGGCGAATTTCGGGCTTACAGGCGTGCTTTTGCGATATCGTTGTGGACGGTAAAAGCGAAAAACTGAAATGTTTCAACGATACGGGCAACCGCCTTATCGACGGAGTTACAGGGAAAGGCGTCGTGATTTTGTCGCGCGACGCGGGGAAGCGGTACCTTCAAAAAACCGAAAGATACATAGACGTCAAAACCGTTACGGCGGTGAAGCGTTGTCCCGTGTTCGTTGCGGACGCGCTCGTATTTCACACGGGCGATGGCAGGCACGCGTACGAGAAAGTTCCCGTCGCGATTGCCGACACCGACCTTGACGGTTGCAAACTCATTTACAACGCCGACGCGTTAAAGGGGGTAATATGAAGAAATTCAAACAACTTATTGCTTGGCTTTTAAGGTTTTTCGATTTATCGTGCGAGGACGACAGAATCGATTATCTTTGCGGGGGCGAGGCTCTTCCCGCGCCGCTTACGCCCGAAGAAGAGCAGGCTGTCGTCAAACGACTTAACGACGGCGACGTCAACGCGAAAAACGAACTCATCGAAAGAAATCTGCGGCTTGTCGTGTATATTGCGAAACGCTTTGAAAACACGGGTATCGACATGGAAGACCTTATATCCGTCGGCACTATCGGGCTTATCAAGGCGGTGAACAGTTTCGACTTCACGAAACAAATCAAACTCGCGACATACGCAAGCCGATGCATAGAAAACGAAATATTGATGCATCTTAGGAAGACGGTGCGGCAAAAAGCCGAAATATCTTTTGACGAGCCGCTCAACGTCGACTGGGAAGGCAACGTGTTGTTGCTGTCCGACGTTCTGGGCACCGACAGCGACGTGATTTACAAGGACGTCGAAAGCGGGGCGGAAAGGGAAATCCTTGCGGAAAGTTTCGCACGACTCGGCGAGCGGGAAAAGAAAATTCTGAAAATGCGCTTCGGACTTTTCGGGGAAGAAGAAAAAACGCAGAAAGAAATCGCGGCGGAAATGGGAATATCGCAGTCGTACATATCCCGCCTTGAAAAGAAAATCGTCGGAAAACTCAAAAAGGAAATCGGGAAACTCGTCTGAAACCGCAAAACCTTCTTACATATCGCAAGGAGGTTTTTTTATGAAAAGAATCGAAATAATCGGCGTGGATACTTCGTCGCTTCCGAAAATATCGGGCGAAGAAAGCAGGCAGTATCTTCTGGAAATCAAAAACGGCAACGAAGAAAAGAAAAACGAATTTATAAACGCAAATATCAGGCTTGTACTTTCGATTGTACAAAGGTTTTCCAACGGGCGGGGCGAGGCGGACGATTTGTTTCAGGTCGGGTGCGTCGGGCTCTTAAAGGCGTTGAACAACTTCGACGTAACGCAAAACGTAAGGTTTTCGACGTACGCCGTGCCGATGATTATCGGGGAAATCCGCAGGTTTCAGCGCGAAAGCACGGGGATAAAAGTCAGCCGCAGTCAGCGCGACGTCGCGTATCGCGTGTTCAGCGCGCGCGAGCGCATGGGTAACACGGGCGCGGATATAAGCGCGTGCATGAGTGAAATCGCAAAAGAAATCGACGTTCCCGCGTCGGAAATCGCGTGCGCGCTCGACGCCGTGTCCGAACCCGTGAGTTACTTTGAATCGGTTTATAACGACGACGGCGACGCAATGATGCTTATGGATCAGCTTGCCGATAAGAAAAACACCGACGAGAAATGGACGGAAAACATCGACTTGTCCGAAGCCGTGCAGAAAGTGTCCGAAAGGGAAAGGGAAATTTTGTACCTTCGGTATTTTGCGGGAAAAACGCAGGTTGAAATCTCAAAAGCCGTCAACGTGTCGCAGGCGCAGGTATCCCGCCTTGAAAAAAGCGCGATCGAAACGATAAGGAAATATTTGCAGTAATTTATTGTTCCCCGTCGGCATAAAATCTTCCTATGGGGAAAGAATACACTTTTTGCGAAATACGGGAAAAGGACGTCATTAACGTCGTCGACGGAAGAAGTTTGGGCAGGGCGGTGGACATCGCTTTCACTTGCCGCGGACAGGTTTTCGGCATAATCGTTCCCGGCAACACGAAGTTTCTGAAAGGACTTACTTCAAACGACTCGTTGTTCATACCGTGGCGCAACGTGATAAAAATCGGGACGGACGCCGTGCTTGTGGAACTCAGCGCGAACGGCGCGAGAATTATGGAAGAAGAAAATTCCGACGATCCCCCGCCGCGCGGATAATACGACAAATACAGCGTTGTTGTTAAAAAAACTTGACCTTGACCACAATATGTTGTATCATATTTAAGTCGAAATGCAAGTTTTGGCAATAATTTGTGTCTGAGGTGCATTATGAAATGTATGTACTGCGGTTGTCTTGACAGCAAAGTGGTCGACAGCAGGCTCAACGAAGACGGCACGTCGATAAGACGTCGCAGGGAATGCGTGAATTGCGGAAAGCGTTTCACCACGTACGAAACCGTCGAATATACTCCCGTCATGGTCGTCAAAAAAAGCGGAAACCGTCAGGCTTTCGACGTCAATAAAATCCGTGCGGGCGTTATGAAAGCGTGCGAAAAACGTCCCGTTTCCATGTACGACGTCGACAGGGTGATAAATAACGTCCAGAAACAGGTTTACAATAGCCTGGAACAAGAAATCACCAGCGCGGAAATCGGCGATATGGTTATGGAAGAGTTGAAGTCGCTGGACGAGGTCGCGTACGTCAGGTTCGCAAGCGTGCATCGCCAGTTCAAGGATATCAACACTCTCCTGAACGAAATCGAAAGTCTTGTTCAGCTGAAAGAAACTTTGACTTCCGACGCCAAAAAAACCAAAGACAAAAAATAATGAAGGAATTTGTTTATAACGGAAAGCCGCAAAGGCTCTCGAAAATAACGGCGGAGTATTATCCGCTGTTTTCGTATAACGCGATTTTAAAACTTATCAAAGATAAGGAAATCCGCGTCGACGGGGCGAAGGTCGGGGAAGACGTCGTCGTAAACGGCGGCTCGGTCATCAGATGCTACGCCAAAGATATGCGGCTGAAAGAGATTTACCGCGACGAAAATATCCTTATCGTTTATAAGCCGAAAGGGCTAAAAAGCGAGGGTGATATTTCCGCGGAAAGTATTCTCGCGGAATACGAAAAAGGCGCGATTCTTTGTCATCGGCTCGATACGAACACCGACGGACTTCTTATATTCGCGCTAAACGTTAGTGCGGCGGAAGAAATCGCAAAAGGATTCAAAAACGAGAAAATCGAAAAGGTTTACGAGGCGCGCGTTTACGGAAAAGTGCCGTCGGACGCGGTGTATCGCGACTATCTTCTCAAAAACGCAAAGGAAGGGAAAGTCAGGATTTTTCAGGAAAAACACGCGGGCGCGGTGCCAGTCGAAGCAAGCGTCAGAGTTATCGGATACGACAAAAACTCAACCCTTGTCGAGGTTGTCATTCACAACGGGAAAACCCATCAAATACGCGCGCAACTTGCCGCGCACGGACACTTTATTCTGGGCGACGGCAAGTACGGTCGTGACGATATAAATAATAAGTTTGGCGTTAAAAAACAGCAACTTACGGCAAAAAAACTTGTTTTTTCTTTTGATAAAGGCAGTTTTTTGTATTATCTCAATTCCAAAAAAATCGCAATTTAAGTAAAGTCGAAATCGTTTTTTTCAATGGCGCTCTTGATTTTTTGGAGCGCCTTTTTTTCAATTCTCGAAATATAACTTCGGGAAATTCCGAATTTTTCCGCAACTTCGCGCTGCGTCAGCGACGGCGTGTCGTTCAAGCCGTAGCGCATCACGATTATTTCGTATTCGCGCTTGTCAAGCGAGGTTTTGACGATTTCCGAAACTTTCTCGATAAGCATGCGGTTTTCGACGTCGGTAATGACGCCTTCTTCGTCGGTCGAAAGCATATCGATTATTGTCAGTTCGTTGCCGTCGCGGTCGGTGCCGACGGGATCGTTCAACGATACGTTGTTTTTGTGCTTTTTGTTGACGCGAAGCGTCATCAATATTTCGTTTTCGATGCACTTCGCCGCGTAGGTCGCAAGGGCGGTGCCTTTTCCCGATTTATACGTCCTTATCGCCTTGATAAGTCCGATACTGCCGATTGAAATAAGTTCGTCGGTGTCCGGATAATTGCAGTATTTTTTCGCAATGTGCGCGACAAGCCGCAAATTATGACGTATAAGAAGTTCCGTCGCTTCCTTATCGCCGTTTTCCGCACGAAGAACGTACTCGGCTTCCTTTTCGCGGGAGAGCGGTTTCGGGAAAGAGTTTTTGTTTTCGACGTAGGACGAAAAAATCAAAAGGTTTCTGAGCATTAAAAACAAACTGTCAAGCAAAATCACGCCTCCAAAGTAAAAACAGTATATGTCGAAAAAAGGGGAAAAGTGCAAGTCCCGCGGCGCAATGTGCCAAAGGCACACATCGCGCCGAAGGCAACATCGTTGCGTAAGCAACATCGCGCCATAGGCACATCGCTTTTACAAGGAGTCCCTTCCGGGAGATTGCCACGTCGCGCGTCATAAACTTCACTTTTGACCAAACAATCGTCGCAAGCGACAATTGTTTGTCTTTTGCTTGTTTATTCCTTTTCCCCACGGGTACACAGTATCCCGCGGGGACCCCGGTAGATGTCTCGCAATGACAGAGTACTTCGTACGGAACGTAACAAGGGTTTGTTTGCCGGAAAGTAATAGTAAAATTTACGTGCGCTCTTTATGCTTTTCCGTGCAACGCACTTTATGTCATTGCGAGCGTAGCGTGGCAATCTCCCGGAAGGGCAACCGCATCAAAAGCACAGTGTGCGACGCATTCTCGCCGTTTTATGGGCGATGGTATTTTGATACCCGCCGAGAAAATCACACGGGGTCCCCACAAGATACTTGTACTTGTGGGGCTTAATTATTAATCCCGCCTACAAAAGGCGGGAATTGTCTTTTTCGAGGCGAATAGAGATTTCCGTTTTGCACAGAATAAAGGGCGGAGGGTTTATGAAATCATTGAAAAGTAAAAATGAAATCAACCAGGCGGCGTTTGCGCCGAATATGTATGATCCGCTTGGAATGTACGGCTGTTTCCCCGCGCTTATGACTTTTGAAACGTACGAGTCGCTTGAAACGCCCACGCAAGATGCGGACGATTTATAGGAGAAAAGCACAAAAAAAATCACCGATTGCTCGGTGATTCTTTTTTTGTTGTTTGTTAATTACATTGCGTCCTTAACAGCTTGTTCAGTGCCGGAGAAGACGATTTTGCCTTGTCTCTTGGTAACTTTTTTGAAGTCGCCGACAGAAACGTTGAGGCCGTTAGATTCAGCTTTCTTTGCATCTTCAACGTTGTTGTATTTGGTGATAACAACCATACCGGCTTCCTTGCTGACAGCGGTTACAGTCCAAGCAGTGGTTGATTCTTTATCATTGCTGGTAGCGGTAGTAACGGAATAACCTTTCTTTTCAAGCTTCTTCTGATAGCTTTCAGCGTTGCAGGCGCAAAGTACGGTTGCAAGAAGTGCAACAACAAGAATAACGGCAAGAATTTTGCCAATGTTCTTTTTCATAAACAATAAATCCTCCAAATATATTTAGATACGCTTATTATACGCGTGTAAGAAAAATATGTCAACGATTTTTCATTGACCGCGCCCGTTTGTTTTTGTTGTATTTCGCTTTGAAAAAGCGCGCGCTCGGGGTATACTTATAATAAATATCGGTAATCCGATCACAAACAAAAAAGGGCAAAGAAGAATGATTATTCACGGGCTTAACAAACTGACGCTCCTGGACTATCCGGGGCTTACCGCATGCACGCTTTTTACGGGCGGGTGCAATTTCCGTTGTCCGTTTTGTCACAACGCGAGTCTTGTCGAAAATCCGATGGGACAACCCGTCATTCCCGAAGACGAAATATTCGCGTATCTTAAAAAGCGACAGGGCATTCTGGAAGGCGTTTGTATCACCGGCGGCGAGCCTACGCTCAACCCCGACCTTATCGACTTTATGAAAAAGGTAAAGTCGCTTTCGTACAAGGTAAAACTCGACACCAACGGCACGAACCCCGATATGCTGATCCGCGCGGTCGAAGAAGGGGCGGTGGACTACGTCGCGATGGACATTAAAAACAGCCCTGAAAATTACGGCATGTCCGTCGGCATAAAAAATTACGACACCGCAAAAATAAAACGTAGCGTGAAATACCTTCTTGAAGACCACGTCGATTACGAATTCCGCACGACCGTCGTCCGCGAATTTAACGACAAAAACTCGTTTTACGGCGTCGCCGACCTTATCTCGGGCGCGAAAAAATATTATCTTCAGGCATTTAAGGACAGCGGCGATCTGATTGACGAGACACTTCACGGGCTGACAAGAGAGGAAATGGAAGAAATATTGCCGATTTTCGACGGAAAAGTCGATAAAATTGAAATTCGCGGCATAGACTGATACCACAACATCTTGTGGTGCGGTTAAAAAAACAAATCAATATATTGATATAAAACAATTGACACGTGCATTTATGCGTGTTATTATGAATGTACTCGCAATAGCGATATGTCAGGGTGTTATCCGCTTGGATTTTTCAAAGAATCTTCACGGGAAACTCCCCTTTTTGTGCCCAAAAACGATAAAACGGCAAAATCTTGCGCCTTTTTTAAGTATTGTCAAAAATCGTTTTATAGGGAGTTTAGTAAGAATCCGTGCAACGCACTCTGTCATTGCGAGGAGCGTAGCGACGTGGCAATCTCCCGGAAGGGACACCGAATAATGAAAACATATTACGTATACATAATGACAAACGTGGACAATACGGTATTGTATACGGGCGTCACCGACGATATAGAAAGAAGAGTGGCGGAACACAAAAGCCATACATTGAAAGGTTTTACCGACAGATATAACGTAACGAAATGCGTGTACGTTGAAGAATACGGGAACATAAACGACGCAATAATGCGTGAAAAACAAATCAAAGGTTGGAGCAGAGCAAGGAAGTTTGACCTTATCAACACGACAAATCCGGCATTAAAAGACTTAGGGGAATAAGGTAACCCTTCCGGGAGATTGCCACGCTGCGCTCGCAATGACACAAGTACTTCGTACAAAGGGCAACCAAATAAAAACAAAACGACGATGTCGTTAAGTATAAAGTAGTCAACAAAAGAAATTATAAAGGAAATGAGGAAAATGTATCAGGTAATTAAAAGAGACGGTAAAATAACCGATTTTGATCTTAACAAAGTCTCTGTCGCCATTACCAAAGCGTTTGAGGCGCAGAACAAGCAGTACGTTCCCGCAATCATCGACATGTTGACGCTCCGCGTTACCGCCGATTTCGAAAGCAAGATTGAAAACAATCTCGTCCACGTCGAAGACATCCAGGACAGCGTCGAGCACGTCCTTGAACAATCGGGCTACACCGACGTTGCGAAGGCATACATTCTTTACAGAAAACAACGTGAAAAGATCCGTAATATGAAGTCGACGATACTTGACTACAAGGAAGTCGTCAACAATTACGTCCATCTTGAAGACTGGCGCGTGAAAGAAAACTCCACGGTCACTTATTCCGTCGGCGGACTTATTCTCAGCAACAGCGGCGCAATCACCGCAAACTACTGGCTTTCGGAAGTTTACGACGAAGAAATCGCACGCGCTCACAAAAACGCCGATATTCACATCCACGATTTGTCGATGCTCACCGGTTACTGCGCCGGTTGGTCGCTGAAACAACTTATTCAGGAAGGTCTTGGTGGAATCCGCGGCAAAATCACGTCAAGCCCCGCGGCGCATCTTTCCACGCTTTGCAACCAGATGGTAAACTTTTTGGGCATCATGCAAAACGAATGGGCGGGCGCACAGGCTTTTTCCTCATTCGACACGTATCTTGCGCCGTTTGTCAAAGTCGATAACCTTTCTTATAAAGAAGTAAAGCAGTGCATACAATCCTTCATTTACGGCGTCAACACGCCCAGCCGTTGGGGTACGCAGGCTCCGTTCACCAACATCACGCTTGACTGGACGGTTCCTAACGATCTGGCGGAACTCAACGCAATCGTCGGCGGCAAAGAGTGCGACTTCAAATACAAGGATTGCAAAAAAGAAATGGATATGGTCAATAAGGCCTTTATCGAAATCATGATCGAGGGCGACGCCAACGGCCGCGGTTTCCAATATCCTATCCCCACGTATTCCATCACCCGCGACTTCGACTGGTCGGAAACCGAAAACAACAAACTCCTGTTTGAAATGACCTCGAAATACGGTACCCCGTACTTCTCGAACTATATCAACAGCGATATGGAGCCTTCGGACGTCAGAAGTATGTGTTGCAGACTTCGCCTGGACCTTCGCGAACTTCGCAAGAAATCGGGCGGCTTCTTCGGCAGCGGCGAAAGCACGGGCTCTATCGGCGTCGTGACCATCAACCTTCCCAGAATCGCGTATCTCGCAACCGATAAGGCGGACTTCTATCGCCGCCTTGACAAGATGATGGACATCTCCGCGCGCAGCTTGAAAGTCAAACGCGACGTCATCACTAAACTCCTCGAAGAAGGGCTTTATCCTTACACCAAACGTTATCTCGGCACGTTCAGCAACCACTTCTCGACAATCGGTCTTGTCGGCATGAACGAGGCAGGGCTCAACGCAAAATGGCTCAGAAAAGACCTGACGAACGTCGAAACGCAGGAGTTCGCAAAAGAAGTCCTCAACCATATGCGCGAAAGACTTTCCGATTATCAGGAACAGTACGGCGATTTGTACAACCTCGAAGCAACCCCGGCGGAATCCACTTCCTATCGTCTTGCAAAACACGATAAGGCGCAATTCCCCGAAATCATCACCGCTTCCGAAAACGACAATATCCCGTATTACACCAACAGCTCGCACCTTCCCGTCGGATACACTGCGGATATCTTCTCGGCACTCGACGTGCAGGACGAACTCCAGACGCTTTATACTTCGGGCACGGTATTCCACGCGTTCCTCGGCGAAAAACTTCCCGACTGGAAATCCACGGCAAAACTTGTCAGAACCATCGCGGAAAACTATAAACTGCCGTATTACACCATCTCGCCGACGTACAGCATCTGCAAAGAGCACGGCTATATCTCGGGCGAACACTTCAAGTGCCCCAAATGCGGACAACCCGCCGAAGTTTACAGCCGTATCACCGGCTACTATCGCCCCGTACAAAACTGGAACGACGGCAAGCTGCAAGAGTTCTCGCAAAGGAAAACTTACGACATCGCAAACTCTGCGTATCACGGCGTAAACCAGCATATCGTCAGCGATACCTGCTGCGGCGAACAGGACGTGAGAGTGCAGGCAGATCCCAACTTCAAAAAGAACGACGGCGAAATCCTGCTGTTCACAACGAAAACCTGTCCCAACTGCAAAATGGCAAAAATGATGCTCGATAAAGCTGGTATCAAATACACCGTCATCGACGCGGAAGATCAGAAAGATCTTACCCAAAAATACGGCGTCAAAAAAGCCCCCACTATGCTCGTCGCAAACGGACAGGGCTACGACCGCTACGAAAACGCGAGCTTCATTAAAAAATTCGTTGAAAACGCAAAATAATTTATGATTTACGATGTAATTATCATAGGCGCGGGGACGGCAGGCATGACTGCCGCCCTCAACGCTTTAAGAAACGGCAAAACAGTCCTTGTGCTGGAAAAAGAAACCGTCGGCGGTCAGATTTCGCTTTCGCCGCGCGTCGAAAACTTCCCCACGATTACCGCAATCTCGGGGGCGGAACTCTCCGACAGACTGTTTGAACAGATTATGCACCACGGCGCGGATTTCGAGCTGGAAAAGGTCACCGGGCTTAAAAAAGACGGCGACGTCTTCACCGTTCTTACCGACTACGGCGCGCACGAAGGGAAATCCGTCATCATCGCAACCGGCGCAAGCGCAAGACATATCGGCGTCCCCGGCGAAGACGAACTTATCGGTCACGGCGTGTCTTATTGCGCGCTGTGCGACGGAGCGTTTTATAAGGACGAAGAAGTCGCGCTCATCGGCGACGCGAACACCGCTTTGCAATACGCGCTGTTTTTGACGAATTATTGCAAAAAAGTCCACGTTTGCACGCTTTTCGACAGATTCTTTGCGGATAAAGCCCACGTCGACAACCTTATGACAAAAGATAACGTCGCGATTTATCACAACCTTTCGCTGAAAGAGTTTTTAAGTGGCGGAGGCGAACTTTCGGGGCTTGTTTTTGAGAATACCGTCGACAAATCGGAATTCCGCCTGCCCGTAAAAGCCGTGTTTATCGCGATAGGGCAAATCCCCGACAACTCCGCTTTCAAAGACTTCGTCGACATCGATAAAAACGGATATATCGTCGCGGGCGAAGACGGCACGACCAAAACCGACGGATTGTTCGTCGCGGGCGACTGCCGTACCAAACATATACGCCAACTCGCAACGGCGGCGGCGGACGGCGCGATTGCCGCAACCAACGCGTCCATTTATCTGAAATAAGAAATCCGACAAAGACTTTTCGCCGGTCGATTCCTTGACAAACAAGTTGCAAAACGATAAAATCTTTTTTGCAACTTATAAAACGCTTCCGTAGTTAAATGGATATAATAAACCCCTCCTAAGGGTATGCTATTTCTAAATTGAACCCATCAAAATGGGGCAAAACAATGCGAAAACTGCTCAAAATCGTGCGTTTTGGCGATACGGCAGACGGCTAAAATAAAATTTGGTGACCTATTTGGTGACCACGGCGAAAAAAATTCGCCAAAGTGGGTATTGCTATATCCTGTAAAAAACTGAATATGTGTCCGTAGTTAAATGGATATAACCGCGCCCTCCTAAGGCGCTATTGTGAGTTCGATTCTCGCCGGGCATACCAAAAAACGACCGATTTTTCGGTCGTTTTTGTATTGTAGTGCGTTATTTATTCTTCCTTAAATTCGGTTAGCATTCGCAGGTGCGCTTGTCTGTAGTATTTCCTGAAGGTTGCCCACGGTAGGCTTGTGTCCTGCGAGAAGGCTATTATCACTCCTATCAGTTCGCCTTTGTCTTTCGCCTCGATAATTGCCTTTTCATAGTCCATTTTCATACTGTTTGCTCCTTGTTTTTTGTAAATAAACAATACCGTAAACGGCAATTAAAGTCCAGTATAACTTGCTAAAATGGCAAAGAAAAAACGGCCGATTTCTCGACCGTTTAGGTTATTTTATTTTTACGATAAATTCTTTACTTTTTGCTACACACTTCTTTTTCTTTATGATAAAACATTGAACATAATGAATGCCAGAATATGCAGTATCTTCCGTTCTGATATTCTGTGTTCCTGGGTCACAATTATAAAAGTCACCACGTAAACTATCGTTCATTTGAGCTTCATAACCAGTATTTGTAATTTGCCATTTTACCATATAGGGTGATTGGATACCATGTATGGCCTTAAAGGTTAATTTCAATCCTTTTTCAAGGGGTTCTCCGCTTGAGATTTTTCTAGTTGAGTATTTACCTTGAGCAGTAGCCTCAATTTGTACAATGTTCCAAGGAGGTAATTTCCAAGGGGTTTTTTGTCTATGGGGAACAGCAAGAGCTCTAGAAAACTCAACGGGAATAATTTCAGTTGATTCATTTAATATTTTAGGTACAATTGCTTTATATCCGCCAAGGCTATTGTTTGTTAAGTCTACGATTTTTTGACCAAACATCGAATATAAACAAGAAAGCAATTCGTCACTAGTTTGGCATTTCATCAATTTTGTAAAATCCGAATTGACTTTTTTAACCCAATCAAAGAAGGCCTCTTGCTTCTTTTTATCGTTTTTCCATTTGTCGGCAAAATTTTCGCCTAAATTTACGGGGTTTGACACCCAATATGTTCCATCCCTGTTTTCAATTCTATTAGGGATTTCTTTAATGATTTTTTCAAAAAGTGTAAGTATATCTATTTCGTGGTCGTAAATTCTGGCAGCAAGTGTAGTTATTATTATTGATGCTGGAGCAACTTCTTGGTTATTATTAAACATAACATCCCGATGACGTTTAAGAAGTTGAATTACTTTTTGCAATGGAGTTTTTCTTGGATAGTCAGGAATATTTTCTATATTTCCACGCTCGCTGAACGCGATAGGCCTTTGAATGCGTTTTTTAAACCATTCCGCGTAGCCGTGCGGATTAGTTGGAATAAAAATATATCGTGTCGGTTCTTTATGTGTTGCCTTAATGGCTTCTTCTCCGTTTGGAATAGCAGGTAAAATATCCATATGGAAGTTTAGGCTTTCTGCATATTCCAAGGTCCAACAGCGTTTTCCTTCTGGTTGGAGCATGCGTTTGTATGTATCACTTTCTTTCAGTCTATCGCCAACCAACTTTTTTACGTCTTCGGGTTGTATTCCATAAGTGTTTTGACGCAATAAACAAACCATATCCACGTCGTAATCATCACGCGATAAAGGTTTTACAACCGTTCCCAATTTCATTGAGCCCTGAGGGTATATATGAATATTGTATTTTTTTAATTTTGAATCATTTCGATTTAGCCAATCGGCTACGGCATTATATGCTTTTTCTATTGCATTCTCTTGCGATTCAGTCAAATCAAGTTCTTCTGCAATTTCAAAGAATAATTCGCTTAAATATGATTTCATACAGTTTCTCCAATAGTAAGTGCTTTTGTATAAATTCCTTGCTTGTAATCATATGTAACGAGATTAGCATCGTAGTTGGGGTTATATGCTTGTCCTATACTAATGGCAAAGGATATGGGGATTGCGGCAAATAAATGTATTTGTTTTACCCCAAGTTCTAAAAGTTTTGATTTAATCTTCCGAAATTCAATAAGGAATTCGTCTAATTGTTGTTTGCTTCGCAAGAAATCGTCATAAGGATTTTCAATACTTAATTCTACCGTTGGTAAAGAAGTGGTAGCAATTGTATTATTAACATTCGCAATATTAACTTTACCGCTAAACGACAACATAATTATTGCCTCAGAAGCGTGAGGAAAATTGGAAAGCCATGTTGTTGATATGTTTAATTTAGTGTCATTATTTTCCCATTCCCAAGAAGATGGATTTTTCTTTAGTTGATATACATCAATATTGGGTCTATTGGCGAATAAATTTCCATACAAAATCAATAATGGTATTGGTGCAAGACCAAAAACACTAAACGACCCACCGTCCTCGAGTAATGGAATTACTTTTCGTGAAAAATTGCAAATTAATGCTTTTCTTTCGTTTTCCCAAAAAGTATCACCATTTTGTTGGTCTAAAATAGAATTGCTTAAAGAAAGTGATATTGTGTTTATAATTTGCTTATCAGCAAGAGCTTTCTCGTAATTTTGAATATTCCAGCGACTATTTTGCATATTAGCACAATAGGTTATAACTGTAGTCGGGGGATTTGTGTTTTTAGTAAGTTCATTTTCTATGTGGGCTAATTTCGTTAATATTTGTGAAAAACCAATTTCTTGTCCTTTGAGTATTATCTTAGAATCTGGCGAAACTTGACTTTTTAACACTTCAAATATTATCATACTAAGATTATAAAAAAAGCATTTAATATAGTTTTTCGCTTCAAGGGTTTTATGAGAATAATTCGTTTCCACAAATTGTTCGATATTGATACCTTCTAAATGTTGATTGAAGCAAAGTTCAATAAACTTATCATAAATATTTCTTTCTTTTATATCTGCAATATGACGATATTCTTCGGAACTAGCAGCCGCTAAAAACAAGTCTTTATCTGCACGATCATGAATTTCATTAATGAGTCGACTATCTGTGATAAATTTTTTAAGTGCGGCTAAAAATTTTTTTCCACCTATTTTTGCCAACTGCAATGCAGTTTTTTTAAAAAAACTAAAAAACATATTTAATCCTCATTTGCGCTACATAAAATTAATTTGTAATTTTCCGTGTCGATTTCGTATTTTTCAATGGGAATATTTTTGCCAAGTGCATTTCTTATAGCGGTTTCGTTTTCTGAGGAAATATTCGCACCTAAATAAACCTTTGAAACCATATCCGACAGTAATAAATGCCCATCAGTTAAATTTGACTGAAATTCGATTATTCGCCATTCGTTTTCGTAATCCCAAATTTTACTTTTTGTAAGTAATGAAACAACAAAATCAGGCGCAAATTTATCAAGGTCGGCTGTTTTAGGGTGTGTGGGGTCTTCAAAGTTAATAAGACTCATCGGTATGATAGCGCGTTCTTCTGTATATATCACAGGAAAGAGCAACATTTTGGCGGACAATGACGTGCATTTTGCTAAATCGTATTCAACGCAAAACCCCGTGTGTTTATTAGCATAATGCGACCACATCAAAATAGAATCGGGGTTTTCAGAAAAACATGTAATAGCAAACATATCGTTTATTTTCTTTTTAGTGTCTGCAATTATTGGTGTTAAAATTGTTTTAACGCGTTCAAATTCTCTTTGAATGCGTCCGCTGGTATCCCCGGTAATTTCAGCAAGTTTTACAAGTTTTTGAGAAATACTGCTTTCTGTTAAAAGCGAAGAAATAATGGAAACGCCTTTTTCTATTTCGGGCGTTTGTTGGTCGGGGGCAAGGAGTTTTACAAGTTCCGTAGGATTTTTAATAAAAGCGTCCATTATGGTGTGCACGCCGATATTGTCCCCAAAATTATCAAATGAATGCTCGTTTCCCGGTTTAGAAAGCAAAACCATCAAATCCGTCAACGTCTGTGGCTCTAAAAATAATTTTGTTAAACCCTCATTAAATTCTTCTTCTGTGGTAAATTCACCATTTTGATATTTTTTTATTATGTCAACAAATTGTGGTAAAGAGAAGAAAAAACTAATTAGTTCAGCCGTTTTATCGCCTTTTACGCTGGGCTTTTCACCGAGAACTAATTGTTTGACCAATTGCTTGGTTTGTTCTCCATTTTCACCTTTTAACTCTAGTTTCGTGTCTATGACGCTAGGTAAAAATGCTGCTACAGCTTTGTCGAGCGAAAAACCCAGAGCACAGTCAAAGGGATCATTAAATCTTTCAGGTTTGCTAAAGTGTATAGTTTTATCGTAAAGGTTTTTCAGGGAGTAGGGGTCTTCAAAAGAATAATACTTGTATAATTTACCACCAAATAAGCAAATTTTTTCATCAAGAAACGACGCACACTTTAAATCGTTGCGTTGCGGTGAAAAATATTCCGTTAAATGTGGTTTTATCCAAGACGTATCTTTCAAAAACTTTCTCCTTTGTTTTTAATATTTTATGGTTTTAACTCGCCAAGGGGCGAAACTGATTTTACTTCTTCTGTCAATAAAGGACGGTTCGCCGTAATAAACTTCAAAATCGATTGCATTTCTATCCTTACGAACCCAAAATTGATTTATGGCTAAGGTGTTACCCGGTACCATAAAGCAATGCAATTCTCTTTTTTGGCCGTCGTTTAATATTATCCACCAATCGTTAAGCACGACGGATGCGTCAGGGTTTGCCCAATAATATCGGCCGTTTTTATTTAACGATGCGAAAGTGCATTGCTTAGGGATAGACACGCCTGCGTTTTGCAAAGCGATTATCGCATCAGACTTTCTAATGGTAGAAACGGTATCTATCGGTTGATAAGTGGTTTCTATAGGTTCGGAACGGACTAGCGTTTTTTGTGTCGGCGCAGCGGTGTAACGTCCATTTAATGAAATTTCAATACCGTTCAGTGCTGTTTGAATTTCTTCGCTTGAATATTTTACAGCAAATTTTTGCGTAATCAACTCCATAATTAAAGGTAAAGTTAATTCTTGTGATATGGTTTTCACGTTAAGCATAAAGCGATTTTTTTCAAGAACGAAATCCTTAACTTTTTTAGGAGTAAAACATCCTTTGCCGAAAATTTCCACGAATTTTATACCGTCTGCATTATCTTCGGTAAAAGGAATTTCAATTTTTATTTGGTCTTCGTCTTTTTTTGCGTACTCATAATTATAAACGTATAACTTATCGCAAACTAAAACTCCGATATTGTCGCGCAACTGTTTTAAGTAACTGAACAATTGTCCTTCCATCGCAGGGGAAAACGGTAAATTGTGTTGTTTTAATTCAACGACGAAAAGGTCGTTATCGTTATTTTTTACGATAACGTCGGGTATAACTCTTTCGGTTGAACCTAAATAAATGCTCCTATGGCGTTCAACTTCGCCTTCTAAGCGACTATATCCCAAAATTTCAACGAAAACGTTTTCCCATACGTCTTGTATTTTTGATTCGGGACTTCTAAAATATTGCTTATGAAAAGCGACTATTCTATTCCATCTCTCTCGTGCATTCATAATGATTCTCCTAAGTTAAAACGCTAATTTTTTCTAATAATTTTTCTCGGTTTTTCTTTTTAAGCTCGCATTCCCAGATTCGAATAACTGTCCAATTCTTTTTTATAAGGGTTTCCGTTACGATTTGGTCGTGTTTGCGATTATAGTCGCGCTTTGCGTTCCAAAAGTCCGCGTTGGCGCTAGGGGTAACGTTACGGCAATCGTGACCGTGCCAAAAGCACCCGTCAACGAATACTACGACTCGCTTTTTAGGGAAAACGAAGTCAGGTTTTCCTACGAGGGGATAAGTTCGCCGCCACCCCTTAATATGGAGCTCTTTGAAAATCTCCATCATCTTCAGCTCGGTGGTTTTGGTGTTTTTGGGCTTTATTGCCTTCATAACTTCCGAGCGCTTTTCTTTTGAGAAAACGTCTCTCATTTTTCTATCAAGGAACGTACTTTTACGTAATTGTGGTGAAACTGAAGTTGTTTCTGGTGCCATTGAACGAACCCGAAGGGTAATTGTATCGTAGTACCACCGTTGGAAGCTCCGTAGTAAACCTCATCCGACGATGCACGACTTGCCGCCTTGCTGATTTCCGCAATGTCAAAAACGGCGTCAACATCATTTTCGCCAAGCATGTTTTTATACCAAACGAAATCGGACCACTCGTCTTTATCTCGTACGGCTCCAGTTGCAAAACACAAATAAGTAAGTTCGTACACGTTGTCCTTAAACCATTGTAACAGGGCGTGATATAAGCTCTCATCGTAGCATCTTAAAGTATCTGCGTTAAGGCTTTTATGGCGAATTTGCATATCGTAGTCAAAAACCTTCGTTCTATCTGCATAGCGTTCAATTATCGATACGGCGTCAGGAGCCGCCGCCCAAAATAAGAATATAGCCCTACACACGTTTTCAGGAATTCGCTTGTTAAATTGCGCCTCAAAAACATCAATAAAATTCTTAGCGCGAACGAAGTAGACTTGTCCGCCAAGACTTTTTTTGACAGAAATGTTTGCGAACGTTTCGTCGGCAAAATATAATTTTAAATCCGTTTTTGATTTCGTTTTCCGACCACAAACGCTGTCCACATTGTGTTCGTGTAAACCACCGATACTGGTTTCAACTAAATTTTTATCGTCAAGATTGATGCGTTGTAAAAATTCTCGTGTGTATTTTTCGTCGTTATCTAATAATTCTTTTACCAACTCTTCATTCTCGTGACCAGATAATTTTGCGTGTTTCCAACCTTCAGATCTATTTCTTCCGTACATATTATTCTCCTTCCGTACTTTCAAATTTTTTCTTAAGAATTTCGTAAATTTCTCGTTGTACTTGTACTGACGAATTTTTTACGACGTTAGGATTTGCTATTTTTATTACGCGTCCTTTTTTATCGTAAACCCAGTTGTTCAAATCTGGTTGATTACATTTTGAGCATTGAGGTATAACGTTTCCTTTTTGGAGGGGTTTAGAAGGGTCCATATGCCCTTTTTGAAGTTCCGTTATCGTGTTTGGCCAAAGTAAATGTTTTTCTCCTTCTTTTGAGCCACAGCACGCACACCTATAGCCGTAGCGGTTTTTTATGTTTTTCCATTCGTCTTCGGTTAAATCAGTCGTTCGTTTTTCGGCGTTAAAGCCTGGGTACGGTGCTTCTAAGGTTTTTAACTTATATTCGCCATTTTTTAATCCGCTGTCCGCGTCACCACGTTTGCCAGATAAAATATACCATCCTTTTTGTGCGGCTAAATGGCGGGCTTGCTGAACGTCGATACTACCCCCGTATCTTTTTAAGAATTTAGTTAATTCTGCTTTAGTTACTATCGCAGTTTCAGGATAACCTTTTGCAAGATAAACGAGCACCAACGCATCCTTAGTATAAGAACCGTCACGCTTCAAATTCGGCAAGCGAACACCGTGTGATTTTAAATATTTTTCGTGATACTCTTTTACCAGTTCATATATTTTTTGAATTTCTTTTTTAGTCATTAACATCCTCGTATACGACTTTTTTAATATTTAGCGCTATTTCTTTTATAATAGGAACGCAAACGGAGTTCCCGATTTGTTTATATACTTGCTTTGGCGTTTTTTGTAATGGGAATTCAAAATCCTCGGGAAAACCTTGCAATCTAGCCGCCTCGCGTTGCGTAATTTTTCTAATCGAAAAATCATCCCAAAAGAAAGGAATTCTTTCGTACGGGCTACCCATGGCTGCGAGCAACGTAGGACATATACCGTCGCGTCCTTTAGAAAGTCCCCAATCGGTAAAACGATAAATACGATGTCTATCAGTCATAAACGCTACCATTTCATTCCACATTTTATGGTTGTCCATATAGTAAGAATCTGGTTGGCGTTCTTTATCAAAGAAAGAAAAGGCGTCACGCTTTAATTCTCGTTCTTCGGGAAACTGAAATCTATCGCATAAATTCTCGTCTAAAAACGCTACGATATATATTCTATTTCGTTGCTGAGGAATGCCGTAATCACTAGCGTTCATAACTTTATATCTAACGCTATATCCAAGCTCAGCCATCGTGTTAAAAATCGTTAGGAAAGTTCTTCCTTCGTCGTGTTTAACTAGATTTGCCACGTTTTCAAAAAATACGACGGACGGTTTTTTTGCCGCTATTACGCGAGCAGTTTCAAAAAACAAGTTTCCACGGGGATCTTCAAATCCTTTTTGTAAACCAACCGAAGAAAAGGCTTGACATGGGAAACCCGCTACGAGCACGTCGAAATCGGGAATCGTATCCGTTGAGACTTCTTGAATATCGCCTTCAACAAGAAAATCTTCTCCGAAGTTAAGTCTATAGGTTCTACAAGCGTATTTATCTATTTCGTTTGCCCAGACGATTTTGTATCCCGCTTGCTCAAAGCCAAGGTCGATACCACCGATTCCTGCAAACATACTTGCTACTTTTAATTTCTTTCGCATATTTCACCAAAACGAAAGAAGCCGCACGGTGGCAGCATTGCTTTCGCCTAAATTATTTTAGTCTAACACTTTTTCAATTTCTTTCGCTATGGCGATAGAGAGAAGCGGGGGTACTGCGTTGCCGATTTCCAAGTTCTTAGTAGACCTTGAACCGTAGAATTTGTAATCGTCGGGGAAGCTTTGCAATCTAGCACCTTCTCTAGTCGTCATTGCTCTAGAATCCCTAGGGTGTACGCATCTAGACGAAGACGGAGTTGCGAAGTTTCTCGTAACCGTAGGCGCGGGCTTTTTCCACCACATTTTCGCGTAAGTGTTGCCGTAACCGCTCTTAGGTCTAATTTCTTCGGGCAAATCGTCTTTACTGCCGCCGTCGGGTAACGCTTCCATTATGCGAATAAGGTGAGCCCCGTTGGTAGGTGCGATATTTTCAGTTAAACAATCGCTGTTCGTTCTAAGGTATTTTTGGAACTCGTTTTGGGGTTCGGTTGCATACTGAGTAGATTCTTGACCGCTCTTTAATGTGGGTAAGTCGGAGAATGCGTCTTCTACGGTTACGTAGGGTAATAAGCCTTCACCGTGGGTAGGCGTAGGATATTCGAAGGTGTTTTTACCCTTCATGCCTACGAGAATAACCCTATCTCTATATTGCGGAACACCGAAATCTACGGCGTTTAAGACTTTGCTTTTTACGTCGTAACCAAGTTCTCTGAATTTTTCCTTAATTACTTCGATGAGCGTACCGCCTTGCATGCTGAGAAGCCCGGATACGTTTTCGAACACGAACGCTTTAGGTTGTACGATGGAAAGAACTCTGCAATATTCTTCGAATAAATGAGCTCTATCGTCCATTTGTCTTTTACCTAAGGTTGAATAGGATTGGCAAGGCGGACCACCAACTATAAGGTCAATTCCGTCGCCAACGTGCTTTTTCAATTCTTCTTCCGTTAAATCTCTTATATCGCCTTGTATCATATCAACGGTAGGATGGTTCATTCTATACGCCGTTGCGATATCCTTATCGTATTCGTTTGCCATAACGATTTGGAAGTTGTCGTTGTGAGCAAAACCGTAGCTTAAGCCACCTACACCTGCAAATAAATCAATTACTTTATATTTTTTCATAATTACTCCTTTTTGTCGTCCGTTTCGGTTAATTCCATTATTTCTTCTAAACTACAATTTAGCGCTTTGCATATTCGAACCAAGATATCCGTGTTAACGTTTTCGTTTTTGCCTAGCTTTGCGATAGAAGAAGAGCTAACGTTTGCGAGCTGTTGTAACTCGCCTTTTTTAATGTTTCTGTCAATTAATAGCTTCCATAGCTTTTTATAACTGATAGCCACGATTTTACCTCCAATTTTTATCTTTTTTATTATACCACGTACGAATATTTTTTGCAAGACTAAACCTTTGCTTTTTCGTAAGTTTTTTTGATATCTCATAAATTTTTATTTGATTTCAATAAAATAAGGCCGAGAACTCGTTTTTCTCGACCTTATCGTTTTCATTCGAATATCTCTTCCAGTTTTTGGGCGGCGGAACGGTCGGCTGTTTTTAGGAAGTGACTGTATATGTCGGTGGTCGTGCTGGTTCGCGCGTGACCCGCTCGACCTGCAACCGTTACGATAGGAACTCCTGCGGCGATTTGCATAGTGATGTTCGTGTGCCTAAGGCTGTGGACGGTTCGTTCTTCAAGTCCTGCCGTCTGGCATATCCGTTTCATCCACATATTTATCGTGCCGGGGTAAATATTTCCGCCGTATTCGCCTATAAATAGGCGGTTGCTGTTTTCCCACTTATCGCCGTGCATTTCTCGGTATTCTTCGTACCAAGCCTTGTATTCGGTTAGCACCGTTATCAGTTTATCCGATATGGCGATTACGCGCTTACTGCTTTCCGTTTTAGGGTCTTTTAATACTAACCCAACTCTACGGACGGCGGTGAGCGACCGTGCTATGGTTATCGTAGCGTTATCGAAGTCGATATCCGACCATTCCAGTCCGCACAGTTCGCCACGGCGCATTCCCGTTAGAAGAAGGGTGAGCATAGCCGTCTTATATCGAATGTCTGGGAACTCGTCCGCCGCCTTGTAGAACTTTTTAGCGTCTTCGTCATCCATATAGTCAATATCGCGTGGCGGTCGTTTGGGAAAGGTTATGTAGTCGGCGCTAGCGTAGTTGTCGGCTATCAGTCGTTGCTTTTTCGCAGTAGCAAGAACCGCTCGTATGGTGCGCTTAATCTTGCTTATCGTTTCATAAGCATATTTTTGCGTCGTATGCGTGACATGGAATAGGTTTTCCGTTTTCTCGCCAAGCGTTTCGGCTAGCCGTTTGGCGTACTCGTAACTAATTTGCTTGCCCGCCAGCGCGTTGGAAAGGGAACAACTACTTAATTTTTTCTCGTATCGAAGTTTCATATAGCCTATACCAGTTTGGTTCATTCGCTCCCGAAGAGCAGGCTTTGCCGTAACGACGGTCACAGTCTTTTCCATACGGTCTAGTTTGTCGTAATATTGCTGTATGATATTCGGTGTAAGTTCTTTAAGTTTATAACCGCCGATATGCTTGTTGGTGAGTTCTATGGCGCTTTCACAGTTGACGAAGTAACTTGCTGCGACTTCGTTTTTTCGCCTTTTTAGCCACCAGAGCGCGTAGTCCGAGAAAGTGGTTTCAGCCGATTGTGTCGACTCTCCTGACGCCGTTTCTAGGGCTTTAATCGCGTTCTCGTATTCGCTTGCAAATATCACGACTTCTCGTTCCATTTGCTTGGGTGTAAGTCCTACGGGCGGTTTCCAGGTTGTGGAGTGCACCTTGACTTCTCCGCTACCTTTGTCCTTGATTTTGACCTGTATTCGGTAGGTCATACCGCTTTTACTCGGTCGTTTGCTTATGCTTGCCATTTGATTACCTCCTACGCTGTTTTGTTTAAGGGGGATATAGCAATCCCCTAACAAAAGAAAGCCGTAATAATTTAGAAAAGTCCAGCGAATCAGCCTTGCGAACCGCTAAAATATTTGAATAAATCGTCTAAATCCACGAGAAGTTTCTTGCCCGTGAATACACACCGTATTTTACCGCTTTTACAAAGGGTTCTGATACAGTTAGGGGTTACCGCCGTCATAGGGTCGATTGCTTTTATTTCTGCAATGGTCTCGGATATCGTTCTCATTCTGGGAATTGTCATCTAATGCTCCTTAATTCTCATAAATTTTTCTCCTTCGCTTTGAATCTTTGTTTCTTTGTATCTTCGTTGCGTCGTATCTTTGAATTCTTTGATTTTTTTGAAATTTTTGATTTAATTTTGAAATGGAAAGCAGAAATCAAAACGGTATACAATCATGTTTTCTACGCTTTTTTAGTTTTTAGGCGGTAAAAAAACGCCGTTTTACAGTTTTGAATATATAGAAACACCGATTTTTTGATTTTGCGCTTTGATTTTTGATTATGCGAAAATTCACGCGTGACTGCCGCCCCGCTCACGGGTAGAAACTCGTAGAGATTTGACCTCCCCCTGGGGAGTACGGCTAATTAAATCAAACAGTTATCGACCAGTAGGCTATCGTCAGCCTGTTCCTCGTAGGCGCGTAGCCGTGCAAGGTCCTCCCGAATTCGTTTTTGCGCCTCGTCACTTAAAAGGGTAAACAGTCCGTAGGCATCAGCCTCAACGCTATCTGCATAAGAAAATCCCTCGATATCGGGCCAGCAATCGAATTGTTGTTTACAGTAATTGACCATACTGTACTCCTTTACGAGCGCAAGCACCTCGTCAATAGGCTTGTCCTTGTCCTTGCATTCGTGTAATTGCTTGTAAAATTCGCCGTCCTTTTTCTTAAGCCAGTCTAAAGGATAACAGGCATAGGGTTTCAGGCAGTTCAAGTACGGGTTCTTTTTAAGAGCCTCGTTTACTAAAGTATTGTGTTGTTTCATATCATTTCCCTCCGTTGATAAATTTCATAAGATTATTTCTGTTTTGGTGCAGAATCAGGTCACGCATATTTTCACAGTCTAACTGCTGTTCAAACAAGCAAGAACCCCGTATGCGGTGCGCCGTTCGTTCTTCGTAGTTGCAATTCGCCATTAAGTCGCTGATGCGGTAGTTGCTTGAATAGATGGTCGGCTTTTTGCCATTGATACGAGTGTTGATAAGGTCGAAATTTATCGTTTGCAGCCACCCCGTGCCTGTCTTGACGTTTTCCGTGCCGATATCGTCCAGGAAGAGGAAGTCAACCGTTTCGGCTCTGCGGAGTACGGCGGACTGCACCGAGTTGTTTCCAAAGCCTTCTTTCAGTTTGCTTTCTATCTCCACGAAGCTGGTAAACAGCACGGTGTAAAGCCTATCCGCAAGTGCGTTGCCCATACAAGCGGTGAGGTGAGTTTTGCCCACGCCGGGGACGCCGTAAAGGTAAACACCGACGCCTGCCTCATACATCTTATCTGCGTGCGCGCAATAGTTCCGACACATCTGGTAGACGGCTTGATTGCTAGGGATAATCTTAGCCGTTTCAAAGGTGCAGTTCCTAAAATGCTTTCCCAGCGCACTGTTACGGCGGTATTCTTCCGCCTTGGTTTTCCGTTCTTGTAGTTTTCGCTCGTATTCGGCTTTCTCATAAGCCTCCCGACGGCACTTGCAGGAGGTGGGCGCAAAACAGTCGAATTCTTGCATATAAAACGCTCGTGGCGTGTGGCAGTTTTTGCAATACGGCAACCCGTCTTCCCCCAAGTATTCGTCTGCTTGTAATTCTATTTTTTTCATGAATTATCTTTTCCCCAGTCAATACCATAATTGCTTTCGTAAGAAATATTATTTTTATCTATTCTACTTACTATATTATGGTTCGCGTATTTAAGCGTAGGCTTTTCGCGTTTTTGAGCGTCACCTACGCTTATTTTTGATAACACTATGGAAGAATTCGGTTTAATAATACGCTTACGATAACCGTTGTCATCCGTGATACGGGTAACGGCGATTAGGTCGTAACGCTTAAGTATCCCTATCAACCTACTCACCGATTGAATGGAAAGATTTAACTGCTTTGCAAAATATTTATTCGATGCAAAACAGTACCCATCACTCTGCGATAGGGCACAAATCTCTCCGTGAAGAATTTTCGCTCTCGGTGGAATAGAATGGATTGCGTTCACTTTTTCGTCCAGTTTAATGTAATTTCTACTACTCGTCATTTACTTCCTCCTGAATATAGTATTGTAAGCAATTTTGCGAACAAATAGTTGAAAATTAAAAAGGATCGGCGGTCCTTTTTAAGTTAAAAATATGTGATTAGTCTTCTACTTCATCGGTAGACGATAATTTCGTTCCCTTTGACAGCAATTCTTCTATGGCGGTTATAACGGCAAGGCTTTCGTCTTCATGATCTATCACGAGTGCGTCTAAATCATTGACCTGCATCAACTTGCGTACGACAAGCCTTGCAAACTGATTTTTTCTCATAAATTCCGCCATATCAGGGGCGATCTCCTTTCTGCCAAGACCGATAAGCTCCATTACCTCGTATTCAGTATCCTCATTCACCTGATAGGTTTTAAGAATATTTGTGAGCACTTCTCCCACGGGAGGATATCGCCTATCGTTTTCCAGGTCGGAAAGGTATGCCGGGGAAATTCCGATTTTGGCACATGCGCCACGAAGAGAGAGGTTGCAGCCTTCTCGTAAGCCTTTTATCATTTTGCCAAAGGTAACGCCTTTTGCGTTTGCAATTACCGTTCCGTCTTCTCTTCTGGGCATAGCCTTGTATTTTGCCATAACATACTCCTTACTATATGTTCGCTTTTTTGCTAACACATATATTATACACCATATTTTCTATTTGTCAATCGACTACTGTCATGTTTTTTTGCTTTTTTAAAATATTTTTATTAAAATTGCTAAATGCCCTACAGATAGGGCAGAAATTGCCGTTATCGGCAAAAAACGCCTTGGTTTCCTTGCCAGTCGAGCCCTTGAAAGGTTTTTCTGTTCTTTAATGTAAATCTGTATATACTTGCCATTTTTGCCTCCATATTTTATTGTTAAGCAAAGTATACCATAAAGGTTTTCAAGAGCCCAGCGCAAGCACTTGAAAAACTTGTGAAAATATGATATAATATTAAAAATTCTACTAAGGAAAAGTATTATGGTAATAACCTTCGATCGTTTTAACAAAATTAAAACAGTTGAATATTTTTTACGTTGTTTTAATAGGGCGCTAAAATTAAAGCCTACAGACAAGCATATAACAATCAAAATTGAGAAGGAATTTCCCGCATATCCTGAAACTATTGTTCCCTTGGCTGGGATTTTAGATTTTTTAAGGGATAAAGGATTTTCTCTTTATGTAGAGTATAACGATACTCCATTGACGGGAACAGGAATGCATAAGCCATATACCATTGCAGATAATTCTTACGAATTATTATCGCCAATGTATAAAGTATGGAAATATAACTCTCCTGAAGAAGTATATAAAATTGTTGATGCTTTAGTTAAATATTTAAACACTAAAATTGTATGTGCGAAAGGTGTCGTTGAAGCGTTTGAATGGACCGTTAATGAGGTTATGGACAACGTAATACAGCATTCTCAATCTGCAAATGGATACATAATGTGTACCGCGACTAGCAATTCCCATATTTCCGTCGCTATATACGATAATGGTATAGGAATATATAAATCATTCCAAGGAACTCATTATAGATTGCAAAATTCTTACGATGCCATCATTTTAGCGATGCAAGAAGGCGCAACTCGTGACAAATCAATAGGACAAGGAAATGGATTATGGGGGATGTCAAAATTGCTAGCAAGCAATAAAGGTAGTTTGAGTATTGCTTCTAGCGAAGCTAATGTTTCTATAACCGAGTCAAATGGTATGATAAAAAGACCTGTTAGCACAAAATATTATTTAGGTGAACTTTGTTACCAAATGGGAACGTTGGTTGATTTTCAATTTCAATGTAATAACGAAGTGTCTTTAACTGAAGTTTTTGGTGCGGATTATCTATACACCAATTTAAACCTGGAATCACTAGAAGATGAAAACGAAAGAATTTCATTGAAGGTGAATGATTTTTCTTTTGGTTATGCTACACGAATGGCTGGAGAACGTGCTAGAACGATGGCAATAAACTGTGCTATCCAGTCTGACTACAAGCAATTAATTCTTCTTGATTTCTCTTGGGTTGGAATTATTGCGTCTTCGTTCGCAGATGAATTTATTGGTAAAATGATACATCATTTTGGTTTTATTCAATTCAATAGCCTTTTTCGGATTATTAATGTTAGCGAAGAAAACATGGCAATAATTAATCGCTCTATCATGCAACGTTCAAATATTGCTTAATTTTTTTTGGTCACCAAATTTGGTGACTGTTTGGTTGCCTTGGTTTTTTGAACGCTATAAAAGTTATGAAACGGTGTAGAAATTACGCAAAATACGGCGAATACACGGCGAAAATGGTGCAAAATATGCGTTTTCGGTATTTTGCAAACCCTACATTAAGAGCAGCAATATCCTCCTAAGGTGCGGATTTAGCCTACAAAAACCACAATATATTGTGTTTCGACGACAATTTTAAGTCAATATATTGTGCTGAGTGGTGTTTTGGCATAGTTTTGGCATAGTTTTCAATGCTAAAACTGTCTTTCAGAACGTTAAATATCTTTTGTTTGATGAACTTCAAACCATTGATTTTTCAGGCAAATTGAGTAAAATATAATGTATCTGTCGGATTAGCTCAGTTGGATATGAGCGTGCGCCTCCTAAGCGCAAGGCCCCCGGTTCGAGCCCGGGATCCGACGCCACTTCCGTTAGGAATCGCATCGACCGATACGATTCCTTTTATTTATGCCCAACATAAAAATAGCCGAGAGTTTCAATACCCTCGACTATTATAATGTCTGTTTCATAATTTTTCGCGTTTCTTTTCTGAGCCTTCTTAAACCTTTTGAAATGAAAGGCGCGGATAAGCTTATTCAAATGATGCAATTTGATTTTGATAAGCGCGCTATAATGCAAGGCTCAGTCCCTGTAATTTGACAAACGCTATTATATGTGATAAATTTAAGATATCATAGCTGTTCGGCTCGTAATGTATTTTAACTTTCGTGAATGCATTTTTTTCTTGTGTTACATTAAAGACGTTCTGAAAGTAGGCTTGTCTTCGACAAGGCTGTTATTAAAAATATAACAACATCGGATAAAAAGATGATTGGTTTATAAAGAAAACGAAGTTTAATTTTTGAGAGGAAATTATGGCAAAAAAAATCACCGCAAAGCAAAAAAGAGAAGAAAAAGAAAGATTGAATAAACAAAAATGGGCGAAACAAGACACACCCGTTGTTCCCAAGTCTAAAACCGAAGAAAAACCTGTGGCAGCGTCCGACGATAAATTGTTGAAGACAACGCAAGTGAAAAAAGTGCAGACAAAATCAAAAGCCAAGGCAATGGGATTGAAGACTGTATTGAGTTTTGACGATAAGATTGCAATTGCGTCTTTTGTGAATGATAAAAAGACAAAATTGCCGCATATTGAAAGGATTACCGATAAGAGTGGAACGACAATCCATGAAAATGCAAGAATGTTTGACTCAAGCGTTGACGAGCAAAATGTCAACATTGAAAAGCGCATGACGATTGAAGAAAAGCAAAATGACGGGACTTTCAAAAAGGATGAGAAAGATGTCAAGGCTACCATATGCAATCCGTATTTCAAAACTTGCGGGAAAGACTATATCGGGATTAAAGATGTTGCGGAAAAGTACTTTTTTGGAAAGACGTTCCCCAATGAAAATTTGCGTGTGCAAATAGCATACAATGTTTTTGATATTCAAAAAATTCTCGGCACGTATGTAAACAACATAATATATTCGTTTTACAATTTGAGACGGGATGGGAAATCGGATGTTGATATTATAGGTAGTCTATATGCATTTGCGGATTTTGACAATCAACTGAAAGACAAACCGGCGTTTCGCGAGGCAAAAGATTTGTTGAAAAACACAGAGGCATATTTTTCATATTTTGGCGATGTCTTCAAAAAAAGCAAAAAAGGCAAAAAAGATGAAAACAATGAAGATTATGAAAAAAATTTGAGACACAATTTCAATGTTCTTCGAGTATTGTCATTCTTAAGACAAATTTGCACCCATGCTTATGTAAAATGTACAAGCGGAGCAAAGAATAACGGTGACAGTACAAAAGTCGTAGCCGAGTCTTTGGATGCGCTTTTCAACATAACGGAGTATTTTGATAAAACTGCGCCGGAATTGTCAAAGACGATAAACGAGATATATAAAGAAGGCGTAGATAGGATAAATAATGACTTTGTGACAAACGGGAAGAACAACCTTTATATATTGTCCAAGGTGTATCCGGATATGCAAAGAAACGAGCTTGTCAAAAAGTATTATCAATTTGTCGTGTGTAAAGAAGGCAACAATGTGGGAATCAACACTCGCAAATTGAAGGAATCAATCATATCGCAAAATCCATGGATTACAACCCCACAAGATAATAATAAGGCTAATGATTATAAGTCGTGTCAACACAAATTATATACGATCATGTGCTTTATCCTTGTCGCAGAATTGGACGCACATGAGTCGATAAGAGACAATATGGTTGCAGAGTTGCGCGCAAATATGGATGGCGATGACGGACGGGACGCAATATATGAAAAGTATGCAAAAGATATATATCACATTGTAAAGGATAAATTGTTAGCTATGCAAAAAGTGTTTGATGAGGAGTTGGTTCCTGTAAAGGTGGAGGAGGAAAATGATCCTCAACGATTCACCCATGGCAAGCTGGGCAAAAAAGAGATTGAAAGTTTTTGCCTGAGTGACAAGAACACATCTGACATTGCAAAGGTTGTTTATTTCTTGTGTAATTTCCTTGACGGAAAAGAGATCAACGAATTGTGTTGCGCAATGATGAACAAGTTTGATGGCATCGGCGATTTGATTGACACGGCAAAACAGTGCGGCGAAGAAGTGAAGTTTATTGAGAAATTTGCGTGCTTGTCAAATTGCAGGAAGATCACCGATGATATCCGTGTGGCAAAAAGCATCAGCAAGATGAAAAATAAAGTTAAAATCGATAACGATATTATTTACCTTGATGCGATAGAGTTGCTTGGAAGAAAAATTGAGAAATATCAAAAGGATGAAAGCGGCAAGATTTTGCTTGGAACAGATGGCAAAAGATTGTATACGAAGGAGTACAAATATTTCAATGACATGTTTTTCAATGCCGGCAACCATAAGGTGCGCAAATTTATAAACAATAACGTCATGAAGAGCAAGTGGTTCTTTTATGTCGTGCGATACAACAAGCCTGCAGAGTGCCAAATCATCATGAGAAACAAAACGCTTGTGAAGTTTACGCTTGACGACTTGCCCGATGAGCAAATTCAACGATACTATAGCTCGGTGTTTGGCGACAACAACATGCCTACAGTTGATGTAATGCGCGAGTGGCTGTTGAAAAAAATCAATCAATTCTCGGTGCGCGGATTTTTGGATGATATAGATGAAGAATCGAAACAGAACAAATCAAGCGAAACAGAACAAAAAAAGAGTCTTATTCGCTTGTATTTGACAATAGCGTATCTCATCACAAAGAGCATGGTGAAGATCAACACGCGCTTTAGCATTGCTTGCGCAACGTACGAAAGAGACTATGCCTTGTTGTGTCAATCACAGCAGAAAGGCGGTCCATGGGATGGCGGAGCGCAGGCTCTTGCAGTGACAAGAAAATTCTTGAACCATGACAGAGAAATTTTTGACAGGTATTGTGCAAGAGAGGCAGAAATCGCAAGACTGCCCAGTGAAGAACGCAAGCCGTTGAGAAAAGCAAACGACAAGTTGCTCAAACAGACGCACTACACAAATCATTCGTACACCTATATCGTCAACAACTTAAACAGTTTTACAGATATAGACTATTGTGCAAAAGACGTAGGGCTGCCTGCTCCCAATGACAAAAATGACAATGCAAGCATTCTTGGAGAGATGCGCAATGATATCGCCCATCTCAATGTCGTGCACGATATGGTGAAATACATAGAAGAACTCAAAGACATCTCAAGCTATTATGCGTTCTATTGCTACGTGTTGCAACGCAGACTTGTGGGCAACGATCCAAACTGTCAGAACAAATTCAAGGCAAAATATGCAAAAGAGCTGAATTATTATGGCACATACAACAAAAATCTTATGTGGATGCTCAACTTGCCGTTTGCATACAACTTGCCGAGATATAAGAATTTGAGTTCGGAGTTCTTATTCTACGATATGGAGTACAACAAGAAGGACGATGAATAGAAGTCTCCTGATAGAAAAACCGTCAAAATTGTCTTATTCAAACGAGAGTATTGTCGTTGAACAGGAAGATGCGGTTTTGACAATTCCGATGTGTGAAATAGACGCTTTGGTGATAGACAACAACCAAAGCGTCATCACCACGGCGAAATACCAATGATATGCGGAGCCGCCATAGATGAATTGTGGGCATTGGTTGTATTTTCAAGGTTGACAACTTTCGTCTTGTGTGATATTTTATAGTTACACCCTAGATGTCTTCATAGGGTCTATAACCTCCAACAGAGCAAAAAGATTGTTTTTACAACCAAGGTTCTTCTAAAAATTAAGTGAAGGACTAAAAATCAAGCGAAGAATCCACTGAACCCCCTAAGAATTGTGGGGTTCTAAGACCAAGCACGAAGCTATTGTGCTATTTCTTCAGTACTAAAGCCCGCTAGTATAGACGGGTTCTAAGACTAACACCTCTTCTAAGGTGTATAAATATCTGTACTAAAGCCCTCTCGTAGATGAGGGTTCTGAGACTGTGAGCAGATTCCCCACTCACATGTACGAGCACAATAGCCCTCTCGTAGTTGAGGGTTCTGAGACGAGTTCATCGATCCATGATTTAAAGTTTTTGCACAATAGCCCTCTCGTAGTTGAGGGTTCTGAGACAGATTGCTGTTATATTCGACATTTCGTTGTGCACAATAGCCCTCTCGTAGTTGAGGGTTCTGAGACCCATCACTTGTTGTTTGCGATGGTATTTAAGAACAATAGCCCTCTCGTAGTTGAGGGTTCTGAGACAAAGTATTCGGGATAATCGTTCATCTTAGTGCACAATAGCCCTCTCGTAGTTGAGGATTCTGCGGCACCAAGAGGCATCTTCACAGGGAAAACGAGGAACAAAACCCCTCGCAAATTGAAGGGGTTTTTCACGGAAAGTTGACAAATGCGTCAAAATGTGATAAAAATGAAATACTGACAAAGCACGATTTGTGAACGATGTCAAATCTGTCAAGTCAATGCGCAACCCGTTATCGGGTGCGCCACAACTGAATACAATGCTTGCAAAGACTTCCGAAATAAGAAGATATTATTTTATTTCAGGAGGATTCAAGTATGAATTACAAACAAGAAAACGAACAGATCAGACAACAACTCGAGTGGCTTTTCAACCAAGCCAAGTGCAAACTTGGAAGTTGGGCGGAAGTTGCCAAAGGTATGGGTTGCGCCTATTCTTCTGTGGCACGCTACAGAAGAAATCTGGAAGACTACTTATACCCGTCTTTAACGTTCTATTTCCGTCTTTGCTGGCTTGTAGAAGGTCGAGATCATTCGCAAGATGGTCTCGATCGATTTTTAAGAGGAAGCGTTACAAAAGTGTCATGGTTTTACGTGTTGACTTTTTCAAAACGGCGTATTAGAATAAAACCAAACAAAAGAAGGAGATTTGTCATTGATGGCAACTAAAAAAAGAAAGAGGAAAATTGCCCGAATCGAGGGCAAGAATATAAACGGCAAAAACGAAGGTCCATGCGAATAAGCGTGGACCTTTACTTTTGCCATGACAAAACTGTCACGGTTATGTGAATATAAAAACAATACAAAGGAGAAAAGAAAATGCTTAACGTTGTGATCAGCAATCATGCAAACAAAAGAATCAAACAAAGAGTTGGTATCAAAAGTTTCAACGCTCAAGTGGGTTATGTTGAAAAGGCTTACGAACAAGGTCTTCGTAAGGAAGATTGCACCGGCGCATCCCTTCGCTTGTTGGAAGAAAGAGAAGAATTTTCAAACGATCGGGACCTTGTGTTGTTCAGAGATCAAATTTTCGTCTTTGATGGTCTTACTTTGGTGACGGTATTACCTGTTGATCAGGATTATCAAAAACTTATGAACAAAGTCAGATGCAAGCGCAACAAGAGAATCGCTTAATTGGAAGAGGTAAGGAGGATACGAAAATGTTGTTAAGAACAGATGTAAATAAGGTAAATGAACTTGTATATCGGGTGGCAAAAGCATACGGCGCGGAGATTGTTGACGCATACGTTTGGGGGTCATCGGAAAAATACCCGGATTCGTGTTCTATGTATTATGTCATAAAATACGGATTCGCTGTAAAAAAGATACGGATATCCGACCATAGCAAACAGCATAAGGATGCCGTAGGACAAACGAATCTGAGAAGTATAACGGTCAATGAAAAAACGACTTATAAGAATCTGGAACGATTTGTCATCAACAGTATCAACCAAGTCAAACGAGGAGCGCTCTACGCCGCTTTTGACTATATAGCCGAATGTGCATAAAAGGAGAAAAACACAAATGAGCAAATTTGATCATATTGCAGGATATGCAGGAGAAAAGAAAGAACTTATGGATATTTGCAAACTCATCAAAAAATATGATGAGTTTTCAGGACGCGGATTCAGATTGCCGCGCGGGATTTTGCTTTGCGGGGAGCCGGGCGTCGGCAAAACCGTGCTTGCGGAGGCTCTTATCGAGGAGACCGGCGTTTTCTGCCAAAAAATCGACTTTAACGCCGTTGACGACGATAATGTGAGCGAATATCTGGATGCAAAATTTAAAGAGGCAAAACAAAACGTTCCCGCGATCGTTTTTATGGATGAATTGGACAAGTTTGTCGGCAATCCGGGATTTGGCATTAGAAATACTTACGATATGGACTCCGCCCGCAAAATATTGAAAGCGATGGATGACAATGCAAGCAAAGATATTATGGTCGTTGCAACGATCAACAACGTTGATATGCTTTGTCCTGCGCTTACGCGTTCGGGAAGATTTGACAAGATCATCACCATTCCGCTCCCTGAACTTGAAGACCGCAAAAACATCATTCGGTTGTATTGCGAAGGCAAGGCAATAGACAAAAAAGTCAACGTGAACAATATCGCCAAAATCACTGCGGGTTTCTCCGGCGCGGACATTGAGTGTCTGATTAACGAAGCCGGATTGAGTTCTGTTGTTGCCGAGAGAAATTGTATCACACAAGAAGATATCGAAGACGCAATCAACAAGATTGTGTTCAAAAGCAGCAAAAAAATTAAACCGCTCGACAAACAAGACAGGGATATTGTCGCGGTGCATGAGGCGGGGCATCTTGTTGCATGTCTTCTTCTCAACAGCGATAGCGTTGGCGGCGCGTCTATTCTTCCGCAAGGAAAGGCGGGCGGACACGTGAAAATTGCACAGTGCAATCGGGGCGTGCGAGAAAAAGGCAAGGTTCTTGACCAAGTCGTGATTGCGCTTTCGGGTAAGGCGGCGGAAAAAGTCTTCTTTGAAAAAGAAGATTATCTGGGCGCGACGAGCGATATCGAGCATGCATACGAAATGGTCAGAAGACTTGTCACCGGCGGATGCGGATATGGCTTCGAATACTATTTCAAAGCCGATGACAGCCCCTTTTCCAATGTCATCTTGTCGGAAAAGAAGTTGCAAATGATCGAGAACAAATGCGATGCCGTTTTACTTGATTGTTTGGAGAGAGCAAGTGTACTAATGAGTGACAACGTTGATCTGATCAACAAATACGTTGCGGCTTTAAAACGCAACTTCACGCTTTCTCGCGACGATATCATGCGTATCTATAAGCGAGAATGCGCCAAAAAGCAATTGAATGTCGAAATACACAATAAATAATATAATAAATCAGGAGATAAATATATGATGATACCGAATATTTTGTTTAGAAGATCACAAAAAGGTGTGTGCCTTGGATATGCACCCAACGGAAGAAAGGTGTTCGTTGACGTGTTCAACACGCCCAACGTTGGCATTATCGACGATCAGTACGATCGCCTTTGTGAAAACGTCACCAATTTTGTAAACTCGTTGTTGGCGCTTGGATGTTTTTCAGTCGTGATGGTGGAAAACGAACCGAAAGTCACTCCGTCCTCCGACTATACGAGAATTGACATCTCAAAAGCGCGTGAGTATTATCGCGAGTTGAGGGAAGAAATCGAAAGACGTATGTTCCTGTTTAAGCAGTGCAATGTGCATAATATCGATGAATACAATTGCAAGCAAGAAAACAAACTCAAAAGAATTGCGGTTTTCGTTTGCATCGAAGATAGCGAGGCAATGGGTGATCGTGCCGATTTTAGATGGATCTCGGTCATGAGCAAAGCGTTTGGGATTTTTATGTGCTACTATTCAACGCGTGATAACGTGAGACGCGCTCTGTATGCATTCGAAGAAGCAAACTACATAGAGTTTGAAAAAATCAAAAAAACATTCCTGGATGATCCGCTTTTTTATTGTGTGCTTGATTTTGCCATAGAAGAGAAAGCAATCAATGCAAAAATGCTGTGTAAACGGTTTTCGTTGGCAAAAAATCAAGCGGCATACTATATGAACGTCTTGGAAAAACTCGGTTTTATTGGTGACGAAGTCTGTTATCGCGTCCTACCGGATCAATGTTCAAAATGGATAGAAACTGTAAAACCCCTGCTTTTCTGAACTAACTTAATGTTTTGTTTAAGAGATAACATAAATAAAGATACCTTTTTTACACTATTGAGTGTAGATAAATATTTTTATATTTTAAAATCTTATAGTGGAAAGTTTGTGTGCATTGATAAAGTTCATATGGTATTTACATCTTCTTTTCGCAATATATATAAGTTGACTTACTTTTTAGAATATAGTTAAAGCCGAGAGTGATTAGCTCCCGGCATATTACAGTATAAAAATATTTATGCAGTTTTAGTAGCTTATTCTTGTCTCAATTTCTATTGGCGTAAAGGTGACTTTTAAGTCAAGGCTTTTTTCTATTGCTTTTATAATTAAATCTGAGATTTCAAAGGGCGACATTTCGTTTAAAATCTTCTATGGTCTTGTCATATGCTACGTCAAGGAGTGAAGATTCTTCTTCATCAAACGCAACTATTTATTGAAACTTGCCGTTTTGGTCAAGATCAATACAAAATGTTATTAGATTATTTTGATATAAAGTGTTAAGTCTAAATTTCGTGCCGTTGATATTCTCGCTGACTTATGCTACAAAAGACACAACGAAAGGCTATAAAAAAGGATTAATTTTTTTGTTTTGCATACCTAAAAATTGGTATTATTTTGGTATTATTTTTGTATGAAAAATACTTTTTGAAATGAAAATTAGCTTGATTTTTGGAGAAAATAGCACAAAATGTATGCAAAATATTGCTAAAAATGCACGATATAGGCGTTATTTATCGATTTTGAACCTATTATTGCGCATTCCCAAACCTCCTAAGGGTTAGTTATGGGTTCGATTCCCGGTGGGCGCGCCACTTAACAGTCTTTTCAGCAGAAAGGCTGTTTTTTATATGAAATCAAGATAAATAATAAAAATATTATATAGAAAATCTTTACTTTAATATAAAAGCTATTGCAAAATCTTTACCTTTTGGGTATAATATTACCATACGAAGTAAAGATTTTTGTTTTTATAGGTGAAAAATGATAATCAATGAAGTTAAATTAAAAGGATTGCTTAAAAAGAAAGGTATTACAAAGTCTGCTCTTTGCGATGAAATCGGTATTTCTTCAAGAACTATCGCTAAAATTGGCAAAGGTGAAGATATTAACGACAAGGTTGCTCAAAAGATAGCCGAGTTTTTAGGCGTAGAAAATACTGACTTGGTGGAAGACAACGTTATACTTAAAACCTTACAAACGGAAAAGAAGTTAAAGGTTAGCGGTGGGCTTTATCATGAAACGCAAATTAAGTTAACGTATAATTCTAACCACATAGAGGGAAGTAAACTAACGGAAGAACAAACCCGTTATATTTTCGAGACTAAAACGGTTGGCGAATTGCCGTCCAACGTTCAAATAGATGATATTATTGAAACGAATAATCACTTTAGATGTATTGACTACGTCATAGATAATGCTATGGACGAGCTTTCTGAAGAATTTATTTTAACATTGCAAAAAATCTTAAAAGAAGGCACTGAACATGCTAAAAATTACGGTGCAGGCAAGTATAAATCTTTACCGAACGTGGTAGGAGGTATAGAAACTGCAAAACCTGCTTACGTTGCTTTAGAGATGAAGAAACTTATTGCTTGGTATAATTCAATTAAAAAAGTCGCTTTTGAAGATATAGTTGAATTCCATTATCGTTTTGAGACGATTCACCCGTTCCAAGACGGAAATGGTAGAATTGGTCGTCTTATAGCATTTAAACAATGCTTGAAGAATAACTTTATTCCATTTTATATTGATGACGCTAACAAGTGGCTTTATTATCGTGGGCTCCGTGAATGGAAGAGTGAAAAGAATTATTTAATTGAAACTTGCCGTTTTGGTCAAGATCAATATAAAATGCTTTTGAATTATTTTGGTATAAAGTGTTAAGTCTAAATTTTTAGTCTCCTATATAATGGCACAAGGACCTAAAAAAAATTTTATAAAAATTTTCCAAAAAAATGTTAAGTTCAAAAAATAAGGTTTCTATATAAAGGTACAAAGCAAAAATAGGAGATATAAAAATGCAAGCAACAGTATTTTGTAAGACAACAGCAAAGGCAACTCAATCGTTTTTCGTTAAAGTAGGTGGAAGAGAATATTTTCTTTTTGAGCAAGACTTTAGAAAAAGCAACAAAGAATTTTTCCGTAATGGCGTAGGCGTGCACGCAATCAATAATTATTCAAGCGTACATAGTACGGCTGTAAAAAAGACTTTGGACAAACTTCCTTCTTATATTCGTTATATTGAAAAGGAATACGACGTAGCGATTTACGAAAAGACCAAGAAAAAGTTGGAAACTAAAAAGAAGAATCCGTATAAACGTGATACCTTTAGATGGCAAGATTATGCTTGGGAGGTAGTGTAATGTATTACAAGATTAGGCTTAATTTTGACCATGATGAAGAAGGATGTGCTTGGGTAGAAGAATACATAAACGTTAATAGTCGTCAGGAAGCAGAAGAATGCATACCACAAATTGCAAAAGATTATAAGATTCCGAAAGAATACGACGTTGATATTCAAGAAACAAGTATTGATGAAATGATAGAATGCGAAAAAGAGGAGCTTTGGTCCAAAATTCGTAATCATTATATACATCGAAAGTATGATATGGATACGATTACAATTCGTCAATTTGCCGACGTGCAAAAAGAACTCAAAAAAGATAAAGAGAAAATCTATGAGATGTTAAAAGATGAGGGCAGGTATATTAGAATTTGTGAGTTGGTAAAAAAGAAGATTGACAAAAGTAAAGTTACCGTTTCGGAATTTGAGCAAATTGTATTAGAATTATATAATGCAAAAACTAATGAAGAGTGTGAAAAGATATTTAAGGAAAGAATAAACAAATGAAATACTTGTTTTTTGATATAGAGTGTGCGAATTGCAACGATAGAAGGGGTAAGATTTATAGCTTTGGTTACATTATTGCAGATGAAGGATTGAATGTTATTGAAGACGAAAAGGATATCGTTATGAATCCTGATGTTGACAAGTGGGATTGGTATGTTTTGAAAAATATATTGGCGTATTCAAAGAAAGAAGTCGAAAGTAAATCTAAGTTTAATAAACATTACAATAAAATCAAACGTCTTTTAGAAGATGAAGAGACTATTGTTTGTGGTTTTAGCGTAAAAGACGACGTTGGCTACATATTAGATGAGTGTGAAAGATATAAATTAGAGCCTATAAAAATTAGATTCTTCGATATACAAAGGTTGGAAGCGAAAATATCGGGTTCAGATAATAAAGGATTAGGCGAGGCCTATATATCTTGGTGCAAGCAGTTGCTATTAGGAGCGCATAGAAGCGACGTTGATGCAAAATTCACTTTAGATTTAGCAAAAGAGATATGTAAAAAACAAAAGAAAACACTTCAAGAATTTATATTGGAAGATGAATCGTTAAGCGGTAAAACAGATGGTTTTAAGTATGGGTTTAATGATGAGCAACTTGAGACTAGAGATGAAAGATATGAAAGGAAACAGGCTGAAAGGTTATTGCGATTTACGGGTAGAAAAGACAAATCTGGGTTTCGAGAATTAAAAGAAGAGTGTAAAGATTACATATTGAAAGGTAGTAAAAACAATCTGTTGTTTTTAAGGCATATGGAAAACGTTAAGCCAAAAACTGATAGAGAACAAACTTTATTAGGTAAAAGGATTTCTATAAGTTTAAATTACGAAGCCTACAACTTCACTAATATGATGAAAATAGTTCAACTAATTTGTGATTGCGGAGGCGAATATGTTAAAAAGGCTTCAACGGCGGATATTTTTGTTAAATATCATTTAATTGAAGATGGTGAAGAACGCAGGTGTTCTAAATACGAGTTTGTACAAGAAGAAATTAAAAACGGTAAAGAGATAGACATCGTCGAATTTGAAGACTTTTTAGAGTTGTTAGGGCTCACGGAAGAAAAACTTAACGAATTACCTATTGAAGACTACGAATATTTGATGGATGAAAAATATAAAAGAGAAAAATTAGCATAAAGTGTTAAGTCTATAAAAAAACAATTCTATATAGCAGTATCAAAGTTAAGGAGTGTTCAAAAAATGGACAGAAAAGAAAGATTAGAATTTTTGAAAAACGTAAAAAGAGAAGAAATCAAAAAAATGATTATGCAAGCTAGAGAACAATTGGGGATTGAAAGCGAAGAGTATGATAAAGCAAAATGCTGTCAAGCCGAAGTTGAAATGGAAATTATGGAGTTAGAAGGATTGTCAGACAAGGATTACCCAAAATATCTTAAATCTAAAGAAATAGAAACATTGCTAAAGAGATTAAAGGAAGATGCTTTTCTTAAATTTATTGATAATGACGATTTTCTTTATGCAAATAGGAACAAAAAATTTACAATAGAAGAAAAGGTCGCAATAATCGTTCACTCAACAAATCAAAGTTTAGAAAGTAAGTTTGACGCTCTAAACGAAATTTTAAACAAGGCGAGAAACAAAGAACTAAGTAAAAATATTAAGTTGTGGATAGATTACAAACAAAAAATTCTTGAAACGGTTCAATCAATTGATAATTGCCAAGAAGTATTTGTTGTATGTAATAAAGTAAGAAACTTACATGATAACGTATTACCACAAGTTTTCAGAAAACTTGATGATTGCTTAAAGTATTGGTCAGAAAGAAGAATTGATATTGTTAAGGTTATAGATAAACCTGAAAACAAATCGCCTAGAAATCAAGTTATATTAACAAGCGATTATAAGATTTCAGATATAAGTTATGCAGATGTTGAACACGAATATAAAAATTTGTCAAAAGAAGAGAAGTTGGAGTATATCAAAGTTCAATTCAAAAATCCGTTCAAACCATTTACGATAATAAGTTGTTCAGTATATGGCGGAGTTGCGATTGTTGCTGATAGTCGAGATAAAAAAGTAAAAGCTCAAGTTGAAGAGTCTAAAACTCGTGACAGAAGAGATGGCTGGCTTGAATGTGTAATCCCAATATATATGTTCCCTAATGGTTGGATGTCTGGTGATGAGCATTTGATAGCAAGTTGTTTGTATAGGGAATACGATAATTTATGCGATATCAAGGCATTAACCCCAACGATGGAACAAAAAGAGTATATAAAATACTTAAAGAAAGCGATTAAGGAGGACAAATAAAAAATGAAAATTGTATTTAGTGACCTTCCAATGAAGAAGGAATTACACAGTTTTAATTATAAAGTTAATGGTAACAAGACCATTGAGTATGACGGCGAAACTATTTTCCCCGTTAACTCAGTGCTTGCAAAAACGATGAAGAAGGGCGAAAAGATAAAGGTTGTTCTTCTTTCAAAAGTAGACATTGAAGGCAATAGCGCAATTAATGCAGGGAAGTTCCAAAAAGAACTTAATGAAATTAACCGTTTTATCGGTGCAGATATTGAATATATCACGCTTGCAACGCCTTTTGAAGAAACGCGTGACGTTCACGAAACGTTGCTTCGTGATATGGTGGCAAAACTTGAAGATAATGCGGAAATTATCGGCGACGTAACTTACGGACCTAAACCACTTCCTATCATTATGTTTGCAGTTATGAATTTCGCTGAAAAATTCTTCAAGGCAAAAATTAAGAACATTGTTTATGGTAAAGTGGATTTCGTTGACGACGGTAGTGGTACGGGTAAAACCAAGCCCGTTAATCCCGTTTTGTACGATTTAACGCCACTTTACTATCTTAACAACGTTACTAACGCAATGGAATATAAGACTTCGGAGGATGCGGTTAAAGCATTAGACACCCTTTTAGATATGTAAGGAGCAAAAGATGTTTACGAGAGAAGAATTTGAAAACTTAATAAACAATTCTCCGCTCTTTGCTATCGATAAGGAAGGTTCGCCCGTTTTATATAAAACGGAAAGGTATAATTTTTTAACGCTACTTACAGAGTATTATCAAACTTATATCTATCCTAAAAAGCCACTAGAAGATTATAGCCTAACGTTAATGGAAACGGCGGCGGAGTGTATCAAGTATTACGATAAAGATAAAGGTGAGTTTTTGCATTTGTTTAATAGTGCATTAAAGCGTGATTTACATATTGCAAAAGCAAAAGAAATTATCGAAGAAAAAAGACAGGGTATAAGGGTTTCAAACGAGGATGACAAATTAATTCGTAAAATTATTGCGCTTGCGAATAGCAAGGGGTTAGATATTTATGATTTAACTGTTCAACAAAAAATTTCAAAGGCTTTGAATTTAGATCCGTCAAGATTGCAAGAGTTGCTTCGGATAAACGACGACGCGGTTGCTGTATCAAGCACTGTGACTAATGAAGACGGCGACGAAATAGAATTGTTTGATTTGCAATCTAGCCATGAGAAGAACGCAGAAGAAAAAATGGTGGACTATTCTGCGTTTGTTTCGCTTGTTGAAAGAATTAACGGCGTGTTTAAAGCAGTTCAAGATAGGCAAAAGAGATTACTTTCAATGCTTTTAACGGTAGAAATTATCAAAGCGTGCGATGAAGATTTGGATAAAGCAAAGAACGTTTTAACTGGCAAAGAATTGTTTAATAAAGAAGTGTTAGATTATTATGAAAAGCACGGCGAATTGCCAACGGCAAAGCAAATAGGCGAAATTTTAGGAGTGTCTGAACAAAGTTTAAGTAGAACTTATAAAAATTTCAAAGAAAAGTTGAAGGTTTGATAAAGGGATTAAAAATGAAAGAATTAATAAAAATTGAAGAAGAACTTGCGCAATTAAAAAATAGCAATACGAATAACGAAGAATGCTTGGTAATAGATGCTGCAAACGTATACTTGCTTGAATCAAAAAAGCAGTTGTCGCTTATTGATTATTTTGAAGAAAATTGGAGAAATTCTGTTTTTGACGCTACGTGGTCAATGTGTTATACTAATCCAGGTGAAATAACGACAATCAAAAATATTCAAGTACATTGTCTAGAATGTTGGATGAAATATAAAATTGCAAAGAAATTTGTGAACGGAACTTTGAATGAAGACTGTTTGGAATATGCAAAGAAGTACACTCCAGATATTTATTGGATGATAAAACCAATTTAAAAATATTTCAAAAAACTGTTAAGTCCTCTAAAAAATGTTTCTATATAATACCAAGAACGAAACGTTTCAATAAAATTATTGGAGAAAATAATGCTAAATTTAAAACTAACTAAAGCACAACATTTTATGCAACCAGAATCTACGGTTGAGGCAGATAATAGACGATTGGAACAGTTGGAAATGTTAATGGCTATTGATGACGGAAATTATCACGACGTTAAAATTACCACTAACATTTTAGATTTAAGATATGACAGAAGAGACCAACGCCTTTTAACTGCTATTAACGGGGTAAAAGTCATTTATAAAATGGCTAATGGTGGAAGTCTTATACTTATAGGAAATTTAGGCTGTTCGTTTAGACAGCCGTTTGGTGGCGAATTTTTCGTTAAAAAGGTTGTAGTGGAGGAGAATACTGTATTTGATAATATTGTTGGGGCAAATGAGCGATTAATTTTTACTAACTATCCTGTGGATATTTCAAGCATGCAAAATAAACTTGCCGAAATAAGTAAAGACCCTAATCTTGTTTTCAACCTTTCACAGTTTGATGAGTTTATGGAAATCTTTGAGTTCTATAAGGCATTGTCGAGCGAATTAAATAACAACACACATTATTCTATTGAAAGTATTTCAAGACCATATTATTTTGTTCCTATCGACCAAAAAGAGATTGAAGTTGAAGAAGAATATGCTATTAAAAATCAAAACGGCATCGTAATCGGTTACAAATTAGAGGATTACAAATTTGAAACTCTTTCAACCGAATTGCAAGATTGTGTATTAAGACTTATTGACGTAAAGATTAAAGCAAGCGTTAAAGATATTAAGAAGATTAAGGGGTTTTCGGATAATTTATACTTGAGCGACGAAAGTGAAATTAATGAGAAAAACGATAGAAATCTTAACAGCTTTGATTTGAAAAACATTTACACCGAAGAAGATGGTTTAGTGCTTTCGGGCGAAGCAAAAACAATTATTGATAACGCTAGATATTTGCACCTTTACGATATGGGGCAAAAGGTAAAATTAGAGTCCATTGATAACTCGCTTCGTTTGATTAATCAAGGCGCATCAGGCGCGGCGGCGGAACTTTTAGAATACATAATCGGCGATAAACAAATGCCGTCTAATTATTCGAGAAGAACGCTTAACGATAAGAAAGATAAGTACATAGTGCATTTGGACGAATCACAAAAACAAGCATTTTTGATGGCAACTGATGGTTCGCCCGTAAGTCTTATTAAGGGACCTCCGGGAACAGGAAAAACTTACGTTATCAATGCAATCGTTCAATATATTACGAAAGAATTAAAGCAAAAAGTGGTAATTTCTTCTCAAACGCACGTAGCGATTGACAACGTTTTAGATGAAATTATGGAAAATCACGACCCGATTATTCCTAACCGTATTACAAATAGACGCAATAAGTATTCCGGCCAAGAAATCGATACGACGATTTATAAAACTTGGGCAAAGAAATTTAGTGAGCATAATAAACTTGCGAGAAATCAAGGGTTGGCGACTCAAATTTTGCAAGACATTGCGAACTTTAACGGGGAAAAGAAGTTTAGGTTTTCTGAAAGCGTAGAGTTGTCTGATTATTCCGTAATAGGGGCAACGACTACCACAAGTGCAATAGGCGGTAAAAAGGGCTTAGAACTTTTTGAAGGGTACGATTGGCTTATCATTGACGAGGTTTCCAAATGCCCAATAACCGAGGTTTTAAGATATTTGCCTTACGTTAGCAAGATTATCATGGTCGGCGACGACTATCAACTTGCACCTCTTCTTGAATTCCAAAAAGAAGAAGTTGAAAGCCTTACTGCTTACAATGAAGATATGTTTGAAAAGTTAAAGAAAACGTATGAAGAGTCCGTCTTTGCAAAAACACTTGAAAAGGCGAAGAAAGTGGGTAGACTCGTTACTCTTAACGTGAACTATCGTTCGGTTGCGCCTGTTCTTAACGCATATAATATTTTCTATAATAGGGAGCTTATCGGTATGCGTGAAAAGGTAAAACCTAGCAAAGTGCAGTTTAGCGATAAATATCAAATGTTCAACGATAAAGATGTTTTCTTTGTAGATGTTAAAAATGGTAAAGAAGCAACTGAAGGAACTTCAAGATATAACGTGGAAGAGTTAAGGGCGACAAGAGAAATCTTAGAAATGCTTTTAGAAAATACGTTAAACCCTGAAAAAGTTTCCGTGTCTGCAATATTCCCTTATGGTGCACAAATAGATAAATTCCAAAGAGAAAACAAGGAACTTATCAACAAGGCGAGAAAAACGTTCAAAAGTTTTGAAATTGATACGGTTGACGCTTTCCAAGGAAGAGAAACGGATATCGTTTTAGTAAACACAGTAGTAACCGATATGTCAAGAGGTAACTTCTTAAACGATTTTAGACGTATTAACGTTTCTATGAGTAGAGCAAGGGACAAGTTGTTTATATTTGGTAATCCAACCACTCTTTCTAATATCGATATGAAGGTATCGTCTGGAGGAAAGAGAAGATACTTTGCCGATATTATTGACGATATCAAGAGATTTGGACAAAGTATAAAATTTGACGGAGGTATTGATTATGAGTTTGCAAGTAAGCCTAAAATTAAAATTATCTAAACAAATAAAAAAAGTTAAAGTCAAATACAATACCTTTGAAAAAGCAACGTATGACGAATATTTGATTTGTAGTCTTGCTTTGAGAACCGCAAATGATAAGAACCAAGAGAAAACCGCGTTTGAGTATATTGACGATATAACAGGAGAAGGTAGCTTAAATAAGCATTTTAGAAATATCTACGCAAGGGTAAAAACTTTTTCGGAAGAACAACTTTCTAAAATTATGACGAACTCTATGATACCCACGCTTAAACTCGATGAAAAAAATCGTTATGAGTATTATCCACAATTAAAAGTTTCAGTGTTTAATAAGAAGATATATCATGGGGATTTAGGTGAATATACTAATCTACCGCAAATTATAAAGATTAACGAAGAAATCATTGATATGAGCGTAGAAACGGTTAGAGATGATACGAAACCTGAACAATACTCAATTAACTTTGATGAGAAAGAGAATGTAAAGGTTAGAATCTTAAACGAGTACTTATCCATTGATAATGCAGTATTTGAAGAATCGTTGTGTTTAGACCTTGGAAATATCAATATTTATCAAGGAAAAATTCACGATAAGGTAGATGGTGACGGATGGAGAGTTCTCAATAATTCCGCATTAAACAATTTATTTTCGAACAAGAATTTCTATTATGACGCAGGGGATCACATCCTTATTAGAAACGATAGTGTTAGAAAGACTATTATCTCTAAAGTTCACGGGTTGTACATATATAAAGAAGAAATAATTTCTTATCAAGGTAACGCCGTTCTTTGCGATAAAGTAATTGATTTTCTTTTAGAGAATAAAACTATCGGCGAATTTAAGCCAAAGTCAATACTATTCTTGTTGAAATACGTATCCGATAAAAAGGCACAAAAAGTTGTTAATAGCATGCTTCTCAAAAAAGAGGAAAAAGAAGTAGCACTTTACGGCTTGGATTTGATGGAACGTGGGCTTGTTGATGGATGGCTTGTAACCGTTACAAAAATCTTCTTAAAGTATGCAAGTGGATATCAGTTGAACTTGATTTATCAAGCAAATGCCGAATTAAATTATAGCATAGAGCAACTGATTAAAATTGATGCGGATTTATTGACTCCTTTGCATAAGGAACAAGTAGAAAAGTATAATGCGGATTTAGAGGCAAAGAAGAAAACAATTATTGAGCTCACGGGTATTATAACAACGAAAGGCTTGCGTGAAAGAGCAAAAGATTTAGAGTCGGATGAAACGACTAAAAAGTTCTCAAAACTTTGTAATCGTTTAATTGGTCACGTTAATGAAGGTCTAGACGATGTTTCTTTAGCGACTTTAGAACAATGGCATAAAGACGCGTTAGAATTAAAAGAAATCAGTTTGATTATTGAAAGAAGATTAGAAGCAATTAAATAATTCAAAAGGGCGAACCAATCGGTTCGCCCTTTCTCTATATTCAGTTGTATTTTCTTTTCTTTCTTTTTTTGACGGCTTTTAGGTGTCGTAATATGACTTTTTCAAGTTCGTCATAGTTGATAAACCACGTGTTACCGTGAAAATATCTAGTGACTTGTGCCGAGTTCATATAATGAGAAACCGTTGCTTTATCGATTTTGTATTTACGATTATTTTTATTGAACTCAGTAACGCAATCTCTAAGACAACAAAGGCGGGGCATAGTAGCGGTAATCCGAAACGCATTTGAAATGTAGTTTTTGTTGCAATGGAGAATATCAACGACCAAATACTTTTGAGAAAAAATAGTGTCGTAAATAAAAAGAGCCAAACTCACAATCGGCTTGACTCAGTTCTTCAATATACAATGTTTAAGTGCTATTTTTTCGTGCTGTTGATATTCTCGCTGACTTATGCTACAAAAGACACAACGAAAGGCTATAAAAAGTGGAGTATACATTTTATACAACTATCCAAAATAGAGATAAAACTTTTAAAAAATTTCGGCAAAAATTTTGAGCACTCAAAAATGCAAATATCTATTTTCCCCTTGTAAATACTGGGGTTTCGATATGCCGCGAATATCCGATTTTTTGCGAAAATTGGTAATATTTTGGTAATGTTTCTGTTTTTGAGCCTACAAAAAGGCATAAAAATCACCACTTAAACAGCAAAATATTATGCAAAATGGATGAAAAATACTGCATAAAACGCACAAAAATGAATAAAAAGGGGCATTTTGCATATAATTTGGGCATTTGGCTTGGACTCCTAAGGGTTAGTTATGGGTTCGATTCCCGTCGGGAGTACCAAAACGACTGTGAAGACAGTCGTTTTTTTACACCCAACGGAGAATCGAACGGCTGTTAACACAGCCCGATTCCCGTACGCTCGGCAGGCTCGCTGATACACGGGAGTACCAAAACGACTGTGAAGACAGTCGTTTTTATATGATGAAGAGAAAGGGCTGACGATTCAGAACGCACAAAGGGTTTTCGGAAATAAGTTTTGATAAATGAAAAACAATAAGTTTACGGATGGAAAAACAGGGGATAAAGGTGGGAAAATAAAAAAAGGCAAAAGGAAACGAGACGCCGCAAAGGGCGTCCCGTCAAGTTTTGGGGGATTTAGGATTGTTATTTTGCGGGGACGAAGCCTGCGACAACCGCGAAGATCATAAGCGAGCAGCAGATGAGCATGCAGACAATCTGCACGGGTTTGCTGTTCTTTACGCGATTGACAAACTTGTCGAATTTTTCAAAGTAGAAGTTTTGTTCAAACCAGTTTTTGCCGCCGATCTGCAAAATACCGCCGAACGTTAAGGTGCTTGCTCTGAACAGGAGCCAGAGACCGGGGTCGGGAGCCATGCCGAATCTGCCCATTCCTACAAGAGGTCCGACGAAAACGGCAAGGATAGGCGCAAGCAGGAATCCGACGTGCATAAGCGCAACTGACGAAGAAAACTCGCCGGTAACGAAAAGCCAGTTCCAGATTGTGTAAGCGATCATCGTGGCGATGGTGATGCCAAGGCCGACGCTTGTCGTGCCGGATACCGCGCCGTTGAAAAGGTTGGTCTGACCGGTGAAATACGAGGAATTGAAGGCAACTTCCGTGCCGAGTTTCGAGAAGCCGTCGATGAAGTAAATGGGGGAGTTGGCGGTTGTGGTAGTGCCCCAGGTCGAGCCCAGGAAGAGTGCCGACGCGCCGATTGCCATAAAGAGTCCCGAAACGCCGTTGAAGTATTGCTTGTTTTTGAAGAAGTCGGTCATCGTTGCTTCCAGAATGTTAATGATATAAAGTCCCAGCACGACGACAACGAAGATATCGCCGGGAAGGAGACCGAAGCAAGCAAACAAGACGATTGTTCTTCCGACGAGCAACGTGGTAAGTTTCAGCGTTTCGAAGAACACGGGCTTCATCGCGATCAGTACAAGGATACCGAGCACGAGGTTGAAGGGGATATTGCCGTATGCCTGGAATTTCGACGTGATGACGGAAACACCGAGAATCGTCGCCGTAAACATAAACCATTTGAGAATGGTGTCGAGTCCCGGTGTGACCTTGTAGTCAATCGCTTCGGGGCCGGGTGCAAACATTTTTTTGAGTCTTTCGACTCGCGCTGCTTTTTTTTCGCTGTCCATAATTTTGCTCCTGAATGATTTTTGATTTCTAATCAAAGCATACCCGCCAAAAGTATATTTGTAAACGAAGATTTTGGGACAAAAAGCCAAAATCGTCCCAAAATAGAACCAAAATAAAGAAAAGACCTGAAAATATTGATAAATAATTAACAATATGATATTATGATTAAAGAAGGAAGACAAAAAACGACAAAACGAGAAGTCTTTTTTCGGGTGGGAAGATGTCCAAGGATACGACCAAACAACACATCACGGATTGTTTCAACGGATTGTCGAGAAAGTACACGCTTGACCAGATAACCGTCAATATGATTGCCGAGGCGGCGGGCGTTTCGAAGTCGACGTTTTATCGGCATTTTCTGGACAAGTACGACGTCATGAATTACAACTACAAAAGGGTGCTGGACGAGATTTTTTCGTTCAATGCCTGCAAGAGTTGGAACGAGTTGTTTTTAAGCATACTTTCGTTTATCGAGAAGGACATCAACAGGATAAGGCACGCTTTTTTATATCTCGGGACGAACTCTTACGAGCAGTACGTTTTCGAGTATTCGTTCAAACGTATGAACGAGAAGTGCGTCGAAAAACGCGGAAGCGAGTTGCGCGAAGACGAGATATTCACGGCAAAACTCATAATATACGGTTGCGTATACGCCGTAAAAGACTGGGTTTTCGGCGATAAGCGGGTGTCGCGGCAGGAACTTGCGCGCCAGATCGACAACGCAATCCCCGAAGAATACAAGGCATTATTATAAGGTCGCGCACATAAAAAGAAATCATTAAAGAAATATAAACAAATCAGAAGAGGTACATTATGGCTATGAGAAAAAGCATTCTTCATCTGGTCAAAGTTATGGGCGGTCTCGCCGGAATGATGACCAAAATCACAGAAGACTCTCCCGAGTATTATGCGCTTAATTGTTTGACCGACGAAGAAGCGGACGTTGCCGCAAGTCTCGGATTGAGAAAGCCCAGAACGCTCGAATACGTCGCCGACAAGTGCGGAAAATCGACGGAAGAAACCAAGAAGATTCTGGACAGACTCGGCTATCTCGGAGTTATCAAAATTTATACCGAAAACGGGCAAACCCTGTATTTCATGCAGATTTTTGCGCCGGGCACGCTTGAAATGATGGTGGGTTGCACCGAAAACGTCAAAGAGCACCCGGAAATCGCAAAGGCGTTCGAGGCGTATACCCGCGGACTTATGGAGTCCATGGGCACGATGTTGCCGTACGGCGCAAGTATGATGAGGGTTATCCCCATCGAATCCGCTATTGCGGGCGACAGTCAGGCGATCCCTTACGAAAAGATTTCTTATTATCTTGACAAATACGACACTTTCTCGGTGTCTCCCTGCTCGTGCAGACGTTCAAGGCGTTTGCTGGACGAAGGCTGCGGACACCTTGAAGACGATATGTGCGTCCAGATGGGTTCGGGCGCGGAATACTTCATCAAAACCGGCAAGGCAAGACAAATTACGAGGGAAGAAGCCGAGGCGATTTTCAAAAAAGCCGAAGAAAACGGACTTATGCACCAGATGCCCAACCTCGAAGGACCGGGCGAATCGGCGGCAATCTGCAACTGTTGCGCGTGCTCGTGCTTTGCAATCCGTATTTCCACGATGTTCAATTGTCCCGACGCGGAACGCAGCAACTACCATGCCGAAATCGATCAGGAAAACTGCGTCGCGTGCGGTCAGTGCGTTGAAAACTGCCCCACGAACGCGGTAAGACTCGGCCAGAAACTTTGCACGGTAAAGCCCATCGAAACCCCCAAATACGACAAGGTTCGCAACACTGTCTGGGGCAAAGACAAATGGAACGTCGATTATCGCGAAAACAGACAAGATACCCTTGAAAGCGGCACCGCTCCCTGTAAGACGGCTTGCCCCGCGCACATCGCGGTTCAGGGCTATATAAGGCTTGCGTCTTTGGGCAAATACACCGAAGCGTTGGAACTTATCAAGAAAGAAAACCCGTTCCCCGCAATCTGCGGACGTATCTGCCCGCATAAGTGCGAAGACGCTTGCACACGCGGACAAATCGACAAGGGCGTCGCAATCGACGAAATCAAAAAGTTTATCGCAGACAAGGATAAAAACAGCAACCACAGATTTATTCCCAACAAAAAACACGATTATTCGATGAAGAATATGGCAGTCATCGGCTCGGGCCCCGCGGGACTTTCCTGCGCATACTACCTTGCCGTCGACGGATACAACGTGACCGTGTTTGAAAAGGAAAACAAACTCGGCGGTATGATGACGCTCGGTATCCCCGCGTTTAGGCTTGAAAAAGACGTCGTCGAGGCAGAAATCGACATTCTGCGTGAGCTGGGCGTAAAATTCGTAACCGGCGTGGAAGTCGGCAAGGACAAGACGCTGGACGAACTGAAAAAAGAAGGCTTTGACGGATTCTATCTTGCAATCGGCGCAAGCGCGGGCAGAAAACTCGGCGTAGAAGGCGAAGACGCGAAAGGCGTAATCCTTGGCGTTGATTTCCTGAAAGACGTCGCGCTTGAAAGAAGCGAACCTTTGCACGGAAACGTCATCGTTATCGGCGGCGGAAACGTTGCAATCGACGTCGCAAGGACGGCTGTCAGATGCGGCGCGCAAACCGTCAATATGTATTCGTTGGAACAAAGAGCGGAAATGCCCGCCCTCGAAGAAGAAATCGAAGAAGCGGAAAGCGAAAACGTCGTCATTAACAACGGATACGGACCGAAACGCATCGTCGTTGAAAACGGCAAAGTCGTCGGCGTAGAGTTCAAGAAATGCGTGTCCGTATTCAACGCGGAAGGCAAATTCGCGCCCGAGTACGACGAAAACGACACCGTTATCGTTCCCGCGGACTTCGTGCTTGTCTCAATCGGTCAGAAAATCGAGTGGGGTAACCTGCTGGACGGCACCAACGTCAAACTCAACAAAAACAACACCGTTGCGGTTGACGAATTCTACGTTACGGGCGACAAGAATATCATCGCCGGCGGCGACTGCGTGACGGGGCCGAAATTCGCAATCGACGCAATCGCAAGCGGCAAAGAAGGCGCAATCTCCCTGCACAGGGCGGTATGGCCGGGACAAACCCAGAAATACGGCAGAGACAGAAGAGTTTTCATCGAGCTCGACAAGGACAATCTGGAACTCAAAGGCTACGACAACGTCAAACGTCAACGCCCGCTGCACATAAAAGAAAACGACGGCACGTTCAAAGACAATCGCGCGACCTTCACCGAAGAACAAATGAAAGCCGAAACGGCAAGATGCCTCGGATGCGGCGCGGCGAAAGTCGACACCTATATGTGCGTAGGTTGCGGACAGTGCACGACGAAATGTAAGTTCGACGCAATCAAACTTGTCAGAAACGACAAGACCGTCGTGGCAAAAGTATACGAAAAACTGCCCCTCGAAATGGCAAAACACGCCATCAAACGCGTCGGCAAAATCATCACCAAACCCATTTCGCCGAAGGAATAAAGTATGCACGAATTAGGAATCGTTTTTGAAGTCGTAAAACTTGTGGAACAGGTGGCGGTCGAGCAGCAGCTCCCCGCCGTCGACACCATAGTCTTGCAGGTGGGCGAACTGTGCGGGGTAATTCCCGTATATCTTGACGAATGTTGGCCCGCCGCAATCGACAAAAAGCCGTTTTTCAAAAACACGAAACTGAAACTCGACGTCGTGCCGGGAATGGCAAAGTGTCGCGCATGCGGGGAAGTATTCAACGTTATCGCAAACGAAGGATATTGCCCGAAGTGCAATTCTTTTGACAAAGATTTGTTGTCGGGAAGGGAATTTATGATCAAAGAAATTCTCGTGCCCGATGACGGTTTCGACGAGACGGAAACAGTCAATAATGACAAAAACGACAATTAAAGGAACGGAATTTTAACATGATCGACCCGATTAGTACGATTGAACTGAAAAAGAGCATTCTTGAAGATAACGACGCCGACGCCGAAAAACTTCGCGCGGAACTTAACGCGCGGGGCGTTTATTATATCAATCTGATGTCTGCGCCGGGCAGCGGAAAAACCTCGCTTCTCGTTAAGCTTATCGGTGCGCTTAAAGACAGGTGCTCCGTCGGCGTAATGGAAGCGGATATCGACGGCGACGTGGACGCATATACCGTAAGAGAAGCCGGCGCCGAGGCAATCCAGCTGCACACGGGCGGCATGTGCCATCTTGACGCGGATATGTCCAGACAAGGATTCAAGGAGTTTTGCACAAGCGCGGACGTCGTGTTTCTGGAAAATATCGGAAACCTTGTGTGTCCGGCGGAATTCGACACGGGCGCTCATCTCAAAATGGCGCTTCTTGCGGTTCCCGAGGGCGATGATAAACCGCTGAAATACACCCTTATGTTTTCGACGTGCGACGTTGTCGTCGTCACGAAAACCGACACGGCAAAGTACTTCGACTTCGACCTTGAAAAATGCAAAAAATATATCGCGAAAATCAATCCGAATGCAAAAGTTTTCGCCGTATCGTCCAAGATGGGCGAGGGCGTCGATACGCTTGCGGACTGGATTTTCGACAGTTATAAAAATTGGCGCGAGGGATTGAAATGAAAGTTATTGCGGTCAAAGAAAGTATTTTTTCCAACAACGACAAGGTCGCGGACGAACTGCGCGCGTCGCTCCGAAAAAAAGGCGCGTTCATGATTAACGTTATGTCTTCGCCGGGCAGCGGAAAAACGACGCTTCTCACAAGGCTTATCAACGATATGAAAAGCAAAATCAGGATTGTCGCGATGGACGTTGATATCGAGACCGACGTCGACGCAAGGCGCATTGCGGAAAACACCGGCGTCGAAAGCGTGCAAATCCACAACGGCGGACTGTGCCATATCGACGCGCAGATGGTCACGGACGCGCTGGAACAGGCGGATTTTCCGGAAACCGATCTTATCGTGCTGGAAAACATCGGAAACCTTGTGTGTCCGGCGGAATTCGACACGGGAGCACACCTTAATATGATGCTTTTGTCCGTGCCCGAAGGCGACGATAAGCCGCTGAAATACCCGCTTATGTTTGAAAAGTGCGACGTGGTTGTCGTCACGAAAATCGATACACTCGAAGCGTTCGACTTCGATATGAAAAAGTTTGAAGAACGCGTCGGAAAGCTCAATAAAAACGCACGGATTTTTAAGGTCAGCGCAAAAACCGGCGAGGGAATCGAGGCGTTGGAAAACGAACTGTACGAAAGAATAAATCTTCTGAAAAAATAAATACCCATAAATAATAAAGGACGGCACTTCAAACGAAACGCCGTCCTTATTTTTTATCCGTATTGTCTAATTAAATGTGGGTTTTCTTTTTGATTTCGTTGTATATCGTGCGCCCCGTGAACGCGACAAGGAAAATAAGCGTTATCATGGATATCCCGAACGCCACCATCGGAAGAATTATTTCGGTGCACGCGCCCGCCATGACTGCCGCCGCCGGAACGATTCCAAGAAGACACGTCATCCACATATATCTGAAAAACGACTTGCCTTTTCTTTTGCGGAAAGCGCCGAAAAAAACAAGGTGCAGGGCAATCGACGATATTACGGTTACGGGCATCGCATAGGCAAAACACCACTCTTTCGTTTTGAAAATATACTGCGCCGTAATGAATATGACGGACAGCATCAGCGTTTGCGAAAACACCTTTGCGCCGCTCGGTCCTTTGTAAAAAACGGTGGTTTTGAGTGTAAAATAGCCGTATAAAGTAAGGATTAGTGCAAAAACGCACCAAAGATACTTTCTTGCAACGGTAAGGTTGACGGCAATGCAGATTACGTTTATCGAAAGCGCGACGAGAAGATATACGCTTGAAAACGTTACCGGGTGTCCGCTTTTTCTTATATGCTTTTCGGGATACAACGGGCGCTCCGCAGGCTCGCCTTCGAGCGGGGATTTACACAGGGGGCAGACGTCGTAAATACCGTCGACGTGAACGCCGCAATTTTTACAATACATCGTTATTCCTCCCAATAGTTACTTCGCACGGTAACGTCCAGACCTTCGCCCGCAAGGAAACGGAAAAATTCCTTTTCGACAGACGTGTCGACGAGTTTTCTTGCAAAAGTAAAGGTGGTTTTGTCGAGTGCGGATACGCTTGTCAGCGCGCGCGGCGACGTTTTTGCCGTTGACGCCATGATGGATATTTGATCGACCTTGGTTTTCATTCCGTCGGGAATCTGCACGACGCCCATGTTTGAAAACGTCATCGTTTTTTTGCTGTTTCCGAAGAAAAGCCCCGACGCCTTGAAAATAAATTGTTTTACGGGCAGGGGAAGTATGCGGAACAAAAACAGACGTTCCGTTTTTGCGGTTACGTTGATTTTGTTTTGCAAAACTTCTTTTTCGGTGTCCTTTTTCAGGCGGGTTTCGACGCGCTTTATTATTTCCTCAAACGACGGCGCGTCGTTGACGTCGACGCCCACGCGTGAGAACAACGAGAAGTTCAGCAAAGTGCGGCTCGGGAAAGGCTTTCTGAGATTTATCGGCACGAAAAGAACGATGGGCGGATTTCCGTCGGGCTTTGTGATTTTTGCCTTGTAAATCGCGTTTATGAGAACAGCCGCCAAATACGCCGTTACGGTTGTGTGATATGCGTGCGCGCGTTCAAGGAGTTTCGCCGTGTCAACGGTTCCCTCGATAACGCCGCTTCCCTTGAAGTCGAATCTGGCGTCGGGGAAAGTGTACGCTTTGCTGCCTTGCAGGTCCTTCACTCCTTTAAGGTGGAAAATGCTCACTTTTTGCGCGTATTTCAAAAAGCCGTCTTCCGCTTCGTCGGGCAAAGGCGCGCTTTCGGGCAGCCTGATTTTGCCCTCGGGATCCACGTCGTCGCCTGAAAGACGGACGTATTCGAAAAGTATCGTTTTGAAAAATTCCATGCAGCCGTTTCCGTCGCAAAGGGCGTGGAAACAGTCGATTGAGATTTTGTTGTTGAAATAGGACACGCGGAAATTATATCCGTACGTTTCGATGCTGTCGATGTCTTTGATTAAGTAGTCGGAATCGGGCACGACCTCGGGCTTTCCGTCAAGTTCTTCCAAATAGTGCCAGAAAATCCCGCGACGCAAACATACGTTGAAATACGGATATCGCTTTATCGAGTTTTGCAGGGCGGTTTGAAGCACGGCGGGATCGACGTCGTCGCGCATAATCGCCGATATTCTGAACAGGTTTTGTATGTTGCTTTTCAGGTTGAACGGATATATCTTTCCGGAGTTGTCCAGCCTGTGCCATGACTTGATCTTTTCCATTATGTAATAAAGTATAGACTTAACTATGCAAAAAGTCAATAAACGAACGCCCGTAAAGAATTGTTCCGAGATTTGATTAAAAAACGAAAGGCGTTATTATTTTTGAAATAAAGCAAAAAGATTTGACAAATCAAAAATAACCGCTTATAATTACCATTGCTTAAAAAGTAAGTACCATTAGCTCAGCTGGATAGAGCGTTTGGCTACGGACCAAAAGGCCAGGGGTTCGAATCCCTTATGGTACACCAAAAAGACTCACTCTTTTGTGAGTCTTTTTAATTTGCACAAGGGATTCTGCGTGCTATCGCACGCGTTGCTTTGCAACCGAATCTCTGCGGGCTGGCATAAAAAAAGTTATAAAAAAGACTCGCTATTGCGAGTCGTTTTTGTGTTTTCGGAAATTTATATCTTGCAAACGTCAATCCACTCGACAAAGTTTGAATACTTTTCAAGTTCGGGAATCGTGAGTTCGATTGCGCTGTTACTGCTGCCGCAGGCGGGGAAAACCGTCCCGAATCTTTTCAGCGATTCGTCAAGGTATACCGTGACGCCGTCGTTGATACCGAAAGGGCAAACGCCGCCGATACCGTGTCCGATAAGGTCGTTCACTTCCTCGGGTTTCAGCATTTTGGCTTTCGCGCCGAAGAAGGACTTATATTTGTGATTGTCGATTTTCGCGTCGCCCGCCGTAACGATTAAAATCGCTTTGTCGCCCAGCATAAAAGACAACGTTTTCGCAATACGGCACGGCTCTGTACAAAGGGCGTGCGCGGCAAGCTCGACGGTTGCGCTCGACTCGTGAAACTCCTTGATTCTATCGGCGATTCCGAATTGTTCAAAATATGATCTTACTTTCTCAATTGCCATTTTACACACCTGTTTTGTATTGTAAAGTATTGATAATTATAACAAAACAATCAGTTAATTACAACTGAATTCATAGGGATTTTATATTTTTATTGTTGGAAGGATGGCTCTTTTCGTTTGTGTTTGATTTTTGAGAGAGAAAACAGATTGCTCCCGTGTGAGTTTTTGCATTGAATTGGGTTAAGGCGGTTTTTGCTACGCTATGTAAATAAAAAAAACCATTACCCATTTTATTGGATAGTGATCATCGCTTAAATGTTTCGTGGATATCAACTCACGAGGTGAGATTTCATCACTCAGAGAGTGATTTCACTCGCGTAAGCGAATTTCATTGAAAAAGCCAAGTCGTTTTGACTTGGCTTTTTCCTGGCTACCTGTGTCTAATTCGAACTCTCGGGGCAAATGCCCGTTGCTATCGCTAAAACAGCGCACTGTGCTGTTTCTTAACGCGGCAACCCCTTCGTGCGCTTTTTGTTGCACAAAAATGCTGCGACGTGTCGTCTGTCCGAACCATACACGACGAAAATAAAAAAACTGACCACAAAATGCAGTCAGTTTTTTTGGCTCCCCCTGTCTGGTTCGAACAGACGACCCTTCGGTTAACAGCCGAATGCTCTACCGCTGAGCTAAGGAGGAATATTGTTGCTACCTTGATAGCACGATTATTCTATAATACAAAACCCGACTTGTCAACGATTTTCGCGGTTTATTTTGAAAAAAATTCCGTTATTTCCTTTTCGGCGTCGGGATTTTTTCTACCGCGGCGTAACCTTGACTTAATCGGTTGATATGTTATAATAGATATATTGTTAAAAACACAAAAGAGAGACAACATGGATAAAATCAAATCGTTTTTCAGGGAAGAAAATGCTGCAAAGATTTTTGAATCTAAGGAATTCGTCTGGGTATGGCTTGCAATCGTATTCATATGCTGGATTACCGGTGGCTGGGTTGCGGGCTTTATAATCGCGGCGGTGCTTGCGGGGATAATCTTATGTTTATGTCGCGACTCGTTGCCGGTAACGACGATACTTTGGACGTTCCTGTTCATACTGGGCGCAAACCGACACAAACTTCAAGGCATGGCGGGGCTTATCGCGGCGGTGCTTTTCATAGTTGTTGGTATTGTCGTAAACGTTGTGAGATTCCGCCCGAATTTCCGCTTTATGAGTTATAAAACGGTAACGGCGACGACGGTTGCCATACTTGCGTTCTGTGCGACGGCGATGCTGTCGGGGATTGCAAGGGGCGAAAGGTATTCGAACTTTTCCGAGCACGGCTTATATGCGACGGTTGTCGGCGCGTTGTGCGTGATGCTGGCGCTGTGTTACGTCTTTTTCTCGGCGACGATATCGGGAGGAGAAGACGGCAAAAGGGTATTGAATCACCTTTTATTTCTGATGTTTGCGTCAAGCGTCGTCATCGTGCTGCAACTTATCGTATATTATGCGATGCGCGGCGGCGGATTCAAGGCGGTTATCGACGGATTTGTGCATAAAGACGTGGAACTCGGCTGGGGCGGCCCGAACAATTACAGCATAATCCTGGCGATGATGACGCCCGCGACGTTGTATTACGCCGTGAAAAACGGAAAATATTCGCCGTTGTATCTGATTTATGCCGTCGTGCAATACTTTTTCATATTTGCGTCGGCAAGCCGCGGCGCGATACTTTTCGGCGCGTTCGGACTTGTCGCGTCGTTCGGCCTTGCGATTTACAAAAGCGAATTCCGCGGCAGAATGATAATCACGACGGGCGTGCTGTTGGCGGTAACGACCGTCGTTCTGATGGCGAAAGCCGACGTCATTTACGACTCATTGGGCATATTTATGGGAAAAGCCCTGGACGAAAACGGACGTATTCCGCTGTGGAAAGACGCCTGGAAGAATTTCAAGGCAAATCCGATTTTCGGCACCGGGTTCGATTACTATCTCGGCGGACACAACGGCGGAAAATCCGACGGATATACGCCGTACTGGTATCATTCCACGTTTTTCCAGGCGCTTGCCGCAACGGGCATCGTCGGCTTTTTGGCGTGGGTAAACCTGGAAGTTTCGAGACTTCGCGCGTTCCTTACGAACGTCAGCCTTGAAAAGTGGTTTATGCTTTTCGGATATACGGTGTTCTGGCTGTACGGCATGGTCGACGTGTTTTATTACACGCCCAACGGGCTGCTTTTCCTGTTCATCATCACGCTTGCAATCGAAAAGAGCGTCGAAAGCGCAAAACTTCGTCCGTACTCGCTTGTATATATCGAAAGGAAACGCCGGCAAAAATTGCTGACGAAAAATGCGGAAAATGAAAAATAGAAAGCCGTCGTTTTGCGACAAGACGTCGTTTTCGCTTGCGATGGCAGGGGTAAGCCGCGCCGTCGTCCTGAAAGAAACCGAAAGCACCAACGACGTCGCGAAAGAACTGCTGAAAAACGGTTGCCGCGACTTTGCAACGGTCGTTGCCGAAAGACAGACGAAGGGCAAAGGGCGTAGCGGAAAATCTTTTTATTCGCCCGACGAAACGGGGGCGTACGTCAGCGTCGCTCTGCATGCGTCTGACGACAAAAAACCGTACGTCACGATAATCGCCGCGCTTGCGACCGCCCGCACCGTCGAGGAGTTTTCGGGCAGCCCCGCCTTTATCAAGTGGGTGAACGACGTATATCTTTTCGATAAAAAGGTTGCAGGGATTCTGGCGGAAAGGGTAATATCCGAAAGCGTCACCGGCGAAGTCATCGGCATCGGCACAAACCTGCAAGATCCCGACGACGGTTTCCCCGACGACATAAAAGACGTCGCGGGCTCGTTGAATCTTCTCGTCGACAAACGTGCGGAATATATCGGCGCGCTTGTAAAAAACCTTCGGGACGAATATGAAAACTTTGACAAAAAGTCCGCCCTGAAAACCTTCCGCGAGAAATCGTATCTCACGGGGAAGGACGTAAATGTCCTGGATTTATTCGGCACGTATAAGGCGCGCGTTCTCGATATCGATGACGACTTCGGGCTTGTTGTGATGAAAGAAGACGGCGTGTCCGTTTTAAGAAGCGGCGTCGTAAGCATATCGGTAATAAAAGAAGAATAAAAATAAAAAACGAAAATTTTCAAGCCGTCGGAAGACGGTTTTTTTATTGCGCGGGTTTTATATTTCGGATTAAGGCAAAAATACGATATTATGATCAGGAGCGCAGACGTAATCGAAAAACTGAAAGCCGACGTATCGTCCGACGACTTTATCGCGCGCGATTTTTCGGCAGACGGCGCGGCGGGCGCGTTGCTTTACGTCGACGGAATGAGCGACAAATTACTGCTGGAACAAAGCGTTGTGAAACCCTTGCTTTCAATGAAGTGGGCAGGGGTTGGTATTGCAGACGTAAAGAAACTTCCCTATGGCGAAGAAATCAAGGAAATCGAAGAAACCGCGGCGGGACAAACCGTCGCAAACGGTGATCTGGTGCTTGCGCTTGACGGGGCGGAGAAACTTTACGAAATCTCGCTTCGGAACTACCCGCACCGTGCCGTTGCGGAGCCGCCCACCGAAACCGTAATCAAAGGCCCGCGCGAAGGATTTACCGAAGAAATCAAAACAAACGTGTCGCTGGTCAGACGTCGCATAAAATCGCCGCGACTGAAAGTGAAAAAATTCACCGTCGGAAAATACGGAAATACAACAGTTATGATGGTTTACATTGACGATATTGTCGATAAAGACGTTGTTTTGCAAATATCCGAAAAAATCAAATCCATAAACATCGACGGCATAATCGGCGCGGAATACGTGTCGCGGTTTGTCAGCGAGCATGCGGGCAGCATTTTCAATCAGTCGGGAATGACCGAAAAACCCGACGTCGTCAGCGCAAAAATTCTGGAAGGGCGGGTTGCGCTTTTCATCGACGGCACGCCCGTCGTCATAACTTATCCTTACGTTTTGCTGGAAAGTTTTCAGGACGGATACGATTATTACGTCCAGAACAAGCGCGCCACGATGCTCAGAATAATCAGGATTATCGGCGCGTTCTTGGCGGTGTTACTGCCGGGGCTTTACGTCGCGTTTCAGGAATATCATTATCAACTGATGCCGCTGAAATTTCTCATATCCCTGCTTAACAGCGTGTCGGGGATACCTTTCACGCCGCCGATGGAAATGTTGTTTGTCCTTGCGCTTTTCGAGGTGCTGAATCAGGCAAGCATCCGTATGCCGCGATACGTCGGCACCGCGCTTTCAATCGTCGGGGCAATCGTGCTCGGCGAAACGGCGGTAAACGCCGGGCTTTTAAGCAGTCCGACGGTGCTGGTGATTGCGATTTCGGCAATCGGCATAAACTGCGTGCCCGACCTTGTGGACGCTTTCAGCATTTTGCGGCTAGCAGGGCTGATTACGGGAAGTATTCTGGGGCTTTTCGGCATCGTCGTATTTTCGATGGGGCTTATCGCGTATTTGTGCGGGCTGGACAGTTTCGGCTCGCCTTATCTTGCGCCGTTCGCACCGATGATAACCGCCGATTTCAAGGACGCCGTCGCAAAGGAAAACCTGTTGTCGTTTGAAAAGCGGCCGTATTCCGTGCCGACGAAAAACAGAAGGAGAATGCGCCGTGACAGATAATCGGAATTTAGTTTATACAAGGCAATTCGCGCTGCTTGCGTTCGCGACGTGTCTGACTTTTCGGGTGTCGAGGTTGCCGCCGCTTATGCGACAGGCGGTGGGCACGAACGATCTCTTCGTGCTTTTACTGTATCTTCTTCTGGACGCTGCTCAATTTTTCGTCGTATATAAATTCGTCGCAACGGGCGGAAAGGAAGCGATACAAGACACCGTGTTTTACAAGGTCGCGGGGGCAATGCTTTTCGTCAACTTTTTTATGAAAACGTTTATGGCGACGGCGGGAACGACGGCGTTTACGACGGAATCCCTTTTTGAAGATATCGGCACGGGCAGCGTTGTCATCGCGCTTCTCGTTACGACGGGGTACGTCGCGGCAAAGGGCATAAGAACGATAGGTCGCACGGCGGAAATATCGTCGTTTCTTATTTTCACTGTATTCACGCTGAATTTCGTTTTTCTGAAAGTGTATCTCGATATTTCCGAAAACCTGCCGTTTATCGACGGGGAAATTTCGGACGTGTTAAAACGTGGCGACAAGTTTTTCATGTGGTTCGGCGATGCGACGCCCTTATTGTTTTTAAGCATTAAGCCGTCAAGGCGGAATCCGACGTCGTTGATGTACGGGTTGTCGGCGGGATTCGTGATAATCGGGTTCGTGCTGATGAACGCGATTTACGGAAACGCAAGCGAATACGTCGTCAATCTTGTCGTGAAAGTCGCGGGGTTCAATCAGTTTTCGGACGTTTTGGGCAGGCTTGACTGGACGGGTCTAATCGTGTGGCTCATGCTTGCGGTCATTTATATTTCGACGTATCTTTGGGCGTCGGGAGAGGCGCTCAAAAGCCTTTTCAAAGGAAAAAAGAATATCGTCATCGTCCTTACGGTTATCGGCGTCGGCGCAATGACGATATTGAAAAAGGATATAAGAAACACGCTTGATTTCGTGACGGGCGGCGCAAGGTGGTACGTTGCCGCGACAAACTACGTCATGCCCGTCGCGCTTATCGTTTATGCGGAGGTCAGAAAAAGAAAGTCGGCAAAAATCGCGCCGGCGAAGGAGGCTGTAGGTGAGTCGGAATCATAAGAAGGCGATAATCGCATTCCTTATCGTTTTTTCCGTCGCGCTTTGTTATCTGCGCGCCGTGCCCGAAACCGCGTTGTCGGAGCGGGCAATCGTTGTGGGACTCGGCATCGACAAGACGGAAAAAGGATACGCCGTATCCTGCGAAATAATCAATCCGAAATCGCAAAGTGGCGGCGGACAAGGCGAGTCGGACGGCTTTGCCTTAGTTACCGGAACAGGGAAAACGCTTGACGCCGCAATCGGCGAGATTTCGCAAAAAACGGGGTTAAAAGTGTCGTTAAGTCAGTGTAATCTTATTGTTTTGGGAAATATGTTTTTGACAGAACAAACTTTTCCGAGCGTGAATTACCTTGTGCAAACCTATGCCGTGCCGGAACTTGCGATAATCGCCGTTGCCGAAAGCAGCGCGGCAGAACTTTTGAAAACAAAGCCCGTTATGACGACTCTCAGCGCGCTTCAAATGCAAAAGACTTTGCATTCCGCAACCGACGATGCGTCGATAATTTCAACGAACGTAAAGGACTTTTTCAACGGGTATCTGTCACGGACGGGGGTGGCGAACGTCGTCAGCATATCCGCAAAAAAGATTGACAAAAACGACGTCGATAAAGGCTCGGGCGAAAGCGGGGACGTTTACGAATACGACTACTCGAAACTTGCGCTGTTCATAAACGGGAAAAGCGCGATGCTTCTTGAAAAGGACGACACCGTCGCGATAAATTATATGAAGTACAACCTTAAAAAGGGCGGCGAAACGGTGAGCGTCGACGGCGAGATTTTCGGGTTGCAGATAACAAGCAAAAAAACGAAATACAAAACGGAAGTAAACGGCGGCGTGCCGAGCGTCTTCGCCGACGTCGAAATAAAAGCCCGTATTTCGGAAAAAGACGGGCTTGGAAAATATTTTTCGGTTGACGAGATTCCAGAATGTTTGACCGAAAAAATCGTCGCCGCGATGAAAGAAGTCGTCGAAAAAAAGATTGTCGCGACGTTTGAGAAGTGCAAAGCGCGCGGCGTCGACGTTTACGAACTTTTCGATAAGTTATACGAAAAAAGTTTCAAGGATTTCAAAAACGAGTCCCCAAGCGGCGATTATCTGAACAGAATCCGACTTATCGTCAACGCCAAAATCAGCGTCGTCAAAAAATAGTTGTTCCGACAGCCGCCGTTTTTCGACAACGAAAGCGACGAAACAACGTTTTTTCCGCCCAATACTTTTTCGTATTCTTTCTGCATTTTAAGCAGGTTTTCTTCGTCGGGGAAAGCAAAGTCGTCCATCGTCGCACCTCCGATAAATTTTATGCAAAAGGGGCGCGATTTGTGAAAGACGACGATTTTTTAAGATTGCTTGCAATAAGCGCAAATAAAATGTATAATAGCAGATATGGAATATAAGTTAATGACGCCGATGACGCTCTGGCAAGGCTACAATCCCACGACCGAGCCGCTGGACGTTGTCGTAAACGGCGTGAAAAACAACGAAAAATACGTTTCGAAAGAAGTGTCTTTCACCGCGGAAACGGTTGCCGACGGGAAAATTCGCGCGTATGCGAACATCGTCGTGCAAAAAAACAAAGTCGCGCCGACGTTTTTATATCTCCCGAGCGGGGAGTCGTCGATAAAGCGCACGGCGTTTTTTGATCTGATTGTCGACGCCGGATTCAATATCATCGCGGTCGATTTCGCCGGAAGATCGCCCAAGAAAAAGATTTTTACCGAATATCCCGAAAGCCTTTCGTACTGCAATTTTTCCGAGAATAAGGAACTTGCATACAGCCCGTGCCGGGCGGATATGTCGCCCTGGTTTGTGTGGATGAAGGTTGTGCGTCGCGCGATAACGCTCGCGTTTGAAGAAAGCAACGTCGACAAAAACAACTTTTTCCTGATCGGCAATCTCGAAGGTGGGCAACTTGCCTGGAAAGTCGCGGGCATCGACGGGCGCGTTTCGTGCGTTATCCCCGTGGGCGCCGACGGATTTACGGAGTTTTTCAACAAGCCAAAATACGATTCCAATCCCACCACGCAGTTTTCGGACGAGTGGGAATGTTATCTTGCCGGTATGTCGACGCAGGCTTATGCGCGCATGCTGACCTGTCCCGTATATTGCGTGCTCGGCACGAACAGTTCTTATGCGGATATCGACAGACTGTCCGATTTGTTCAACCTTATTCCGCACAACAAAAAGTTTTCGTCGTTTTCGGTCGGGACGAACGTGAGCATTTCTTTGCAGAATTTCACGGGCGCGGTAGAATTTGTAAAAAGCGTCGTTGAGGGCACTGAAGAAACGTTGCCTCGCCCCGGAATCAAGACGTACGTCAGCGACGGCAGGCTTTACGCAAGCGTGACAGACATTGGCGATATGGCGAAAACCGAAGTTTATTATTCCACCGACGAAATCACCCCCGCGTTCAGACGATGGGAACAGTGCGAAAAGCCCGTGCTGCTTAATAACGAAGAAGTATTGTGCGAGTTGCACCCCGCCGAAGAAAACAAAATTTTGTTTGTATTTGCAAACGTTACGCTCAAAAACGGGATCGTGCTTTCGACTCAGGAATTGATGATGGACCTTACGAAAGTGTCCCTTAACGACTACGACGAAGACGCAAAAACGACGGAAAGAATCCTTTACAACAACGAGATGACGACCGTGCCGTTTTCGGTTGAAAATTTCAGCCCCGTCGTCGACAACGACGTGTTGAAAATCAAAACGGGGCCGCTCGGGCTCAAAGGGTTCACGACAACCGAAGGCAGACTTTGCACCTACGACGTGAAGCCGCCGGAAACGTCGTCTATACGCAACGAGGACTACATATTGCAGCTGGAAGCGTATTCGGAAGAAAAACGCAACGTCCGCATCGTTATGTACACGGCGGAGAATACCGTCACGAAATACACCTCGGTGCTGCATCTTGAAAAAAGCAAGAAGTGGCAGCGTTTCAACCTTGAAATTTCCGATTTCAAAACCGCCGACAGGAAAACACTGAAAGATTGGCGACTTGTAAAAATTATGAAAATCAAGGACGCCGAAAACGTTTTGTTCAACAACATTCTGTGGATTTGATGGAAGACAATATCGCAAAAAAACAACTTAATCGCACAAAATCGACAGCGCAAGTCCTGATTGTGATAATATGCGCCATTATCGCCGCAAGCATTATCAGTGGCGCGGCGTTTGACGTAACACGGATTTCGGGCAGGAGCATGGACGATACTTTGTACGGCGGGAAAAGCGTCGGGCTGTATGACGACGCCGAATACAATTCCTCGCACTTCGACGTCATACGACAGGATACCGCGTTCGACGTTCTGTTTTTCGGACGGCAGGACACGCTTGGCGACAAGGCTCTTCTTCTGAGAACCAAAAAAGCGCGCCGCGGCGACATCGTCGTCTTCATGCACGAAAGCGGAGGGAAAACCGAACAATGGATAAAACGCGTAATCGGCGTTTCCGGCGATACCGTAAGAATTTCGGACGGGAAAGTTTATCTGAACGGGAAAGAACTTGACGAAAGTTACGCCCTCGGCAACACGTTTCCGCGCGGCGTTACCGACGAGTGGACGGTGGGCGACGGCGAAATGTTTGTGCTGGGCGACAATCGTGCGGTTTCGCAGGACAGCCGCGACATAGGCGTCGTGAAAACGCAGTCGATGGTCGGTCGGGTTATCCTTGTTGCCAAAAAAGACGCGAAAAAACTTGTTTCCGCAAAGAAACTTTAATCCGACAAAACTCGATATTTTTAAGTTAATTCCGACGTATATTTTCGTGCGTCGGAATTTTTTTGCGCGCGGGACGGCGTAGCGTTTTTAATATGAAAAGGATTTCGCTTAGGCGCAACGATATTATAAGATATTTTTGCGACCTTGTAATTTTGTTACTTTTTGAAAACGCGGAAGCCGCGGGCGGATTACGACCGCTCGGACTTGCGGTGTTTTCCGCGCTGGTATTTTCACGGCGGAACGTTATATTGCTTGCACCGATGTATCTTGCGGCGTGTTTACTGAAAGATTTCTCGTACGTCGGGCTTGTCGTCGCGGTAACGCCCGCGGTGCTGTTTATCGCGGCGTATTTCGTATATCACAAATTAAACCGTCCGATGCACAGGACGACCGCGCTTATCGTTACGCTTTTGTCGTGCGTGCCGCGCGTCGCGTTTTCTATGGTAAACGGCGAAATATACGCGCCGATTTTGTCGTCGGTGATAACGCTTGTCGCGGCTTACGTGCTGATGACCGCGCTGAACGCCGTCGCCGTCAGGGGACTTCGGTATCGTCTGACCGTCGACGAAAGGATATCGCTTATCGTCGCCGTCGGAATGCTTTCGCTGTCGTTATTCACGATAAAAATCAGGAATTTCAACCTGCTATATCCGTTTTTCGCATTTTGTCTGATGCTTTCGGCGTATGCGTTTCAAGGCGTGCAGGGCGCGCTCGTTACGGGGCTTTCGGTTGCTCTCGGTGCAAGTCTTCAAGGGGGTTCGGCGGGCGTTTTCGCCGTGATAATGATTACCGCAGGCGTTGCCGCCGCGTTCAAAAATCTGCCCGAGGCGGCGTGCGCGTTCGCACTGACCGTCGCGTTCACTTTCTCGCTTTTCTTCCTTGACACGTTTTCGGGATACGGTTACGTCAACGCGATTTCGATATTCGTCGGCGCGTTTTCATACGTACTTGTCCCAAGAAAATACAAAACTATGTTGTCGTCGTCGGGAATAAGTTACACGGCGGTCGGGAAATCCGTCGTCAACAAAAACCGTCGGGAAACGTCGATAAGGCTGTATTCGCTTGCCGGTGTTTTTGAGGATATGAAAAACCTTTTGTCGGCGGAGTCCGGCGGGAAAACCGAAGTGTCCCCGGAAGCGGTCGCATACGACATCGCGTCGAATTTTTGCGGAAGATGCGAGAACGCGAACAACTGTTTCCGCTCGCTCGGCGGAGATACCGGCGTAATACTTAACGACGTTGTGGAAGCGTCGATGAAAAAGGGCAAAGCCACGATAATCGATATGCCGCCGTTTATTACAAGCAGATGTAAAAAACTGAATGGACTTATCGGCGCGGTGAACGATCGCCTTATTAAAATCGAGTGCGCGGGCGAACAGGCGGAAGAAGCCGACAAAAACCGCGCTCTCCTTGCCGCGGAAATGGGCGGCGTCGCGGAAGTCCTTGACAACCTTGGGGACGAGTTTAAGCGGCCGCTGTCTTTCGACGGGCGAAGGGAAAGACGAATTTCCGACGAACTCACAAGGCGCGGCGTCGATTGCAAAGAAGTTCTGGTGTGCGGCGAGCAGGCAGACGTCGACGTAACGCTTGTCGTCAAAAAAGAAGACGCCGACAAAAAAGCGATTGTCGAAGAAGTGTCGCGCATTATGAAAGTGCGCCTTAAAAAAACGCACGAAAGCGACGCGACCGATGGATACGCGGGGATAGTGTTGTCGCCCGCGCCGCGATACGATTTCGTTTACGGCAGTGCGGGAAAAAGCCGCAGGGGCAACGACGTTTCAGGCGACGTGATACTTGTCAGGCGCATGTCGAAAAACCGCGTTTTGTTTGCCGTCGGCGACGGAATGGGCAGCGGCAAAAATGCAAACGATTTGTCAGAAAGAGCAGTTAAGACAATCGAAAACTTCTTTGAAGCGGGGTTTTCGGAAGATGTCGTGATGGAAATGTCCAATAAAATACTGACGCGGCACGCCACTGGCGACGGGTTCAGCGCGGTTGATATTATGGTGCTGAACCTTAACACGGGCGCGGTAAACTTCATTAAACTCGGCGCGACTTTCACGGTGATTAAAAGCGGTGACGAGCCGGAAATTATTGAAGGAAACGCGCTCCCGATGGGCGTGGTCGAAAACGTGCAGCCTTTCGTCACCCGTCGCGTATTGTCCGAAAACGACGTTGCGGTGTTGCTGTCCGACGGCGTTACCGACGTTACGACAGGCGGCGAAATCGCGGAAATTCTTGACGAAGAAAGGCGGATAAATCCCGAAGTTTTGTCGTCGAAAATACTCGATGCGGCCGTGAAAAACGGGGCAAGCGACGACGCGATGGTTTTGACGGTCAAAATCTTTTCGCACATTTAATAATATATATTTAATAAAATTATTGTTTTTTAACGCGGATGATAGTATAATTTTATTCGTGAAAGAAAGGATTATCCAAAACGTTTCGGAGGCAGCGAAAAATCAAAGAATTGCCGTCGGCGTCAGCGGGGGAGTTGACTCGATGGTGCTTTTGCGCGCTCTTATCGAAGCGAAAAAATCGACGGATTTTTCATTTTTCATTGTTAATATCGAACACGGAATAAGGGGACGTTCGTCCGAAAACGACAGCAGGTTTGTGGCGGATTTCGCACGTTCGCACGGCATAGAGTGCCGCACGTTCAAGGTTGATTCATTGCGCCGCGCGAAAGAGCAAGGCGAGACGGAAGAAGAAGCCGCAAGGGTTTTAAGGTACGGCGTTTTCCAAAAACTGCTTATCGACGGCGATTGCGACAAGGTATTTCTCGCTCATCACGAGGACGATCAGGCGGAAACGGTATTGATGCGTATAATCCGCGGCACGGGCATAAAAGGGCTTTCGGGCATGCAAAAGGAAACGCGCGGATACGTCCGTCCGCTCCTTGACGTGTCGAAGGAAGAAATACTCGACTTCCAAAAAAAATACGACGTGCCGTACGTCGTGGACGAAACCAATTTCGAAAACGACAAAACCCGAAATTTAATACGCAATGAAATTATGCCGCTTCTGAACCGCGCTGGCGACGCGACGGGAAGCCTCAACAGACTTTCGCGCATTGCCGCCGACACGGAAGAGTTTTTAAGTACGCTCGATCTGCCGCTTGAAATCTCGAAGGATAGCGTCGGAATCGACGTGAAAAACCCGCCCGTTTTCCTTTTGAAGCGTGCGATAAGGAACGCGTTTTTGGCGCTCGGCGTCGAAAAGGACGTGGAAGAAAAGCACGTCCTCATCATTCTCGATTTGTTGCAAAAAGAAAACGGCGCAAGCGTCGATATGCCTTACGGCGTCGTCGTCACGAAAGAATACGACAAGATCGTTTTTTCAAAATCCAAGCAGAAACAAGCCTTTACAACGCCGTTTGCGACAGGTAAAGTCGCGTTTTTGGACAAAACCGTGATAATCGACAAGACTGCGAAAAGCAAGGACGGCGTAAAAACGCTTACTTTCGACCTGTCGAAAATACCCGCGGGCGCGGTAATCCGCACGCGTGAAGACGGCGACGTTTTCACAAAGTTTTCAGGCGGCACGAAAAAACTCGGCGATTATTTCACCGACAAAAAAATCCCCAAAAGAGAAAGGGACGAAATTCCCCTTGTCGCAATCGGTAAAGACGTACTTATCGTCGTCGGCACGGAAATTTCCGACAAGGTAAAAATCAACGAAAACACAAAACCCGAATATATTTTCGAAATTACATCGGAGGACAATTAAATGTACGGCAAAGAAATTGAAAAGGTTTTAATCACGAACGGAGACGTCAGAAACAGACTGAAAGAAGTCGCGAAAAAAATCGGCGACGACTATAAGGGCAAAGACGTTCTGTTCATTTGCGTTTTACGCGGGGCGTTTATGTTTTTCGCCGACCTTGTCAGGGAAATCAGCGAATACGACGTCAACGCGCAGGTTGACTTCATCGCGGTTTCGAGTTACGGCGAAGGCACGGTTTCGACGGGCGAAGTCAAGTTTATCAAAGACTGCTCGACGCCGATTGCGGGCAAAAACGTAATCATCGTCGAAGATATCGTGGACACGGGCATAACTCTCAATTACCTTAAAAAGGTGTTTCTGAGCCGCGAGCCCGAATCGCTTAAAATCTGCACGCTTCTCGACAAACCCGCGCGCAGAAAGGTCGACCTTATTCCCGACTATAAACTTTTTGAAATTCCCAACGAATTCGTCATCGGATACGGGCTCGACTACAACGAAGACTACCGCGCGCTGAAAGACGTTTGCGTACTTGCGCCGTGGGTTTACGAAAACAAATAAAAAAATGGATATCAGACTTCCGAGAAAACTGAAAATTCTGTCGTATTATCTGCCGTCGCTTTACATCGTCGGCGGTTACGTCAGGAATTCTTTATTGGAACTTCCCGTGAGCGACGTCGACCTTGCGGCGGAATACACCGTGCAGGAGCTTGCGACCGCGCTTTCCAACACGGAATTTTTATTAAAAGATTTTAACAAAAAACTGGGCACGGTCAAAATTCTGAGCCGCGAAGACAGACGTTTTCAGGCGGAATACACGACTTTCCGCATTGACAGTTATCCCGTAAATTCAGGCGCGCATACGCCGTCGGACGTAATTTTCACGCGCGACATCGAAAAGGACACGCTGCGCCGCGATTTTACGGTAAACGCCATATATTACAGCATCGACACGGCGGAATACGTCGATTACACCGGCGGAATTCCCGATTTGTACAAGCACGTTTTAAGGACGACGCAATCGCCCGAAAAGGTTTTTTCCGAGGACGGTCTGCGTATTTTGCGTATGGTAAGAATCGCCGCGGAACTCGGCTTCAACATCGACAAAGAAACCCTTGACGGCGCAAAAAAATCAGTGCATCTTCTGAAAGATATTTCGGGCGAAAGAAAGCGCGAGGAATTTTTGAAAATTTTGCGCGCGGACAGAAAATACCCGTCGGACAGGACGAAAGACAGCGAAGTAAAAGCACTGCGCGTGCTTGACGAAATCGGCGCGCTCGAATACATTCTGCCCGGCATTTCCGCCGCAAAGGGTATGGAACAACGTCCCGACTTTCACGTTTACGACGTGTTCAACCATCTTATCGAAACCGTGCGTTATTGCCCGCCCGATTTACGTCTTGCGGGGCTTCTGCACGACGTCGGCAAACCGCTTTCGGTGCAAAAGTACGGCAATATGCATATGCACGCCAAAACGGGACAGGAAATCGCCAAAAAAATTCTCGGCCGCGACGGGCTGAAAATGTCGAATAAAGACGTGAACAAAATTCTGCGGCTTATCGACACGCACATGTACGACATCGACGGGCTGACAAGCGAGAAAAAAATCAGAATGTTCGTTGTCGACAACCTTGAAATTATCAACGATATAATCGCGCTGAAAAGGGCGGACGCAAAAGCGTCCCAAGGCGACGCGTCGGCAACGTCGGTGTCCGCCGAAAAAATCAATAAGATTTATCGCGAGATGTTGACCGACGGCACTCCGCTTGCTTATTCCGATTTGAAAGTCGACGGCAACGACCTTGTCGGCACGAAACTTCCCGAGGACAAGCGCGCCTGGGCGATGCGTAAAATTCTGGAACACGCCGTCCTGCACGAAGACTGCCGCACGCGGGAATCGCAACTTCAATATTTAAGGGGATTAAACTATGGAAGCAATTAGTATAGTCGCACTCGTTCTGGGCGTCGTCGCCGTCGTACTTCTTATTGCGGTGCTTGCGCTTACGATTCGTGGCGGAAAGAAAAAGAACGACTCGTCCGTCGAAATCGGGCAGGCGACCGTCGACGTCATCAAGGGCGAAATCGCACGCGACGGGCAAACCACCAGGGAAAACGTGCTGAGCGCGATGGGGCTTCAAAACACGTCCATTCAAAACGCGCTGAACGCAAACCAGACCGCCATTCTCGACACCGTAAGAAAGGAAGAAGAGCGAACCGAAAGGTTGCAGACGAACGTTTACGAAGGCTTTGCGACAATCACGACGGAACTCAAAAACTCCTTAAAAGAACTTAACGAAAGCAACGAAAAGCAGCTTGACAAAATGCGCGCGACCGTCGACGAAAAACTGAACGAAAATCTGGAACAACGCTTTCAGAAATCTTTCCAGATGGTGTCCGAAAGAATCGACGCAATCACGAAAGGCTTTGGCGAAATGCAAACCCTTACAAGCGGAATGTCCGACCTTAAAAAGGTTTTGTCCAACGTGAAAACGCGCGGCACCTGGGGCGAAATGGCGCTCGATAACTTGCTGTCGCAACTTCTGACGCCCGAGCAATACGACAAAAACGTCGCGCTTACCAAGTCGGAAAACGCCGACCGCGTGGATTTCGTCATCAATCTTCCCGGGAAAACCAGCGACAAAGTTATGCTGCCCATCGACGCGAAATTCCCGCTCGAAACCTATCAGCACGTCCTTGACGCGCAAAACGAAGTGCAGATTAAGGAAGCCAAACAGGCGCTTGCCGTCAGACTCCGCGCCGAAGCAATCAGCATAAAGAGCAAATATATCCGCGTGCCGAAAACCACCGATTTCGCGATACTGTATCTGCCCATCGAGGGGCTGTTTGCCGAAGCCATGCAAATCCGCGGGCTTTCCGACGAACTTCTGAACAATCAGCGCATAATTCTTGCGGGGCCTACGACGCTCGCCGCGCTTCTGAACAGTTTGCAAATGGGGTTCAGGACGGTGCAGATCGAAAAGCGTTCAAGCGAGATTTACAAACTTTTGGGCGCGTTCAAAAAGGACTTTGAAACCTTCTGTCAGATCCTTGAAAAAACGCAGAAAAAGCTGGGCGAAGTCACGACGGAAATCGAGCGCGCCGGCAAGCGCACCGAATATATCCAGAAACGACTTGACAAGGTTACCACCGACGACGAAGGCATCGCGGCGGAACTTTCCGAGGGGGAATTATGAAAGTAAATTTGCATACGCACAGCGTTAAAAGCGACGGTGTGTTCACGCCGGAAGAAGTCGTGAAAATCCAGCGCGACGACGGCATCGAAGCCATGTCGCTTACCGATCACGACAACGTTTCGGGCATTGACGAGGCAATCCGCGCCGGCGAAAAATACGGCTTGAAAGTGCTCCCCGGGATTGAACTTTCGTGTTATAGTGTTTGCGAAATCCATATTTTAGGGTACAATTTTGACTACAAAAACCCTGATTTTGTGCAGGAACTTGAAAACGTCAAGGATTTAAGACGTCAAAGAATAAATAAGACCGTCGATAAACTGCACGCCCTTAACGTGCCTTTCGACGACAGCTCGCTCGACTTTGAAAACGCAAATCTCGGCCGTGTCCACGTCGCCAAAGAAATGGTAAAACAAGGGCTTGCAAAAACGGTGTCCGACGCCTTTTATCAATACTTGGGCTCCGGCAAAAAAGCGTACATTCCGGGCTACCGACTCCGCCCGATGGACGGCGTGAAGCTCATCAAAAAATACGGCGGCGTTGCGGTTGTCGCGCACCCCGTGTATATCCCGAAAGACAAGTTGGAACTTCTTGTCGCGGGGCTGGTGCCGTACGGTCTTGACGGGCTTGAATGTTATTATTCCACCTTCAACGAAACGGATACGAAAAGGTTTTTGAGCCTTGCCGCAAAGTACAATCTCATCACGACCGCAGGCACGGACCTGCACGACGCGAACCTTTACGTATCGCCGACGTACGATTGTACTAGGGTTGACAAGCGTTCTCTCAAAAAACTCGGTCTGTAAAACGGTGATAATTTGCGATATTTTGCTTTTTCGGCGGAACCCGAAAAATCGTGTACGCATTAGTACACTGGATTTTTCAGAACCCGCCGAGAAAAACACAATCTCATCAAATTCTCGCCGTTTTAGGGAAACAATGTTTAGCACCCGAACGGGGTGCTTTTTATCTGCAACGTGCCAGAGGCATACATCGCGCCGAAGATGCATCGCTTTTGCAAAAGGCAAAAACATCGCATCATCGCTTTTATATTGTGTCCCTTCCGGGAGATTGCCACGCTACGCTCGCAATGACATAAAAAGAGTGAGCGTTATCGTTTCCCGATAATGTGATTGCAAAAATATTCCGAAAAAACCTTATCCAAAAGTAAAAACTTAATATATACACATAATAGCGGTATGGCAAAGGTAAGAATTATTTTGGTCGTACTGCTTTTTTTATGCGCGGTAAGTGTTGCGGCAAAGCCGAAAACGCAGATGCGAGTCATCGTTGTGGACGGGGCGGAGATATGTTTTGACGAAACTTTTTCAGCCGACGGCGACGGTATTCCGCCGTTAAAGCGGCTGTTCGGGTTCAACGTCGAAAAGCGACTGACGGGGCTTTTAAGGCAAGGTTATTCCGAAAAGGACGCGCTTTTGAAAACCTTTCCGTCGCTTCTTCGCTCGCTTGAAAACCTGGCGAACGAAAAATACGTGCCGCCCGAAAACGCCCGCGTAACGTTCAACCCGGACGGTGAAAAAACGTTTGAATACGTCCTCGAAGTGACGGGGCGCAAGGCGGATCTTGATAAACTTATCAAAGACGTCGTGAAAAACGTAATCGGCGCGCAAAGCGTAGTAAGCGTTTCGTACGACGTACTGTATCCCGAAATCACCGAAAAAGATTTGCGCGAAAACACCCTTCTTCGCGGAAAGTTTTCGACGGCGTTCAAAAGAAGCTCGGACGCAAGAAAGTCGAACGTCGGGCTTGCCGCGAAAAAACTTAACGGTGCGACGGTAAACCCCGGCGAAGTTTTTTCGTTCAACGAAAGAATCGGGGCAAGGACACTTGACAACGGATTTCTGGAAGCTCCGGTCATCGTAGACGGCAAATTTCAGGGCGGCATCGGCGGGGGCGTATGTCAGGTATCGACGACTTTATACAACGCCGTGCTGTATGCGGATCTGACGATAATCGGCGTATCGCGCCACTCGCTCCCCGTAAAATACGTGCCGGCAAGTTTCGACGCGATGGTGTCGTCGATGACCGACTTTAAGTTTGCAAACGACGGAAGGTATCCGATATACGTCAAGTCGTACGTTAAAGACGACGAATTGTACGTTGAAATATACGGAAGCCCGTTGAACTATGAAGTGCGGCTTGTGTCGGAAATCACGGGAAGCGCGCCGCGGGACGTGAAATATATTGACGACGACACGATGAACGTCGGCGAGGAACTTGTGCTTGCCGAGGGGGCGGACGGCGTAATAAGCCGCGGAATAATGGAAAAGTATATGAACGGGGAATGCGTGTTCCGCAGGGAAATCCGGAAAGACTTTTATAAATCGCAACAAAAAGTCGTGGCGCGCGGCACCAAAAAAGCGGCGGACGATAACAATAAAGAAAATCAACTTGCGGGGATAATTTGACTTTACTTCCATTATCATATATAATACTAATGCAGTAAAATATCAATAGGGGCAAGTTATCCACAAAGTTATCCACATCGGGTGATTTTATTGTTGACAACTTGATTAAAAATCGCAAAAAGGCTATGGATTACAGAGATATCTACAAAAACTGGCTTGCATCGGGCGCATTGACAGCCGACGAAAAGGCGGAATTATCGGCGATTTCCGATGACTTAAACGCACAAAAAGACCGTTTCGGGGCGGAACTCGAATTCGGAACGGCGGGTATGCGCGGCGTTCTCGGCGCAGGCATTAACAGAATGAACGTGTACACGGTTGCCCGTGCGACAAAGGGACTTGCAAGGTATATTATCGGCAGGGGCGAAGACGCGATGCGTCGCGGCGTCGTGGTGTCTTATGACACAAGGCGTTTATCGACGGAGTTTGCGATTGTTTCGGCGGAAGTCCTGAATTCTTTCGGCATACGCGTATACCTTTTTGAAAACGTACGCCCCGTGCCCGTTTGCAGTTTTGCAATCCGCAATCTGAACGCGGTTGCGGGCATTATGATTACCGCGTCGCACAACCCCAAAATTTACAACGGATACAAGGTTTACGGCGAAGACGGCGCGCAGATGTCGCCCGAAGACACGGCGGTCGTCGTGAAGTTTATCGAAGAAGAGAAGGATTATTTCGCGCCGTATAAAAAAATAGGAATTACCGAAAGCGACATAAGAAACGCCGACGGCAAAACGTACGAAAATATCACCGTCATCGGGAAATCCCTGGACGAGCGTTATTTTGCGGCAATCGAAAAACTCATGTTGTCCGAAGACGCCGTCAAAGCGCAGCGCGACAAAATGAAAATCGTTTACACCCCCATTCACGGCAGCGGCTATATGCCCGTCACGACAATGCTTGAAAGAATGGGTATGCCGGTCGTTACCGTTTCCGAGCAGGTCAACCCCGATCCCGACTTTTCGACGGTTCGCGTGCCGAATCCAGAGGAAGCCGACGCGCTGTCGATGGCTGTCGCGCTTGCGAAAAAGGTCAACGCCGCCGTTGTTATCGGCACCGATCCCGACTGCGACAGAATGGGCGTTGCGGTACGAAACGACAAGGGCGAGTTCGTCCTTCTGAACGGAAACCAGACGGGCGTTCTTATTATGGATTACATATTAAGGCGCAACCGCGACAAAGGAACGCTTCCGAAAAACGCCGCCGTCGTCAAAACCATCGTTACGACAAGGCTTGCAAACGTCGTCGCAAAAGATTACGGCGCGACCGTGTTCGACGTGTTGACGGGGTTCAAGTTCATCGGCGAAAAAATAAAAGAGTGGGAACAGACTCACGAATATACTTTTATGTTCGGCTTTGAGGAAAGTTACGGCTGTTTGTCGGGCACGCACGCCCGCGATAAGGACGCCGTCGTCGCCTCGATGCTCTTTGCGGAGCTTGCCTGCTTTGAAGAAAACGAAGGTTCGAGCGTTTACGACAGGCTGCAAAAGATTTATAAGGAATACGGATATTTCCTTGAAAGGGCATTCTCGTTCGGCTTCACCGGCATCGACGCCATGGACAAAATGAACAAGATTATGAACGATATCCGCACAAGCGATATTTCGTCGGTTCAGGGCAAAAAAGTCCTTGCGCTCAGCGATTACCTTACGGGCGTTACGACGAAATGCGACGGCACCAAGGAAAAAATCACTTTGCCGAAGTCCAACGTCCTGCTTTACACGCTTGAAAACGACTGCTGGATGTGCGTCCGCCCGAGCGGTACGGAGCCGAAACTCAAAATCTATCTTGCCACAAAAGAAGATTCCTTCGATTCGGCGGAAAAAGACCTTGCCGCCATGAAAGACGAAGTGGTAAAAAAATTCAATTTGTAAAACAATTAACACTTATATAAAAAGGGAGTAAACGTTATGAAAAAGTCAATATTTAAGATTACGGCATTTTCGATTATCGCAGTGCTTGTCGTCGCTCTTTCGGTAACGGCGTTTGCATTGACCGCGCCCGGCGGGAACGTCACAACGACAGGCGACAGCGTTTCGTATGCGAAAACCAACAACGATAATCCGTACATAGTTTACAACACGACGGGGCTTTTGCGTTCGGCTCACCGCGCAGGCGGCGTACAGGATCCCGAAAACACCATGAAGGCAATCAAAACCTGTCTGAACAGTATGAACGAAGGTTACGACGTCGATATTCTGGAATTTGACCTGCACCTGACGAAAGATAACGAGCTTATCCTTCTTCACGACGAAAATTTTGACCGCACCACAAACAGCGTCGAAGTCTGGGGCAGAGAAGGCGTGTTGCCGCGCGACAAAGACCTTGCAGAAATCAAAGAGCTGAACTTCGGATACTGGTTCCCGTACGAAAGGGGCAGCGTCCAGGTTGAAGATAAGCGTATTTACAAAGACCTGAACGCTTTGCCGGACGGCGTCGACGCAAACGATTTACGCGTCGTTACGCTGGAAGAAGTTATTGTCGCGGCGGAAAATGCGGGCAAACAATATCGCTATATCATCGAAATCAAGGACAAAGGCTCGGTCGGCAAATACGCGGCGGAACAACTTTGCGCGCTTATGGAAAAGTATAATATGTTCGACAAAGTTGTTGTCGGCACGTTCAACGGCGATATCAGCGATTACTTCGATTATCTCAACGCCAACGTGTACAACGGCAAAATCAACCGCTCCGCAGGTATTCTCGAAGTTCTGAAAATCTTTTTGAGTTACCTTATGAACCGCGACCTCGGCACGGTGAAATACAACGTTTTGCAAATTCCTTATATGAATTTGTTCCCGTTCCTTGGCAGCAAGTCGTTCATCGATTACGCGCACAAGTACGGCATCGCCTGCCAGTTCTGGACAATTAACGAGGCAAGCCAGATGGAAACGCTCATTAAAAACGGCGCGGACTGCATTATGTCCGACAACCCGAAACTTCTGTATGAGGTTGCAGACCGCGTGAAATACGGAAATATGGTGCAGCCTGCCGAACCTCAGCCGCAACAATAATCTTAAATACTTTATAAAGCCCACGGCAAGCCGTGGGTTTTTCATTGCAAAATATAAGGTTTTATGGTTGACTTAATAAAATATCTATAATATATTGAATATAGGCTTTTTAAGTCTTTGGCTGAAATGCCATTATCAGGATGGACGAGCGGGAGACCGCCAGTCGCACACTGCTCTTTTGAAATCACGTTATCGGGGGCGATAACGCTCACTCTTTTGCTTGTGTGCGCCTTTTCCTCCGCGTCGTATGCTTCATTCTTGACCAGACAATCGTCGCAAGCGACAAATGTCTGTCTTACGCTCGCATACTCCTTTTTCCAACGGGTACACAGTATCCCGTTGGGACCCATTATACAGTATCTTGCGTGGGGTTTATGACAAGGTGCCCTTCCGGGAGATTGCCACGCTACGCTCGCAATGACATTTTTTATCCTCAACGTGCCGAAGGCACACATCGCGCCGCAGGGCACATCACGTTCCGTGCAACGGAACACATCGTTGAAAAAAGACCAACCCTTGCGAGTTGGTCTTTTTTCTGGTCGGAGTGACGGGATTTGCTCCGCAACCCTACGGGCGCAGGTGTTTTATGCGCCTTTTTTGCGCCGCTAACGCGGTTGACACGCCGGGGACTAAAAACAGCGCACTGTGCTGTTTTCTTAACGTCCCGTTCAAAGCCCTTATTGCGGGCAAATAAAAAACACACAACGCAAATAATGCGTGTGTGTTTTTTATGGTCGGAGTGACGGGATTTGAACCCATGGCCTCATGGTCCCGAACCATGCGCGCTACCATCTGCGCTACACCCCGGTAATACGGCTGTTTTTGCCGTACTGCTATATTATATAATATTTTTTGAAATTTGCAACTGTTTTTTCACACATACATTATCGACAATGCGATTAAAGCCTGTCCTGCGAAATAGGTCGCGAGTTCCAGAACGGACAAAGTGCGGTTTGCGCGCCATTCTTTGAAGTACACGAACGACAGACACGTGTCGCTGAACAGTAGGAAAAGCGCGCCGATCATCGCAAGTAGCCCGCCGACGGTCTTTTGCACCGCGTACAGATAACATGCGGACACCGCCGTAAACGTTACCGTAAAGGAGTAAAGGGTGATAAGTATGCGCATCCACAGCGGAATTTCAAACTTAAAGACGTACGAGCCGCCAAACGTCAGTATTGCCGCGACCGCCGCGACGATTGCCGTCACGAAATAAAAACCGCTTGTCAGATTGAACGCCGTTGAAAAGGCGACGTGGCCGAGAAGGAACGCGAATAAACCGATGGGGATAAGGCGTTTTCTGTACGTCGGAGTAAGTTCCTTAACGCCAAGGAAAGCGTCGCCGGCATGGCACAAGATAAGCCCGAGAAACAGCGGAACGAAGTAGTTCATGTTGCAGGCGGGGTTTTTTGCGAATGCGGCAATTCCGATTATCAGAAAGGACAGCGACGCGATATATTTTGCGACGAGCCCCCAGAAGTTTTTATTGAGCGACCGGAAGCCGAGGCAGAAAGTCGCCGCGATTATGCAGATGCCGAAAAAGAGATATACCATTTTTGATTATGCGTTTGCGAAACGCGCTTTCATACGCAACTCGTGGTTTAAGATGCGTTTTCTGATGCGTAAACTCTTGGGAGTGACTTCCAACAACTCATCGTCGGCGATGAATTCAAGACACTCTTCAAGGGAAAGTTTTTTGACGGGGATAAGGCGCAACGCGTCGTCGCTGCCGGACGCGCGGGTGTTCGTCAGATGTTTTTTCTTGCAGACGTTGACGGTAATATCGCCGAGCGTCGGGGGATAGCCGATGACCTCGCCTTCGTAAACTTGTTCGCCGGCGGAGACGAAAAGGACGCCCCTTTCCTGCGCGTTGAACAATCCGTAAGTAACTGCCTCGCCCGTTTCAAAAGCGATAAGGCTTCCCGTTTTACGGCGGGGGAAATCACCCTTATACGGCTGATATTCAAGGAATATGCTGCTCATTACGCCTTCGCCGCGGGTAAGGGTCAGAAGTTCGCTCTTAAAGCCGAAAAGTCCGCGCGACGGAATATCGAATTCAAGGCGCATTCTGTCGCCGATTGCCTGCATGTGTACGAGATCGCCGCGACGTGCGCCGACCGCGCCCATGACCGAGCCGTTGCAGTCGCCGGGGACGTCGATGACAAGCCTGTCGATAGGTTCAAGCAGAGTGTCGCCTTCCTTTTTGAAAAGGACTTTGGGCGTGGATACCGCAAACTCATAGCCTTCGCGGCGCATTGTTTCGATAAGAATGGAAAGGTGCATTTCGCCGCGTCCGGACACTTTGAAACTGTCAGTGCTGTCGGTGTCTTCGACGCGCAGGGAAACGTCTTTCAGAAGTTCCGAATAAAGCCTTTCTCTCAGGCGTTGGCTGGTGACGAATTTACCTTCCTTGCCGGCAAAGGGACTGTCGTTTACGGAGAAAGTCATTTGCACGGTGGGGTCGGTAATTTTGACGAACTCGCACGGTTCGGAGTTTTCGGGGCTTGACACGGTGTTGCCGATGTTGATGTTTTCGATGCCCGAAACGCATACGATGTCGCCGACCGCCGCCGATTCGCAGGGAACGCGCTTTAAGCCTTCGATCTGATAAAGGTTGGCGATTTTGCTCTTATAAGGTTGAATGCGGTTGTGCCAGTCGCTGACGACGACGTCGGAGTTTGTCCTTATGACGCCTTGTTCGACGCGGCCGATACCGATACGACCGACGTAGTTGTTGTAGTCGATTGCGGAAATCAGCAGTTTTGCAGGTTTTTGGTCGTCGCCTTCGGGGCAGGGGATATGGCTCAGAATCGTTTCAAAAAGCGGGATAAGGTTTTCGCCTTCCGCGCCTTCGGTAAGGGTGCTTGTGCCTTTTCTGCCGCTGCAATAGACGATGGGGCTGTCCAACTGTTCGTCGGTGGCGTCAAGGTCAATCAAAAGTCCCAGAACTTCTTCCACGACCTCGTGAATACGCGCGTCGGGACGGTCGATTTTGTTTATGCAGATGATTATTTTAAGCCCGAGCGATAAAGCCTTTGACAAAACGAACCTTGTCTGGGGCATCGGTCCTTCGACGGCGTCGACAAGCAAAAGCACGCCGCTGACCATTTTCAGGACGCGTTCAACCTCACCGCCGAAGTCCGCGTGTCCCGGGGTGTCGATGATGTTGATTTTCACGCCGTTGTAATGGATTGCGGTGTTTTTCGCAAGGATGGTGATGCCGCGTTCGCGTTCAAGGGCATTGCTGTCCATAACGCGATCTTCAACCTGCTGATTCTCGCGGAAGGTGCCGCCTTGTTTAAGCATTTCGTCAACCAGCGTGGTTTTGCCGTGGTCGACGTGGGCGATAATTGCAACGTTTCTTAAATCTGTTCTTTTCATATTATTATCTCTCGTTTGATTTTTGTATTATATACCTGTCTCTTATACACATCTCCGAGCCCACGAGACAGGCAGAAATCT
>ENA-OZAU01000027-OZAU01000027.1-human-gut-metagenome-genome-assembly--contig:-NODE-27-length-81909-cov-8.521807_pt1 | contig 81909 bp, 69 predicted proteins | sample MGYA00243303_ERZ653503 | MGnify/ENA primary metagenome ERZ653503 (study PRJEB26926, sample SAMN06165049) | human gut metagenome | biome: ENVO:00009003; feature: ENVO:2100002; material: ENVO:00002003...
ACCGCAGTGAGGTTTCTTCATTTATTTAAGTTTGGGTTAGTAGTTTTAGGAGGGCAATCCTCCGCAGGCAGCAGGCAATCGTGAGATTCCCTGCTGTTTTGTCATATATTGCGCCCGGTTCCGCTCCGACCCGTTCATTTTGCCGTTTTATCCGGCCCTGCGGCGACTTAAGCGGAAAAATATTTGGATTTATTTGCAGGAAACCTTACTTTTAGCCCGTCACTTGCCGCAGAACGGATCTTCCCGCAGGTCCCGACTGCACCCGAACAAAAACTGTTATTAATCACTAATCCCAAAAATCACATCTATGATTAAATCGATTCTTTCGTGGAGCACTGCGCTGCTGGTGCTATGCTCCGGTCTTCTGGCCTCGTGCGACGACAAAGACGAGGGGGGGGGAAATCCTCCTGCTCCGGCCGTCACGCTGGCTGTCGGTGACGCCGCCTCCAACACGCTGAAATTCACGCTCACCCTGAGCGACGCGGACAAATGCACCTATGTCTGCACCAAATCCTCCGAAGCCGTTCCCTCGGCCGAGAAAATTCTCGCCGACGGCAAATCCGTAACCGCATCGGGTCTCATCACGATCGGCGACCTCGAACCCAGCACCACTTACCGCCTTTCGGCAGTCGCCTCCAACGGCAAGGTCAACGGCAAGGTCGAAACCATCGAACACACCACCTCCGCCCCCGACGTACACCCGGCCGTCGTTCTGACGCCCGGCACGCCCACTTCGACGACCCTTTCGTTCACCGCGGCCCTGACCGACCCCGAAACGGCCGCATACGTCTGTCTCGAAAAGACCGAAGGGACGACCGTTCCCACGGCCGAAGAGATTCTCCGCGACGGCACCGCCATCGCCCAGACGGGTGAGCTCCTCGTCGAGAACCTGAAACCCGCCACCGTCTACCTCATCGCGGCGGCAGTCGCCAACACCGGCGTCTATTCGGAGGTCGAAACCCTCGAAATGGAGACCGTCGCCCGGACGCCCGTCGTCACGGTCATCGCAGGCACTCCGACCGAAACGACCCTCTCGTTCCATTTCAAACTGACCGATGCGGAGAAAGCCGCATACGTCTGCATCGAGGAAACCGACAACCCGACGATTCCTTCGGCCGAGGAGATTCTCCGCGACGGCACCGACCTGCCCGTATCGGCAGATGCAGCGGAGATCCGGGAGCTGAAACCCGGCACGACCTATATCGTCGCCGTCGCCGCGTCGAATAAAACAGTATACTCCGACGTCAAGACGGTCGAGATGACCACCGACCAAGCCGTCGAAGGCCCGATCGTGTTCGACCGGCAGGCTGCAGGCGGATACTATCCCACCGAGAGCAGCTACATCGGTGAATTCCTCTTGGTGCTCGCCGACGGCGAAACCACCGAATCCGGGGGCGTCTACGCCACCACCGGCGCAGGCCGTGCCATGAGCATCGACCTCTACCAGATGGCGGTAAGCAATCCCAATACGACGATCACCCTGCCGGCCCGCGACTACAGGTACGCCACCAACAAGGGCCTGACGACGTTCGACCCCGTGAAAACCTACTGTATGGTCAACGACGGCAAAGGCAATATCACCCGAACCGACTTCAAGGCAGGTACGATCTCCGTCAAGAAGGCCGGCTCGACCTATACGATCACCGCGACGCTGACCACGACCGACGACGAGGAGTTCACGACCAGCTACGAGGGTCCGCTGACGATCGAAAACAAGACCTCCACCGAAATCCCCGATCTCCCCACTCTCGACAAGGACGTAACGAATCTCTCCTTCATCCGCGCGCTGGGCAAATATTACAGCGATTCCGACACGGCAGACCAATGTATCGTAAATCTTTACGACGTCGAGCCGACAATCTCCTACGGTTCCGATTACCTCGGACAGGCAGGACATCTGGTATCGCTCGATCTCTCGACCGCCGTTTCGACGGAAATGCAGTTGCAGGAGGGAACCTACAACGTCTCCGCATCGGGCACGCCGGGTTCTTACGAAGCCGGCCGCCAAACGGAGTTCATGGATACGAAACTCCCCGTAGGCACCTACTGCGAAGAGCGTAACGACAATTTCCAGTCGTTCTACGGATTCGTCGCGTCCGGTACCGTAACGATCACCAAATCGGGCAGCGGTTACCGCTTCGTACTCGACTTCACCACCGACAAGGGGCACAAGGTCAGCGGCACCTACGAAGGCAACGTGGAGATGACCGACAAACGATGATGATAAGGCCCGGCATTCGGGCCATGCCGAAAACGGAAACGGGCAGGATGTCTTCGCGGGCATCCTGCCCCTCGTTTGTGCCCGTCCCGTTCGCAGGTCTGTCAGTTTGCAGCCCGGCCAATTCATGTCCCGGCCCGCAGGCGTCACACGACCCGCCCCCGCGAACCGCATAGGCGCCCTTCCGGCACGGCGGTCCGGCACGGGTTTTGCAATATACCCTGTCAACTGCGGCACAGCAACCGCAGTGAGGTTTCTTCATTTATTTAAGTTTGGGTTAGTAGTTTCAGGAGGGCAATCCTCCGGAAGGCAGCAGGCAATCGTGAGATTCCCTGCTGTTTTTGTGTGTTTTCGCCTGCAAAACGCCCGCACGAATCACGCACCCGTCCGAAACGACATTCCGCCCGTCTGGTTACGGCACGGAAACTGATTGGCCGTCAGGTGTAAACCACAATTCCACATTATGGCAAAAAACAGAAACATCACAACAACGCAGCTCGCGCTGATGACCGCGGCGGCTGTCATCAGTCTGCGCGGGCTTCCGATGATGGCGCAGGAGGAACTTACCATGTTCTTCTACATCTTCTTCGCCACCTTCCTGTTCCTGATCCCGGCGGCGCTGGTAGGCGCCGAGCTGGGCAGCGCCTTCGCCTCGAAAGGCGGCGGCGTCTACACATGGGTCAAAGAGGCCTTCAACAAACACATGGGCTTCACGGCCATCTTCCTGCAATGGATACAGAACGTCGTCTGGTATCCCACCGTACTCGGCTTCGCCGCGGCGTCGATCGCCTACATGATCGGCATGCCCGACCTCGCCCAGAACGGACTTTTCGTCGGGCTGTTTTCGATCGCCATGTACTGGTGCGCCACGCTTGTCACCCTGCGCGGCACCTCGGCCATATCGGGCATCACGAGCAAGGGATTCCTCATCGGCACGGTGTTACCCGGCATCGTCGTGATCGTCATGGCGGTCGTCTGGATGATCGGCGGCAACTCCGTCGCGCTGGAGCATATTCCGGACACCGTCAGTCAGGTCGTCAATATCGACGCCGCGCACCACGTCCATCCGCGGCTGTTCCCCCACATTACGGGCATGAGCGACATCGCCTTCCTCGCGGGCATCCTGCTGCTGTTCGCCGGCGTCGAGGTGCACGCCGTGCACGCCCCCGAACTCAAAAAGCCGCAGACGCAGTTTCCGCGCGCCATGTTTCTCGCGGCGCTCATCTCGTTCGGGCTTTTCACGCTGGGCGCGCTGGCCGTGGCGATCATCACGCCCTATGACCAGATCAACCTCCAGTCGGGACTGTTCACCACGTTCCAGATCGTCTTCGAACACTACCATGTGGGCTGGCTCACGAACGTCATGGGACTGCTCGTAGCGTTCGGCGCACTGGCCGGAGTCATGTCGTGGATTTCAGGCCCCAGCCGCGGCCTGCTATGGACGGCGCAGGAGGGCGTGCTGCCCTGCTTCCTGCAGAAGACCAACAAGAACGGCGTACAGATCAACATTCTCATCATCCAAGGCTGCATCGTCACCCTGCTGTCGTCGCTCTATATCGTCATGAACGACGTGAGCGTGGCGTTCTTCCTGCTGAGCGCCCTGACCGTGGGTCTCTATCTGCTGATGTATATGATGATGTACGCCGCGGGCATCCGCCTGCGCTACACGCAGCCCGACCTGACACGCAGCTACCGCATACCGGGCGGCAATGCGGGCATGTGGCTGGTCGGCGGCATCGGATTCCTCGCGGTGCTCTTCTCGTTCATCGTCACCTTCTTCCCGCCCTCGCAACTGCCCGTCGGCAGTCCCGCCATGTATACGTGGCTGGTGGTCGTCGGCACGGCGGTCTTCCTCTCCATCCCGTTCGTCATCAGTTTCGTCATGGACCGCAGGGCCGCCGGCGCGGCGGACAAGCCATCCGGCCGATAACCGCAGCGGAACCGCCGGAACCGGCACGTCCCCGGAAAATTTCCTCACGCTTCTTCCGTCCCGTCCCATGCGACGCGGACGGAAGAAGTTTTTTGCATGCCGCAGAAGGCGGCAGGACACCGTGCGGGCCGCAACGAAGCCACCGCAAAGGCCCTTTTTTACCGGCTCGTCATATTCTTCCGGAATATAATATTTTTTTATTCCGTTTTTTTTTAATTTTGTGTGAGACTATGACTCCGGAAAAAGAAAAAGAACTGCTGACCGCTCTGTCCAAAGGGAACCAATCCGCATTCGATTCCCTCTACCTGTTTTATGCTCCCAAGGTCAGGGAATTCGTGTTCCGGCTGCTTAAAAACCCCGGCGAAGCGGAAGACGTCACGCAAAACATCTTCCTGCGCGTCTGGGAGAAGCGCCGCGAACTGGGCGGCACACGCTCGCTGCGGAGCTACCTCTACACGATGGCCCGCAACGCCGTATTCGACATCTTTTCCCACTCGATCGTAGAAGACAAATACATGCAGGAGCATATCAACTCGGCCGCCGAGCGGCGCGACGCTCCGCTCAGCGAGAAAATCGAGACCGAGGAGCTGGCGCTGCTCATCGCCGTCGCCGTGGACCGCATGCCCGAACAGCGCCGCCGGGTTTTCAGCCTGAGCCGTTACGAAGAGCTTTCCAACAAGGAGATCGCCGAGCGGCTCAACCTCAGCGTCAAAACCGTCGAACGCCACATGACCGCCGCCCTGAGCCAGCTCCGCCGGCTGCTGACGCTCCTCGCCCTCTTCGTCTGAAAACGCGCCCCGAAAACGCCCGTCCGAAGGCGCCTTCCGAAAAAATACGAAAAAAATCGCTGCCGGGTGGGGGTTGCGCCCCGCCATGCCGTCTTATTTATAAAAGCATATCCCGGATAAAGACCGCATACGATGGAGAGACGACAAATAAGAGAGCTCATCGGCAGATTCCTGCACAACGACGTCCCCGGCGAACTCCAGACGCAATTCCGCCGCTGGATGCTCCAGCCCGGCGACGGCGACGAAAAAGAAGCCGCGCTGCGCGAGGAGTGGACCGCCGTCGTGGAAAGCCCTGCGGCGGCCGACCGCAGTGAAGAGCTGCAGCGGCTCCGTCACACCATCCGCATGCGTGAAGCGCAGCAGCGGCGCAGCCGCATTTTCCGCCGCATACGCTACGCCGCGGCCGCAGCCGCCGTGCTGCTGTTCGCCGTCGGCGAATATTACTACGTACGCTCGGCGTCGGCCGTTCCGGCCGAAATACGCCTGCTGACGGCGCGCGGGAGCAAAGGCGAATTTCAGCTGCCCGACGGCACGAAGGTATGGCTCAACGCATCGAGCCGCCTGACCTATCCCGAAACATTCGACCGCAGGGAACGCCGCGTGACGCTCGAAGGCGAAGCCTATTTCGAAGTGGCGCGCAACACGTCGCACCCCTTCGTCGTCGATATGAACCGCATGGAGATCGAAGTGCTCGGCACCACGTTCGACGCCCGCTACGAACGCGCCAGCGGCATCGCCGAGACCACGCTCAACAGCGGCTCGATCTGCGTCCGCACGTCGCGTTCGCAGCAGTCCGTCCGGCTCCGGCCCGACGAACGGCTGGTCTTCAACGAGACCTCCGGAAGCATGATCATCGAACAGGTGAACGCCTCGAACTACAACAGCTGGATACAGCCCACCCTGACCTTCTTCGACATGACGCTCGAAGACATCATCACCAACCTCGAACGCTGGTTCAACGTTCCGATCGGCACCGACGCCTCGGTGGACCGCACCATCCGTCTGTCGTTCCACGTCCGCCACGAATCGCTCGAAGAGACCCTGCAGGTCATCTCGCTCATCACGGGACTGCAATACACGCTCGACAGCGAGTCGGCCACGTTCCACACCGCACGAACCACCCGATAAAAATAACCTGAAAAACCGAAAGCCTATGGGAATTCCTCCTCCGTAATCCGAGAAAAAAAGCGGATGCTGCAACATCCGCTCCGACTTAAACACCCCGACGTGCTTCGTAATGTAACCGAATTACGAAATGACAGAATCTTAAATCGTTACAAAATTATGAAAAAATCCGGAAAATCCGGCGGAAAAGGAATTATTCCACTTCCGCCCGGAAGATTCTTTTTGCTGACGCTGTTATTCACGCTGCTGGCCGCAGCCGGCGTCCGGGCCCAGAACCCGCCCGTAAGCATCAATGCAAAAGCAATCACAATCAACGAGTTATTCATCCGCATCGAGAAACAGGGCGTCTATACCTTCGCCTACAACAATGCCGACATCGACCTCAAGCGCATCGTGACCGTGCACGCCAAGGAGCGTCCCATCGAATCCATCGTCCGCGAATGCCTGCCCGAAGTCAACGTGCAGGTATCCAACAACAAGGTGATCCTGACGGGCCGCCGCAGCGACCAGAGTTCGATGCCGATGCACAAGCTGACGGGCACCGTGACCGACGAAAACGGCGCGCCGGTGACGGGCGCCACGGTGATCGTCGTCGGCACGCAGCGCGGCACGACCACCTCGGCGACGGGCGCCTATACGCTGCAGGTCCGCAACGGCGAGATCCTCGAATTCCAGTACCTCGGCTATGAAAAGCAGGCCGTCTCGGTCGGCGGGCAGACCACGCTCGACGTCACGCTCCAGCCTTCGAAGGCGATGGCCGTGGACGAAGTGGTCGTCATCGGCTACGGAACGGTGAAGAAGGGCGACGCCACGGGTTCGGTGGCCAACATCAAAATCTCCGACGTAAAGGACCTCCCGGTGCTGTCCGTCGACCAAGCGCTGCAGGGCCGCGTCGCCGGCGCCGACATCATGTCCACCACGGGCGAACCGGGCGCCACGACTTCGATCCGCATCCGCGGTACGCGCTCGATCTCGGCCTCGAACGAACCGCTGATCGTGGTGGACGGCGTGATGGACGCCGTCAGCGACCTCAACGACCTGAACATGGCCGACATCGAATCGGTCACGATCCTCAAGGACGCCTCCTCGACGGCGATCTACGGATCACGCGGCTCCAACGGCGTAATCATCGTAACGACCAAGGGGGGGGGTAACCAGACCAACACCAAACCTTCGATCACGCTCAAGGCCGACATCGGATTCTCGCAGCTGCCCCGCAAGCTCGACGTGATGAATGCCACGGAGTTCGCACTCTACCGCAACGACTTCGCCTACTTCAGCACCCAGAGCGGCTACGAGGACATCGGCGAGGGCACGCCCCAGTCGAAATATCCCTTCAAAGCCCCCTTCTCGCTGGGCAAAGGCACCGACTGGATCGACGAAATCACCCGCACGGCACCCTACCAGAACTATTCGCTCTCGATTTCGGGCCGCTCGAAAAAGAGCAGCTACTACGCCTCGCTGGGTTACAACGATTCGCAGGGTATCATCGACAACAGCGGTCTGCAGCGCATCACGGGGCGTCTGAATCTCGCCCACCAGCTGTTCAAATGGCTGAAGGTCGGCTACCGCGGCAGCTACACATGGCGCGACAACGCCCAGAACCTCGCCGAAATCGGCGGCACGGCCTACTACCGCGCAGCCATGTATCTTTCGCCCCACATCGACCCGCAGGAGAACTACAACCCGCTTTGGGGCAACGGCCAGCGGATCAATACGCCGCGTGCGACGATCGACCAGAACACCTACTCCATCGAGCGGACCTCGCTCAACCACACGGCCTATCTCGAAGTGGCGCTGGCCAAAGGCCTGAAGCTGCGCAGCCAGAACTCCTACTATTCGTTCCAGCGCCACACCTACCGCTACTATCCGGGATCGCTTCCCGCCAAGAACGAGGGTGAAGGCGGTCAGGCCTACCGCGCAGAATTCCACGAATTCAGCCTTTCGAGCGAGAACACCCTCAGCTACAAGCTCGAAACCAAAAGCGGCCACAACATCGACGCGCTGGCCGGTTTCACCGCCTACCGCTACAAGAGCGACAACTTCACGCTGAGCGGACAGGGCTACATGGACGACGACGTGCTGTGGAACAACATGAACGCCGTGACCGACAAGGAGACCTATTCGGCCGCCACGGGGCTGACCAAGCGAACGAAAATGTCGCTGCTGGCCCGCTTCAACTACAACTACAAACAGCGCTACTACCTCACCGTAACGGGGCGTTACGACGGTTCGTCGAACTTCGCCGCCAACAACAAGTGGGGCTTCTTCCCCTCGGTGGCCCTCAAATGGAACGCCGCCAAGGAGAATTTCCTGAAGGACGTACGCTGGATCGACGAGCTGTCGCTCCGCCTGAGCGCCGGACGCACGGGTAACGACGCCATCTCGGCCTACCGTTCGCTGGCGGCCATGTCCAGCACCACGAGCGGCTATCTGTTCGACGGCATGCAGCCGGGCGCCTACTACCGCAGCCGTCTGGCCAGCCCCAACCTGACGTGGGAGAAGACCGACCTCTACAACGCGGCGCTCGATCTGGCATTCTTCAACAACCGCCTGATGATTACGGCCGAAGGCTATATCTCCAAGACGCGCGACCTGCTGCTCACGGTGCAAACCGCTTCGGCGACGGGCTACACCAGCCGTTACGCCAACATCGGCAAAACCTCGAACAAAGGCGTCGAACTGAGCATCGAGAGCCGCAATATCGTCCGCCCTAAATTCTCGTGGACGACCAACCTCACCATCGCCCACAACAAACAGAACGTGGACGACATCGGCAGCGAGGATTTCGTCACGGCGCTCTCGTCGCCCGGCAACAACCCCTACATGATGTACGGTTACGTCAAAGGCTACCCGCTCAACGCGCTTTGGGGATTCAAGTACGGCGGCACGTGGAAGAGCGTCGAGGAGTTCGAGCGCAACAGCGTGACGAACACCTACGTTTCGGCGCTGGCGATCAACAGCGACGCCGCGTCGCGCAAGGCCTCGCTGGGCATGCCCCGCTACTACGACATCAACAACGACGGCTCGCTCAACAACGACGACCTCGTCTATCAGGGCAATGCCGACCCCGACCTGTACGGCGGTCTGCAGAACAACTTCCGCTTCGGCAGGCTCAACGTCGGCATCTACTTCACCTATTCGCTCGGCGGCAAGATCTACAACTACTCGGAGCTTTACATGGCCGGCAGTTCGATGTCGAACCAGTACCGCTACATGCTCGAAGCGTGGCATCCCGTGCGCAACCCGCAGTCGAACCTGCCGCGCGCCGGTGCGGTGGACGCGCACGTGCCGAGCGACCTGATGATCTACGACGCATCGTACATCCGCCTGAAAAACATCACGGTGGGTTACACGTTCGACCTGAGCAAGCGTTCGAAGTTCATCCGCGACATCACGCTGAACCTGAGCGCCGAAAACCTCCACATCTGGAAAAAGTACAACGGCTTCGACCCCGACGTCTCGACCGACAGCAGCGATTCGGCGCTGCGGCGCGTCGATCTGGGCGCATACCCCAAGCCGCGCACCATCGTGTTCAGCATCCAGCTGCGTTATTAACCGTAATCCGAGAACATTATGAAAACAAAATACATCTTGCTGATTCTCACGGCGTGGATCACGGCGTCGTGCTCACTGCAGGAGGACACCGAAGGGTTCTCGACCCCCGGCGACTTCTATAAGACCAAGACCCAGTGTCAGTCGGCGGTGAACTCGTGTTATATACCCCTGAAAAATCTCTACACCTACAAAATGATGATCGCCACCGAAGGCGTCACCGACCTGATGTACATCGCATCGGGAACGCAGGACGCGCAGCTCGACATCTCGCCGTCGCAGCCCCGCTTCGGCGCCGACATGTGGACCTACGGCTACCGCGGCGTCATGTACTGCAACATGGCCGTGACGGGCATCGAGAACTCGCCGATCGACGAAAAGGACCGCAACAGCCTCGTGGCCGAAGCCAAGGTGCTGCGCGCGTTCTACTACTACCTGCTGACGAGCTTCTTCGGCGACGTGCCCTTCTACACGGACGACGTCTCCGACCACGAAGTGCTCGACCGCGTGGCCAAACTGCCGCGCATGTCGGCCGAGGCGACGCGCACCGCGCTGATCGAGGACCTCGAATCGTGTCTGGGCGCACTGCCCCTCATCCGCACGAGCGAAGCCGCGGGCAACCGCGCCGGAGCCGCCATGGGCCACATGCTCATCGCCAAACTCGCCATGTGGAACAAGGATTACGACAAGGCGCTCGAAGCCATCGCCGTGCTGGAACAGATCTACGGCGACGACCTCTCGGTCTACCCGGTTTCGGATATTCCGTTCCGGATGAAGAACACGCCCGAATCGATCTTCGAAGTGCAGCACACCTATACCGCCGGCGGACTGATCTACACCTCGAACGTCGCCAGCATCTGCATGCCCTATCCGCGCAACAGCGACAACATCTACTCGAACGTGGTGATCGAGGAGCTGGGCGACGCCGCCACGACATGGTCGCCGCTGCGCCCCAACAGCTTCTTCTACGGCAACCTCATGCCCGAAGGCGGCGAAGACCTGCGGCGCGACATGCAGATAATCACCGAGTGGAACGGCGTGAAGTTCACTTCGGGCGACGCGATCGTCACCCGGCCGTTCATGGGTCCCAAATTCTGGTGCCCCGACCTTCAGGCCGCCTACGACTCGAACAACTACAAGGTCTTCCGCTATGCCGACGCCGTGCTGATGGCCGCCGAATGCTACTGCGCCCTGCTCGACAAGGACAAGGCCATGGAGTACCTCAACAAGGTCAAACGCCGCGCGGGCATCGCCGAATACACGCGTTTCCGCACCTATCCGCTGCTGCTCAACGAGATCCAGAACGAACGCGGCCGCGAGCTGCTGGGCGAATTCCAGCGCAAGTTCGACATGGTGCGCTGGGGCATCTGGTACGAACGCACGGCGGCGCTTTCGGACTATGCGAAGGTCAAGACCTCGATCCAGCCCTGCCACGAATACTACCCCATCCCCGACACGGAGGTGATCTATTCGGGCGGCGCTTTGGACAACAACGAATACAAGAAGTACGGATTCTAAATCAACCGACATGAAACCGAAAAACAAAATATATCCCCTGCTGCGCATGCTGGCCGTCGCACTGACCGCCGCACTGCTCGGTCCGGGCTGTCAGAAGGACTTCAAATGGAACGAGCCGCTGGCCGTCACCCAAAACGGACTCAACCTCACCTCCCCGGCCGGTTCGACGCGCGTCACGGTCTACTCCACGGGGCGCTGGAAAGCCGAAATGGCCGAAGGCGCATGGGGCGAAGTGAGCGAGGTGTCGGGCAACGGCATCGGCGACTTCCTCTTTACGTACGAAGCCAACAACGGCGTGTCGCGCCGCGCGCGCATCCTCGTCAGCGGCGAGGGCGAAGAGCAGGAGATCGTCCTCACGCAGGCCGGCGCGGTCACCGAACCGACGCTGGCGCTCGCCGAAACCGAATTCGAGTTCGTGCGTCTGCCGCGCGAACGCGTCCAGATCGGCGTTACGACCAACATGACGCAGGCGCTCGAATGTATCCTCATCACGGCAACCGACGTCACCGACGCGGAGAATCCCGCCGAAGCCGGCTGGCTGAAGGAGATCCGGCTCGAAAAAGACGCCGAGGAGAACATCGTGCTGGTCTTCGGAATCGACCGCAACGACAGCAGCAGCGACCGCAAGGCGGCGATCCGGCTCGAAATCCCCGATGCCGACGGCAAGATCCTCGCCCAAGCCGAAGCCTCCGTCGTCCAGACCACCGACAATGCGACGGTCGTTTTCAAGGACGAAGAGACGACCGTATCCGTTCCGGGCGACCAGCACAACCGCAGCGCACTGCTGACGGCCAACTTCGACGTCGATCCGGCGCACTTCTCCTTCGACATCGCGTACGACCCCGCAGGCACGCAGTGGATCACGGACGTGACCTTCAGCGAATCGGCCGTATCGTTCATCGTTGCCGAGAACACGGGCGACCAGCCCCGTTCGGCCAGTCTGAAGATCACCTACAAGGACACCGACGTGGAGTGCAGCTCGACGCTCCGGCTGACGCAGGAGGTCAAGCAGCTCTCGATCGCCGACCTGCGCGCCATGATCCCCGGAGCGGAAGGCGAAGTGGAGCTGACGGGCGAGAAGATGCTCTCGGCCGTAGTCATCAGCGACGCCGGCAACTACAACATGGAGACCAACCCCAACCTGACGGACACCTCGATCGACTTCTCGGTCAACGAGAAGACCGCCTACATCGAGAGCCTCGACGGTCAGTACGGCCTGCGCATCGTCACCAAACTTCCGGCCGACAACATCCTGAAACGCTACAGCTCGGTACAGCTCTCGATCAATGGGCTGAAGCTGGTCAAGGAGTCGAACCCCGAACGCTATACGCTCACGGGCTTCACCAAAGAACATGTCCTCAACCAGAACGCCGGAACGGCCGCCGACCTCCCGAAGAAGGAGAAGCACATTTCGGAGCTTACCGACGCCGACATCTACACCTATGTGACGCTCAAGGAGTGCGAATTCATGCTCAACGGCGGCGCCTACATCAACGTCCACGACGGCTACTGCTACAAGACCGACCTCAACACGCAGGGCGTGCTTGATCCGCGCTTCGACTGCGCCGTCCGCGGCGTGATCGACAGCCGCGGCGAGAAGATCAACATGGTGCTCAACACGCAGGTGCGCTGGCGCCGCAAGGGCGACGGCGTTCCGGCCGGCTCCGGCCCCATAAGCGGCATCATCGTCCACACCAAACTGCCGCGCTACGGCGTGAAGGGCGACGTGGGCACCTACCAGATCCGCCCGGTCGAGGAGGCCGACATCGCCTTCTCGCGCGAGGAAAGCACCCGCAACTACTCGACGCTCGTACGCTGGGCATGGCCCGGCATGACCACCAACGCCGGCATCAAGCAGCACGCGGACGGCAGCATCGTTCCCTATCTGGGCGAAGGCCGCATGTTCTCGTCGGTGAGCAACAAGCTCAACACGTCGGCATCGGTGGCAGGCGTCTCCTGCACGCTCGACTACAACACCTTGGACTACGCCAAAGGCATCAAATCCCCGGCCGTGCGCTACAACGGCATCTGGTGGAACTCGTCGCGCAACGAGGGCGAATGGGTGGCCTTCAACTTCTCGACCGAGGGCGTCAGCGGCTCGTGCATGAAGATGATCCTCTCGGCCGCACTGGGCAACCTGAGCGCCGCCACGATCGTCGCTCCGCTCTACTGGGACGTCTCCTACTCGCTCGACGGAAGCACCTTCACCCGGTTCGACACCGTGCCCATCCGCACGCTCGTCTACTGGGCCGGCCCGCAGTGGTACGTTCCGGGGCTTTACGAAGTTGACTTCGACCTGCCGTCGGCCTGCTTCGGCCAGAAGGACGTCACCATCCGGCTGCAGGCCGCCAGCAAGGTGTGCGGCAGCACCACGGGCGAGGACAACGGCACGACGACGAAGACCTACGTCTATTTCCGCTTCGGCGACGTTTCGGTCAAATATTTCTAACCACGTAAAAAACGCAATCATGAAATACGCAAAGAGATACATGGCAAAGATCGGCTCGGCGGGCATCCTGCTCGCGGCGCTGGCCGCGACGGCCTGCATGGACCACGGCGACGATATTCCGCTGATCGAGCTGGGTGCGGTCGAGAATTCGTTCACCGTCAACGCCACGGCGGGCCACGTCGACATACAGGTCTACTCCAACCAGCCGGCCGTGCTGTCGTTCCTCGACGACGGGGCCTCGTGGGCCGACCTGAGCGACACGCGCCTGCCGCTCGACGGAAAATTCTACATCGACTACGCCGACAACACGGGCTTTCCGCGCATGACGCGCGTACTGATACAGAGCGCCGACGCAGTACGGTCCGACACGGTCGTACTGCGCCAGCGGGGCGCCCGTGTCCCCGCAATGGCGTTCGAGGGCGGTACCTCGACCAACGTACCGGGCAGTTCGGGCGGCAAGGCGTCCGTACGGTTCGGCACCAACATCGCCCCCGACGAGCTGACCTTCACCACGCAGTACGACGCCGGGGAGGAACCCGCCGAAGAGTGGCTTTCGGAAATCGCGCTCCAACCCGCCGGGGAGGAGGAATACACCTTCACTTTCGACTACGCCGGCAACGACACGGACGAACTCCGCACGGCGACGGTCACCGTCTCCTACGTCAACGGCTGGGAGGAGACCGAACAGCTGACGCTCAACGTCATCCAGCGCACGAAGAACGACATGCTGGGACACGACATTTCGTTCGCCGAACTGCGCGAGAAAGCGCTCACGGTCTCGAAAGTCGATGAGTACTGGCTGCTGGAAGGCTACGTCGTCAGCGACCGGGATTCGAAGAACGCCAGCAACAACCCGATGCCGACCGACATGAGCGTCGATTACAGCGGATGCGAGAAGACCGTCTACCTCGAATCGCCCGACGGCCGTTACGGTTTCTGCGTCGAAACGGCCACTCCGGAGGACAACGCCTTCACCCGTTACGACAAGGTGAAAATCCTGCTCAAAGACGCCGAGCTGGTCTTCGAACCCGATCCGGACCGCTACATGATCAAAGGCATCCGCTCGTCGATGATCGTCGAGCGCGTGACGGGCAACGACGCCTCGGTGCTTCCGGTCAAGCAGAAATACATCTCGGAGCTGACCGACGAAGACATCTACACCTTCGTGACGCTCCGCGACTGCGAATTCGCCGTCCGCAAGGGCTCGCTCACCCCCGTGCACGAGGGCTATACGCTGGCCGACGCGCAGGGACGTCTCAACATGTACCCGCGGCTGATACGCGACAACAAGGGCAGCCTGATTCACCTGCTGACCAACACCACTTGCCCCTACCGCCGCAACGGCACCCGCCTGCCCTACGGTTCGGGCGAACTGGCGGGCGTGATCGTCCACGAGCGTTTCCCGCAGTACGAGTACGTCGATACGGCGGACGATCTGGCCAACGGCATCATCGGCTCCTACCAGATCCGCCACATGTCCTTCGCCGACATCCGCTTCGCCGAAGACCGCTCGCAGAGCTTCTCGGAGACGCTGACCGAATACAGTTACGTCAAGGGCAAGGCCGCGGCCGCCGACGGCTACGCCTACTGGTATCCGACGTGGGGCACCAACGGACGCTTCACGCAGACCGCCTCCAAGTCAGCATACCCCAACGGCGTCTACAATGCGGCCTGCTGGCACTACTTGGGCTGGTGCGGCACGGCGCGCGGCACGGCTCCGTTCCGCAGCCACATCGGCAACGACGGCTATTCGGGTTTCGGCGTCATCCTCGAAGACGGCACCAATTACGCCGTGAAAAGCACGGCAGTCAATACCGACGGCAAAGGCACCGACCAAGCCAACTGGCTGGCGTGGGTGACGACCTACTGGTGGAACGCTTCGACCGACCGGCCCTATGCGTGGGTCGTGGAGTTCTCGACCGCCGGGATTTCGTCCGACCGGGTATCGCTGATCATGAGCGTGCAGAGCGGCCGCGCGACACTCAACGCAGGTCCCTACTTCTGGAAAGTGCAGTGGTCCGCGACGGGCGATTACGAGAGCGACGAGGGGTGGTTCGACGTCGAAGCGGCGCAGACCGCGCCCGACGGCAGCGCCTACACCTTCACGCAGCCCGACTTCCCGGTATTCGCCACGCAGCGCAGCTGGCAGCTCCCGGCCTATAAACAGGTCGAAGTCCCGCTGCCCGCCGAGATCATGGGCCGCGAAAAGGTCTGGCTCCGCATCCAGCCCGCCAGCCGGCTCTCGTCGGGACTCGGTTTCCTCGACGGCACGATCCCGATGGGCTACAACGCCGCCGGAGCGATGGACTACTTGGCCGTACGCTACAACAGATAACCCGAACTCCAAGATCTAAAAACCAAAACAATGAAACGATTCCTATTTTCGATAGCTCTGTTATTCACCGCTCTGGCCGGATGCTCCAACCACGAAGGCGAATCCGCAGCCCCCAAAAGCGAACTCAACGTCATGAGCTACAACATCCGCTACGCCAATGCGAGCGACAAGGGCGACGCGGCGTGGGACGCCCGCAAGGAGGCTTCCGTCACGATGATCCGCGACGTCAAGCCCGACGTGATCGGCATGCAGGAGCCTCGCTTCTCGCAGGCGCAGTATCTGATCGGCGAATTGACCGAGTACGAGCACTACTATCTGGCCCCCGATGACAAGGACTCGCAGCACCGCAATGCGGTCTGGTGGCGCAAAGACCGCTTCGAGATGCTCGCCCAAGGGTATTTCTTCCTCAACGAAAAGGACATCACCCAGCCGATCAAGGGCTGGGGGCACAACCAGTTCCGCACGGCGTTGTGGGTCAAACTGCGCGAGCGCAGCACCGGCAAGGAGTTTTTCTTCTTCAACACCCACCTCGCGCACCGCGCGTCGCCCGTCGAGGGCGGCGATATCGATCAGGTGGCGCGCACCGAGTCGGTGAAACTCATCGTCGAACAGATGAAGCAGATCGCGGGACGCTACGCTCCGATCTTCGTCACCGGCGACATGAACGCCTCCTACGCCGCGGGCGACGGCCGCCGCACCTGCCTCGACGGCTTCTTCGAATTCATGTGGTCGGCGCGCGAAACGGCGCCCGACGGCGAAGCCGACGACGTTTACAGCTACAACAACTTCGGCGAAGGCACTCCGCGCTTTACGTGGAACATCGACCACATCTTCTACCGCAAGGTGACGCCCGTCCGGTTCCGCACCATCAACAACGACGGCTACGGCGTTCCCTACATCTCGGACCACTTCCCGATTCTCTTCACGTCGGAATTCTGATGAACACTGCATGCGGGGCGGCTCCGGCCGTCCCGCACGCATAAAATCCCGCAACATGAAAAAACTGCTGTTTACGCTTCTGTTCTGCGCCGCGGCTGCCGCCGCAGCGGGCAGCGAACCCGCGGAGCTGAAACTGCTCTCCTACAACATCCGCTACATCGGCGCGCCGGGCGACGAAGGCGACTTCGCGTGGGACGCCCGCAAGGAGGCTTCGATCCGCATGATCCGCGACGTGCGGCCGGATGTCATCGGCTTTCAGGAACCCCGCCGCCAACAGGTCGCCTACCTCGTCGAACAGCTGCCCGAATACGGCCACATCGAAATGGGACGCGACTTCGGCGCCAAGGACGATCCCGGCGAGCATCTGATGATCATGTATCTCAGGGAGCGATACGAACTCCTCGACCACGGCCACTACTGGCTGAGCGAAACGCCGGACGAAGTGTCGCAGGGCTGGGACGGCCGCTGCCGCCGCGTGACGGTGTGGGCGCGCCTGCGCGACCGCGCCACGGGGCGCGAATTCTGCCTTTTCGATACGCACCTCGACCACATCGGCAAAACGGCCCGGCTCGAAGGCGCCCGGCTCAACGTCGAACGGATGCGAAGCATCGCCGGCAAACGCACGCCGCAGTTCATCGTCGGCGACATGAACGCCACGGCGGGCACGCCGGGCGGCGTATGTCTCGAACCCTATTTCAAATGGCTGAAATCGGCCTGCGAAGAGGCTCCCCTGACCGATCCCCGGCCGACCTATCACGGCTTCGGCAAGGCCAAACCGCTCCACATCGACCACATCTTCTACCGCTGCGCCGAACCGCTGCGCTACCAGCTGCTCGACAGCACGGGATACGGCGTGCAGTACCTCTCGGACCACTACCCGATCGTCTGCACGTTCCGCTTCTGACCGGGCGGCAGTGTATACACGACAAAAACCGCAGAAACCGTTTTGTCCGGTTTCTGCGGTTTTTCATTCCGGACAACGCCCGAAGAAAATTGGGCCGCTCCGTCCAATATCGCCGCGCGGCAAACACGCACGCGCTCCGGATAATCCGCCGCCCGCCGTTCCAGCCAACCCGCCGACCGACTAACCAACCAGCTAACCGACCGACCGGCCAACCGGCCAACCGGCCGCAATTCCGATCAAGGGCGGTCGAAGGCGGCCGAAACCGGTCGGCACGACGCCGTTCGCGCCCCGCCGCTTAAAATTCGACGGTGATTCCCAGCGTCGGGATCAGCGTCCCGCTCTCCTGCCTGATGTATTTCATGCGGTAACGCTGTTCGGCGGCGGGCGCTTCGGGATTCTCCACCACGCCCGTGGACATCAGCACGTCGGGCTGGCGCAGCTTGCTGCCCGTTACGTTCTGCAGGTCGATATAAAGCCCCAGCATGCAGTGCCGGAAATAGAAGGTCTTGTCGATGCGCAGGTCCAGCTGGGCGAAGGCGTCCAGCCGCCCGTCGTTATAGCGCGCATAGTCGTAATAAGGCCGCCCCTGCGCGTCCCATGCCTCGACCAGCGACGATTTTCCGACATCGTAAGGCGTATAGGGCGTTCCGCCCACGGCGCTCAGGCGCGCCCCGACGCTCCAGCTGCGCGGCAGGTCGTAGGTGCCGCTGAGGTTCACGACGAAACGGCTGTCCCACGCCGAAACGATATAGGGAGCCGCTGAATCGCGGCGGTATTCGCTGCGGAACAGCGTGACCGAACCCACGAGATTGACCTTGCCGGGAATCTGCCAGCGGGCCATCGCCTCGACGCCGTAGGAGCGTCCCTCGGCCGACGAGCGCAGCTCTTCGTTGCCCACCACGCCGTAATCGTTGCCCTTGCAGGAGAGCGGAATCCCGTCCGCGACCGAAAGCGGAATATCCCCGTACAATTTGTAAAAGCCCTCGACCGACACGATCAGCCGGTCGCGCAGCCGCCATCCGGCGCCTGCGCTGAAAGCCCCGACGCGCATATAGTGCAGGGATTTGTTCACCCACGCATCCGCCTCCTTGAATCCGAGCGCCGTATAGGGCGGCAGCTGGTAATAAAGCCCCGCGCTTCCGCTCAGCGACCAGCCCCTGCCGAGCCGATAGCCGACCGAAGCCCGCGGCGAAAGCTGGTGCCAGAGCCGGGCCATGCGCGGCGAGTAGTCGTTCCCGTCGGCGCGCAGGCCGAGCGAAGCCGTGAAACGCTTGTCCTCCGAAGCGTAATCCGCCCCGGCGAAAAGCCCCCAGCCGACGATTCCCAGCCGGGTCCGGTAATCGGACAGCAGCGTCTCGTCGGTGAAAAGCCGCTGGAACGTGCGGTTCGTATAACTCGAATAACTCAGCTCCGCGCCTTCGCGCACCGTCCAGCGGCCCAGATAGCTGCGGTTTTCAGCCCGCAGCGTGGTTTTCTGCTCCACGGAACGCAGCCGCAGGGTGAGGTTCTCCTCCGAAGAGTCGTCGTTGTCGCGGTATTTGAGGTTGCGGTTGTTCAGGTAAGTGTGGCTCAGCGTGACGGTCTGCACGTGACGGCCCGCATAGTGCCGCCACGACGCGCCGACGGTAAAGGTCTCCTGCCGAATCCGGGGCAGGTAGCTCAGCAGGTATTCGGCGTCCTCGCCCTCCTCGTCGAGGTTGAGTTTCATGTTGTCGAAGCCCGCCAGCCCCAGCACCGTCAGTTCGTCGCGCTCCGAAAAGCGCGTCTTGACCTTGAACTGTCCGTCGATATAGTTGGGCAGGAACGGCAGGCCGATCATCTTGAAGAGCAATTGCAGGTAGGACTGCCGCAGCGAAAAGAGGTAGGAGGTTTTCCCGCCGATATGTCCGCTGCCGCTCAGCCCGACCTCCGACGCACCCAGCGTCGCCTTGAAGGTCTGCTTTTCGGGATTCCCGTCCCGCAGCCGGAAATCCAGCACCGAACTCAGCGCCCCGGAACGGTCGGCCGGGAAAGCGCCGGTGTAGAAGCTGATTTCGCGGATCAGGTCGGCATTGACGATGCTCACCGGACCGCCCGTGGCTCCCTGCGTGGCGAAATGGTTGATATTAGGGATCTCGATGCCGTCCATGTAGAATTTGTTCTCCGAGGGACCTCCGCCGCGCACGATCAGGTCGTTGCGATAGCCCACGGGCGAGAACGACACGCCGGGATAGGAGCGCACGATGCGCGATACGTCGCGGTTGGCGCCGGGACTCTTTTCGATCTCCCGCAGGCCGATCACCTGCAATCCGACGGGACTTTCGGCCGTGGCCCGGAACGGCGAAGGCACAACGGTCACGGCTTCGAGCTGCGTGGCGTCCTCCTCCAGCTCGATCTCGATAAAGGGCGTGGCCGCCGACACGATGTATTCCGGCGTAACGACGCTTTTGTAGCCCACCGACGAAGCCGACAGGCGGTGAATGCCGGGCCGTACGCGCCGGAGCGTAAAGTGTCCGGCGGAGTCGGTCGAGACGCCCTGCTGCTCCTGCCCGACCGGCACGACCGCCGCATAGGCCACGGGGCGCCGCGTCAGACGGTCGATGACGCGGCCGTTTACGGGATAGCCGCTCTCCGGCGTTCCGGCCGCCGCCCGCGTGCAGGCAAGCAGGGCAGCGAAGGCACATATGATTCGTAATCCGAGAGACATCATATGGCAAAAGTACAAAAAAAGTACAAAACCGTTCCGGTTTTCCAGCGGCTTCGCCCGGCAAATTCCCCGGCCGGTCCGCGAAGACTCCGCGGACCGGTTCCGCACGGCGCTCGCTCCAATAAAAAAGCCGTTTTTACCAACCGGAGGTTTCGAACATTATTAATTCGATAAGCGAACAAACCGCAGCCAAGAAAAAAATCGGCGGTTTTCTTGGCCGCTCCGCAAAACGTATTATTATATTTATATATAATAATAAAACCGCCTGCAACTTTTTCCGCCGGAAAAACACCTTGAAAAATTTCACAAAAAGCTTGTATTTCAGCATATTATCTTTTACCTTTGCAAAACCATTACGACAGTGCCCGTCACTGCCGCGCCGTGCAGCCCCGTTCTTTTCGGAGGGTGTACCGGTTTTTCGACGCAACACCAGACAGACCACATTCCGAACCGGACAAACCGGTGAAATTGCAGCGCACGACACACGCTGTCCTCCGGTCGGTTCCATATATTTTCGGAGGTCTGTGGCCGAAAATGTCTCACCAGTCGATTTATATAAAAATAAAAAGTTATGAGAAAGCAACATTACACAGCCGAAATTCCAGTTTCCAATCCCTACAACATCGCCGCGTTCGAGGATCTGGTATCCAATATCCAAGCGGGATACAACGAAGAAAAACGACTGAAGAACGCGGCTTTCGAATTCATGATCGACCGGGGGATTTATCTGGAATTTCACGAATGGCTGCACGCTCCCGAACACAAGGAGCACGGCAGCGACGTCATGGGGCGCCTGCGCATGTACATGACGGGCAACAGGCTGACGAAAATTTTCAGCCGGTAACGACCGTAAGACCGGATTCCGATACGACGCAACCGAGGCTCCGGCTCACACAGGACGAAAAAACCACTCCCAGACAGGGAGTGGTTTTTTCAAATCGGAAGGACGACCGCTTCCGGTCACTGCAGATAGACCCCGATGTTTCCGCTGATCTGCTGCAGCGATATTTCGCAGAGCTTGGTATTGTACTGCGCCGTGAGGATGCGCTCCTCGGCGTCGAGCAGGCTCTTCTGCGCCTCGCGCATCTCGATGCCGGGCAGATCGCCCAGCAGGTAACGCTCCATGGCGATTTCGTAGTTCTCGCGGGCGGCGATCAGGTTCTCGGTTTCGAGCTGGATCACTTCGAGGTTGTTGCGGTAGGCCTGCCAGAAATTAGACAGATTCGCCATGAGCGACTGCTCCAGCTGCTGACGGGTCAATTCGGTGTTTTCGATCGTGATCCGGGCGTTGCGCTGCTCGCGGCGGCGGTTGCCGTCGAAGATCGTGAATCCCAGCTTCACCCCGGCGTTCAGCCCCAGCGTACCGCGCGACTGAGTGGCGCCGTTGCCGAACCGGTTGTAGGTATATCCGTACCCGGCGGTCAGGTTCAGATAAGGGTAGAAGCGCGAACGGATGCTTTTCAGGTCCAGTTCGGCCAGCGTGTTGTCGTGCCCGGCCAGCAGCAGCGAAGCGTTCGCAGCGCGCGTTTCAGCCTCCAGACGATCCCATTCGAGTGTGCTGTTCACCTCGATCAGCGAATCGCAGATCGAAAGCCTGCCGTTGAGATCGTCGTTGGCCAGCAGTTCGTTGATGCGGATGCGCGATGCGGTCACCAGCTCGTGCTGGGACATGTATTTCGAACTGTCGGCATTGAAATCCACACGCGCCTGCAACAGGTCGAGACGCGAGAAGCTGCCGATCTTGAACCGCTCTTCGGTAATTCGCAGCCGCTCGCGCGAGAGCTGCACCGCATAACGGAAATTGCTCAGACGCAGGGTCTGCTGCACATAATTGTAATACTCGGCCGTAAGCGTGGCGACAAAATCCTCGATCGTGATGCGGGTTCTGAGCGCCCCCATCTGCTGCAACTCCTGCAGCCGCTTGTAGTTGGTGCGGATGCGGAATCCGTCGAAAAGCGTCCAGTTCACCGCAACGCCGGCGTCGAAGGTCTGATCGTAAATGCCGTTTTCGATCACGGCGTCCCCCTCGCGCGGGGTCGTGCGCTCGTTGTCCAGCGCCCCGCTGTAGCCGGCCGTCAGATCGACGCTCGGCAGCATCCCGGCGTTGGCCGCCGTCGCGTCGTTGTCGCTAATGCGCTGCTCGTTGCGTATGATGCGGACGTCGTAATTCTGCTCCAGTCCGAGCTCCAGACACCGCTGCAGGGTCATCGGCTCGCCGCACTCCTGCGCCGCGGCCGCTCCGACAGCCCCCGCGGCCAGAACCGTTAAAATCAGTCGTTTCATTTCGCGTTCTTTTTCGTTTTTCGGATCCGGTCGGTCGATACGTAACTGTAAATCGCCGGCACGATATAAAGGGTCAGCAGCGTCGAAACCACCATGCCGCCCACCACGGCGACACCCATGGCGATACGTCCCTGCGCCCCCTCGCCCGAAGCCATCGTCAGCGGCAGCAGGCCCAGAATGGTCGAAGCGCTGGTCATCAGAATCGGGCGCAGGCGCTGCAGCGAAGCCTGCTCGATGGCCTCCCGCTTGTTCAGCCCCGCATCCTGCTTCTGGTTGGCGAATTCGACGATCAGGATACCGTTCTTGGCGACCAGACCGATCAGCATGATGATGCCGATCTGGCTGAATATGTTCATCGTCTGCCCGTTGGCCGCCATGAACACCAGCGCGCCGGCAATGGCCAGCGGCACGGTCAGCATGATGACCAGCGGGTCCTTGAAACTCTCGAACTGCGCCGCCAGAATCAGATATATCAGCACGATAGCCAGCAGGAAGGCGAATATCAGGCTCGAAGAACTCTCGCGGAACTCCTTCGAATCGCCGGCCAGCGCCGTACGGAAGTCGTCGCCGAGCGTCTGCTCGGCGATCCGATCCATTTCGTCAAGCCCCTGCCCGATCGTCTTCCCCTTCGCCAGTCCGGCCGAAACCGTAGCCGACAGAAAACGGTTGTAGTGATAGAGCTGGGGCGGCGCGACGTTCTCTTCGAGCGTGATGAGGTTGTCGAGCTGGATCATCTCGCCCTTGTCGCTGCGCACATAGATCGACTTCAGGTCGGCGGGCTTGTTGCGCTGCTGGCGGTTGATCTCGGCCAGTATCTCGTACTGCTTGCCGTTCATGTAGAAGTAGCCCAGACGCTGGCCGCTGAGTCCGTACTGGAGCGTCTGCGCGATATTGCGCGTGCTGACGCCCAGCAGGTTGGCCTTGTCGCGGTTGATCGCGATGCGGGCTTCGGGCTTGCTGAATTTCAGGTCCACGTCGGCCATCTGGAATACGGGGCTTTCGTAGACTTTCCGCATGAATTCCGGCAGCACCTCCTGCAGCCGTTCGATATTGGTCGCCTGCAGCACGTACTGCACCGGCATGCTGCCGCGCCGTCCGCCGAAGGTGCTCTGCTGCTGCACGAACGCGCGCGCCTTGGTCCTCGTGCGCACGGCGGCCGACACCTCCTCGGCGATCTCCATCTGCGTACGTTCGCGGGTCGCGATGTCCTTCAGAGCGATCTGCACGTTGCCGCGACCGCTGGAGACGCGCGCCGTCACGGCACGGGCTTCGGGCACGAGCGAATCGACGAGCCGGTTGATGCCCTCGGTATAGTCGCGCAGGTATTCGTAGGTCGCGCCCTCCGACCCGCGGGTGTTGATCGTAATCTGCGAACGGTCCTCCAGCGGCGCCATCTCGGCCGGAATGCTCCCCCACAACCACCCGATCAGGCCGATCATCAGCGCCACGAGCGGCAGGGCTATCCAGCGCCGCCGCAGGAACCCGGCCAGCGTGCGGCTGTAGAAATTATTGAGCCAGACGAAAAACGGCTCGGTCTTATTGTAGAACCAGCTCTGCTTCTCCTGCCGCACGAGCAGTTTGGTCGCCAGCATCGGAGTGATGGTCAGCGCCGCGAAGGTCGAGATGACCACGGCGCCCGAAATCACCAGACTGAACTCGCGGAACAGACGCCCGGTCATGCCCTCCATGAAGACGATCGGGAAGAAGACCGCGATCAGCGTGATGGAGGTCGAAATCACCGCGAAGAAGATCTCCTTCGCCCCCTCGATACCCGCCTCCATGGGCGACATGCCGCGCTCGATGCGGATGTAGATGTTCTCGGTCATCACGATGGCGTCGTCCACCACCAGTCCCACCGAGAGCACCACGGCCAGCATCGACAGCACGTTGATCGAGAATCCGGCCACATACATCAGGAAGAAGGTGCCGATCAGCGACACCGGAATCACGATACACGGGATCAGCGTCACGCGCCAGTTGCGCAGGAACAGGAAAATGATGATGATCACCAGCAGGAACGCCTCGTAGACGGTCTGTTTCACCTCGTCGATCGAAGCGCGTATGAAGCGCGTATTGTCGAATCCGTAATCGGTCACCACATCTTCCGGCAGGTCCTTTTTCATCGACTCCATGCGTCTGTAGACCTCGTCCGCGATCTCGATGTGGTTGGCTCCCGGCTGCGGAATCACCACGATGCCGACCATCGGAATGCCGTTCATCTTCATATAGCTGCGCGTATCCTGCGGTCCCAGCTCCGCGCGGCCCACGTCGCTCAGACGGATAATGCGGTCGGCGTCCTCGCGCACCACCAGATCGTTGAACTCCTGCGAGGTGTGCATCAGTCCCAGCGTGCGGATGGTCAGCTCGGTGGTGTTGCCCTCGATGCTTCCCGACGGCAGCTCGACGTTCTCCCGGTCGAGCGCGCTCTTGACGTCCGCCGGCGTGATGCCGTATCCGGCCATCTTGGCCGGGTCGAGCCACAGTCGCATCGAATAACGCTTCTCGCCCCATATCTGCACGCCGCTCACGTCGCTGATCGTCTGCAGCTGCTCCTTGACCGTCAGGTCGGCGATCTCGCTCAGCTCCAGCAGCGAACGCTTGTCGCTCTGAATGGTCACCATCAGGATCGGCGTAGCGTCGGCGTCGGCCTTGGTCACCGTCGGCGGGTCGCAGTCGCGGGGCAGGTAACGCTGCGCGCGCGACACCTTGTCGCGCACGTCGTTGGCGGCCGTTTCAAGGTCTACCGAAAGTTCGAATTCGACCGTGATGCGGCTCTGGCCCTGACTGCTGACGCTCGACATCGACCGGATGCCGGGAATGCCGTTGATATTCTGTTCGAGGGGTTCGGTGATCTGATTCTCGATCACATCGGCGTTGGCGCCCGGATAGGAGCACGTCACCGAGATGATCGGATTGTCCACGCTCGGAAACTCCCGCACGCCCAGATAGCTGTATCCGATAAAGCCGAATAACAGAATGATGATCGTCAGTACCGTGGACAATACGGGACGCCGGATGCTGAGTTCGGAAATATTCATACGGCGGCGGGATTATTCGACGACGTCGAGTTTGACGGGCAGATCGGTCCGCAGCTGCAGCGTGCCGGAGGTAATCAGCGTGTCGCCCACGTTCAGCCCCTCGATAATCTGAATGCTGGACTCGGTCCGCAGGCCGGTCTTCACCTCGACGGCCTGCGCCTTTCCGCCTTTGTAGAGATATACCTTGTCCACGCCCATCTCCGGCACGATGGCTTCGGTCGGCACGGCTATGGCGTCGGGAATGTCGTGCAGGCGGATTTTCACGGTCACGAAACGTCCCGGCAGCAGCGTTCCCCGCGTATTGGGATAGAGCGCCCGCACGGCCAGCGTGCGCGTGGCGATATCCACCTTCGATTCCTGCGCGTAGACCTCCGCCCGGAAGGTCTCGTTCCGGCCTTCGACCGTAAACGAAAGCGGCGTTCCCGGCCTGATCTGGCTGGCATAACGCTCCGGCACGAAGAGGTCGATCTTGAGCGGCGAAATCTTCGTCAGCTTGGCCACCACCACGCTGGGCGAGGCGTAGGCGCCCTCGCTGACGTTTCGCAGACCGATAATTCCGTCGAACGGCGCACGCAGCTCCGTCAGCGCGATATTGGCCTTGACGATGTCGATATCGGCGTTGAGCATCGCCAGCTCCGTACTGGCCTGCTCGTAGGCCTCCTGACTGACGGCGTCCTTTTCGAGCAGCGCGCTCTGGCGGTAAACCCGGTCCTCGGCCAGCTTGAGCTGCGCTTCGTAGCGCGACAGCTGCGCCAGCAGCGGTTTGTCGTTGACCTTGGCCAGCAGCTCGCCCTTGCGGACGATCGACCCTTCCTTGAAATTGATCTCGACGATCTTGCCCGAAGTCTCGAACGAGAGGTCCACCTCTTCGTCCGGCAGCAGGTTGCCGACCATCGTAATGCCGTCGGCGAGGGACTGCGGACGCACGACGAGTCCGTTCACGTTCAGAACGCTCTTCTTCCGGGGCGCGCTCACCGCGGCCGGATCGGCGTCCGAAGCGGAGGAGCCGGGGCCGAAGTGTCTGTAAACGCCCAGCACGGCACAAAATACGACGAGGATAACGGCCGTAACGATCCATTTCTTTCTTTTATTCATTGCAGCGAGTAAGGTTTGATTTCGGAGTCAGGGCAAAGATACGAAAAAAGCGCATGCAACTGCTATTCCCGACCGGCCCGATTGCGCTCCCTGCGGATAAAATCCGCAGCTTCCGGCCATCCGGCAGACATCGCAGAGGGCCAAACGGCAAAAATCGGGGGTGAAACGCCGCCGGCATTCCGCAAAACCGGGCATGCGCGCAGCCGGAAGCCGTACCATTCCGGTGCGAAAAATCACGACGCTCCGGACGCCCGAAACAGGGAATACGCCCCCCACCGCCGCCCTGCGGCAGCCGAAAGGCACAGAATTTGAACGACGAACCGCAAACAGAACACCGTGCCGCAAAGTTTTGCAAGAATCGAATCATTTCATTAGAAACCAAGACTTTCCGGACACGGACGTCGGTCCCGGAAAACATCCGATATTAAAAATTTAACGTATCGCAATCCCGTTTCCTGAAAAATTTATGTACTTTAGCCCCTGTTTGCAATTTACACACCCGGATAACACCCGGATTTTCGACCACACGACGAAAGAATGGACAAGCAACCGGACGAATTGATCTTGCAGAGCCTCCGGCAGGGCAGTTACGATGCATTCGATGCGTTGTACATGCGTTACGCCCCGCATGTGGAGGCGTTTGCCTTCTGCATGCTGAAAAACCGGAGCGAAGCCGAGGATCTGGCGCACGATATCTTTCTGAAAATCTGGGAAACCCGCGAGTCGATCGGCCGCATCAAATCGTTCCGCAGCTATCTGTTCCGGATGACCAAGAACGCCGTTTTCGACATCTTCGAACACAAGAGCGTGCAAACCCGTTACGAACAGCGGCTCCTGCACGTCGAGGACCTTCTGACGGACGACATTTCGACGAAGGTCGCCACCGAGGACCTGCTGATGATTATCGACATGGCCGTGGAGCAGATGCCTGAGCAGCGGCAGCGGGTCTTCCGCCTGAGCCGCTACGAAGGGCTTTCCCATCAGCAAATCGCACAAAAACTGGGCGTAACCCCCAAAACCGTCGAGTATCACATCCGCACGGCGCTCGCCGAACTGAAAAAAATCATCGGCGTCATCGCCTTCTTCTTCTGATTCTTCCGCCTCACGCCTCCCGGCAGACAAAGACGACACGAAAATTGTTGTCTTTTTTTATTTGCAAAAAAATTCAGATCCCGACTAGGGACGCCCCTCTTTTTCCCGTCATACTATTACAAACGCACAGAAAGAACGGACATGATAAAAAAGATAATACACACGTTCCTGCACAATCCGATGCCGGAACAGGTACAGCAGCAGTTTCGGACATGGTGCCTGAACAAGGAGCGCGCGGGCGAAAAGACCGACGCCTTATGGAAGGAATGGGAGCGGCTCGACCCGGCGTCCGTCCTTCCGGCGGACGAAAAGGCCTACCGCCGCAAGCTCGACCGGCTGCACCGCGAAATGACGCCTCCGGCCGCCCCGAAACGGGGGCTGTTCAGCATCACCCGCCGCACGGCCGCCGCTGCGGCCGCAATCGTCCTGCTGGCGATGTCCGTCGAATTCTTCGTCGTGAAACGTCTCTCGGCCGACACCACGACATGGCTGGTGACCGCCGAAAACAGCAAAGGCCGCTTCACGCTGCCCGACGGCTCGGTGGTATGGCTCAACGCCGACTCCCGGCTGGCCTACTCCGACCGCTTCACGGCTTCGGGCAGCCGCGCGGTCCGGCTCGAAGGCGAAGCCTTCTTCGACGTGAAACGCGACACGCTGCGCCCCTTCGAGGTGGAGATGGGCAAACTCCGGGTCAAGGTTCTCGGCACGCGCTTCACGGCCAGCCATATGCCGGCGTTCAACACGGAGGAGGTGACGCTCCTTTCGGGCAAAGTCGAGGTGTCGGGCTACCGCGCCGACCAGTCGGTCGTCCTCACCCCGGACCAGAGCTGCTCCTACGACGCCGGTTCGGGCGCGGTCGCCGTGCGCAACGTCGCGGCCAGCAACTATTGCAGCTGGACGGGCAACTCGATCATCTTCGACAACATGACGCTGGCCGACATCGCCGTCAATCTGGAGCACTGGTACAACATCCGCTTCCGGATCGACGAACGCATCGACACCTCCATACGCATTTCGTTCACCCTGCGGCCCGAAACCCTCGAAGAGACGCTCAAGATCATCGAAACGCTGACACACCTTCGCTGCCGCCAGATAGACAAACACTACGTAATAATACACAAATAACCAAGAAAACCGACCATGGAACGCAACACATGAACGCCGGGAGACCTCCCCGGATCTTCTTTCAAAGAAACTCAAGAAACTATCAATCAAAACTTAAAACTCAGTCATGAAAAAAGATGAACGCCTGAATTTTTCCGACCGGACACCCTCCGTGCGGAGACTTGTCGTGTCGCTTGTCCTGATGCTGCTGGCCGCCCTGCCGGCAGCGGCGCAGAACAAGAAAATCACCGTCGATCTGGACAACGTCCCGGTCCGGGAATTTATCAAAACCGTGGAATCGCAGAGCGGTTATACATTCGCGTATAACAACTCCGAAATCGACCTCACGCGCCGCGTGAGCGTCAAGGCGGCCGACGAAAACGTCGTAGACGTCGTCATCCGCGCGCTCAGCGCCCAGAACCTGACCGCCCGCATGGAGGGCAGCCGCATCGTCGTCAGCCGCAAACCGGCCGCCGCACGCGTACAGACGGCGCAACCCGTAAGGGGGGGGGTAGTGACCGGAACGGTCAAAACGATTTCGGGCGAACCCGTCATCGGCGCCAGCGTAATCGTCTTGGAGACCAACCGGGGCAACGTCACCGGTCTTGAGGGCGACTTCTCGGTCGAGGCCACGCCGGGCCAGACGCTCTCCGTCTCCTTCCTCGGCTACAACACGCAGCAGATAAAGGTCGGCAGCCAGACGTCGTTCGACATCACGCTGACCGAGGACAGCAAGCAGATCTCCGAAGTGCTGGTCGTCGGCTACACTCCGATGCGCAAGAGCGACTTTACGGGTTCGATCGCCAGCGTCAAGGCCAGCGAACTCTCCGCCACGACGCCCACCGTGGGACAGTCGTTAGTCGGCAAGGTCGCCGGCGTCGAGGTCCACCAGACCAGCGGCGCGCCGGGCGACGGCGTAACGATCCGCGTACGCGGCGTCAACTCGCTCTCGGCGAGCAGCGCGCCCCTTTACGTCATCGACGGCTATCCCGCTTCGGAGGACGTATTCATCAACCCCAACGACATCGAAAGCATCGACATCCTGAAGGACGCCGCTTCGGCCGCCATCTACGGTTCGCGCGGCGCGTCGGGCGTCGTGCTCATCACCACCAAGCGCGGCAAGGACGGCGAAGCCGCCAAAGTCAGCTACGACTTCTCGTACGGCATCCAGCAGCTCGACCACAAGGTGGACCTGCTGAACTCGACGCAGTTCCGCGACCTGCTGATCGACGCCCGCAACAACTCCTACCGCCTGCGCGCCACGGCCGCCGGCGTGTCGTGGAGTCCCTACGACGACAACACGATCCGCGCCGCCAAAGGCTTCTCGCTGGCCGAAGTGGGCATCCACCCGATGTTCTACGACTTCACGACCCGCACCCCCGTAACGCCGCAGTACGACACCGACTGGCAGGACGAACTCTTCTCCAACGCCGGCATCATGCGCCACAACGTGTCGGTCATCGGCGGCACGAAGGCCATCAAGTACATGGCCAGCGTCGGTTACATGGATCAGGACGGTATCATCGCACCGTCGAACCACAACCGCATCAACGCCCGCATCAACCTCGACGCCCAGATCACCAAGCGCCTGACGGCGAGCATCAGCTACTCGATGTACGACGCCAAGAACACCGTCGTACAGGCCGAGGGCCGCATGATCAACGACGGCGTGATCCAGAGCGCGCTGATGTACCTGCCCAACCTGCCGGCCTACGAGGAAAACGGCGATTACGCCCGCAGCGCCATGATCCGCATGAAGACGGACTGGGGCATGAACTTCCCCGAAAACCCGCTGGCGATCGCCAACGAGCTGGACATCAACGAGAAGATGTCGCGCCACAACCTCAATCTCAATCTGGTTTACGAGTTTCTCCCCGACCTCAAGCTCTCGGCCCGGCTCGGCCAGCAGTGGTACAACTACCGCTATTTCTATTACCGCCCGATGAGCATCGGCCGCGATGCCGCCCCCGCCTACAGCGAGGAGCTGCGCTCGTCGAACATCGCCCGCACGACCTCGACCTACGACGTGGACCGTCTGGGCGAGTTCACGCTCAGCTATAAGAAGAAGATCGGCCGCCACCACATCGACGCGCTGGCCGGCTACACCCTCCAGAAGAAGACCTACGACCGTCTGGGCGTCGAAGCCACGGGCTTCGCCGACGACCGCATCCACGAGGTTACGGGCCACGGCTCGAACGCCTCGGACATTTCGCTCTACAGCACCCGCAAGGCCGCATGGGCCATGATGTCGTTCCTGACCCGCGTCAACTACTCGTTCGACGACCGCTACACGCTGACCGGCTCGTTCCGCGCCGACGGTTCCTCGCGTTTCGGCATCGACAGCCGCTGGGGTTACTTCCCCTCGGTATCGGCCGGCTGGACGCTCTCGAACGAACCCTTCCTCAAGGATGCGCTCAAGGACGTGGCTTCGATCCGTCTGCGCGCCAGCTGGGGTAAGAGCGGCAACAACGACATCGGCAACTACGCCAGCCTCGCCGGCATCTCGTCGGGCAGCTACGCCTTCGGCCAGACTCCCGTATCGACGACTTACGAAGGCTCCTTCACCGACGCCGCGCTGGGCTGGGAAACCACCCGCCAGACTAACGTCGGTATAGATCTGGGCTTCTTCAACGGCCGCCTGAACGTGATCGGCAACTGGTACAACTCCATTTCGACGGACATCCTCTACAAATACCCGATCTCCTCGATCTCAGGCGCGACCTCGACGACGACCAACATGAGCGGCGCCAAGATCCGCAACCGCGGTTTCGACGTCCAGCTCGACGCACGCCTCTTGACAGGCAAGGTAAACTGGAACTTCAGCACCAACATTTCGGTCAACCGCAACAAGGTCGTCAGCATGGGCGGTCTGGACGACATCATCTCCACCACCGAACGCTCCGTAGGCTCCCACATCACCAAAGAGGGCAAGCCCATCGGCTCGTTCTACGGCTATCAGGCCGTAGGCATCATGTCGAAGGCCGACTATGCCAACGCCCTGCTCGACCGCGACGTCTACATCAAGAACGGCAACAAATTCCCTGAAGGCTACCAGCTCAAGGGTCCGGCCGTGGCTTCGTACGCCCTCGACAACCTCTCCTACGGCAATGCCATCTGGAAGGACGCCAACGGCGACGGCGTCATCACCACCGACGACAAGACGATCATCGGCGACGCCTACCCCGACTTCACGGGCGGCTTCTCGACCAGCCTGTCGTGGAACGGACTCGATTTCAGCGCCAGCTTCGCCTATTCGTACGGCGGCGAGGTCATCAACTTCCAAGACTACTACCTCTACAACATGGAGGGATCGGGCAACCAGTATTCGATCGTCGCCGACCGCTACATCTCGGACGCACAGCCGGGCCGCAACAACGTGCCCATCGCGTCGCGCATCTCGACGACCAACACCTCGCTCAAACTCTCTTCGTATTACGTGGAGGACGCTTCGTTCTTCCGCTGCGCGAACATCACGCTCGGCTACACGCTGCCCAAACGCTGGACCAGCAAGCTGCACATCACCTCGTGCCGCGTCTACGTCAGCGGCGACAACCTCTTCACCATTACCCCCTACCGCGGTTACAACCCTGAGGTGTCGTATAAAAGCAGCAACATGATGCCGGGCTTCGACTGGGGATGCTACCCCCTCTCGCGCATCTATTCGGTCGGTTTAAACTTAACTTTCTAAATCTTGTACGAATATGAAGATCAAACATATGTTCATCCTGCTCGCCGCCTCGGTCTCGACGGCGTCCTGCGGATTCCTCGACGAATACGACCCCAACGCCACGACGGTCGGCAACTTCTACAAGTCCGAAGCCGACATCGTCACCTCGCTCAACGGCGTCTATGCGTCGCTCACGCAGAGCTACTACTACACGAACAACCACTACTTCACCGACGTCCGCTCGCATGACACGGCCGTGACGGACAGCGGCGCCAACAGCGGCATTCCCTACCAATTCTACAACTATACGCTTACCGAGGAGAACTCCTACGTATACAACCGCTACACGCAGCTCTTCAAGACCATTTCGCGGGCCAACACGCTGCTCGCGCATCTGGACGACGTGAGCTATTCCAACGGCGACGCGCGCAACACCTACGAAGCCGAAATCCGCTTCCTGCGCGCGCTGACCTATTTCCATCTGGTGACCGAGTGGGGCGACGTGCCCCTGATCCTGACCGAACTCAAGACCAAGGACGAGGTGCAGGCCAACAACTACCGCCGTCCGAAGAGCGAGGTCTACAAGGCGGTCTTCGCCGACCTCGACTACGTACTCGGCAGCCCGCTGGCCGACATGCAGCCCGCATCGGAGTGCGGCCGTGCAAGCAAGGCTGCCGCATGGACGCTCTACGGCAAGGCCAAACTGCAATACGCCTGCGACGAGGATTTCGCCTCCGAGAAGTCGGCGTCGCTCACTTCGGCCATCGAAAAGCTCACCGCCGCATGGAACCTGCGGTCGTTCGGCGAACTGTCCGACATCCCCTACAACGCGATCTGGGACCTCTCCACGCAGAAGTCCTGCGCCGAGAACATTTTCCAGATCAACTACATCCAGAACAACGCCGACCTCGGCTCCACTTGGAACTACCTCTTCGGTCCCAGCAAAACCGGCATCACCTCGAACAAGGTGGGCCTGATGCAAAACATGACCACCAAAAGCGTCTACGACGCCTTCGCCAAGGAGGACGTGCGCAAGAACTACCTGCGCGAGACGACCGTTGCGGGCGTGACCTACTACCACACCATGAAGTACGCCGATCTGGAGTGCGGTGCGAACGGCTACGGCGGCAACAACTGGATCGTCATGCGTTACGCCGACGTGGCGCTGATGCTGGCCGAAGCCTACTACTGGCAGGGCACGGAGCCGACGGCCAAGAGTTTCCTGAACATGGTCCGCAAACGCGCCGGACTGGGCGACTGGTCGGGCACCGACCTGCGTCAGGGCATCTACGACGAGCGCCGCAACGAGTTCATCCAAGAGGGACTCCGCTGGCAGGACCTGCTGCGCATGTACTCCAAGCAGGAGATGATCGAACATTTCAACGCGATCAACCCCAACTTCGGGCTGAAGGACCTGCTGCTTCCGATCCCCTACAACGAACGCATCCTCAACACCGAGGGACTTTACCAGAATCCGGGCTACGGCGTAAAATAAACCGACGACGTCATGCGATTCACAAACAGAATCATATTGATCCTCTGGGCGATCGCGTGCGGGCCGCTCGCTGCCTGCTCCGACGGCGGCACGGAGGCCCCCGGACCGGAAAACGGGACTCAGACCATCGTCTGGACGCCCGCAATTCCGGTCAGGGACGCCGCAGTCGTCTTCTCGCTCGAAGGCAGTCCGGATAACGTCCGCAGCGTATTGTGGATGTTCGGCGACGGCGCGACCGCGACTTCGGGCGCAGGCGAATCGGCCGAACACACCTACCGGACGGCCGGCACCTACACGGTCAGGGCGACCGTCACCCGGCTGCATGGCCCGATGACCGAACTCTCGGCCACGGTCGCCGTCGCCGATACGGAGGCCGCGATCGTCGTCAGCAACGACCATCCGGCCCGTATGGAGCAGGTCGCCTTCGCGCTCAGCCGCATCCCCGGCGTGTCGGGCGTCGTCTGGAATTTCGGCGACGGCAGCGCGGCGCAGCGCGTGACCGACCCGACGCAGCGGGTGGAACACCGGTATGAAGCCGACGGACAGTACAGGGCCGGCGCCGCCATCTCCTACACGGACGGCACGACGCAGACCCTGACGCAGACCGTCACGGTCGAAGGAGCTTCCCTGAGCCGCTCGTGCCTGAATTTCGACACCGGCAAAATGTGGATCATGGCCCACCGCGGCAACTTCAACAACGGCTACGATCTGGCCCCCAACTCTATGGCGGCGTTCCGCAAGTGCGTCGAACTGGGATGCGTGGACTTCATCGAAACCGACGTCCAGATCACCAAGGACGGGCAGGTCATCTGTCTGCACGACAACTACCTCAAGCGGTTCACCGACTACAGCTCCTATGCCGGCGACGAAGGCTACGTCATCAACTTCACGCGCGAGGAGCTGCGGAAATTCCGGCTGAAAACCACCGACGGCAAGGTGACCGGCGAACAGATTCCGACGCTGGAGGAGGTCCTCACGGAGCTGCGCGGCAAGGTCTGGTTCAACCTCGACAAATGCGGCAGCGACGACGTGGACATCGCCAAGGTCTACGAGGTCGTCAAACGCTGCGGCTGTCTGGACCGGGTGCAGTTCTATGTCGGAACCAACAGCGACAGAGCCGCTTGGCTGGCCCGTCAGGAGCAGCCGGGAATCATCGCCCCGCACGCCAACAACGCCTCGGCGCTGGCCGCCATGTCGGCATTCGCCCCCGTCTACATGATCCAGACCTCGACGGGCTATGTCAACAGCGCATGGATTTCGTCGCTCAATGCCAAAGGGCTTTCGGTCTCGAACCTGCTCGACGACGAGGGCGCGGCCTTCCGCAACGGCAACACCGTCACGATGGACGGCTTCGTCGCCGCGGGCCTGCGCATGATCCAGTGCGACTACCCCGCCCTGATGGACGAATACCTGAGAGACAAAGGGAAACGCTAAACCTTAAAATTTCAAAAAATCAATTTCAATGAAAAGAATACTATCATATCTGAGTATCGTGTTGCTCTCCGCATCGGTCGCATGTTCGGACAGCAGCGAGATGGACAAGGCCTACAACTCGGTCATCACTCCCGGCTTCACGTTCGGCGAAGAGGAGATCATCGCGGGCATCACTCCGGTCACCTTCACCAATACGACCACGGCGGAAGGGACGACCGTTTCCGAATACTTCTGGCACTTCGGCTTCGCCGGAGAGGGCAACTGGTCCGAGGAGGCCGCTCCCGACCCGATCGTCTACAACCGTCCGGGCGACTACACGGTCACCCTCACGGCATGGGGCGCCGACGGCAACCGCGCCACGACGACCAGAACAATCACCGTCCTTGCGGACAACGTGCTGCCGACGGCCGACTTCAGCTACTCGCCCCAGATGATCAGCATCGGCACGACCGTGACCTTTACGGACAAATCGACCGATTCCGACGGCGAAATCGTGTCGCGCGAATGGCTCTTCCCCGACGGCACGACCTCGACGGACATCAACGCGACCTACACGTTCGAACAAATGGGCATGTTCAACGTCCAGCTGACCGTGACCGATGACCGCGGCGGCTCGAACAGCACCTCCAAGGCCATCAACGTCCGCGCAGGCGACGTCAACGCCTTCACGCTGCTCTGGTCCACTGCGGTAGCCTCCGCCGATGCGCTCTGCGCGGCGAGCGTCGTGGCCGCGAGCGACATGGGCTATATCTATTCGGTATCGGGCGACGGCAAAATGGTCGCGCTCAACACCGACGGCGCCAAGGTATGGGAATACGACGCCATGGCAAAAGACGGCGTATACCTCAAGAGCGAAATCTCCTATCCTTCGGTGGACACCGACGGCACGGTTTACTGGGTGGCGCACGGATACGGCGGCTCCTCGTCGGCATCGCTCGTCTATGCGTTCGACGGCGCGACGGGTTCGGTGCTCTGGAAGAACACGACGGCCTACGCCCCGGCGGCGCGCATCGCCTTCTCGACGCCCTGCATCAGTCCGAGCATGGTCATCGTCGGCAGCCGCGGCACCAACGGCGCGATCCGCGGATTCGAGAAGGGCACCGGCAAGAACACCGCTACGGCCACCCCGGCCAACGGCGGCGGCACCTCCGGCACGATCGCGCTCAAGAACGGCGTGGTGATCTTCACCAACACCGCCCAGTACGGCTACGGCATCATGGTTCCCGACGCATCGTTCGTCTGGTCGCCGGTTCCGACCTCCGACACGTTCGCTCCCAACAAGATTCTCTCGGCCGGCCGCTGCCAGCCCTGCGTCGATGCCGACAACTGCGTCTACCTTCCCGGCATCGCCGAAGGATCGGGCACTTGGAACCTCGCGAGCTTCGACTGCACGAACCTCACCGCATCGTCGAAGAAGACCCCGAAATGGAGCGTGAACCTGCCCGACGGATTCCAGCAGACGGGCGCATCGCTCAGCGCCGACGGCACGACGCTCTACATCGTCGCCGACAAGGCCACCCCCTCGGTGGTCTACGCGCTGAACACCTCGAACGGTTCGACCCGCTGGTCGTACACGCTCGACGCGGCAAGCAACAGCATCCCGGCCGTCGATAATCTCGGCCAGATCCACCTCTGCACCAAGACGGGCGATTACGTCGTGCTGAGCGCCGAGGGCGAACTCCGTTACAAGGAGCATCTGGCCGACTCGGTGGACGGCTCGCCGACGATCTCCGAATGGGGCTACTCCTACTTCCTCGGCAAGGACTCGGCGGCAGGTGCGCTCAAGGTTTACTCCGTCGCGCTGCCCGGCGTCACTTCGCCCGCAGCTTCGGCGTGGTCGCAGTACGGACAGAACGCACGTCACAGCAACTACCAGAAATAACCGAATGTAGAATTCCGGAGGGGCGACGGTCCGCAGGGCCGCCCCGCCTTCCGGGAAATATAAGGAACCTGAACATGAAAAAAACAATAATTCTCGCGATGTTCGCGGCGCTCTGCACCCTGACAGCCGGATGCGCCGACGATTTCAAAACGGTACTCAACGACAAGTACTACGAGGACGACACGCCCTCCCGCGAACCCGACATCACCGAGCAGACGCTCACGCTCGGCAGCTACAACCTCTGGATTTCGAGCAAGGGCACGGGCGACTACCTGTGGACCAACCGCCGCACGGTGCTGGCGCAGTCGATCGTCAAAAACAAATGGGACATCTTCGGCTTCCAAGAAGCCAACGGAACGATCCAGAACGAGCTGCCGACGCTCGTCGGGCAGCAGGGCGGCAAATACGAATGGTGGTTCGTAGGCCGCGACTCGCAGGACGGCGTCAGCGGCGAAGCGCTGGGCATCGCCTACAACCCCGATCGTTTCGAGCTGACCGACAAGCACTTCTTCTGGATCTCGCCCACGCCCGACGAAATGAGCTACGGCTGGGACGAGCTGGGCTATCACCGCATCGCCGCCTGCGCCATGGTGACCGACAAACTGTACAACAAGCAGTTCTTCATGATGGTCACCCACGCCCCGCTGGGCGCCACGGCGCGCGCCGAGGGCGCCAAACTGCTGATCGAGCGCGAAAAGATGTACAACCCCGACGGCATCCCCTCGATTCTAGTCGGCGACATGAACGCCGCCATGGACGACGCCTCGTCGAAGACGCTCCGCACCCATTGGAACGACTCGTTCCTCACGGTGGAATCGGATTTCGTCAGCGGTCCCGTCGGCACGTTCAACGGCCACAAAATCACCGCCGACCTCACGCAGGCCACGGCGCGCATCGACTACATCTACTCGCGCGGCGACGTGGAGCTAAAATCCTACAAGGTGGACAACACCGTTTACGGCAACATCTACCCTTCGGACCACTGCCCCCTGACGATTCAGTTCGACACCGACTACGAGAAACCCGCACCCGACGTGGTCGAGGGCTCCGGAACGGCCGCGGACCCGTGGCAGCTCAACTCCGTAAGCGACTGGAACACGGTCGCCGCGTCGATCAACGGACAGGCCGAAGACGCCGTCTACACATCGGCGGCCTACTACCGTCTCACGGCCGACATCGACTTCGACAACAAGAACCTCACGCCGATCTCCTTCACGGCCGACAACACGATCTACTTCGAGGGCGAATTCGATGGTGCGGGACATAAGCTCCTCAATGTGAAGATCGTCGCTCCGGGCAAATCCTGCGGCGTATTCGGCGCCAACAAGGGCACGATCCGCGATCTGGCCGTCGAAGGTGCGCTTTCGACCGAATTCGAGATCGCGGGCGGCATCGTCGGCATAAACGCCGGCGTCATCGACGGGGCGACCTTCAAGGGCGACATCACGGGCGGCACCGGAGCCAAGACCATCGGCGGCATCGCGGGCCAGAACAAGGGTACGCTGGTCAACTGCGCCAACCTCGGCGGCACGATGAAGACCGACGCCCCGAAAGACCCCAACATGGGCGGCATCGTCGGCCAGATCGCCAAAGGCGACGACGGCTTGGGCCGCTATGTCATCAACTGCTACAGCCGGGTGGACCAACTCGAAGCGAAACACAACGACGTCGGCGGCATCGCCGGCATCGTCAGCGACGACAGCTTCGTCATCAACTGCTACTCGACCGTGGAAAAGATCACAGCCAACAGCTCCTACGCATCGGTGGTGGGTTACAGCAAGAAAGGCAACCTGCAGAACATCTACGGCAACTCGGCATGTCCGTCCAAGTCTGCGGCGAACTCCGCCGTCGGCAGCGACAAGGCGGCCGGAACGGTCTGGAAAAAGACGACCTTCGCCCTGCTCTCGCTCGACGAGATGAAGTCGGGCGCCGTCACCGTACCTTCGAGCGGCGAGTCGTGCGCAAACTTCGCCGCAGCGCTCAACGCCGGCGCAACGCTCTTCAACGACACCCCGGCGGCAACGCTGCCGGGCAAGCCCGACGTCGTCCTGCGCAAGTGGACGGCATCGGAGAGCTATCCCGTACTGGAAAAATAACTCTTCAGGAGAACCGGAACTTTCCGGTTCTCCCTTTTTAAACCGAACGAAATGAAACGTTACCTACTCATCCTCTGCGCAACAGCCGGTCTGTACGCCTGTTCGCAGCCGGCGGCCGAAACGACGGACAAAGCCCGGTTCGTCCGCGCGGAACTCCACAACCCCTCGTCACGGTACGTCGTGGTGGTCTCGCACCGCGGAGACTGGCGCAACTGGCCCGAAAACTCCATCCCAGCGATTGAATCGGTGATCGGCATGGGGGTAGACATCATGGAGCTGGACCTCAAGCTCACCAAGGACAGCGTGCTGGTCCTGTGCCACGACAAGACGATCGACCGCACGACCAACGGCCGCGGCCGCGTGTGCGACATCACCTACGACTCGATCCGGCGCTGCGTGCTGAAAACCGGCCACGGCGTGAAGACCTCGCTCAAAATGCCGACCCTGCGCGAAGCGCTCGCCGTCTGCAAGGACCGCATCGCGGTGAATATCGACCAAGGCTACGAATATTACGACCTCGCGTTCGCCATCACCGAGGAGCTGGGCGTCACGGATCAGGTGCTCATCAAAGGCAAACGTCCGGTGGAGACCGTCTCTGCAAAATTCGCGGAATACGGACACAACATGATGTACATGCCGATCATCGACATCCTCAAGCCGCAGGGCAGGGAGCTTTTCGAGGAATATGCCTCGAAGGGCGTCGTCCCGCTGGCTTACGAAGTGTGCTGGGACGACTATACGCCCCAAGTCGAAGCCTGCATGCGGCAGGTCGTCGCAGGCGGTTCGAAACTGTGGGTCAATTCGCTCTGGGACTCGCTCTGCGGCGGTCTGAGCGACGACAAGGCCTTCACAGAATCGCCGGACGAGGTGTACGGCCGCCTGCTGGACATGGGCGCTTCGATCATCCAGACCGACCGGCCCGAACTGCTGATCCGCTACCTCGAAGCGCAGGGACGGCGCAAATAACCGAGCGACATGAACAAATTACTGATCTGCATGGCCGTCGCATGCGTGACGGCCTTCAACGCCGCGGCGCAGAGTTTCTCGGCCGCGACCTACAACATCCGCCAGCTCAACGCCAAGGACACGGCCGAGGGCAACGGCTGGGAGCGGCGTCTCCCGGTGATCTCGTCGCTGATCCGGTTCCACGACTTCGACATCTTCGGGGCGCAGGAGGTCTTCCACAGCCAGCTGCAGGGCATGCTCGCGGCGCTGCCCGGCTACGATTACGTCGGCGTCGGACGCGACGACGGGGCCGCAGGCGGCGAATACTCCGCGATCTTCTACAAGCGCGGCCGCTTCCGACTGCTCGATTCGGGCCATTTCTGGCTCTCTGAAGACCCCTCGAAGCCCGGCAAGGGCTGGGACGCCAAATACGTCCGCATCTGCACATGGGGCCGGTTCTATGACAGACAGAGCCGTCAGCGGTTCTGGTTCTTCACGACCCACACCGACCACCGCGGCGAACAGGCTCAGGCCGAGAGCTGCCGCCTGATACTGGCGAAGATCGAAGAGTTGTGCCGCGGCGAGCGGGTCATCCTCACGGGCGACTTCAACGTGGGCGAAACGAGCCGGAGCTACGCGATCCTGCGCGACTCCGGCATCCTGTCCGACACCTACGACACGGCCGAAATCCGCTATGCCGAAACAGGCACCGAAAACTGGTTCGACCCCGACATCAAGACCTTCCGCCGCATCGACTACCTCTTCGTAACGCCGGGCTTCCGGGTGCTCCGCTACGGAATCCTGACCGACACCTACCGTTCGGAAAACCCGGACGGCGGGGAGCGGAAATTCCGGGCCCGGACTCCATCGGACCACTTCCCCGTGCAGGTCGAACTGGAATTCACGAAGCGGTAAGACTCCGATTAACCTGATAACGCAACCAACCTGCTTATGTCAATACTCTCATTTTTCAGAAAAAGCGCACCGGCGCCGCGTCTGCCGAAGGACGACGACGCCATGATGCGTCTCTACAAAAAACTCCGCTGGCAGAGCTTCATCGCCGGCACCGTCGGCTACAGTCTCTATTACGTCTGCCGCACGAGTCTCAACGTGGTGAAAAAGCCCATCCTCGAAAGCGGGGCGCTGGACGCCACGCAGCTGGGCGTCATCGGTTCGGCGCTGCTGTTCGCCTACGCCATCGGCAAATTCGTCAACGGATTCCTCTCCGACCACAGCAACATCAAACGCTTCATGGCCGCGGGTCTTGCGGTATCGGCGGTCGCCAACCTGCTGGTCGGCATCCTCGGCTTGGCCAACGGAGGCGGCATCGTCGGCAACATGGTGCTGTTCGTCGCCTTCGCCGTCATGTGGGGCGTCAACGGCTGGAGCCAGTCGATGGGCGCGCCCCCGGCCATCATCGCCCTCTCGCGGTGGTACCCGCTCAGCAAGCGGGGCACCTACTACGGATTCTTCAGCGCCAGCCACAACCTCGGCGAATTCCTGTCGTTCCTGTTCGTCGGCGCGGTCGTCGGCTTCTTCGGCTGGCAATGGGGATTCGTAGGCTCGTCGGTCGCCGGCGTGCTCGGCGTACTGACGATCGTACTGCTGATGCACGACACCCCCGAATCGAAAGGGCTGCCCCCGATCGAGGAGCTGACCGGCGAAGAGACTCCCGGCACGCCCCGCGACCACGGCAAAACTTCCGACCTGCAACGCTCCGTGATCCGCAATCCGCTGGTCTGGGTGCTGGCGCTCTCCAGCGCGTTCATGTATATCAGCCGCTATGCGATCAACGGCTGGGGCGTGCTTTTCCTGCAGGAGATCAAAGGCTATACGCTGGCCGCGGCCACGCAGGTCATTTCGGTCAATGCGCTCTGCGGCATCGTGGGCACGGTCTTTTCGGGCTGGCTCTCCGACGCCTTCTTCTACGGGCGGCGCAACGTGCTGGCCTTCGGCTTCGGTGTGCTGAACACCGTCGCGCTCTGCCTGTTCCTCTACTCCGGCGACGGGCTGATCGTCAATATCCTCAGCATGATTCTGTTCGGCGTGGCGATCGGCGTGCTGATCTGTTTTCTGGGCGGCCTGATGGCCATCGACATCGTACCGCGCGAAGCGACGGGCGCAGCGCTGGGAATCGTCGGCATGGCGAGCTACGTCGGCGCCGGCCTGCAGGACATCGTCAGCGGCTGGCTCATCAACTCCGGCAAAACGGAGCTGGACGGCGTGACGAGCTACAATTTCGACTCGGCGATCGTCTTCTGGATCGCCGCGTCGGCCGTATCGTTCATTCTGGCGCTCTTCGTCGCCAAACGCTCGCACCGGTAAGCCGCACACAACTCATCCTCCGAATCAGGCTGCAAGAGATCCCTTGCAGCCTGATTTTTTACCCCGCGGTCCCCTTTTCCGCACTTTCGCCGGCATAGGCCGATCGTTCAATTTATAAATTCTATGCGTTGATTTTTAGAAACATCCGGTTCGTTGAATTTATTTGCACGTAAGAAATCCGCGCTGTTTCTTTGCTTTCGGAACAGAAAAACAGCTCCATTTTTCAGTCAAACTAAAAACGCAACAAAGATGAAGAAAATCATTATCGTACTGCTTGCAGCAGCTGCAAGCTTTACGGCGGCCAACAAAGCTTCGGCGCAGGAGAAAGGTTTGTGGATCGGCGGCAAGCTGGGCTACTGGCACGACAAGACGGAAGGCGTCAAAACCGATTCGTTCTCGATCGCTCCCGAAGCGGGCTACGATTTCAACAAGAGATGGTCGGTGGGCGTGGCGCTCGGTTACGAGTACCTGAAAGTAAAGGACGGCGGCAGCGCCAACGTCTTCACGGCGTCGCCCTATGCCCGTTACAAATATTATAACAAGGGGATTCTGTCGCTCTTCCTCGACGGCGGCGTAGGCTTCGCCTGCTGCGACCACGAGGGCTTTCAGGCCGGTATTACACCGGGACTGAGCGTGAAGATCAACGAGCACTTCAGCTTCCTGACGCAGGTCGGCTTCCTCGGCTACCGCAAGGACTACTTCAACGGCGGCAGCGGCGAGGCCTTCGGCCTGAAACTCTCCTCGTCCGATCTGAAATTCGGATTCTACTACAAATTCTAACCGACAACGAGGATATTCACGCCGCGCCGGTCCCGCTGGCGCGGCGTTTTTTTGACAACAAAAATCCGCTGCACATACGCGCATGCCCATCGGACCTCGGCCGTCGGTTCACCGTGCGGTCTACCCGTTCCACGCAAACCTCATGGAAAGCCCCTCCGCCGAGGGCATGAAAAAAGACAGCCGCACTCCTGCAACTGTCTGATTTTCATTGGTGGGAACAAGCGGATTTGAACCGCTGACCTCCTGCTTGTCGAGCAGGCGCTCTAAACCAACTGAGCTATGCTCCCAGAATTTTTCCGCATAAAAAAACCATCCTCTTGGATGGTTTCAACTTAGTGGGAGCTGAGGGATTCGAACCCCCGACCCTCTGCTTGTAAGGCAAATTGCCTAAACCACCTAACCAATTAGCGGACTTTATGTTAGCTAATATATGTAACTTTTTTGCAAAACCGGTAGTAAAAAATTAGTATAATATCAATAATTAAAACACCGCAAATACCTACATATCAGCTAATTGCGCGTCTATTGCATGGGGGGGGGCATTATTCACACCCAATTTTCGCTCCAATTCTTCTACATGGATTTTTAACCGTTCATTTTCTCGAATCAGTTGTTCCTCACGATGAAGAATCATCTCCACAATAGTATCACCTGCAACATTATCTACGGCCTCTTTATCAACTTTCATTCTTCCCTTGCCCTGCATCAACCATTCAATCGACACATCAGGGAATGTTGCAATAAATTTCGCCAATACATCTTCAGTAATTCCTGTCTTCGATTCCAATGTACCACGAGACACGCCTATTTTCGCATAAAACTCGCGTTTGCTAATATTAAGATTATCAGCAAATTGCAAAATTCTCTGCTTAATTGGCGAAATCTTTTGCTCTTTTTCTTGCATTTTGGCGAAATCTTTTGCATCTTTGCATTGTGATACATGCGTACTACATTCAAGCACCACAATAAACTGGGTAAAGATACAATAAAAACGACTGAAAGCCAAGCAAAATGGGTAAAAAAACATCATTCTGCAAAACTCCGCATAAAGCCAGCTGGGAGAACTACCTAAAGAATCTGGACATTGATGCGTCTGTGAGTTTCAAAAATGTTGACAATACTGCAGCCAACGCCCGCCAAGCGATCAAGAGATTTCTCAAAAAATGGCCCGGAAGAAAATTTTCAACTAAAACGTGTAAAGAAGATCATTCTTTCACGATAGTAAGGATAGAATAACATGGCACAGGCAACTATTAAACGACGCAAACGCAAACGCGGAAGCGAAATGTCCATGAAGGAACTCCAGCAACTCGAATTCCTGAATGGCGTTCAGGCTGCGCGATATTGTGGAATATCGCCCAGAACATTTTACTACTACCTCAAGCAAAGTGACATACAGAAGTACACCCGCACAACCCTGTCAAACGGGGAGAAAATACTCTACCGTCGAAATGAGCTGGATGAAAAATTGCGGCCCAAATCTTTGATACAGACAGTTCAATTTATACATATTCAGGAGCAAAATCAATCTCTGACCGCAAAAAAGAGAAAAGCTCTTGGCCCTCAAAGTAACGCCGTGACGGTCTTACAGAGGACGGCGAAGTAGATGGCCACAATTCGCGCATTGGCCGTAAGTACAGGTTCTCACGAGCGATGTATGACAAGGCCAACAAGCAAGACGTCTACTTCGGACAGCAAGGGCGCATTGCAGAAAGTTGTCTCAGCGCCCTTGCTTTATAAAAATTATTAAACAATGCCCGGAAGTAAACCACTGACACGCGAAGAGTTCCGAGCCTACATGAAGGAACGGGATCGCAAACACAAAGCCTATGACACTGCCGAAAGGACAGTGAAGGTCATGTATAAAAGTCTGTGCCCGGCTTGCGAATACAACGCAACCCACGGCAAGAGAATCATCTATAACTGCCCGAATTGCAAAGTCAGATATTGGAATAATTGCAGTAAGAATCAGGTTAAGAACGGCGGAATATTATCCGCCCTTCAAAGCAAGTATGGAAATATCGAATGGGTCAAAGCCTACAACCCAGACGGCACGCTTTATTATGAGTGGAAACGCCACGAAAGTAGGTACAAACAGGATATGGACGGGAGATGGGTTCCCAAAGATTAAATACTATTGCGTCATGGCTAAAACTTGCATCACACCTAACAAAATCACAATCACCTTCAGCACTCCGGAAGAGATTGCGATGCTCGATCTTATCAAGGGGATAACTTTCTCCCGATCATACAAAAAAGCAATCCTACAAATGGCTGAAACATACGATGCACTCTCGAAGGAGTGTTCGAACCTGAAAGCCTTATCACATAAACAATAGCTATTGCTCAGACCGTGAGTCACAAGATAAAGACAGACATCGGGTATTGCGTCGTTAGCGACGATTGCGCGCTCGATGAAGGTGAGTTGAAAACACTGGCCGCTGACATCAAAAAGCAGCCAAAACTCACACAACCGAATTTCTTTATCGACATGCGCTACGACTACAAATTCATTCAGTTGCAGGCTTTACTGAAAATCACGGAACTGCTCCAGCCGATGATCCAAGGCAATATCAAAAATAAAACGGCGGGAATCGTCAATATGGACAGTGTATACGTATATCAGGAACGTAACGAAGTGGAGATCGTCCTTCCCCTTGCCTCTTTCGGCGTACTGCGACATTATTACGAAGAATTACGTGCCGCTTTGATTGCCATGCCTGCTATCCAGGTCGAATACCCCAAATGGTCGCACAAGGTTCGCAAAACGCTATATGGCAAAGGGCCTCTTTGCACGTATGTCGCCATCAGCCGGGACGAAAAGAATAAACGTCGGGAACTGGTACATTTTTTCTTCCCGATCGAGGTGGCCGCGTGCATGGTCACTCCCCAGTTCGGCTTTACAAGATTACTTCAGCGCTCCCTCGAAAAATTCAAGAATATATACACGACCAAAATCTATTTACAGATTTGCAGGTCGGCCGATGCAGGCAAATGGGTCGTGGCCTATTCCACACTTCGGAAAATACTCTGTGTCGGAAATAAATTCAGACGCTACTATGACTTCCGGAATCGCATTCTCAAAGAGGCCGAAAACGAACTCCGAGGAAACTCAAATCACTGGTTCGGCTTGGCAGAATGCTTCAAGAAGGGTGAGCAAGATCCTTACCTCTTAATCTTCAATATCTACTCGGCGAACAACCGACAAAACAGTTACGACGAATATAACCGGCTCCGGGATAAGATAGTTTCTACAATGGTTGATTCCATGCACATTACAAGGGCAATAGCCATGTCGCTTGTGAGGAAAATCAATATCCGCAATTACAATTACGTCTGGCGCAAGCACAATCAGGTAATTGCCAACATGGCCGGCAATGATGAAGTCCTCGACAAGAAAGCGTACTATGTCAGCACCATGGAGCGCATCATCGAGACGGAGAAATACAGCAAACTCGCAGTACAACAAGAACTTTTTTAAAAACCTTCAAATTACGCTTACTATGAAAACGATCACGATCACAAACCTGAAAGGCGGAGTTGGCAAAACCACAACCGCAATCAACCTGGCTCACCGCCTTGCTTCCGAAGGCCAGCGAGTACTCCTGCTCGACACGGATCATCAGGCGAACCTGTCCCGTTTCTTCAACGCCCAATCCGAAAGAAACATCTACCAGCTGTTCATCGGCAAGACCATTCCCCAGCCTTATGCGATCTCCGACAACCTGCATATAATTTCTTCAGATATGGAAACCGCCACAATCAACTTCAGGTTGATCGGCCAAATGGCTTGGCATTCAGTTCTGAAAAACAAACTCGTGTCCAGTGGCTTTACAGCACTATACGACTACTGTATAATCGACTGCCCGCCGGCTCTCGATATGATAGTAACGAATGCACTGACGGCGGCAGATTACGTTTTGATTCCGCTTACATCCGGACAGTTTGCGTACGATGGCCTCCGGAACATCATAGACCGCATCGACGAGATCAAGGAGAGCGCCAACCCACATATTGAAATTCTGGGAATTCTGCTGACGATGGTGTCCGAACGCACCAGAGCGGTAAAAACGGTGAAGGATATGCTCAAGGAGCATGGTCTGGACATCAAGACCTGCGAAACTCGTATCCGTCAATGCGAGGCATTCAAGCAGGCTGAGCTCAAGCATATCTCAATATTCGATTACGACCCCAAATCCAACGGGGCCTGCGACATGGAGACTTTTTTCCAAGAAATACGCCCCCGTATTGATAAATAACGAGCAATATGAAATCAGACAGCATTTTCAAGTCATTAGACGATATTGCCACGGGCAGTATTTCCCGCAAGAAAAAAACGCTCTTTGCAAAGAAGGTCACGATCGACCTCGACGAGCAACACCTCATGATCTTGGACAAACGCCTGAAGATGGCCGGCTACCACGGATGTATGCGGGGTGTAATCTGGGAAGCTCTGGAACTCCTTGCAGATAAATACAACCTACAAAATAACGATTAACCATGACTGATACCGAATATCTGAGCCAGAGAAAAGAACTGGAGAATCGTATTTCGCAGCTCGATGCCGCGCACCTCAATGACCGCGAATATATGGATGGCGATTATGTCCATATTGATATGGCATGGCAAAGTAGAAAGGGAGTTATTTGCGGTTGCTACATCGAGAAGGCTGGCGGAAGTATACACTACTACTATCACCCGCTGAAAAAGGATGGCACTCCGGGGAAAGCTGTCAAACGGACATTTATGGGTTGTAAACTTACGAAGCTATGAATATTGCATATCTCTGCATAATCCCCTTACTCGCAGGGCTTACGCCCTCCGGGCAAGCAAAAATCGACAAGTTGCTGAGTATGGCTTCGAACTATCAACAGGTCGAAAAAACCGTCATGCTCCTCATGCAGCCGAATAAGGTAATCACCCAGATACCCTGTATCTCGCCGTTGCAGGCCGAGGATCTTCGCCATATCCCGGTAAGTTCAGCATACGGCCAGCGGCTTCATCCGATCCTGAACGAATACAAACATCATTCAGGCGTAGACCTTCCGGGAATACTGGGCGAACGGGTATATGCTACGGCCAACGGCACAGTGGCGGAAGTCGGAGAAAACAAAGTGATCGGAAAATTCGTCAAGCTAACACATGCCTACGGATTCACTACGGTTTACGGACATTTAAGTCAAATTAAGGTCATTGACAATGGAACTGTCCATATCGGTCAGGTAATCGGGTTGGTCGGCAACACCGGCCGCAGCACCGGCCCGCACCTCCACTATGGAATAAAGAAAAACGGCAAGGAACAGAATCCCCTGCCGTATTGCTATCTGTACCTACACTGGCTGAAAATGTTGAACCGTGAAGGGAAGAATTCTGCTACTTCAGATTGCGTTTCTTCCGCTCGATCGTTGCCATACGCTTCTTCACCGTGCGTTGCCCCTTCTCCACGTAGTTCTTATACACGGCATCCGGGATCTCGACGATTTCGTCTTTGTGAGCTGCAATGTACTCCTCAAGCAGCTTACTCATAATCTCACTATTCGAAACGGTTATGTTACCCTGACGAATAAAAGTGTATTTCAACGTAAAAAACTTTCTGTGTTCTTCTTCCGAAACCGGGAAAGTCATTTGTATCATATTTCCAGCGTTTTGTGCAAAAGTAGAAAAAAATAATAGAAAAGTAATGGTTCGACCCACATTATTATCATTCAAGATAATATACTGATTTCACCCAAAAATCAATAGACTACAAAATAGTAATATAAAATATTATATATCTGTATTTTATATATTTTTTATGTAATCAATGTTATTTATTTAATAAACATATACAACATAAATATCAATCAATAAATTGATTTTCTATATATTTGCCGCACAAATAGTCAATTATAATGAAACGTATTCTACTTCTTTTCATCCTAATATCAGCATACTCAACGACATATGCGCAGTTCTCCTCCGTCTCGACCAATATCGTCGGATGGGCCGCCGGCAACATCAACGTAGCCGTCGATCTGAATGTGAACCTGCACAACACGATCAATATTCCGGTATCGGCCAATCCGTTCAAGTTCGGAGAAACCCAGTGGAGCCATGTCGTCCTGCAACCGGGCTGGAGGCACTGGTTCGTCGAACGATACATCGGACAGTTCGTCTCCCCCTCGCTGTTTTATGCCAACTACACTATCGGCTACGATAAGCGCACCTTCAAAGGCAACGCCTATGGCATCGGATGCTCGTGGGGTTACTCGAAGCTCCTGAGTACCCGCTGGAATTTCATCGTCGAAGTCGGGGCCGGCATCGTCTACACACCCTACACCGAGAAGCTGCGGCCGAAATACATCGGGGAGTTCGACGACGAATACACCTACCGTCACCGGCGGTTCCTGCTCGTCCCGATCAAATGCAACCTGTCGTTTTCCTATCTGTTTTAATCCGATTCTCATGACAACGACCTTCAGCAATTCCAAGAATTATTCGATCCTCGCCGTTTCAGCCGACGAAATCAAAGTCTGGCCGCGAGCCGGGGTCTGCGATCGATGTAAACAAAAGATCGGTTCAAATGGGTTCTACGTAGGAGCCTTCGATCTCATGTATTGCCCTGAATGCTATGAGGCTTGGCATGATACAGCACCCGTCAGATCAGAAAATCAAATCGCCGTTGAAGAAAAGAACGTCAAGAGGGCGGAAGACAAAATAGTGCGGGGAAATATGATTTTCGCCATCCTCTCACGGCCTCGGATAATGGGGATGGATCCAATACTCCTAACTACCCTTACCCTCGGGTTCATTTTCTTTTTCCTCTTCAATAAAAGTGCGGTATTAGCAAGCATGGTTGCCGTATGCCTTATCGCACGCTTGGCCATGAAATATCAAACAAACAAGCTGAAATCACATGATTGGAAATCGAATATTGTAATACCCTTTATTCGGGCTATGCAAGAAGCATGTTTGATAATCATAATAGCCCTATTTTTTAAAGATCTCGCATTCATAAGTTCTGTAACAGAGAAAATACCCTTCATTCAAACTCATCTCGACACAATCCAGATCGGCGCAACGACATTGTTGTACATGTGCATAATCTGCGATGATGCGCTCCATTTCTCTCTCGCAAAAAAGTGGCGCGAAAATGAAATCTCAACAGTACCACCATGCCCGCAGACAGATAGCAAAATCGTATAAACTTTCGCTTACGTATGGCAACGACCTTCAGCAATTCCAAGAATTATTCGATCCTCGCCGTTTCGGCCGATGAAAGCACATGCTGGAAGCGGGCGGAAAAGTGCGACACCTGCGGGAGCCGCACCGTAACGACCGGGTTCTATGTCGCCGCATTCAACCGGTATCTCTGCCCCGAATGTTACGACGAATGGTGCCTGACCGCCCCGAAGAAAGCACCGGCACATGACGAAATCGAGAAAATATTTCTCGAACGCATCCGCCGCAACCACAAAATCCTGATAACCGACCCGACATACCCTTTGGCATAATATGAAATTACATAGAACCATCGCATACTTCGCACTCTGTATCCTGATGCTCTCCTGCGCCATGACGCACTCCTTGCAGCGCAGCACCCCGACGGCCGACATCCACCTGCCCGGCAACGGGCCTGTCGAAACGCCCGAAGTCGAAGACGTCGAGCGTGCCGTGACGCAGATGCGCCGGGTCTCCATGAACGGCGGCCGCGACAGCGCCTATCTCGCCGAGGTCGAACGCGACTCCACGGGAGAGGTCACGATCAAAGGCGAAAACATTCAGACGGTCTATATCGTCGCCAAGTCGAAAACCGTGGCCGAGCGCAACGGCGAGATTGCGATCGACTTCATCGTAGGCATACCCGCTGCTCTCCAGAGCAGCACGTGGGGGTTGTCGCTCACCCCGGTCATAGAGAACAACGGGACGGAAGAGGCACTGCAACCTCTCTCTATCCGGGGTGAGCTTTTTTCCGAGATCCAAAAGCGTCAGTACTGGCAGATGAACAAGTACCTGAACCGTATTCTCGACGACTCGACGGAGCTCACCACGACCACCAGCTTGGCCGCGAAGTACTACGAAGCCTACAACCGCTACGTCGCCGGCGGCCAGAAGCGCCAGGCCGACAAACTGGAGTCCACCTACAAACAAACGATCTCGTTCCCCTACCTGAACGATCCGCGGCTCGACTCCGTACTGATCCGCAAGGGCGAGATACACTACTATTACACCCAGACCTATCGGCCGACAAAGGATACGAAGCGCCTGCACCTCTTTTTCCGCGGTCGCGTCGATGCCATCGACCGCAGCCGCTACGACCTCACGAACAGCGATACGCTGACCTACACCGTGACATCCATGTTGTCGCTTTTGGATAACGAGCCCCGGTACATGCTCAAAATCATAGACAAGTATGTCGAGGTGCGCGACCGTAACTACATCACCTTCCCCGTCGGCCGAGCCAATGTAATCGACACGATGGGCCAGAACCATGTGCAGCTCGCCAAAATCGAGCGCCTGATGGACACGCTTATCAACCAGTACGAATTCTTCGTCGATTCCATTACGATCACCGCGTCGTCCTCGCCCGACGGCTCGATGGCCACCAACGGCCGCATCGCGGCTCAGCGTGCCCGGTCTATCAAGGAGCGTCTGGTGCGTAAGTTCGGCCGGGAAGTCGATACGCTCATCCGCACCCGCTCCATCGGCGAGGACTGGACGCTGCTCAAGCGTCTGATCCGCCATAACAGCGACGTACCCCACTGGCAGGAGATTACGGCCATGATCGACCAAAGCCAGAACCTCGACGTGACGGAACCGCAGATCCGGCAGAAGTATCCGAAGGACTACGCCTTCATGAAGGAGATCCTCTATCCCCAGCTGCGGGCCGTGGACTTCCGTTACAACCTCCGCCGCGTCGATATGGTCAAAGATACCGTCGTACTGACCGTACTCGACACGACCTACATGCGCGGCGTACAGCAGCTCCGCGACCGGGATTATGTCGGGGCGCTGCGCACCCTGAACGACTACAAGTGCCAGAACCTTGCGATCGTGCTGCTCTCCCTGAGCTACGACGAAGCGGCCTTCGAGATTCTGGAGCAGCTGCCTCCGGCCGAGAAGAACGCACGAACCGATTACCTCTCGGCCATAGCACTCTCGCGCATGAACCGGCCGCGCGAAGGGTTGGAGTATTACCTCAAGGCGATTCAGGCAGACCCGGTGCTGAAGTTCCGGGGCAACCTCGATCCCGAGATTCAGATACTATACAAGCAGAACAACGTAAAATCTACGACCTATGACAGTTGAGTTAGGATTATTCGATATAGTACTCTATGCACTTCTGCTTTGTGGCGGCACCATATTATGCTACATTCTACCACACTCGGTCTCTTTTCGTAGAAAGAGCTACGAGGCTATGGTACTCGACCTTTGGGAGCAGGGACAGTTCGGAGATGCAGCATACATCATGGATTGTCTGCACTGGTGGCATTTCTCGAAAGAAACACATGCTCTGGCGGCCATAGTGTACTACAAGGCCGGGCGCATCGACGAAGCGCAGGAACACCTGACCATGATTTGTAAACCGAAAAATGTACTCTTCCTGTTTTTGACCTCTAACGCGACACTCAAGACGCTATTCGACGAACTCAAGAAACACAACGATTAATATGAAATACCTCTGCTACATACTCACGGGACTTTGGCTCGTAAGCTCTCTGGCCGGCTGCGAGATCCACGACGACGTGGACGTCTCGATAAAACGCAAGGCCATTGTCTACCTGCGCTACAACTACAACGACGGGCAGCACGATACGATGGACGAGGTGCAGACCCTCCGGCTGTTCTTCTTCGACCTCAAGACCGGAAAGCAATACCGCGACACGACGCTCACGCGCGAGGAGTTCCTGACCGATACCGGAGCCATGCAGACCTACATTTCCAATGGAGAATACGGAATTGTGACGCTTGCCAATGTAGGGCATGGCTCCACGGTGTCGGCCGACAACATCCGTAATGCCGCCATCACCTTTCCGGAAACGGGTGCCGACCCGCTGTTCTTCAGCCGCATCGAGACGCCGATCCAAAAGGGCGACTCGCTGCGCTTCGACATCGACCTGTTCAAGTCCGTCTACAAGGTCAATGTACTGGTCGAAGGGATGCAGAACCTCGACGACCCGGAAGAGTTCTACTTCGGCATGGACAACCATGCCGGACTGACCTTCGGCAACGTCCCCTGCGGCGAAATGAGGACATACCGCCCCCTGCTGGCACGCGACCCGGCGGCCGGGACGATGTACGGGTCGTTCTACACCCCCTATTTCCCGACCGACGCGCCGATCGCCGTGGGGATTTACTGCGACGACCCTGCGTCCATATACGGGCATGAGCTGTTCAAGGCCACCGTACAGCGCTACATGGAGATCGTACCCGACGTCGGCCACGACGTAGAGATCGACATACACATTATCCTGAACGGCTCGGGCGTAACGATCGTCATTTCCGACTGGGAAGGGACGATCGTTCAGGAAGAGCATTTCGGCGCATAACACACAATAACCACTTTAAACAACTTTTTTTAATTTTTTAACCATGAAACAGTTTATTATCAGACTGGCCGCTATGGCGGCAATGACGGCGGCCATCGTCGCCTGCGACAAAGAAAACCTCGAACCCACGCCGGACAACGGCGGGCAGGAGAACACGATTGCCCTGACGCTCCGGAACGCCCCGGACGAAACCCGCGCCTTCGGGGCCGGGACGACCGAGACATGGGAGAAGTCGATCTCTTCGGCCGTGCTGATCGTCTACAACGCTTCGGGGACGCAGATCCTGCGCCGCGTACTGACCTCGGCCGAGGTGACCGGTTCGACCTCGACGCCCGTCAAGCTCGTACTGCCCGGCGTAGACGTGGATACCTCGTGCGATTTCTACGTCGTAATCAACCGAGCCGTGCCCGATGCCGTCACGACCAAGACCGCACTACTCGCAGAGCTGGAGAGCGACATCGCCTCCTACAACGGCACCTACGCAAACGTCACAACCAAGGCCATGCGCTCCGGAGGATTCGTAATGACCGGAAGCGCGACGGCAAAGATCGTATCCGGCACCACGGCCGTAGCCGTGACCGTAAAGCGTGTCGTGGCCAAAGTCGAGATTCAGACGACCATGACTGATACGTTTCGGAGCAAATATGGCAACGGTTGTGTCGAGATCAAGAAAATTACATTGAGCAAAGGTGCCGAGAAATCTTATCTGATCGATCAGACAACGAGCAAATACGCAACCGTAAGTTCTTCTTTCACCTCGGCGCAGGACGCATACTGCGACAAGACCGGGGCATCGAAAACGAACGCATACAAATACAACAACCTTTTCTACCTCAATGAAAAGGCCGCAGCAGCGGCAGGAGCGCGCGTGAAAGTGCTTATCGACGCCATTTACGATGCCGACGGAAACCTCACGACCACGGCCGACCAGCTGGCCGTCACCTACGAAACGGAACTCACGGGAGCGACCGGCGGCAAGATCGCACGAAACGGCTCCTACAAAGTCAATGCGAAGCTCGACGGACTCACAGGACAGGACGTGACTTTGGCCGTGACCGTCGCAAACTGGGATGCCTTGTCCACGCAGGACGTGAACTTGGGACAGTAGCACCCCTTTTCCCGATCATCCCCGGCAGCGGCCGGGGATGATACCTGTCGCCGTAGCTCAATCGGAAGAGCGCATTATATATCGCTATCGTTCGGAGTGTAATGGAAATGGAATAGTAATAGACCGGTAGCGGTTAATGAGGTTGCGGGTTCGAGTCCCGCCGGCGACACGACTCCAAATATTTTGCGTCATGAAAACTTACAAAACACTTCTTATGCTGCTGCTGGCCGCAACGGCGGCGTGCAGCAAAGAGACCGGAACCGGGGAACCTCCCCGTTCCGCATCCTCGATCGACATGGTACTCGACTACGAGAACCGGGATTACGAGTTGGGCGATGTGATCGAGGCGACACTGACAATCACAGAAAAGAATACGGAAGCGGACTACTTCTGTCTAAACACCTCGTGCAACGGGGGCACGGCCACGGCGACCGTGGACGGAGAGCCCCTGCAATGGCAGGTCGAACAGCAGATACCCTACGAGATCGTCAACGAGGAGTTCTCCTCGAAGGTGCTCCACCTGAAGATTACGCCCCAAGCCGGGGCGACGGCCAAACAGCCCTTCAACTTCGGGATCTATGTGACATCGGCCGACGGAGACGAGGCGACGGACAGGATCTATGCCAACAGCATCAACTCCGCGCCGATCGAAGTGCAGGCAGCATACCAGAATGCCCCGATCGAACTGGAGCAACAACTCGAAATCACGCTGCTCGCCGGCAAAGAGCTATTCACCGGCGAGTTCTCCGTAAAGCCCGCGATCACCGGCGGCGACGGATACCTTATCATCGACGGCAGGAACTATCACACCGGCGACCGGTTCACGCTTCAGGCCGATACGCCCTGCCCGATCCGCTATCAACCTCTGACCAGCGGGTCGCACGCCATATGCTTCGTCCTGTCGGACGGCATATGTTCGGCCGAAGAGGTCGTACCCGTCGAAGTGTTCAATCAGGGCGGGGTCGTGAAGCCCCAGAACGGGATATACATTTACACGACAGAGGGGCTATACTTCAGCGCCGCGCGCTGGGAAGAACTCGCCGATAAAGACGCATTCTCCCCCGAAGGCGTTGCTATCATCACGGACGAAGCGAAATTCCTGCTCGCACCCGAACGCGGCTACGGATATTGGGGTAACAGTCCGATCGGGCCGCACGACCAATACATAACCCTGCTCCCGGATGTCCCGTGGATCAAAGATAGCGACGAGGCGGCAAAAGATTTTAACGGACGAAAAAATACCGAAGCTCTGGTCAGGGCATACGAAGACGGACGCCTGAACCAAGCAAATGCCGCACGCTTCTGCTACTACTACGACCCGGACGAGCCGGGAAAATGGTATCTCCCGGCTGCCGGGCAGATGAACCTCGTGACGAAACATGTCGTAGAGATCCAGAAATGCCTCGAACTGATCGGCGGGCAACAATTCATATATGAGTACATGGATTACTACTACGCCAGCTCGACAGGTTGCGACAAACTCTCTATCTGGTGCATGTGTTTCTTTATCAGCACAGAACCGGCCTTTAACAGTTATGCCACAATAGCAAGCCCCGTGAAATATTATCCCGTCCGCGACTTGTAGACGGAAGAGCTGTGATAATTCAAACGACTACCCTATGAAACTTTTCAGAACGACACTCCTATCCCTCTGGGCCATGGCGGCCTTCGGTTGCGGAAAATCCGAATACCGGATCACCGAGCCTCGGCCGACGCTCGAAGTGACGGCCTTACAGGACGTCTACATCGTCAACCAGCCGGCGTATCTCCAGCTCAAGGTCTCGCAGCAGGGGTACGACGGAGAGTTTCAGGTCTCGGCCGTACTCAACGAAGGGGCCTGCGAGCTCTCCATGCAGGGCAGCGGGCTCGCCACCGACGGCACTTGGACGTCGATGGCAAACACCACCGAGATCCTCACGCTCACGCCGACGCTGGCCGGGCCGCTGCGCATATCCTTCGAGGCGAAGGCCGACGGCGGCGAGCAGTCCGGCCGCAGCTTCGTCAACTTCAACGTTCAGAAGAGTCCCGCACTCGCGCTGCAGGTCGAATACCCCGAAACGGCGTCCATTACCGAGCGGATCGAGCTGACGATGCTCCTCACCAAATCCGGATGGACAGGGGCGATCCCCGTAACCTACACGCAACTCGCCGGCAGCGGCACGCTCCAGTACGGGGCCGTGACCGTCACCCCCGCCGAAGCGTTCTCCGTGCCGGCCAACAGCGAACAGCCGCTATACTACGCCCCCGCCGAACGGGGAATTCATCGGCTCCAGCTCTCGGCCACGGACGGATATACCACCGAATTCAAGACCATCGAGATCATCGTAACAAACTGACACCATGAGAACGACCCTATTTTACGCATTGGCACTGCTCGTATCGGCCGGATGCTCCTCGTCGAAATACCGGATCGTCGAGCCGACGCCGCAATTATCCCTGTCTACCGTCGCTGCGGTTTGTGAACTGGGACAGGCCGTAAGCCTTACGCTGGCCGTCTCTCAGGAAGGCATCGACGGAAACTTCTCCCTCTCGGCGTTCATCCGCGAGGGGCAGGCCGCGATCACGCTCGACGGGAGCGACATGGACACGTCCGGCCAATGGGTGCAGCTCTCGGCCAAGAATGCGCGCCTCGTCGTTACTCCGAATCAGGTCGGAGATCTGCTCATAAGTTTTCAGGCCAAGTCCCCCGACGGCGGGATCAGCGGGCAACAAGACCTGAAGGTGACCGTAACGGCGCCTTCGGAGATCGCGGCCGAGGCCCTCTGCAAAGCGAAGATCGTGAACCCCGCGGCCGATGCGCGGATTCCGGTGCAACTCCACATCCAAGGCGTGCCGGGCGCAGACGGGAAATTCATCGTAACCCCGACTGTCAGTCAGGGTAAAGGCAAGATATTCCTGAACGGCTATGCCGTGAACGGTCAGGCCAGCCCCGTCGATGCGGATGCGACGTTCGAATATGCACCCGAAGAGATCGGCGAGCAGATCCTCGAATTCGAGGTCTCGGCAGCCAAGGCGTCGGCAAAAGCACGCGCATACATGGACGTCGTGAAGAACATCGTCGTAACAAGCGTCGTCGAGGGGTGTTTCACCATCGACGGGGCCGGGGAACATAACGTCGAGGGCGAAACCGTAACGCTCGCACTGGTGAACGACGACTTGTTCAACTTCGAGGTCGCAGGATGGTACGACACCTCCGGGCAGCTTTTGTCCGGAGAGGCGACCTATGCGCTCACGCTCGCGCGCGACTGCATCACCGATATCGAGGTCAGGCTCAAGCCCCGGACTGTGACCATAACCCGGCAGGGCATCGCCCGGATAGAATTTCAGTATCTCGTCATGGAAGGCGGACGCCCCGTGCCGAAGGTAGCCTACGATTACCGCACGCAGTATTCGACCGATTACAAGGCTTCCGAGCCGATAAAGTTCTATTATGAGGAATACCGACTCGATAGGTCGAAGATCCCGCCAGTCGGCCAGCGATCGACAGGAATGCCGACGATCTCCAAAGGTGCGAGAAACTCGACATATCTCTGGCGCTGCGACGAGAAATTCGCCGTCTCGATACGCCCGGCCGACAACCCGGGCTTCAAGTTCAATTACAACGACAGATCCGTCGAGTCGCAAACGACGAAATACTACCTGCCTTCAGACGTAGCAATGACCAGATAAACACAAATCATCGGCGTAGCTCAAGAAACAGAGCGGCGCGGCGGTTGTCGGGATAAACAAGTGGGATTGTGCTGCCGGGCGCGATGCGGGTGAAAGGCCCGCCGCCGAAGATTTTTAAACGTATCATTATGAAATATCTCTTAAACAGTTTTTTATCGTTACTCCTACTCTCGGGATGCCAACAGTTCGCAGGCGAGATCTGTCCCGACGGGAGAACAGTTGCCGTTACATTGGAGTTGCAGCCCGAACAGCCGGCGGCAGAGGCCCGGGCTACGGATGAGAGTACAATTCAGGACGTGAACCTATATCTCTACGGGAACGGACAGTCATATCATTTTTACGCTACCGGTGCTTCCCACCAAATAGATATAGCTCCTGGCACTTACAGCATTCACGCTGCGGTCAATCAGCACAAGGATCTCGGCGAACTCCCTTATAGCGCCCTCATAAATTACAGGACAGACGCACCCCGGGAAGGAACACTCACCATGTATGGCGACGCATACCAAAAGCTCGACCTGACAACAAAAGTAATTCAGGTAAGCGTCAAGCGTAACGCCGCGAAGATCGCATACAACATAACTGTCGCACCCGACAAAGAGATAGAGATCCTCTCTGTGCAGTTGTGCAGTATGCCCAATAAGGATTATCTCATATGCGAGGAACAGATGGACTTGACTGATCCATCCTACGGTTTTTATGACAGCGAAGTCCGCATACTGCCGGAAGGGGCAAAGAGTGCGTCCGGTTTATTCTACATGCTTTCCAACCGCCGTGGGGAGAACAGTACGATTAAAGACCAGAAACAGAAAAACGCAGAAAACGCGCCGGAAAACGCATCCTTCTTCCGCATACGCGGACGCAGCGGGGAAAATAAAATCGTGGATTATATAGTCTACCTCGGGGCAAACAACACCTCAGATTTCAACGTTTGGCCCAACGAAGCACACACCTACAACATCACCCTCTCCGGTGACAACGAGACCGACACACGCATCTCCAGTTATACGCTCGACATCACGGACTGGTGGCCCAGAAAATACAACGTCCCGGACAACGATTACGGAGGACTCGACATCTACGTGACGAACAAGAGCGACTACACGTTCACAGGCACGCTGAAGGTCATAAAAGGCGATGGCGAGAAATTCGCAGCTGGGGATGGCGGATGGCACTTCGGCCCCGACGTAGAGTTATACATACCCCAGAGCGGCGGACAGCGTTACGACCTGAGATATGCCCCTTCGTTGGTCAAAAAAGGAGTGAATTCTCAGGTGCAGTATCAGGTAGTCGTAAACGACGATGCCGGCGAAAGTACGACATTCAACTTCACCGGCGAGTTCGCAAACATGGTACAGGCGAATTTCCCGACCGGGACGGGCTCCGTAACCGTATCCGGGGAGCTGGCAAAAGCGGCCGGGACAACTTACGTAACCGCATACTGCTACGAGGACGGATGTACCTTCACGGCCGTGGACGGCAACGGATACGCTTTCGACGGGTGGTATGCCGATCAGGCGTACACACAGCTGCTATCGGCGAAGGCGGTATACAAACACGCCCCGACAAAGGCAAAGGATGCCATATACGCCCGATTTGCGCTCGTAAAGCAGCCGAAAGTCGAGATCTCCTGCAATCAGACAAACAAGAACTCGACCTATATGTTCAACAAGAACACCGTAACCATGACCGTAACGGACTTTTCGGGGCCCGTGACGATCGAAGCCTCCTGCGCGGCCGGCGGGATATTCACGTCGGCGACATCCTTCTCCAAAACCGTCGTAAGCGGACAGAGCTTCACGCTCGACCCGATCGTATTCGTCCCCACGGCCGTAGGGAACATTTCATACACCATAGACGTAATCACATCGACGGGAATAAAGATCGGCTCCAAGACTGTTACCAACAATATCGTGGCAACGAAGCTGACGCCAAGCATTCAGATCGACTATGCCGGTAACACCAGGCAGGCGCTATACAAACCGGCATACACTTCGACATATGTATATTGGTACGGATACCGCAGCGTTACGGCAAAGGTCGCCTTTACCCCGGAGCTCGACTACCCCGCTCCCATCGAGTCCGCAAAGCTCCTCAAGATTCAGCTATACCCCACCTATCGGGCATATGAGATTACAGGAGCCGAAGACCCCGGTAGCGGACAATGGGCCCCCGTAGAGCGGACGATTAACAGCCCCAGCATTTCAGGGCAGGAGTTCGCGGAAATAAGCACAACATATGTTGACGCACAAGGTATTTCATACACTTTGACGAGCGTGAGCAATATGACCGGGCTTGATGCCGTCGATCCTCTGCTCGCGCCTTACACCGAAGGCGATACCACGCTCCTGCTGCCTTTTACCGAAAGCGAGGCCATTGCGGCGAAAATGATGGATAGGACGTTTATTAAGTATAAACTGAGTGCAAAAGTACAACCAAACGAAATTAAGTTTACTGTGATTTACAACAAGAACGATTTACAGTTGGAAACGACCTTTTCGAAGATCTCGATAACAAATAATCTCAAATAAGAAATCCCCTGGCTGAAGTAGCCAGGGGATTTCTATAAAAAAACTAAACCCTGAAGTATGTTAGAAACAGGGACTCCAGGGGATTACTTTGCAAAGATAATAACAAAATCGTATATTTGCAAAAAAGAAGCCAAATATGAATTATTCTGCATTTGAAAAAGCATTTTCTCCAGCACGCTTATCAAAATATAATGCAGCTTGTGGTGGCAATAACCAAAATGCCCTGACACTATATCGACATAACGTAAAATTATGTCAAAAATTTTATGGAGTACTAAATATCTTTGAGATTGTTTTGCGCAACGCGATAGATTTGCATTACCGGAACCATTTCAACGATAATGACTGGATCAACACCCAACTCCAGCCGGGCGGTATGTTAGAGTCCGCTCCTCAAAATGCAGCAGTTAGACAGACAATTACAGGCTTAGTTCACAACAATAAATATACCCATGATAGAATAATTTCTTCTGTCACATTCGGATTTTGGACACACTTGTTTACGAAAAAACCGTTTCGATTAGGCGGACAATCCCTCTTGCAAATTTTCCCCAATAAAGATAAAGGATTAGGTCAAAAGAGCATTTATAAAGAGTTATTGCAGATAAAGACCTTCCGTAATAAAATTGCTCACCACGAAGCGATCTGCTTTGACGCAGCTGGACAGAAAAGCATGGTATACGCTCAAACGCACTACGCATTAATCCTAAAATATGTTGGATTTCTCGGATACTCTAAAGATCATTTATTTTTTGGTCTTGATGTATTACCAGATACTACGATGAATAAAATTACAAATCTTTAAACACAACTTGATAAAAACAGTCCCCGGAAGCATAAGCTCCCGGGGACTGCAATATTACTCAAGACTATAATTCACTCACGATCTCGTGGCCACAAATAGTAATCGCTGGCCTGAGACGATATAACATTACCTTCAGCATCTGTTTCAATAACGACATCCCGGCAACGCTTATAATTATCCCGGACGATTAATCTCATTGTAATTGCTCCAGATACTTCTCGTACGACCATTCCGTCACCATCTATCCAATCCTGCCAATCATCACTCCACTTTTCAGCTTGGAACGGATAAAACGTATCTTTGGCCATAGTAACCTCATTATTTTGCCCTTGCGACATAACAATATCAAATGGAACAGGATCGGTTTCACCATTTATTGCAACGAAAGCAATAGAGAAATCACACCCGAATTTAAATTTATCCAATTCATTTCGGAAAGAAAAGTAGTACATTCCAGCTCCAACAGCCTCCGGATAGAACCCGCCATTGGCCGCATCCGACACCTTCAGCACCTTACGGTTCGTACCGGTCTTGGCCGCACCGTTCTGCGTGTAGTTTACCGTGAAGGTAACGGCATGGTTGCCCGGAGTGAGAGGAATATACCAGAAAGTCACCGTAGCCCGGCCGTTCACGAAGCTCGCGTCGATCGGCTCGCCGGCATAGACGTAATCCGTGTCGAACTCCGGATTCTCCACGGGACTGACAACGCCCAGCGCATCGCCTTCGGTAGCGAAAGTGACCGTAGGGGCTTTGTCGCAGCTTACGCCCAGATCCACGCGGATCGGAGTAGTGCCTTTCACGAAACTCGGAACATGGACATCGAACCCGCCGGCTGAACCGCCATCGTCGTCCTTATCGCAAGAGGTGAACATCACCAATGTCATGGCAGAGGCGGCCATGAACAGAAATTTTACAAAGGATTTCATAATGTGGGAATTAATATTTTCGCAAGTTTTTTGGTTTCCAATAATAAAAATAAGGTTTTTTCCTCGTCCGGCAAAATTACTTGTTAAATTTTGACTTACCTAATGAAATATCTGCCGGAAGGTACTTATCGAGTTTATCCACATAGGACTTGGGATAGACCCGGCCCGCAACACGCTCGCCGTTCCATGTAAGCCAACCGTTCTTTGAGACGTCTTGTTCTACACCGTACATTTCCGCCAGATCTCGATCCAGCATAACTCGCTGGCCATGGATCTCGTAGATCTTATCCTGAATTATTTGGAGATCGTCCATATTATGACTCCTCATTGGAGGCGGCAGCCGCTTCTGAACGCTCAAAATCCCTGATAGTTTGGTATAGGTACTGGATCGTACATAAGTGTTCCCGTAATTGTGCACCACTCAGCGACAGGTCGGCCGGAGCTATGGCCAGTTGCTGCGTAAATTCGAAATAAAGAATCAGCAGCGTTTCCGCAATATCATCTGGAGTAAATTCATGGAGCAACAGTCTTACGACCGGCGACCAATCATAATTTTTCTGCTGAAATTCGGCGGCCAAATCGGCCGGCAACTCAATAGTCACAGGCACATAGCCCGGACGGATAGGTTTGTTTGACATAGAGGTTTAGACATTAAACCGTTAAACAATAAAAAGGTTTCGCCTGACCCGCTGTCTAACACCTCTAAGGCTTGCCGGGGCATTAACCACTCGGCACGGGGGTACGAAACCTAAAATTACGCGCATAATAAATGCCCGCTATTGGCGGACATCTGCCGCCTTAGAGAAAGTTAGACGTAGCAAATATAAATGTTATAAATAACATTTCAAAGGCAGAAACCTATTTTTTGTGATTAATCACGACATGAAATAAAAAATTCTCACGTATGGAAATAAAATGAGAAATGCCCCCCAAGATACGTCCTGTTTTCCAGTCCGTTTGGGAGGCTCATTATCTTTAGTTGCAAAAGAACTTTCTAAAATTTCTACCGCAAATATAAGAGTTTTTGCATACATAAACTGAAAATCGCTATCTTTGCGGTGCCTTTAGGCATTGAAAGCGCCAGTGTTTTAACCGGGCGGTGGTCGCAAGACCATAAAGAACAGTTGTTCTTCATTGGAAGGTTAAAACGAGAACCTCAAAAGTTTTTCGTATGAAACATTACCGAAAAGAGGGGTTGCGCAAAAGGAATACAAATATTGTAGCTGTGTTACAATTACTAATTGCGCTGCTGTCCGTGCTATTAGATTTGTTGTTCCGATTCATTTACGCTTAATTGCTTTTATTAAGCCAGAATTTTGGCCTACCGGACAGCCACAGGTTAGTTCAGAATTTGAAATGGGGGATGGATTAACCATCCCCCTATTTTCTGTCTTTTCTCGGCAACTACGCTTACTCTTTTACGCAGCGAACAGGCTTTGCAGAGGCACTTCCAGTTGTCCAGTTCTGATAATATGCATCCACATCATTTTCCTTGAAAATAAATCTATACATTTCATCATGTCTTGTATTAGCGTTACCACACCAATAATGGCCAGCATCATTACCAGTAATACCACAAGTGTGCAGTAAGGTTCCATCGTCGGACTTACGAGTCCCCGAAGTCGGATAAAAATCAGTATTTCCCAATCCCTGTCCATTGTAATAAAAATCGTATCCAAGATTGAAACTGCCTTTGACATTCGGAGTTGTAAAATTTCCAGCATTCCTTTTACAAAAATTATATCCCAAATTACCATTAGCAACACGATACCCTTCCGGGCATGGGTCAAAAACTGTTTTTGTTTTATCCCACATATCATAAACCCAATCATTTTGCCAATTACTGCCATATAAGAAGGTCGTGGGGTGTGCTATGGAATAAGCAATAGCTTCAGTACGGGTTCTCCCTCCGGCCCGAGCTATGTCCGTTTCCCAATCAATCGCAGGATAGGTTCTAACATAAGAAGCTTTTGTCAGCGAGGCCAGCCTTCCCAATGGATCTTTACGTCCCCACTGGTAATAGAAACCACAAGCCTTGGCTTTCTGCTCGTCGGAACTTGTTGTAGTCGCAGTATTAACAGCCCCCAACGCCAAAGGCATAACATGAAGGGTTTCTATATAGTTACCCGTAGATGGATTCGCTATGGGATATACCAATGTTTTCGTAGCATCAATTTCGGGTTTCCAAATATGGTATGACCAAAGAATTGTTCCTAAATTATCTTTAATGGCAACCACTGTATTGCCTGTCGGTACGCTCGATACGGTAACTTTATTATTATCGGTATCTAATGAAACTGCCGGTAGGATCAATTTTTCACCCCAAAGCGCCGTAACGGAAGCAACTTGCGGGGCGTCGGGAGCCTTCACTCCAGTACGCTCATATTTGCTGTTTGTGAGATAAGGCGTGATGTCAATTTCACACGAGGTCTGATCCGGGCCGACTAAATAGCAGTTAGCAGAACCGTAGTAGATTCCTTCATAAACCGTAACCCGGTTATCAATCTCATTTTCCCCTTTGATAACAAGATTCATCGTGTGCTTCGTATTTTTCTTGACATCGAAATTTGAGGTGCTGTTTTCACCTAAATAAACAATGTATTCCAAAATTTTACCATTTTCCCCGTCGGCTAAAATACGCATGTAGGTAGCGCATTCGGGGGCATTTTCGGGTGATTTGTCTTTGGGATCAGTAATACTGCTGACCTCACCTTGGCAGTTGTCCAGCATATAATAATCACCGGTATATATTTTGTCGTTATAGATGTCTACAACAACATCGTCATAATAATAAGTCTTATTTGTAGATGAAGAACCTGTGCCGAACATAACTGTCATTGAAGGAGCATTGCAAAACTGAACTGAACGTAACTTTATCGCTGATGCAACAGCATCATCTACGGTAATGCCGTAGGTAATCTTTGCAGCTATTCGAGTAACTTCTATTGCAGGCAGAGTCATTGCACCAACAATCCCGATTTTCATACTTGCCGTCATTGGAATATCATTCTGCATTTTCTCGATGTAGTATTTTTGTTGTATAAGCAACGAATTCGACATCAAGCCCATATCTTTGTGCATATTGGTAATCACACAAAGGGTGTATTCTCCCGGAAGCACCTGCAACTCGAATGACGGTGCATTTTCAGCATAGTAAAAGTGATAGTTTTTTTTGGAACTGTATAAATAGATATTCACATCGGCAATCGCATTTTCATCTATGGAACGTGTTGCCATCATATCATCTACGACAAGCCTTATTTGAACAGCAACCTCCGTCTCCGAGGGGGGGGGGAAATTGTCGTCTTTAGAATCATCACCACAAGCAGCGATGAATTGCATAGCTGCGATTACAGAGGCGGTAAGCATCAGCTTCAGAATTTTTTTCATAATAGTGGAAATTAGTTTTTACGCAAGTTTTTTATTTGGTTAACAACAATTAATCTTCTTTATTGCCGATTACAAAGCCAATCGGCTGACGCGACTTCTTGGCTTCCGGTAGTTTCACAGACAAGGCCCCGATTGCCTCGAATACTGTATCGAAGTCTCTTCGCACATCTTCGCTCAAGTCGTTCATAGCCTCAAGGTTCTCCCGAACTTCCTGCTCAACAAGCAGGAGCCGATTCCGGAATTCAGCAAACTCGACCGATATTTGAGCAGACTGCATAATAAAGGTGCGCATTGCAACAAAGGCATCCATAATAGCAATACTTACCTGTATGGCTGTCGGACTACGAAGTACTGCCGATAGCATCGACACTCCCTGCTCGGTAAACGCATAAGGTAAATATTTGAAATGCTGTCCTCGCCCTTGTTTTTCAGCATTTTCGTTTAAGGTTCCAAATTGGAATCTTAAAGCCTCCTCTTTCGAAAGCTGAAACATAAAACGTTCTGGGAAACGTTCGATATTTCGTTTCACGGCTTTATTCAGATTACCGGTTGACACGCCGTACAGTTCGGCCAGATCACGATCGAGCATCACGCGCTGGCCGCGGATCTCGTAGATCTTATTCTGTATAATTTGAATGTCCATATTATTTAGGGTTAGTTTTCAGCATAATTCTTCATATACTCAGGCCGGCCGATGCTCATATACTGGAGATAGAGTTCATGGCAGCGTTTCCACTGTTCTTCAGGAAGCGCATGCGAATACGCTTTGATTTCATCATGGGTAAGCGTGTCCGGCAGCTCTATTCCTGTCACAACGAAATACGCTCGTCGTCCCGCTTCTGTGCGTGTATATTCCCCCTTCGGCATATATTACAGTCATTTTTTAGGTTCTGGCAATACGTCATCAGCGATCTCGTCAAGGATCATGGCACATATCGCCTCTTTCTCCTCATGTTTCATTGCAAAGCTACTCAATAACGCCTTCAGATATGGGATCACACGCCTGACAAAATCCATATCCATCTCCGGCTTTATCACTATACGGCCTCCGCCAAACAACCGGCCGAACATCTGGTTAGCTTTCGTATGCCCCATGTAAAACCCTCGGCGCCTCGCCTCTTCAAGCAATGCCGAATCCGCCTTCAGCGTGGAGAACACCTCTTCGACACGTTTGATCTCAGGAAACGGATAAGCCATCAGGCTCAATCTCAATTTATCTTCAGTTTGCGGCATATTTCATCCAATTTGTTGAGTCGTGAAGGGAAGAAATTGTCTGTTATTCCGCCACTTGTTCGGTATCGGCTTTCCGCAGCCTCCATGCAACAGCATATCCGGTTTCGATATAAGGATAAACCCAGTTACATACATGGTTGCCCACGATCTCCCTGATTGTCCCGTCTGAAAAAAGGACATCAACAAGGCCGGTCGTCGGAACTGGCTTCGTTGTCGGCTCCCAACCAGCTAACAACCGATGCTGTTCATCAGACCGGGCACGGTCAATGGCCAGATAAGCCGTAGACACATCGACCATGTTATCCCCGTTATTCATTTTAACCGCATCATTGACGATAAGTTGGTATACTATATCCTTATTTTCCATCTTTTTCCGTCCATTGTTCTTCTTGAATCTGCTCCCAACCGGCAGCACGTAAATATTCCCGGATACGTTCTTCAGGAATAGATTTGCCGGCCAAGAACAGGCGTTTGTCCCGTACAGCTTGCTGTCTGATATATTCGCTGTTCTTATACCAAAGAGGCTGTGTTATCAATATAGAGAATGCTTCTTTCAGTGTCATAAGATATATCTTTGACACAAAGATAGTAAGTATTTCATCAAGAAACAATTTTGTTTCCCACTATTTTACTCAAAACCCATTTATATTATCGTATAGACTTTATAGACGATGATTAAAAATAGTACTTCAGCCCGATATTGGCCATCATTTTAACATTATCGAACTGGGTTTTTATCAGATAACTCATTCGCGGCCCAATGGTAACAGCCCAATGTCGGCCGAGGATATACTCGACATCGCACTGCAACATGAGGCCATATACGAACTGATTGCCGTAGGGGAGGATATTTCCCTGACGGGATCGCTGATCGCACTGCTCCCCGCCCAGGAGTATACCGCCTGTCGGCGACACGATAAACCGTCCCAGCGGGATCGCATACTGGTAGTGCAATACCCCAAGCCACTGCGACGTCCGAAACGAATCGCCCTGCGTCGCATCATACCGGGTTCGGTCGAGGATCATCCCGGCCCCCAAGATCGAATGTTCCGAGAGATAGCCGCCGATCCGCGCGGTACCGACAAACCCGCCGACGTTACTTATCCCGCCGCTGATACCGAGAGCCACCTGACCCTTATAGCCTATCTGCGCCCGGACGCTCATGGCCGCAAGCAACATGACGGCCACCATCAATGCCTTTTTTATCATTTCTTCTATTTTTAAAGTTATTATACTTGCTGCGAGTGAAAATGCCGACCTCTTCGACCAGCGTTCCGAGCAGCGATAAAATCGCCTTCCCCGTCATATTGCCGAGCTCCGCCCCGGATGAGAGATACCCCGACAACCCCGTCCGAAAGAACTTCATAGCTTGCGGGCTTCAATGATGAATGTTTCAGGGATTCGCAGCCCGATATTTCGATCCCCGCCCTGTTCGAGCACTTCAGCCAGCAGCACCTTATCCTTGCCTATGGTAAACTTCTCGAAGCAATAGATCACCTCGGTTATGCTCTTCGCCCCTATCGTATGGACATCGACATCGGCCCCGACGGGCAGGATCTGCAATCGCTCCTGCGAAGAAGTTTTCTTCGACTTCCGTGCCGTGACCGAGAAGGCGATATAGTCCACATCAAACGGCACATTGCTATTGTTCTGAATGCTGAATTTGAAAAATATATGCGTCTTATCGACATACACGCCCTTGAGCACGAAAATCAGTTTTTGCAGCTTGGCAACATTGTGGGTCACAAGGTATGACCCTTGTTTACTCACCTTGGAAAACAGGGATGCGGAATCGGGCAGTACAGCCTCAGCTGCGGTCGCCGCCTCGACGTCCGGCACACCCGGTTCCGCTACGGCCGGAGCATCCGGCCGTCCGGGCTCTTCCCGATAAAATGCCATAGCCGGCTGAATAATGTAGTTCACACATTGCGCAGCGTCGTTATATACCAGGTTAAAGGCATAGTAGTAACCGTCGCTGGTCACGACATTGAGGTTCGTTTCATCCAGCGGCATCACGGGCTGTATGTAAAGCACCTTGCCGTCACTCTGCGTCAAAGCGTCGAAATTATCCGTAGGCCCGGCGATATACCCAGTCCTGAATTTGACAATATCCGCAGGGAAGATCATTTGCGTCACCTTGTCTTTTCGCCACTCGATGATGCTCTGGCCGTAGGATACCGGCGCCATGCAGCAGGCGAGCAGCAGCGTTATTAAATGTTTCATTTCTCTACGATTTTAAGTATTACGGTCTGATTATCTATCAGCTTCACCTCGGCGCTTTTTGCAGAGCGCACCTGATTTCCCACTCCGGATACGACAGACCCTACGACTCGGCCGATAGTGCCTCCATAAGAAGACATCGCAGCGCTCGTTTCCTGCAATACCGACGAGGTGGATTCCGAGTTGGTTATTTTCCCCACCTCGTCGTAGTCCAGCGGAATGCCGACTATCCCGTCCGAACCATACACTTCCAACGGCAATGCGAAGACTCCATGTCCGAGTCGTACGGAATTAATGCTTATGGTCAGGCGGCTTTCGGAGATATTCGCATATCCGGCCAACAGCGTATTCTCCGGGATTGTGATACTACCATAGCAAATCGGCTCCTTTGTCCTGAACAAAGCGGTCTGGCCACTGCGTACTATCTGCGTTCCGTGTATCACGGCCCGGAACATCGCAGGCTGTGCGGAATCGCTCCGGGCAGCCTCGGAAGGGCTGCCCATACCCCAGCTCTGACGCATCGCCCGACGACGACGTTCTTCGGGCGTTTCGGCCGGAGCCGGCAACTCGTCCGTAGCGGGCATCTGCGGCTGCACCTCCGGCTGCTCCCGTACAGTCGTCAGCATATTGTCAGGTGCTTCCTCGTATATGCTCCGGACATTCCGGGAGATCTCTTCGTACGCCGCATCGAACTGAATCTCCTGCGCCCTATTTTCTACGACCGGAGTAGCAGAGGCCACGACAGCCTTTTCTGGTTCGGATTTCTTACTTACGGCGGGCGGCGGTGCAAAACTCGCAGTAGAACGCCGGTAGAATTCATCCTTTTCATTGGCATAGGCCGCATATGCTTCAGATTTTGTCGTAAGGGTCTTATCCGCAATCGCTTCACTGATCGTTTCGACAGAATTCCTCTTGCCGGGCCTATCCTGATCCTTCTTCATCAGATAAAGCGCCAGCACCAGCAGAACCAAGGCTCCGATGGCTATCACGCTGATTTTAATTAACTGCTTGCTCATCATCCTTGACTTGAATTATTTTTCGCTCCAAAAACGGCTCGATCCACAGGCCGTGCGGGTTGTTGGGCCAGCTGCGCTCGATTACCTGAATGTTTCCGTCGGCGAACACTCGCCAGAGCCGGGCGTAGCCGCTGCCCTTTTCCTGAAGATCCACCGCCATTTCGAACGCAAAGGTGCCATCCTCGTTCGGCGTGATCCGAAGTTCCGCGATCTTGGCATCATAGCGGATATTGCCCTGAATAAAGCGATTGAAAAAACCGGCTTCCCTTCGCGCGATATACATATCCCGGATACTGTTGCCGCCGAGCCACCCGGCAGCCTCGGCCTTCGCCTCCCACGTATCCTGCGTCAAGGCATACCAATCATCGACGAACATGGCCAAGTGATGGCGAATTTCGATCTCGATATTATCCCTGCGCTGTGCATACCGTGCCGGAATAACCTCTCCGTCCGTAGCCACGTAGTAGGAGAACTCCAGTTGCTTGCCGAGCGTTTCCCGACGTTCGAGATAGTTGAGTATAAACGACACCAGCACCAGCAGCAGACACAGGACGGTTATCAGGTTGTTACGCTCCAGTGTTTTTCGAAACGATTGTATTTTTTCCGGGATCATAGCTACATTCTGAATAATTTATAACTCAATTCCATGACGCTTTGGTAGGCTTTGAATCGAGCCAATGCAATCATAAAGAAGCCGAGTATGGGCGAACTCGTGTCCGAAGCATAAATCTTGAAACATTCTTCGCAGAAGGAGTCCGCGACATACAACATGGGGCCGCAGGCCAGCAGGGCGATATAGATCATAAACCACTGCTTCCAGAGCGCCCGGAAAGGCGGCATGGCCCCCAGCACCAAAATCAACGGAGCGCTCCAGTAGATAACCTTCAGTCCTACGGCACGTATCGTCAGAAACGTCGGGAAACACAAGTAATTCACCAAGTCGGCCAAAGGCTTCAGAAGACCCTGAGCGATTAGATAACCTGCTGCGTTCTGACCTGTCGCGTTCTTGAAAAACGCATTCATAAGTATATTCCCGAATGACGTGGAGGAATCAGGCGGGGGAACAGATCCGTCGCCGAGATTCGACTCCTTCATAAATTCCGCGATGGCGCTATCGGCGTGAAGCTCGATAGGCATAAGAGCATTTACCAAGCTCTCCATGAACCGTATCAATTCCGGAAACAAATACACGAACAATCCGCCCAGAAACACCCAGGAGAGGTCTTCCCATATATCTTTCGTGGGATTATTCTTCTTCTGGAGATAGATCATACCGCCCTGCAACAACACGAAGAACCCCGCCAGGCGGCTTACTTCGGGCGGGATCTCCACCTGCATATTAGATAGGTCTGTGAGGAAATCGAAGCCCATATCGCTCAGAAATATGTGTTTAACATTTCGCTGTTGTACTTTATCGCTTTGGCCTGAACGTCGATATAGCTGACCTGCGAATTCAGCCGGTCGAGATCGTCGAGGACTTTCCGGGTCTCGGCAAGGCGTTCCGCATCGCTCATTACAAGAAACCTGTCAGAAAAGACTTGGGCCCCGTAAGCCGTCACGTCGATACATTCGCGGGTCGTCTGATTACACAAATCCACCAGACTCGTCGTGTACTGGACATCGAGCTGAAGATTACCGATCATTTCATAGACCTGTTTGATGCGCCCCACGCATGCGGCCGACCGGGTCGCTATCTCCTGCACATCCCGGATCGTGGCCAACTTGTTATTCACCTTTTCCACCGCGTCGATACCCTTGTTGATCCCGTCTTTGACATTGACCATCGTCTGATAGGTCTGCACCATTTGCTGTAACTGTTCTGCATGGTTCATCGCCTCCTGCAACTCCAAGCTCGGAGCAACGACGGCCACCTGAGCCTGTACGATACCCCACCCCAGCATAAATAATCCTGCTAATAATATCCGTTTCATAGTCTGTAAATATTAGATTGTTAATGTTCTTTCTCATAGAGTTCGATCGCCGCGGCCATCGACTGCGTTTCTTCGTACAACTTGCCCAATTCGTTGCATATCTTACCTTCGGTCTGAAACGCCAGATACGTCCTCGGACTGACGCAGAGCGTCATTATCGTAGATTTCTTCTGCCGGAAGATGTAGAACGACGAGTATCTGGGATCGTCCGTATAGTTATTCTCAAGGGCAAGGACACATTTGCGGTCATGCTCCGAGAACCGCTTGGCATACTTCTCAAAACCTGTCGGATCTGCCCCTGCGAGAAATATCGTCGTGGCGATATTTTTCATCAGGGCACCCGCAGCTCCGCCTTCCTTCTTGTAACGATCCCCGGCATTCAACGCCAACTGATCCAAATTCTGGAGTACGATACATGCCGAGCCGTCCTTCTTACGAATCGCCTGCATCTGGTATAACACGGCCGAGAAAATCATGTCCATCTGCATCAGCTCCGCGAACTCTTCGTAAATAATGAATCCTCGTTTGCCGGGCTGCTCCCAGACAAGGGTGCGGATCGCAATACCGATCAGGTGGACTACGATACTCAGCAACTGGGGCTTGGCCTTGATATTCTCCAATTCGAAGATCAGGAGCCGCTTACCCTTGAGGCGTGCCGTAGGATTATCGCTTTGTGCCAGCACATTCTCATAGATACCCCCATGGCACCACTCGCTGCCGTTATGTATGAACTGGTTTATGTTGAAATATTCCGGCCGGATCTGGCAGCCGTCCAGAATTTCCGTATAATTATTACTCAACCACGCATAGAACCCAGGCCACGACGACTCCGAAGGCAAGTGCAAATACATCATAACGATTTTGCGCAGCGAAACCCTCTCCTCGGCCGACGGCACCGCATCCGGCTTGATGATAAGCCACAGTGTCTCGCAAATATCATCGACACGCTCCTCTTCGGACGAAGAACCGAAAGCGAACGGATCGAGTCCCAATGCCTCGCTGGGGCTATATCTGAAGGTAAATACTTCCTCCGGATCGTAAAGACGCGCGGCCTTATCGTAAGAGCCGCCGCAATCGACAATGATATTGATGTATTCGGCGTTCGGATCATGGTGGTAGGCGTCCACGACCTTCTCCAAGGTCACGGTTTTACCGCCGCCCGTCATACCGACCACGGCAATATTCCTCGAATCCGCATACTTCTTATTCGCATCGTAAAGGTCATAGCGCAACGGCATATGATCCACAGGATCGCTGAAGAACACACCCTCGGCATCCGACTCGTATCCCCCGACGTTCTGGAACAGGGCGATAGCCTGTGTTATATCCGCGATATAATAGGCATCGCCGTCCATGCACGCCACGGTCGCAGGATTGGAGCAGTAGACCACATTTCGCAATTCCACGCCCGTCGGCACCACCGGTTCGAAATGCCGGTTCTGCTTGAGGAAATTCGTGACGATCGTCCGGTATTCCTTGACCTGCTGCTCGCTTTCGCCCCAGTAGATGATATTCGTATGTCCCCGGACAAGCATCGCCTCCATGTTATCACCGATATTGTGGCGTGTCGTTTCCATTCTATTGCGCTGATCCTCGGCATCGTCCGAAAAGCCCCGGTTTTTACGCAACATTTTCAGCGTCGCCTCGATCATGGCATACTCCGTATCGTGCCCGGTAATCGTGATGATCTGGTTGCAAATGTGCGGGAAAGGCAGGCTGATACCCAAATCTTCGAGCGTACCGATCGGAACTTTCACCCGACGGCCCGGATAGGGCGTGCGCAGCACTTCGGGGAACTGGCGCTCATGTTCTATACTCACGGCACCGACATAATTGTCCCCGGCACGGACATATCGCTTCGTTGCATAAACATCCGTCAGGAAATCGCTCTGATACCCGTTGAAATAGTAGTGCATGTAATCCCGGATGTCCTTCTCGGCCAAAGGCTGAATATCCAACAGCCCGGAACCCTGCAACTGCAAATACATCGAGTCCAGCGAATTCAGGAAATGAGAATAGGCGGCATCCTCTTCCCGGAACTCCTTATGCGAAAGGGTGACAAAAGGATTCTGCGATTTGGGGTTGCGCGTCTCACGGAAACCCGTGTAGACGATGAACAGATACGAGGTTCCGCGGGTTTTCATACGCGACCGGGCATAAGCCTTTTCCTCGCGCTGGATATAGGACGTCTCTGGCATACACGACGCATCGAAGTACGACCGATCATAACGGTCGCTGCGCATGATGATCGTACCCCGCGGCAGATCCTTCAACGCCACGCGCCAGATCTCTACGATCTGGTCGTATGCCTCCGCAGTATAGGAATAGGCCGGCGGCAGCTGAAGCCGATAGCAGAATACGACGTCGCCCTGCTGCGTAATCATCCTGTTGTTCGCGTACTCCTCGACCAAGGACGAGGCATCGTACCGCTCGCTCCGTGCGTGCGAGAACGACCGTGCGACCAGATAAAGCACCAGGCCGACGATCGCTATGAACAGTATGAAGATAGCTACGAGCATATCAACGGTTTTTTAAGTGCGAGGGAAATTGCTTGCCGTACGACAGGTTCCGGGACAGGCGGTCTATATTGCGGAATAGCCAAAAGACGATAATACCCCACGGAATCCAGAACAAGACAAAAAGCGGATTGAAAATGACTATGAGGATCGGTATGCAGGCAATACCCACACAAGCCATGAACCGCTCCGCAGGCATTCCGGCGACCATCACACGGTCGCGTAAGCGTCGGTTGATATAAGACTCCATTATCGCAACAAAACATTCATACCGGCATAGATCAGCCCCGTAATTATCGCAATGACGATCACGGCATAAAGAGCGTTCGAGAGGATTTTCTTATAATTTTCCCCGTTATCCATCAGGTTGTTTACCATCCAGTAGACCAGCGCTACGAGCGCCCCCAAACCAAATAATACGGGAATGAGGGTCTTCACATCGCTTTTTACGGAGGAAAGGCTCCATTGCGACGCCTGTTGCGCGAATATCGAGGTCGCACAAACAGTCGCTACGATCGTAAAAAACAGTTTTTTCATAATACCTTATAATTTATTGTTAATTAAATGATTGCATAAACTCATTCGCCTCACGGCGTATTTTGACGGCAATTTCGTGCAGCGCCGCACGATCCATACTGCGGATTTTCGGCGGCAGTTCTTTTTTCGGAGCGATGTGTTTGAAGCGAAAGCGTTTGACATCCCCGTAGAAGTACACGAACTCCCCTTTTTTCAGCAGGTAAAAATCGCTGGCTATATAGCGGGGTTGCTTGACGCCGCGGCTCGTAACCGTCGTTCCGTTTGAGGACGAAGAGTAGGATTTCTCGGTTTTCACGATCCGGGGCATCAGCCCCTCGTAATATTTCGCGGTCTGCTCGGTACGGGTACGACCGAAGAATTGGTGCGCCAGATTCGACAGGACTGTACGCTGGTTGAATTCCTTACCTCCTTGGGTACGTTGTATCTGGCTCAAATCCTGAGTCGTATACACCACGCATACATGCAAGCTGCGCAGATAGGCCATATAGTTCTGGACGCGGGGACTGGGAAGCTCCGCGGCTTCGTCCAGCAGTGCGACCGCATAATCGTTCTCCTGATCGCCCATCATCAGCAGGCCCGCATCGGCGATCATGGCCAGGATCGGGGCGTTGGATGACGAATTCTTGGGTTCATTGACCAAAGCCAGCGCTTCGCAGTTCCCCGGACGGTTGATCCGCAGGTCGATGTCATTGCCGCTCAGCAGGAAGAACCCCGCATCCGTATTGATCGTATTGAGGGCCAGGATGACAGTTTGCAGGATATTGCTCGTCGTTTCAGGATTATCCGCCCCCTGAAAGAACACCGACGCCATAGAGAAAACCTGCGGATCACGGCTCAACATCTTCTTCAACCTTCCGAACGGGATCACCTTTTTGCCATTTTGCAAATGAAGGTTATCCGGATCGTTTATTATCGACATCAGGAAAGGAAGGTGGCAGCACTCCGGCTTATAGAGCTTCAGATACCACGTTATGCTTTCCAGCAGCGAGGCCGCCGTATTTTTGAAGAAGCCGCCCGTCGATGTCGTATCCTTCGCCTCCCCGCCCTGCGCAGCAATCAGGAAGGAGTCGATTCTCGACTTCAGCGACTGCTCGTCTTCGATATACATGGGGTCGATCGGATTGATGCGCACACAGCGCTCATAGTCGAACAGCGCGAATACATGGTAGGGAATCCCGGCCTCCGCAAAGAGCGGATAGACTGCCTGCGTAAGCTCGTATTTTTTCAGGTCGTGCAACAGCATGGACATCCTGAACCTAACGGCATGCCGCACAAACGCCATGTTACAGCTCTCCGTTTTTCCGCTGCCCGATCCCCCGTTGATGTAGGTCTGGTCGTCGATGCGCTTGACATAGTGCACATGGCCGCGGCTGTCCTCGACCTCCATCGTCAGCTTCGACCAACCGTTTGTCCATCGGGAAACATGGATATACACCCACCTATATCCGGGGAGCAGCACAATAAGCCCAGCAGCAAGGGGCAGCGCCCACGACCAGAGGTAAGTCACGATCTCCAGTCCGGCCCAGACGTAAATACAGCCGGGAACCACGAATGCCAGAAGTATAGCACAGACACCCAGCGGTTTGCACCAAATATAAAGTACTGGGAGCAGGGCTGCCGCTATCGCTAACCATCCGATCAGATTCATAACGTCGATTTATTTCCCAGAATCAACACAACCACTATCAGCAACATGGCGATAACTGCGATAATGATATTCGAGCGCTCCACGATTCTCGGCACAGGCTCGGAGCCATGAGCCTGTCCGGCCTTCTCGTTTTCTTCCCGGTACTTCTTATCCAGCTTCGCCTGCTTACGCATCATGTACCATACGGCCGCCAGCAAGATCCCGCCCAGCAGCTTCATGGCAGAAAGCCATGTAAATTCATATCCATTCATCCGTATCAAATATTTAAATCCGTGTTCGGTTTACAACTCAATATCCCTTCGTGAGTACATTCAAAAGTTTGAAAGCGCCTTTCAGCAACACCTGCTGCGGCGTCAGGGGTATGACCTTCACCTGATTGGCTTTCGCCATTGCCTGTACCGCAACTTTGTGACGCGCAGCATGCCCGAAAGTCTTATATTCCGGCATCGGGATCACAGGGCGCTTACAGGCCGCCGCAACCCTGCGCTGCACCTCTTCCTTGTAGGTCTTAGCCACAGCAGGCGAAAAACGCTTGTCGATGTAGCGGTTGATATAGTTTTGCTGATTACGTACCTTTGCCAGCTCCTTCGAGGGAATCTTCGTCGAGACATACTCCTGGATCAGCTCACGGCACTTCTCGTCGATCAGGGGACAGATCTTCTCCTGCAAAGCCTTTTTATAGTATTGCGCCTGCTCCCTAGAACACGCCTTATCCACGTAGGCTACGAATTCGTGCTCGTTTTTCAAACGGACATCCGGGCCGAACTGCTGCACCCCATATCGCTCGAACAGCCTTTCCGAATGAGGCGACAGCCGGCGCATCAACTCGTTATTCGCATCGAGCAGCCGTGCGGCATATTTCTCGTGGTTGGGAGTAAGTTCGCGTAACAGCTGCTCCAGCTGGCTCTGTTTTTCGACCACGACATAATAATCGGGAAGTTCCGACGCGAGAAATCCCTCTATCGCCTTCGCCAACTCTGCCTGACGCTCGATCTGGACTTTCTCCAGCCCTTCGAATATTTCCCCCAACTCTTTGCGCAGAGCAGCATATTTCATGTCGGGGTGTTCCTCTTCCAATATGTTTACGACACCCCGGCGCAGATCGCGTATCGCCTTATCCAGTTCTTTATCCTCCATGGCCAGGCGTAATAGGGTTTCCTCTTTCGCATGGACAGATAGCCCCTTATCCGCGAGAATCTCCTGCAAGCGCACCATCTGCTGTCCCCGCTCAGCGACATACGAATCCAGATTCGCAGTCAAGGTTTTTACACGCTCCGGTTCCAGCCCGAGGAGCTGGTTCTTCAGCGATGCGAAATCCTGCGGCCGCTCGCAGCGTTTCGCAACTTCCTCGATGCACTTCCGGGCTTCTTCCGGCAGCAACCGTTCACGGGCCGTCTCCTCGAAGTCGTGCATATTCCGGATCTCGGCCGCATCTGTACCGAAGATAGCGAGAGCTTGACGGTTCACGAGCTCCTGTTCCCTCTCGGCCCAATACTCCCGGATGAAATCCGCGACTAAATGTCGCTCCTGATCCGCTACGTATCGACAGGCGTTGTCCAGAATTACCGACCGGCCGAGCCTCTCCTCCAGAAATTCCGTTTTTGCAAGGAAGCAATCAGTATCCCGGCGCATTTTGATACTGTCGAAAAGGTAATTTTCCCGGCACCATATATCGGAGTAAATCTCGGCCCACTTGTCGAAAACATCGCGGCGGCGGTCGATAGCCCGCCGCATCACGATACCGCGTTTCAGTAATTTATGCGTGGTATAAATCGGACTATACCCCTGAAACCCCACGGCCTGAATAGTTTTATCCCCGACGTTCGCGGCCACGCCTTCCGCCCATGCCGGCATTGCCACGCCTTGCAGGGTGTCCAGTCGGGCCAACTCCGTCTGAAGCTCATTCAGGCTGTACTCCATCAGCTCATCGGCGTTCATCTCCGGACTCAGGGCCTTGATCTGCCGTACCAGCTGTCCCTTGATCTGGTACAGCTGCCGGGCATCGAGGGACTCGCATTGCAGCAAATTTTCATAGTATTCCCCATAGCTGCCGACTTTCAGCCGGCTGAACTCCAACGCTTCCTGCCGCCGGAAGGCACGATCCTTCATAAGCTGCCGTTCATACGCATAGGCGGACTGTTTGCGCAGCTGTTTGGCCCGTTCGTAGCTTTCGGTCTGAAGCCGGCTATGCACAAAGGTCTTATCGAAAATATGCTCACACTCGACTTTATAGGCTTCGCGGTTAAACCCGATCCTCACTTTCCGGCCATTCAGTACATGTTTCTTGCTGCCACGGCCATTTGCATTGGGACTCAAGTTGAAGGAATTGGTGGCGTCTCGCCGGCTAACGGCGATATGCACGTGCCAGTTATCGCCGGTCTTGGCCATCATCGGCTGAAGGATCTCCTGACTACCACCCGGACGCACCTTGTTTTCCCGGATGAGTTTCCGCCCCAGCGTCGCAATCTTACGTGTGATCTCCTTTTCGTTATCCTCAGTAATCTGCTGCCGCAGTTTCTCGATCTCCTTGTAAATGTGCGTATTCTTACGGACTTCGGGATCGCTCTTTTTCCAATAGCGGTCTTTCTCAACCATGCCGAACCACAACAGGTCGTTATTATCCTTAACATCAGGGTGGCCGAAGTTGCGGGCATAGGCATCCATACACTTCACAGCGTACTCCTTGAGATAAGAGCGCATCAGACTATCTTCGAGATCCGCCGGAACGACTTCACCGACATCGGAGAGCACTTGCCGCGTGTCAGCAATGGTGCGGCGCAGGTGCGCGATCTCCTGCGCCGAGGGCGAAATCGAGAACGTATAATACCGGGCCTCCTTCTTTTTCAGACCTTTGACATTGGCGTCGATCGCCTTCGTCACATCTTCGCAATCGAAGGTTCTGCCGCTGCCATTGAAGAAATATTCGCGCCCCTCGACACGAACCGAATCGTTTTGCTTATCCAGATACGCCGACAACTGCCGGGAAGTAGCCTCCCCCAGCTGCTCCTGAACAAGACTTTCCTTCTCAAGATACCCGGCAAAATCCATCACAGAACTCTGACCGTATTTGGTGTTATCTACATAGTCTGTGACGTACATAATTTTTCGTATTGGCTCTTGTAACGCAGAAAATCATCTTTCGACAGACGGATTTGCATAATCGGGTTGCCCCGGAAGTCAAAGGCGTCGGTCGCAGCTGAGAAGAATTTTTCCAGAAGCGACAGCGCTTCCGAGAGTCGATTATCCTCTGCTTGGACGGCTGAATCATCATCGAGATACGGAGCTCCGGGCTCAGCGTGTTCCGAAAGCACCGGGCGATCATCACGACGCAGCAGGGACTTGATAAAATCTTCTGTCCGCGCTACCGAACCCGCAACTTTCACAAGCGTGACCTGATGGCCGACTTGGTTTTGGAGAATAGCTTTCAGGACGTCACCTGCCGATACCTCATAATCCAAATTATTCGTTGCATAATGCAGAATAATCCGGGACGCAGCAATCCCCAAAGTCGTACATTTTCGCTCGGCTATAACACATAACTTTTCCTTAGCTTCTTGTGTTAATCGCACCGCAGAAAGACTCTGTTTTCTCGCAACCTTTTTTACCATTTTTTATGAGATATTTGATTAAATCGCCTAAAACAAGCGAAAAACCACGTTTTATTTTACACTGCAAATATAATTGTTATTTAGTTATTTAAATAACTTTTATGTATTACTTGTATAATTTGTATAATACGCATATAACATAAATATACATTAATTACATATATATCAACATATTATAACAGACAAACAAAACCAAATTATTCTTTCATCAGACAATACACAAAAAAGCACAGTTACGTCACTTGCAACAATCATTTACCTGTAAATCAACACACTACAATATATACGTAACGCAATATGCAACAAAATCGAGAAAAATTCGCCCTACCCCACCCCACACAAACATCTACATATCAACACATTAGTAATAAAATCATAAAACCAGAATCACGCTTCAGCGTGATTCCCGCTTGTTCACAAAAAAAATGTTACAGGATCAGCCGGAATTCGGCGGACGTAAAGGCGACCCGAATAGGGGCAAGGCGTAATGCCCCTCTTCGGGTCAGATTGCGCTTGCGTAATCGCGCCTTCGTCCGTTGAAATCCGGATGTCCGTAAGG
>ENA-OZAU01000068-OZAU01000068.1-human-gut-metagenome-genome-assembly--contig:-NODE-68-length-60740-cov-7.447672_pt1 | contig 60740 bp, 58 predicted proteins | sample MGYA00243303_ERZ653503 | MGnify/ENA primary metagenome ERZ653503 (study PRJEB26926, sample SAMN06165049) | human gut metagenome | biome: ENVO:00009003; feature: ENVO:2100002; material: ENVO:00002003...
TAATTATCTAGGAAAATAGGCAGGTCTACAAGAGTACCACCTATGGAGCGTTTACAATATTTGGGCATTTCCGTACTTTGATAAACGAATAATTAAGAGCGAGGTACGAGATTTGTTATTCAACGATATTCCCATTTTTTATTCTTTTACGGACTCAAGAGACATTATAGATAGTCAAGGAATTTTGTATAAGAATTATCATAGTAAATCTGGATTCGAACTGTCTGTAGATAGAGTGAAAAATCTAACTCAAGAGACGATTGTAAGACAGAGAGCTATATTACTGGCGGCACTTGGGGTATATGATGCTAAGCTAAACCAGAAGATTCAAAAAAGGGATATCAGCTTTACAATTCAGAAATTTAATTATGTTAAACCGGCGAAACAGATAGCAAATAAAATGACTAGCGAATCATATGCAAAAGGTAATAAATGCTCATTTTTAAGTATTGATTGCGATAAAAATAAACATTGGAAAATGGTGCCGTGTGATGAAAGTCTTTATAGCGGATTGAGTGGTATAGCGGTATTCTTCTTAGAACTGTATATGAGAACAAGGCAGAAGATATATTTTGAATACTACCAAAGGTTAGTCAATACTGCTATAGAGCAGACGAAAAATACTGGCTTCCAAAGCGCATTTTCGGGATGGTTATCTCCGGTCTACCCATTAACATTAGAATATAGATACTTAAGTACGGTAAGCAATAAAAAATATATGGACTTTACGATAAAGAAACTTGCAACCATGAAAGTTGAGGATATCCATAAATTAGTAGAATCAGATTATATCTCGGGAATTGCAGGTATTATCCATTTACTGTCAACAAGTCAATCTACCTTTGGTAAAGATTATATTAATGATCAGATTATTCGGAATTTTTCCGAAGTATTACGTGATAGAGTTGAGTCTGGAAAAGAAAAGGCAATGACCAAAGTCGGAATTGCTCACGGGATTAGCGGAATTATGTTGGGATTAGCATCCGGAAAAGTAGTTGCCCCGGAAATTGTTAGGGACTTTTTACTGAGAGAATTCCGAATGAAAATTCCACAGAAAAACATATACAAATGGTGCTGGGGGTTATCAGGGATGATTCAAGCAAGATTAAAACTTTTAGAAATTATTCCGTCAGCTATTGATAAAAAGCAGTTGAATCAGCTCATTGAAAGATTTCATAAGTCGTTATCTTCGATGTGGTGTGAGGATAGTCTTTGTCACGGAAATGGAAGTGTAGCTACCACCCTAAAAATGATATATGAATATACACACGAAGAGAAATGGAAATCTTTGTTACAATTGTGGATGTCTAATATACATATGAATGCTTTGCTTGATACATTTAAAATTTCTGAAATAGGAGATATTAAAACCAAAGGCATATTTGACGGAATCAGTGGAGTGGGATGGTTATATTTATACTCATCCGATCAAATTAATAATATTTTACTGCTTGAAGCTAAAGAAGGATAGTGCACGTCCAGATTTAGTTCTCAATATAAAATAAAGAAGGAAGGAGGATGAGGTATATGTCAGAAATCAATACAAAGATGATTGTTGGAGAGACATTTGAAGATATGAGTATCTTAGAAATGACAATGGTACAAGGATCTGGAGATGTGGAACCGGATTCGCTGTTATCAATAAGCGCTGCGTTGACATCAGCAGCGGCAACATATTCATTTTCAAGAGAACTGGTCAAAACACTTAAAGGAAAATGCTAATCCAAACTTAATGGATGTAATTAGCCTCTTTACCTTAACTATTTAGATAATATGAAGGGAGATATTATGTCAGAAATTAAAATTAATAAAATTGTTGGAGATTCATTTGAAGATATGAGTATTACCGAAATGACGATGGTACAGGGATCAGGAGATGATATATCAGGAGAATTTACAACATCGCCTGCTTGTGTTGCTCTTTCTGTGGCATTTTCGCAACAATCATCTGTAAAATGCGCATCAGCGGCGAGCGCAATTTCAGGTGCAATTTCAGGTGCAGTTATTTCAATAGTTAAATGCTAAATATAGATGCTTAGAGGTATAAATTTCTAGAGGAAAATCTTCCTCTAGAAATTTATAATTGTGTCACAGTAAAAAATACCCCTCCTGCTATGCAGGGGGGGAGAGAAGTTCTATAGATATAAGCATGAGCTCCTGTACTAGAAGAAATGTGGGTCTACAAAACCACAAAAAAACACAGGAGGTCCAAAGAATGGACACTAACAGTTTAGCTCGTACGAAATGGGAATGCAAGTATCACATAGTATTTGCACCAAAATACAGGAGACAAGTAATTTATAAGGATATCAAGGCGGATGTGGGACAAATCCTGGGAATATTGTGTCAAAGAAAAGGGATAGAAATAATGGAAGCTGAATGCTTCCCAGTCCATATGCTGGTAAGGATACCACCAAAATATTCAGTATCAGAAATAGTAGGGTACTTAAAAGGAAAAAGTTCACTAATGATATTTGAAAAGCATGCGAATCTAAATTATAAGTATGGAAACAGGCATTTCTGGTGCCGTGGATATTATGTAGACACCGTAGGGAAGAATACAGCGGCAATTAAAGCGTATATTCAAAATCAGCTAAAAGAGGATTTAGAATACGACCAGATGACGTTAGTAGAGTATATCGACCCGTTTACAGGTGAGCTGGTAATGAAAAAAATAAATCGCTTGGAGCTGTAGCAGGAAAACAAAGCAAACCAACAAGCCCCTTATGAGGCTGCGCCTTCCAGGTGCAAGCAGGTAATAGCCCCTTATAGGGGCAGAGCAAGCCACTGGCTAAGCCGGTGGTCTTGACTTAAGGAAAAGTAGGTGACTGACTATGAAAAAAATATTTGTATTAAACGGAAGTAGACAAAAAGAAGGTAATACGACAAAATTTGTTAGAAAAATTATTGAAAAATTAGATAAGAATATTTTTGAAACTGAATTTGCCTATCCGCAAGATTACGAAATACGATTCTGTGTTGGGTGTCACCAGTGTTTCATTAATGCCAAATGTTCAATCAAAGATGAAATTGAACTTTTGCAAGAAAAAATACTAAGTGCAGATATTTTTATTGTTGCTTCCCCGGTTTACTTACATTACATGACAGCAGATCTAAAACTAATACTTGATCGTTTTTCATGGTGGGCTCATACATTAAGGTTGCAAGGAAAACCAATTGTAGTTTTAAGTACATGTTCAACAAATGGTTTTACCACAGTTTTAGAGCCTTTATGCGAGATAATGACTTTTATGGGCGGCAACGTGATAGCATCGGCCAACGCAGCACAATTCCCAAATCAAATAAATAATAGCAAGTGGATAAATGAGGTGGCTGAAAAAATTGTAAATAGGATTGTAGAACATGCGGATTTACCGCCTCAATCAAACCCTTTCATTGAAAATGTTTTTATTAATGCTAAAGCGTCTATGATGCAACAAGTTGAATTTGAAAAGAATTCTAATAAAGAATTGGGCGAAAGTAAATATTGGAGAGAAACAGGAATGATTGAGTTCAGTAGATTCAAAGATTACTTGGCAGCAAAGAATAAAGAGGTGAAAAAGGGGAATGAGAATCAGATTTCAGCAACAAAGCGAACATTCTGAGTGTGGACTAGCTTGTGCGTCAATGCTTATAGATTTTTACGTGAAAAAAACAAAATTATCGAATCTAAGAAAAAAATATGGTGTCCCTAATGGGGGATATAATCTTAGTCAAATTCAAACAATTCTGGATGAGTATAATATTACCTCCAAAGCAGTAAGAATCAATGCTGAATCTGTAAAAGCGTTGCCGATGCCTTTTATAGCTTTTTGGAATTCAAAACACTTTATTATTGTTGAAAGAGTATGTTCGAAGTATATTCAAATAGTTGATCCTGCTTTGGGCAAAATGAAAATTTCTGAGGAAGAGTTCAAAGAAAAGTTCTCTAAAGTTGCTATGTATGTTACAAATGATAGTCGGAGAAAATTTGAGATACCTAAATTTAATAATACAATCTTTAAAAGTATTAATAGAAATAAAGGTTACCTATTTAAAACTTTATTTGTATCTTTGGTTATGCAATGCTTAAGTTTACTTGTTCCATATGCAATTCAGTTTATCATTGATGGAACCGCATTAAACTTAATTCAAAGTGTAGGTTATTTAATAATATCAATATGTTTGATTATTTTGGTTTACTTTTTCTCTAATTTTGCACGAACTAGAATAATTACAACTTTACAAACTTCATTCGATAAAGAGTTTCTAAGCATGACAATAGAACACTTGCTGGATCTTCCGTACTCATATTTTGTGAATCGCAGTAAAGGTGAACTAATATATAGAATAAACTCCAATACATATATTCGTCAGATTTTAATTGAACAGGTTATTGGGCTAGTTGTTGATATCTTTTTCTTCTTCTTATATTTAATAGCAATGTTTGCCTATAATACATACTTAGCGGTTTTTACAATTTTGATATCGATTATCTTATGTGCTTTTACATATATTAGCGCCAAACTGAATCGTAAAATAGCTCAAAATGAGATAGTTGTATTAACTAAGTCTCAAGACATGATTAATGAAATCGTTAATAATATTTTTACTATCAAGTCGACCAATTCACAAAAAAACATGTATGGAAAATGGGAGAGTAACTTTGAAGAACAAATTAAAATGGAGAAGAGAAAGGCGAAATATACATCAATATTAACAAATATTCCTCAGACTATACAGACCTTTTACCCATTACTTATATATGTAATAGGATATACACGCTATTTACAGAATCAAATAACAATAGGTGGTGTTGTTGCCTTTAGTGTAATTGGTGCAGCTTTTTTAACACCAATACTATCAATAATGAATTCTTATAGTCAATTCCTATTAGTTAAGATTTATCTGGATCGACTTTTAGATATCTTAGAAACACCAACTGAGACATCCTTGTTTGGAAAGGGGATTCTTCCAGATTTTAGTGGCACGATAAGTTTAGAAAAGGCCTGCTATCGTTATAGTAGATTTTCAAAAGAGGCAGTTTCAGATATTACATTAAAAATCAAACCAAATGAAAAAGTTGCAATTGTTGGGGCGAGTGGGTCTGGAAAATCAACTTTATTGAAATTGGCTGCCAGCCTTTATCAAACGACTAAAGGAGAAGTCTTTTATGATAGTTATAATGTGAAGGAGCTGGATATTCAAAAGATAAGAGAAAATATAGGGATTGTACTACAGGAAAATGTTCTGTTTAACGGGACATTCAGAGAAAATATTACAATGGGAAGAACGTTTTTGACAGAAGATATAATGAAGTGTATTAAAGCAACTAATCTGACAGAGTTGGTAGATAGCTTTCCATTAGGATTAGAAACAATCATATCTGAGAGTGGGCAGAATTTATCTGGAGGACAACGGCAGAAAATCTCGATTGCAAGAACGATCATTTCTTCTCCTAAGGTGATTTTTTTAGATGAACCTACTAGTGCTCTTGACAATGATTCGGAAAGAATTGTTATGGATTATTTGTTTAATATGTCAGCTACATTAGTTGTAGTTGCACACCGCCTTTCAACAATTCAACAATTTGATAGAATTATTGTGATGAGTGAAGGAAAAATAGTTGGAGTTGGGACACATAAGGAGTTGCTTCGGAATAATAGTCATTATGCGAGATTGTATCAAAGACCTAATGATTAGTATATCTGTATGGATGGAAAATTTGCAGGATGAGAGCTGAAAGGAAACCGGTAAGCAGATAATCTCTTTTGCGACCAAGGTGCTGATAAAAGGCGTTATAAAAGGTTTGTGGAATGAAAAGTGAAACATCAAAATGCTGTTCCAGAAGTTGGAAGAAGGAAGGGACACCATCCAGAAATAAGTCCTTGCAATCTGAGAAAGTATCTTTAAGTGAAAGCTGATGATAATTATTAGCCATAAATTTTCTCCTCCGATGGTGTGTGGTGGTTGGTGGTACTTCTATTATACCATTAATGGAGAGAAAATTTATATAGAAACAACAAAAAAACTCAGTAAAATCAATGGGTTGCGGCATTTAGCAAATGCTTAATTGACATTATTGGAAGACTAACTATTAAAAGTCAAGCCTTAAAATGATATTTTTTGAATAAAGTACAGAAATGTATTTTAGATATATTTGGAACTCAGTTAGAGTTCCTTGAACCTTGAAAACTGTATGACAAAAAGAGCATCGTGATAGGTGCTCAAAAAAGGAGTATTGAATTAGAAAGATTTAAGCTGCTTTTATGTATTGCTGCTTTGTTTTTTCAAGATGATAAATCACTCGAACCAATTTTTTTACAGCGTGTGATATGGCAACATTGTAATGTTTACCTTCCGCTCGTTTTTTAGCAAGATAGGCTGCAAATGTTGGATCCCAGTGGCAGACATATTTGGTGGCATTATACAAAGCGTATCGCAGGTATCTGGAGCCACGTTTTTCCATATGTGCGTAGGCACCATCTAGTTGTCCGGATTGATATGTTGATGGCGAAAAGCCGGCATAAGCTAAGATCTTATCAGGAGAATCAAAACGATTGAAATCACCGATCTCGGCAATAATCATAGCTCCCATGCGATAGTTGATTCCAGGAATGCTAAGAATTGGAGAGTTGATTTCATCCATGATGATTTTAATCTCATTTTCGATTTCATCAATCTCTGAATCAAGTTCCTGAATAAGTTTGATGGTGTGCTTCAATTCAAGAGATTTGGCTGGCATATTTGAGCCGATAGAAGCTCTTGCAGAATCTCTGAAAGTAATAGCAGTATCTTTACCATATCGACCTTTGGAAGATTCGGAAAGAAGATTTGTAAGTCTGGTAAGGTGTGCAGTAGCTACATGTTTAGCACTGGGAAATTCAGAAAGCAATGCATAAACAGATGCCATATGAAGTGTTGGTACAAGTTTTTCTAATTCAGGGAATAAGATACAGACCAGTCTTGAAACGGAAGTTTTTAGCTTGGCACGTTCTTTTACTTTATCAAAACGATAACGAGTTAATGACTTTAACTCTTCGTTGTGGTAAGATGTGTCTGAGTAGGACTTTAAGTTCACATCAGACATGAGCATGGAAGCAATCGTGCGGGCATCTACTTTATCCGTTTTCGTCTGTCTAAGGCTTAGACTTTTTCTGTACAGATTTGTATGTAACGGATTGATAACATAGGTGGGCAGACCTTTATCAATGAGATATCCAAGGAGATTGTAACTATAGTGTCCAGTGGCTTCCAGTCCTACTTTTACTTTTGTCACATCATCCATAACGGATTCAATCTTTTGATAAAGATCATTAAAACCATCTAAGTTGTTGAAGATGGTAAATGCTTTAAACAACACTTCGCTATCAGAGTTGGTGATAAAGCAATCATGCTTATCCTTTGCAACATCAATTCCTATGTAAATCATAATAAATCTCCTTTGAAATGTATTTAATGCTGTTTTAGAACCACAGGGTGCTCCTTGCGATTGTAACCTCGTTCTAAATAAACCGTCATGCGGTATCTAACTGATTAACAAATGAACAAAGAGACTGTGGTTGGAGCCTTCCTAAAACCATCAAGTGGTAGGAGAAATAAAACCAATCCACAGCATCTTATATATCATAGTCGAACCTACAGAAGAGGTAAAGAATGGACTATGACCTAATAGTTGTAAAGACCTTGGAGAGGGTCTATAAAAACTACTACTATATAATACGAGGAGAAAAATTAATATGATGAAAAAAGTACGAATAGTAGGTGTTTTATTAATCTGTTTTTTACTGACTGGATCTGATAACTACTTGAAAGAAGTCAAGGCCGCTAGTGCTGATAGTGAAATTGATCTACTCCTGTATGAAGATTCAAACATAAAGGAAGTGGTAGAAGAAATTAGAGAAATTTGTCCAGATATTCTAATCACAGAGTATAGAGAACTATCATTATTACATTTAGAATTATCAGATCAAGTTTCTACAGAGGACATAATAACCAACGAAACAGTGAATAATAAAATTGAATTGGCTGGAAACATGCCGGATATAGAATTAGGAAGGATAGATTTGGGGGCTACATATTCTGGTGAACCTGTAATAAATGGCCTGCAGGATAATAAAAAGATACGAATGACAGAAGAAGATTTATTTGATTTATTGGCATGGCATGTTGATGAGGTGACGGAAGGAAGACGCTCTTTTGAAATCTCTACAGGAAAAGGTGTAAGAATTGCGTTAATTGATAGTGGTGTTGATTATAACCATCCACTGCTTGTTGAGAATATAGATTTAAAAAATGCACGTTCGTATATACCTGGCGATGGCAGTGTAGCTGACACTAACGGGCATGGCACAATGGTCGCAGGGGTACTAAAGCAAATTTCTCCAAACTCAATTATTACACCTTATAGAGTTATCGGAGATACTACTGGAGATTCTTCTGCAATACTTAAGGCTATAATTGAGGCTGTAAATGACGGAAATGATATTATCAATGCCAGTGTGGGAACTTACAAGTGTAAAGATATAAAAAGTGAAAAATTAATAATAAAAGCTTTTGAGAGAGCAATAAAGTATGCTAAAAAAAATGATGTTATTGTTATTGCTTCAGCAGGAAACTTAGGATTGAATTTGGATGAGTATTACAAGTTAGAAAAAATTAAGCATCTGCCAGGCGGTATTAATGGGGTAAACAGTGTTTCGGCAGTTTTGGGACAAAAATTGACGTCATATAGTAATTATGGTTCTGATATAAAATATTGTGCTCCAGGCGGAGATTTAGTCTATATTGATGGTTATTTGGATTTAGATAGTATGATCTACTGTCTTTATCCGACCTCTTTAGATAATGGTTTGCAGGTGTTAGGCATTCCGCAAGGATATACTTTCTCTTATGGTACAAGTTTTTCGGCGCCAATTGTTACGGCTGGTTCGGCTGATGTGATGTCTTATTACAGAGCAAATAATATAAGGGTAAAAAGCAAAGACGTAACAAAAGCTCTATCTAAAGGAGCAGAAGATCTGGGCAGTAAGGGAAAAGATAAATACTATGGAGACGGTCAGATTAATATTTTCAATTCTTTAAAATGCATTTCTAGTGAGGTAAGTGACAAATAAAATAGAGAATTTTAAAATAGCCATTTTCCTAATATTATTCGGAAAATGGCTATCTGCATATTTGCTGTATGAGTGGATTCCAAGGCAACTGGTTTGAAATTTTTGAAGACATAAAGAAAGAATTTGACGCAGAGAAAGCAAAACTTCAAAAATTGATCAAAAAACCGGAAGAACGGACTTTAAATGCGTATATAATCAAAAAAAGTTGGTTCTTGACAATTATTTAATGCACATTGAAAACTGGAAGTGATGAAGTAAATTTACCAGGTTGGTAGATTGAGGGTTCTAATTAAGAATATGCTAGTAATTTTGGAAGACTATCAAAAAGCTATATGTGTGAAAAACGGAGTACGGATAGAATTGGAAATTCTTTAGTTGTAAATATGGTATCTGTAATTGTTTTTGGAGGAATATGCCTTTGACGACAGGGGAAAATACAATCACCGATAACACAGTTTATATGGTTACATGAGTAGTAAGAGAGCAGTGCATTTTGTATTGCTCGTCTTTGTATTTGATGAAAGGATGTAATTGATTACTTCAATTATTTGTATCACAAGAAAATTATTAGGGTAGCATATATCTATAATATGCTTAAGAGGTAACCAATTATGGAGAGTCGTATTAAACAACTTCGTGAAAATAGAGGACTAATACAGGAGATTTTAGCTTCTGAATTAGGAATCACACAACAAATGCTTAGTAAATATGAAAGAGATGTGTTGTGCATTAAAGTGGATGTATTAAAGAAGATAGCTGAATATTTTAACGTAACAACGGATTATTTACTTGGGATTTCAGAGGTGAAGAGAGATTTGCAGGGCCAGATGAAAATGAATAAGACATTAGATACCTATTATGATCTTATTGAGATATATAAAGGTTTAGATGAATATGATCAGGAAATGGTATGGTCAATTATGCAGACGGTTAAGAAAACGTGTGAAAAACGTAAAAGAGATGAGAAAAATACAGAAGAGAGTTGATAAGAAATGCTGAATATAGCAATTTGTGATGATGATATTCAAACAACCGGAAGAATGGATATGCTGTTACAGGAAATAGCAAAGAGAAATTTTATGGATGTTGAAATTGAAGTGTTTTGGAATGGAGAGAGTCTTGCGGATGCAGTTGCACAGGGCACTTATTTTGACATGATCTATTTGGATATAGAAATGGACAAAGAAGATGGGATTTCGGCAGCTAAAAGAATTAGAACTTATGATAAAAACGCACTTATTATTTATGTCACAAGTCATGAAAATCATATGCAGGAGTCTTTTGAAGTTAGACCGTTTCGATTTCTTGTGAAACCAGTAAGTGAAAAATTGTTTGAAACTTGTTTTAAATCAGCATACGAAGAAGTGTATTGCGGAGATTCGTATTTTCGGTATAGCTATCAGAGGGTGAACCATAAAATACCCATGCGTGAGATTTTATATTTTGAAAGCAATAAACGTAAAGTGTCCATAGTAACGGAAAAAGATACATTCGTTGTATATAGAAAATTAAATGATATAGAGGAATGTCTTAAACAAAGCAAAGTGTCATTTTTACGTGTTCATCAGTCATATCTTGTAAATTATAAATATGTGGAAGGGCAGGCATATGATTTTGTGGTTATGGATAATGGCAAAAAAATTTCAATTAGTGAAGATAGAAGAAAATTAATCGGAGAACAGTACTGTTCGATGGAGGACACAATTTATGTCGGCGAATAGCATTATTTCATGTGTAACAGATATATTGCTTGCTTTATTTGCAGTATATCTGTTCTTTTATTACTTTGATATATTTTTGATAAGGAAAAAAAGAAGGGCACTGACCGTCATTGGAACTGTGGTGTTTACTGCATGGCAGATTGAAATATCCAATGGTAAGATTTTGCCAGCCTATGCAAATATTAGTATTACGATTATTACAGTTCTGCTGGTTGTTGAATTGATATACAAAGGAAAATTTTGGAATAAATGTATTTTCGCAATTGCATTTAATGCAATCTGGATGTTGATAGAAACAATAAGCGGGAATATACTTTTGACGTACTGTTGTGAATTTACAGACCTTCAGGAATTAGGAACATTAGGATCATTTACTTCAAAAATTGTATTTATGATTGCAATCACGGCATTGAAGAGAGTATTTACAAAAGATGAAATTAAAGAGCTTCCAGTGAGATATAGTTTTATGCTTGTATTGATTCCGATAGGTAGCATTTATATTATGAATAATATCTTTATGCTTGGGTATAGTCTCCATAGTAATCGTGCAAATATCCAATCTGCAGTTACTGCCGTTATCTTGTTAGGTGTGAATGTTCTTGTTTTCTATATTTATATAAAATTGGCGGATGATCTGCAACTAAGAAGAATGACCTCTGTCTATGAGCAACAATTAGATTTATGTGAACGGCATCAACAGGAGAGAGAACTGTCAATACTTCAATTAAGAGATGTAAGGCATAATATGAAAAATAATCTTGTGTCAATTCTTGCATATGCAGAAAACGGAGATAATGAAAAAATTATTAGATTTGTCAATGAGATAATGGAAGAAGGTGGAATAAAGACATCTACAGTTACAAACAGTGGAAATATTGTTATAGATTCATTGATTGGATATTGGTATGTTGAGGCAAAGAAAGTGGGAATAGACTTTTCCGTAAATTTAAATATTCCTATGGAAATGCCGTTTAGGGGTGCGGATATTTGCCTGATACTTGGCAATTTATTAGAAAATGCTGTAGAGGCAGCACAAAAAGCGGAGGGTAAAAAGTACATTAGGCTTCACATGAAATATGATAAAAATAACATGCTGCTATTTGTAGAAAATAATTACAAAGGTGTGCTTATAAAGACGAAAGATAAAAGGTTAAAGTCTACAAAAACAGATGCGGGAAATCATGGTGTAGGTCTTTCCTCCGTATATAGAATTGCTGCAAAATATCATGGAGTGGTTACGATTGACGATGGTGTGACAAATCGTTTTTTAATTAGAGTAGTGTTATATGGAAAGCAGAAATAATTACATTAACAGTCGATATTATTACATTAAATTTTGTATTATGAAAAAAGATATAAAATAAAAAGATAATTTTAGGAAAATGGTGAATGATTTTTTAGAATGGTATTGTGGTGGTGCGGTATGACGGAAGTATTATTATTCAGTGATGATGAGAAAATCTTTAATTTGACAAATAGCGTAATAGATGGAAGATATAAATTAACATGGTGTACTTATAAGTCCTTGGAAAAAAAGTTATATCCGTATCCGGATATAGTTATTATGTACTTTGATAAAGAAATGGTTAAGAAAGGTACATTTAAAACAATTGTTCAGGTAAAGGGGAGACTGGGACAAAGGATACCAATCCTTACGCTGATGGAAGAAGGAACACCGCAGAATATTTTTTCAACGTTAATGGCGGGTGCCTATGACTATTTAGAAATAGCCAAAAGCTCAGATGAATATAGAAAGAAAATAGAAGATATTGCCCGATGGAATTGGTATTTACGAAAATATGGGTTAAAAGAGAAGTAGCAGTGATATAAATGGCACCGCTACTTTTTATTTTAAGGTGAAATAGAAAAAGTTACATCAACACTCGGTTTTTTTACAAGAAAGACAAATTTGTTTATTTTTGTAGTAGTGTAGAGGAAACAAATGAAAGGAGATTCAAATTATGAATTCTAAAAATGTAAAAAAACAGTCAGCTAAAGCATTAGCAAATGTATCTTTGAAACTGGGGAAAATGTCAGCGGAAAGTGCGTGCTGCTATATCTTCCACCAGCCTAAAATGCCGGAAGCACTGAAGAAAATGAAAAAGATGTAACATGAAATATTTTTCTGAAAAATTGACAGGTTATATTGTTAAATCTGGTGTTGTTCCAGAGGAATCATATGCGATATATCAGTATGGATTTCAAATCGGACTTGAGATGCTAAGCTGTCTTCTGGTTTGTTTTGGAATTGCGGTATATTTGCATATGATTCCGGAATTTGCAGTGGTTACAGGAATTTTTATGATGTTACGCAGTTTTGTTGGCGGAGTGCATCTAAACAGCTTTAGTGCTTGCTTTATGTGTTCTGTTATTGTGCAGACGTTGGTATTGGTTCTTAATCGTCTGTATACACAACCATTAAATGCTGCGTGGGGAATAATTGTGTTGAGCAGTATTCTGATATGGAATATGACTCCGGTACAAAGCATTAACCGGGAACTTGATGCGGATGAAAAAAGACACTGCAGAAAGGTAGCTGTAAAAATTATTGCGGGCATACATGCGTTTGCGGGAATTTGTACACTTAATGGGATGAAAGCAATAGTGTCTTTGGTTGCGGTGACAATGGCAGTAGTTTTGATTTCACAATATATTGGGGCAGTAAAGTATAAAATAGAAAAGAGATAATAAGCGGAAATAGTAGACGAATCTATTATTTCCGCTTATTTTGTTTGAGGATAAATGAATCGTATATTTTTTATAAGCAACACTGTTTCGGTAATGAAAAACGTCTGCTAGGCTTCGGCGCAGGAGGCGTTTCTTATTATAAAGATATAAAATTCTTCCAGACCCGAACATCGGGTACTTTCCATACGGGATGTGGGTGAAAGCTTCCTGTATAATTTAAATAGGTCAAGAGATTGACGAAAAAATACCTCAAGTAAAATTAGATTATTACTGACCAGCAAGTTGGTAAAATCTAACGAATACAAGAGGTATCTACAATGAATATTAAAGGCTCAAAGAAGAAAAATCAACTTTTATCAGTAAATATTTTTGAATAGCAGGAGATTATTGCAAAAGCTGAGGCTATTAAGGCAGAGTTAGTTTAGAACTGCTTAAGGCGGCACCATTTCCGGATGAATTGGCTGCCCTTGGAACAGAGGGAATGAAACAGATATGGCATGAGGCGAAGCCTCGTGGACGAGGCTATGCAAAGAACACGGACTGTCCATTGTGCCAGCAGAGTATGTAAAGGAACCTAAGAATCTGTCTAGGAAGGAATGGGAGCGTGAACAATGCTTTCGTAAAATGATTCTGGCAGATGCGGAATTCTGTCAGAGTCAGGCGGGAAGCTTTGGTCATTTTGCATTTTTGATGAAGAGAATCGGATATCAGTTTGAATATGGGAAGTACCTCTCGGTGAAGGTTCCAGGTGGCAAATGGTATCATGAGCTGGGGAAGCTGGATGAGCTAAAAGCGGAGAAGAAAGCACTTAACAGGAAGTTGAGAATAGCGGAAGGGTGTGCAGAAGATAGGATTTCCTTTTGACGAATGGTCTGTTTGGGAGAAAGCGAAGATACTGCAATTTCAGTTGGATAATAATTCTTATAATATCAAGCTTTATAATGGAGTGTGCCAGATATGCGGTGTGGATGCTTCTGATGAGGATAAGATGTTTGAGGATTATCAAGCAATTTATGATAAGACTGTTGATATGCAGCCAGAACAGAGAATGGAAAAGAACATAGGAGACAGAGGCAGGGCATGATAGGTGCCCTGTTAGCTATTCTTTGTTTAATGTAAAAATTATGAAAATATATGATGATGAGCGGTACTATTATAGCTGCTTATGGTTGAATAAAATGCAGAAAAATGATAAAATGGTTTCAGAACGAAACCATTTTGATTTTTTGTAGAGGTAGAAAATGAACGAAGTTTTAGGGTTTGTTAATGACAAAATGAAAGTATTACTTATCTTAAAGGAACATCAGGTAGAGATAGAAGGTATTTCAGTATGCCCGTTGAATCAACAGAAGATAGCTAATCAAGTTCCGTGTGGAAAATTAAAAGCAAATCAAATAATAAAAGAACTTATAGATGATGGCTATGTAGAAATGATGCGTATAAAGGGGAGATATATAATTACGGAGAAAGGACAAGAATTACTTAAGAAAATGTCATTAGAATCTTAGGTGTTTTGAAAAAAGAGATTATGGAACAATTAATGCGAGATATTTTAGTCAAGGTGACGACAAAGCTAGTCAAAGATAAATAGTGATCACAGGAAAAGGAATGTGAAATCAATTTGTTTAAATACATTCATAAATAACCAGATTATATTCGAGAATGAAAGAATTTATCGAGAAATAAATTATTGTAATCTATATCGGTAATAATGAAATTGGAGGTGAAACAGTGGTAAGTAAAGAGTATTTTGGAGAAGATAAAAATGTTGAATTTAAGAGAGAAATTCCCACTAAACATGAGAAATTTCTTAAGGATATAATTGCATTTTCCAATAGCACTGGTGGTAAGGTAATATTGGGAATTGAAGATGAGACCTGTATTGTATATGGTATTGGAGAACAGAGCCCGTTCAAATTATCAGACGCTATTTCTACTATGATATCAGATGCATGTACTCCGCAGATTGAACCAGATATTACAATTAAAACTATTGAAGATAAAACCGTTCTTGAAATCGATGTTGCACCGGGAAAATTCAGACCATATTATCTTGCAAATAAAGGAAAAGAAACAACTGCCTATATTAGAATCAATGGTACAAGCAGACCAGCAGATGCAAGAAAGTTACAGGAATTAGAACTGGAAGGTCAGGGAATATCTTATGATTCTTTGCAGGATATTGGGAGAGAATATGATCAGAAGAAAGCATTAGATTTATGTACTGATATGAAGCAGACAGCAATAAATGCATGTAAAACAGAGGAAGAGAAAACTTCTATAAAAGAGATGACGATTGAAAAATTAGAAGATTTCGGATTGTTATGCAAAGTTGGAAGAAACAGATATCCAACACATGCATTTGATTTGCTGACTGAAAATCATAATAAGGCAGCAAAAATTCAGTGTGCCCTTTTTAAGGGAATTTCAAGAGATATATTTATAGATCAAAAAGAATTTACTGGCCCGATACAGGAACAGGTGGATGAAGCGTATCAATTTGTTTTGAGACACATAAATATGGGGGCAGATATCGAAGGATTATACAGATCAGATGTCTATGAACTTCCAATTACAGCTATTAGAGAAATGATTGCTAATGCTGTTTTGCATAGAAGTTATTTGGATAGATCCCGCATTCAGATTTGTATTTTTGATGATAGAATCGAGGTGCTTTCACCAGGAATGTTGTATGGTGGACTTGATATTGTAACAGCGAAACATGGAAAATCCACTTGTAGAAATGAAGCTATTGCAGAAGCTTTTCATTACATGAAGATTGTGGAAGCATGGGGAACTGGAATTCCGCGAATTATTAATAGATGTAAAGAATATGGTTTACAGGAGCCGTTATTTGAAGAGCTTGGTGACGGATTTTTGGTTACGATGTTTAGAAAACCAACCAATCAAACCAAACCAACCAACCAATCAAACCAAAACCAGATGCAACAAGAGAATGATTCTGATTGTAGTGATTTAGAAAATAAGCTTATTGAATTATTGAAGGCTCAACCTGATGTTACTACAAAGGGAATTATGAAAAAACTGGAGATTACAGAAAATCAGGTAAAGTATTATGTGAAAAAATTAAAAGATGATGGCAAGATTAAGAGGGTTGGGACAAATCGAAAAGGTTCATGGAAGGTAATGTAAGTATTTAATGATGCGGTGCAGCTTACAATAGCAAATGCAACAGAGTATAATTTGAAATAACGTGAGTGTTCTATTTGTTGCCACTCGGTTAAAAAGGCTATAAATGCTGGAAACATAAAAGCCCTATAATGTAATCGAGTGTAAATCGAGTGCGAATCGAGTGGCACTCGATTTACACTCGTTAGCAAAAAGATATAGTCTTTTTTCTCAAAGACTCCATAACACAACAGCAGGAGGTACACATGAAAGTAAAATTACAAGAAGTTCTCGAGGCACTTGATGGTGCCGGAATGGATATGGAATATTATTATGACACGAAAAATGAAGAAATCCTGATGATATTTGACGGTATGGTTAATGGAGAAACGGATCCTGAATTGATAGAAGATATCGAAGAGGGATTTATTGAAGATTATATCCCGTTGCCACGGCAGTATGATATGAATGAATATCGGATGATGGAAGAATTTATTTATGACTTACCGGCTGGAAGAGCACAGGACGCATTGGATGCAGCAATCAGAGGCAAGGGTGCATTCCGCAGATTTAAGGATAGGCTGTACGATTTTGAGCTTCAGGAGAAATGGTATAAGTACAGGGATGATTGCTATGAGCAAATAGCAAGAGATTGGTGTGAACGGTTCGGGATAGAGATAGAGATAGAGGAATAGCTATGAACAGATTATAAATTTTACGATAATGGTAGATTCAGTGGACATTTTGCAAGATGTCTACTTTTTGAGCTAAAAGATATGCAGATGAAGAAGAATTATAGATTCTAAGAAAGTATGGCTCCGTAAAGAAGGGCATATCCAGAGACATTCTGGCGCCGGCAGATATTACCTCGCTTTTCGGGACAACCGGGGAAAGATGCAGAACATTGAAATTGAAAAAGGATTTTGGCATATCTTAATGACTATGCTGTAATATCCTTATGAAACAACGAACAGGCGGTAGGATTAAACACTCCCGCCTGTTTTCTCTCTAACAGCTTTTTTGCTCGTGTTTGCCGTTATATATTCGTGTAATCCTTTGCTATAATAAGGTTAGTTATTTGCAAAACGGTATTGCATTGTAAAGTTATCATTGGCGGCTATATGCGATAAGGCAACAACACAAACATACCCTTTAAAAATGATATTTTAAGACTATCAAAAGCTACATTTTGTGTAGTTGAAATGAAAAATAAAAAATAAAGCAAAAAGTTTTATAACTTGCAAGCAAAAGGGATCGAATCCGTACTTAATAAATAAAGGAAGAGTTGTAATGGACGATAGAGAAATAATTAAACTATATAATTGCCGATCTGAGGATGCATTGCTAGAAACAGAGAAGAAATATGGGAAACTTGTATCATTTATAATTGGCAAGCTGATAAAGAATCAGTTAGATGTTGAAGAATGTACAAATGATACATATTTAGGTGTCTGGTTTACGATTCCCCCAAAAACACCAGATAACTTGAAAGCTTATATTTTAAAAATTGCAAGGAATCAGGCGCTAAAAAAGTATGAACATATTCATGCGGCAAAAAGAGATATAGATATGTGTTTGCCATATGAGGAATTGAGTAATTATCTGGCGAAAGCGGGAGGAGAAAATTGGGAAAATAATGAATTGAAAGATATTGTTGAGGATTTTTTGGAATCGTTGCAAAAACCTCATCGACAAGTTTTTGTATTAAGATATTGGTACTTTATGTCGGTAAAAGAGATTATGAAATGTTGTAATATGAGCAAAAGCAAAGTCGAAACAATCTTATTTAGAACAAGAAAAAAGCTGAGAGAACAATTAGCGGAAAGGAAGTATTTATGAAAACTTTGAAATCAGATATTTTTTATGCAATGAATGAAATAAACGATAAATATATCCTAGAGGCTGCACAATGTTTAGAGCAAAAAAAAGAAAACGATATTTCCTTACAAAAGAATAGTAAACTATTTCATGAAAGTAAAGTGCATAGCCGTAAATGGTTGGCTCGTATTGCAACTGCAATGGCGGTAAGTATCATTCTTTTTACAACAGGAGGAATTGCTAATGCAGCGACAGGAGGGAAACTGGTTCAATGGATTAATGGGCTGTTTGGAGCAGAATTAGTTACAGATGAAAACGAAGGATTGATCGGAAAAGATGTCATAGATAATTCGGAACCGGAGGTTACGCATGGTGAAGAAAGCGATATAGGGAATGCCGGGGGAAGTGCTATAACTGAAAGCCATATTATAAAGAGCATCGCAGATGATAATATTGTGCTGCCATTATCTGTTTCTGAGTTTAAGGTGGAGAATGATACGACGCCTGAAATTATTATGACTAACGGAAGTATGGCAGTATTTTATCTGGAGGATTATGCAGGTTGGAATTGTAAAGCAGGGGATATATTAACCTTTTCGTTTGAAAAATATGAGTCAGATGCGGTTCCTAATCAGGCACTGGTTATAGGATATATTAAAGATGGGGTTATGTATGACGGAGAAAGTTTTGGAAGTCTAAGCGGAAGTTACGAATTAAAAGTTAGAGAGGGGGGAGAATACAATTTATATATTATTAGCGCAACTTCCGATTATTTAACATTGAAACAAGGCACTATCAATCTTAGTAAATAGAGAGGAAAAGTCAAATGAAAAGGAAGGGGGGAATATCTATGAGATTTCAGTCTAAAACCAAAATTGGTATTTCTATCGGAGCTGTTGTGATTTTGCTGGTTATTGGTGTGCTGTTTTTTTGCATTGCGAAACCTTCAACTTCTGACGAAATTAAGACATCATATTTGAGAGGTACTTTTTCGATTGATTATAGCGATCTGAATGCAGTTGTAGGCGATGCTGATTATGTATTCGTTGGTACGGTCGCAAGTGAAGAAGGTACTGTTTATAAAGATGCTGTTACGGTTGAAACAGACGATGGAAAGACTCGTGAAGTTTCCGGCCCATACACAAATTATACTGTGAACGTCACAAAAAATATCAAAGGCAATTTAGTTACTGACACGGCTATCCCGATTCAAAAATCTGGCGGACTTTCGGAAGATGGCTCACAATATTTTGTTTATGAGGGTGATGAGCTTCCGGTTGTAGGAAATGAATATATCTTTTTTGCTTATGCCCAGCCGGACGGGTCATTGTTAATTTCCGGTCCTGTTTCTAACATGAGTGTATCTGACAATACAAGCGATATTGCTCCTTTTAGCGATTCAACGGAATATAGCGACATTGTAGATGCGTATAATAATCAAGTCGATTCTGGACGGACTAGGTTTACTTCTTCTTATGAGGCAAAATAAATTAAAATTGCAGGAAATGTAAGAATGCTTTCCGATAGCTATATGATACTTATTTTTGGGGCATACATGTTTGATATATGGTAATTAGAGTGATATGAAAAAGAATAGGAAGAGTGGCTATCAGGCTTGATGAACTGATTTGGGGCTAAGTTATGAACGACGACAATGAAAATGTGTTGATTATTGCATATAACTTGTTCTGCACCATACTAATACCAGCAGTAATAGTATTGACAGGAATTTGGTCTTTGGAGTCGGAGAGCGATTTCACACATGGACGAACAGGAGGATTGCCGATGGGGGCATTGACTGTATTCGTTCCAGAGGTTATATTGGGTTTGAAGTGGAAAATGAAAAGGGCGTTTACAATTCCATGCTGTATTGCGTGGTGTATCTTCCTTCTTAAGATGGCACATTATTTCTTTGCTGTGGTTACAAATGCACCAATTACATATTATGGAACGGTGTGCATTGTGCTGTCTGGATTAATGTGGAGTATAGTCATGGAATTGAAGCAGGAATTAAAAGAATACCTTTTGGGGTTTCCACAGGAATATTGGCTTGTTCCGTGTTCTAATAGTTCGAGATATAACAAGGTGTTTCGCTTTATATGGTTAGTAGGCGTCGTTTTAGGAACGATATTTTTATTAATGATTAAATGGGGATGAGTCTTTGATAAAAGGTATATTTTATTTTTTGCTTGTAAGTATAGGAGCAGGTTTGGTGCAGATGAAAATACCGCTGTTTGGTCGTCATAGCAAGCGGTGGGAAGAACAAAATTATGCACAGCGGTTTGGCGGTATCTTTTTTCCGACATTCATTGCGCTTGTAGTTATCTTTTTATTTAATGAGTATAAGACGGCTCAATTACCCACTTTGAATGAAGAAATGCTGATGAATGGAGCGGAGTATTGTTTGGTAACTGATCTGAATGAGATAGGAGATGCGGATTATGCTTATGAGATAAAAAGCGGAAGCTCACAAGAGGAGATTTGCGGAATTATATCAAGTATATGTATAGACTTAAAAAGGGAAGATGATTTTGTAAATGTCAGATATGAAAACGGAGAATATATTATCATCAACAATGGCATAACAATAGGACGGGCTGTCATAAATGACAAAGCAACAACAGATTTGTTGAAAATATACTTTTGCAACTAAAAGTGGATGAGCGTTTCAGTGTAACCTTTAGGCGAGAATATCAAAAAATACAAAAAAATACAATTTATTCGGTTGACCAAATGATACTTTTGTCATATAATCTAATCAAAAATAGTAATAATTACTAATTTAACTGGAGATTATTAGCAGGAGGTACCTATCATGGACAAGAAGATTACAGACAGCATTATTTACATCGGTGTGGATGACAAGGACATTGATTTATTTGAGAGCCAGTATGTTGTTCCAAACGGTGTTTCATACAACTCATATGTGATTATGGATGACAAAATTGCAATCATGGATACAGCAGATGCAAGAGTTACGGATAAATGGTTTGCCAATTTGAGAGAGGCGCTCGGTGACAGAAAGCCGGATTATCTCGTTGTTTCCCATTTGGAGCCGGATCATGCTTCCAATATCCAGAAGGTTGCAGAGGCATATCCTGATATGCAGATTGTAGGTAATGCAAAGACCTTTAACATGATGGGACAGTTTTTCGATATAGACTTAACGGACAGAAAGGTTGTAGTGACAGAGGGAGATAAGCTTTCTCTTGGAAAGCATGAGCTTACATTCGTCATGGCTCCTATGGTTCACTGGCCGGAGGTTATGATGGAGTACGAGTCAACAGACAAGGTGCTTTTCTCAGCAGACGGCTTTGGTAAGTTTGGTGCGCTCGATACTGATGAGGACTGGACATGTGAGGCAAGACGCTATTACTTCAATATTGTTGGAAAGTATGGTGCTCAGGTGCAGGCAGTTCTCAAAAAGGCAGCAGGGCTTGACATTGAAAAGATTTGTCCTCTTCACGGACCGATTCTCACAGAGAACCTTGGCTTCTACATAGATAAATACAATACATGGAGCAGCTATCAGCCTGAGGATGAGGGAATCCTTGTGGCATGTGCTTCTATTCACGGCAATACAAAGAAGGCAGCAGAGCTTTTAGCAGAAAAGCTCAAGGCTACAGGTGTAAAGGTTGCATTTACAGACCTTTGCAGGGATGATATGGCAGAGGCTGTTGAGGATGCGTTCAGATACGACAGGCTTGTGCTCTGCGCATGCACATACGATGGAGGCATTTTCCCACCAATGGAGGATTTCTTACATCATCTCAAGGCAAAGGCTTATCAGAATCGTAAGATTGCCTTCGTGGAAAACGGTTCATGGGCTCCTACAGCAGCACGCCAGATGAAGGCTATTGTTGAGGGCTTCAAGAATATTGAGTGTGTTGAGCCGGTTGTTACAATTAAATCTACTCTCAATGAGGCATCTGAAAAGCAGATGGATGAGCTTGTTGCAGCACTTATCAAATAGAATAATTCAGGTTGCGTGGATTAGATGATATAGACTAGATGACATGGATTAGATGATATAGATTAGACATAGTTTAATACGGCATAGTATATATGGATCAATGAAGACCCGGGCGTTTGTCCGGGTCTTTATATTAAAGGTAACTATTCAGAATCACCACACGCACATTCGTAAAACCGCACGATACTCGTGCTTTGTTTACAAAAGTATATATAAATGTGCTATCATACAATCAAAGAAAAAAGCCATAATAGTACAATGTCAAATGAGGTAAACTATATGCAGCAGCGAATTACCATAAATCTTAACACAGATAGCAAAACAACCGACAAAACCACTATTCTTGAATACTGCCGCAGTCACGGCATTGCAGGGATAGAAACACCGTGTGGAGGAAAAGGCACCTGCGGCAAGTGTAAGGTGACGGTGACAAAACCATACTGTAAGGACGTGCTGGCCTGTCAGACGAAGATTTGTGACGGTATGGAAATTATTGTTGGGGGAAAAGAAAGCACAATAGATAAAGAAGACAGCATGGTTGTTCTGACAAATGGAGGAAGCATATCGGAAAAATTTAATGAGCATGTGAATAGAAATGTTGTCTTGAAGGAAGAGACTGCAAATGAACATGAAAAAGCAGAATCCAATGAAGGCACTCTGGCGGCCTGTGATATCGGAACAACAACAGTAGTCTGCTACCTGATTGATAAAGAGACAGGGCAGATTATTGCAGTGCGAAGCGGTGCCAATCCACAGCGCAGCTTTGGAGCAGATGTGCTTTCCAGAATTGATGCGGCAGCGAGGGCAGATGATAACGATAAAGCGAATGGCGGCCTGCAGCTGATGCAGTCGCAGATAGTGTCTCTTTTGAACGGCTTCATATCAGAAATGCTCACGGAATGTGGCAGAACTAAAGTAAGCCGGTTTTCAGTTGCCGGAAACACGGTTATGTGCCATCTGCTTATGGGAATTTCACCGGAAAAGCTTGGCAAGGCACCGTTTATGCCGGATGAATATTTTGGCAGGGAATTTAATCCTTTGGATATAGGACTTGAGAATTGTCAAACCATGATTATATTTCCGGCTGTATCAGGCTTTGTAGGCGGAGATATTACAGCGGGTATGATGGAGACAGTGAACTGCAACGAGCTGACGCTATATCTGGATATCGGAACAAACGGTGAGATGGCGCTTGGAAAAGGCGACAGATATGTGTGCTGTGCCACCGCGGCAGGGCCGGCTTTTGAGGGTGCGCAGATTGAGCTGGGCATGCCGGCATCTAAGGGAGCCGTGGATAAGGTATGGCTGGAAGGGCGCAGAATTAAGTATTCGGTTATCGGAAATGACAGACCTGTGGGACTGTGCGGTTCGGGGCTTATCGATGCGCTTGCCGTCCTCCTGAAAGCCGGAATCATAGATGAAAACGGCACGATTTTAAGCGGACAGGAGCTTCCTATACTGTTTAGGTCGTATGTGTTTGAGGTGGAAGCGGAGGAGACTGCACAGAGCACAGAGCTCTCTCTCGCCGTTCATATTGCACCTGGAGTCTACATTACGCAGGAGGATATCAGGAAGCTGCAGCTTGCGAAGGGCGCGATAGCCGCCGGAATAGAAGTATTGTTTAAGGAATATGGCTGTATGCCTTGTAATATTGATGTTCTCACATTTGCAGGAGGCTTTGGAAACTACATTGACAAAGCAAGTGCGGCGGCAATAGGATTGTTTCCACAGGAACTTTTGGACAAGGCAAAAGAAGTGGGAAATGCGGCAGGAAACGGAGCTGTTTCGGCAGCTTTATCGCAGGAAGCCTGGGAAAGAGCACTGGAGATAGGCGGGAATATGCGTTACATCGAGTTGGCATCGTATCCGCATTTCAATGAAATGTATGTGGAGCATATGAATTTTTAAATAATTGAAAAAAATATATTTTTACTTTATTGTTGAAGAAAATTGTCATATAATGACTTCGGGTGAGATTATATTTTTAAAAGAAAAGCTGATAGGGTGATCAGCATCAGGAGGAATATTAATGCGTAAAACAAAAATTATCTGTACTATTGGACCGGCCAGTGAACATGAGGATGTCCTCACCAGGATGATAAAGGCAGGTATGGATGTTGCCAGATTGAATTTTTCTCATGGCTCACATGAGGAGCATCAGGGCAAAATAGATTTAATCAAGAAGGTAAGACAGAAGCTTCATATGCCAATCGCAATCATGCTTGACACAAAGGGACCTGAGTATCGTATCAAGACCTTTGAGAATGGCAAAATAGAGCTCAAGGATGGAGATACCTTCACACTTACCACTGACGATATTGTAGGAAATCAGGAGAGAGTATCAGTAAACTATGAGAATTTGATCAGGGATTTAAAGGTTGGTGACCGTGTGCTTGTTGCGAACGGAATCATCATTCTGCAGGTCCGAGAGCTTAAAGGAAACGATGCAATCTGTGATGTTATCGCAGGCGGTACACTTTCAGACAGAAAGAGCATGAACTTCCCGAATAAGGTCATGAAGCATGCATATTTAAGCAAGCAGGACAAGGATGATCTGCTTTTTGGTATAAAAAACGAGGTGGATTATGTTGCCGCATCATTCGTTTCTACAAAGCAGGATGTAGCTGATCTGAGAAGCTTTTTGGATGAAAACGGTGGAGAGGACATTGATATCATCGCAAAGATTGAGAACCGTTCAGGTGTAGATCATGTGGAGGAAATCTGTGAGATAGCAAATGGAATCATGATAGCAAGAGGAGATCTCGGTGTTGAGATTCCGGGAGTTGAGGTACCGGCAATACAGAAGTATCTTATCAACAAGTGCCGTATGCTTGGTACACGCGTAATCACAGCAACAGAGATGCTTGAGTCCATGATTCACAATCCACGTCCTACAAGAGCTGAGCTTTCGGATGTAGCCAATGCTGTATACGACGGCTCATCAGCTATTATGCTTTCGGGAGAGTCTGCAGCAGGTAAATATCCTGTAGAGGCTGTAAAAAATATGGCAGAGACAGCAGAGTATACAGAAAAGCAGATAAACTACGGCAAGAGATTTGCCAATGCTGAGTTCCAGACAAAAAGCATAGTCGATGCCATTTCACATGCTACATGTGCCATGGCAATAGATGTGGATGCGAAATGTATCGTAGTCAGCTCGCTGACAGGCCGTACAGTGCGCATGGTCAGCCGTTTCCGCTGTCCTGTTGATATAATAGGCATGACAACCTCTGAAAAGGCATGGCGCAAGCTGAACCTGAGCTGGGGTGTAAAGCCGGTTCTGTGCGAGGAATACAACTCAATGGAGGTTATGTTCTACAATGCGATGAACGAGGCAAAGAGTGTCATGAAGCTCAAAAAGGGTGATCATATAGTGCTCACAGGAGGTCTTATCAATGGTAAGACAGGCAACACCAATGTAATTAAGGTTGAGACAGTTTAGTACATTTATACTATTGATTAAATCGTATATATGTCATATAATTCTTAACGATTAATAAAAACAATAAATTTAAAATAAACAATTTCGAGATGAAGTTTGCAGGAAAACGGCAGCGATTTTACATTATCAAAGCCTACCGAAGGAGTAAAACTCTCAGGTGCCGCAGCAGGCGGTGCAACTGTAAATGGATCGACTCTCTGGAGACACCCGCTTGGCGGGGGCCGAAGGTGCAACGTACGAATAGGAAGCAGTAGGAGTGCAGTGACTATGAATATATCATGGCACAGGCTGCTTCTCGTACGAATCTCTCAGGCAACAGGACGGAGAAGATATTGGACAGATATTCTTAAGATAATCTTCTTAATCCCATGTATCAGACTGTATATGCAGTGTATATGGGGTTTTTTATTTCAATTCACGTAAGTGCTGCTAAGCCTGCTTTTTCAATTGTTTCCAGATGAAATTATTTATATCAATAGTATTTGCTCAAAACACAAAGATCTTGTGTTTAGATAAAAAAGAGAGGCAGGAGTATTTCAATGTGGAACACAATCAACAATTTTCTTAGTGCAGTGGACAATTTCGTCTGGGGAGTGCCGCTCATGGTGCTCATCATGGCAGGAGGTATAATGCTCACAGTTCGTCTGGGACTTCTTCAGATGAGAAAGCTTCCTCTGGCACTAAAGTGGATGGTCAAAAATGAAGAGGGCGGCGATGGCGAGATTACGAGCTTTGGCGCACTCTGTACCGCGCTTAGCGCAACAATCGGAACCGGCAACATAGTCGGTGTAGCAACTGCAGTCGGTGCAGGAGGACCGGGAGCGCTTTTTTGGATGGTGCTTGCAGCCTTCTTTGGCATGGCAACAAAGTATTCAGAGGGACTTTTGGCTGTAAAATATCGTGTCATCGGCAAGGACGGACATAGTCTCGGCGGACCATTCTACTACATAGAGCAGGGAATGGGTGCAAAATGGAAATGGCTTGCAAAGATATTTGCATTTTTCGGCGTATGCGTTGGTCTTTTCGGAATAGGAACATTCAGCCAGGTAAACGGAATATCAAGTGCTGTAAACAACTTTTTTGACCCTAAAAACCAGCATACAGTAAAGGTTTTACCGTTCCTTGGTGAGTATTCATGGTCGGTTGTCATTGCTTCGCTTGTACTGGCATTCTGCGTGGCAGCAGTGCTTATCGGCGGAGTAAAGCGTATTGCAAGTGTCAGCCAGATAATAGTTCCTTTTATGGCTGTTATATATATTGTATTTGTGCTCGTGCTTGTGGTATGCAATATCACAGCGGTTCCGGCAGCGTTTGCTACAATAGTAAAGGCAGCGTTTTCACCGAAGGCCATAACAGGCGGTGCCGTGGGAAGCTTTCTTGTTGCAATGCAAAAGGGTGTTGCCAGAGGAATCTTTTCAAACGAGGCAGGACTTGGTAGTGCCCCGATTGCAGCGGCAGCAGCCCAGACAAAGGAGCCTGTACGTCAGGGTCTTGTCAGCATGACAGGAACCTTCATTGATACAATAGTTATATGTACACTTACAGGACTTTCCATCGTGCTCACAGGCGCATGGCAGGTTGACGGACTCGAGGGCGTGCAGGTTACTACATACGCATTCCAGAATGGTCTTCCTTTACCGAAAGAGTTATCAGCATTTGTACTTATGCTGTGTCTTGTATTTTTTGCCTTTACAACTATACTCGGTTGGGATTATTATAGTGAGCGGTGCTTAGAGTATTTGAGTGGCGGAAGGATGAAATATGTAAAGGTTTATCGCTGGATATATATACTTGCAGTTTTCATCGGACCTTATATGACTGTAAGTGCGGTGTGGACTATCGCTGATATCTTCAACGGTCTCATGGCTCTGCCAAATATGATAGCGCTGTTTGCTCTTAGTGGTGTTGTTGTTAAGGAGACAAGGCATTTCTTCGAGAGACATAGAAATGGAGAAATCGAGGATTAATTATGTTTTATATTTTGCGACATGGAAGAACAGATTGGAATGAGGAGCACAGACTGCAGGGTGAGGTGGATATCCCACTCAACGAAACCGGCAGGCAGATGGCTTACGATGCCGCAGAAAAATATAAGGATATAGATTTTGACATATGCTACTGCTCCCCGCTTAAGAGAGCACAGGAGACGGCAAGGATTTTTCTTGCAGACAGAAACCCTGCAGTAGAGATTATCACTGACAACAGGCTTCACGAGATGTGCTTCGGTGATTATGAGGGAGTGAAGAACATCAGACAAAAGCCCGAATGCCCTGTATACCTGCTCTTTGAGGAGCCGGAAAAATATGTGGCAAAGGACGGCGCAGAGAGCTTTGAGGAGCTATATCACAGAACAGGCGAGTTTATAGAGCAGGTGCTGAGACCGCAGCTTGAGGCAGGCAAAAATGTGCTTGTCGTGGGACACGGTGCAATGAACTGCAGCATAGTCAATCAGTTTCGCGGCACACCTATAAAGGATTTCTGGAAGGATATGCAGGGAAACTGCGAGCTGCTTCGGGTTGAATAAATTTAGATTATTCTGAATAGCTATATCGTTTGTAATAGATAGGGCATACCGGTTGTGGTGTGCCCTGTTGTTGTCAGAAACTAATTTCAATAGCATTTATTTATAAGTAAATGGACATTATATTATAAGTAATACTAAATTGACCACATAGCCTTATGCTCGTAAAATAATTTTGTAAATTTTTTATTAAATTAAGAGTATAATTATTTGGAGGAACCAATGAAAAAGACAACGAACTCTTCACCTTACCAGTTTGAGGGCAGAATACCTCTGTCTCAGGCTATTCCGCTTGGACTGCAGCATGTTATGGCTATGTTCATCGGAAACCTTACACCTCTTATCATTGTTATGGGAGCATGCGGGCTCACAGCGGACGCTGGCTTTGCGGAGCTTAGAACTGCTCTCTTACAGAATGCAATGATTATCGCAGGTATTGTAACATTAGTACAGATGTTTTCCATCGGACCTGTCGGAGGAAAGGTACCTATCGTTATGGGAACCTCTTCGGGCTTTCTTGGAGTATTAAATAATACAGTTGCAGCGTGTGGCGGCGGAGTTATAGCATATGGAGCTATTATGGGAGCCTGCCTTGTAGGAGGTATCTTCGAGGGCATACTCGGAGCCTTCTTAAAGCCTTTGCGCAAGTTTTTCCCGGCAATCGTTACAGGCTCAGTTGTTATAGCAATCGGACTTTCACTCCTTGGAGTGGGAATCAACTACTTCTGTGGTGGAACAGGCAAAAATGATTACGGCTCACTGCCAAACCTTTTTATTGGAATGGTTGTACTTATAGTAATCGTGCTTCTTAAGCATTTTGCACCATCGCGCAGTATTTTTTCATCATCTGCCATCCTTTTTGGTATCCTGGCAGGATATGTTGTAGCAATCATTATGACACTTACCATGTCACACACAGGTGTGACCGCTGACGGTGTTAAATACACATACTCATGGGTTGTAAACTTTGATGAGGTTAAAAATGCGGCATGGATAGCAGTTCCAAGCTTTATAGGCTTTGGAAAGCTGTCAGATGTGGGAATTTCCTTCCATGCCAATGCAATCATCCCAATCGGCATCATGTTTATCGTTACTGCAATCGAGACAGTTGGCGATATCTCAGCCTGTGTGGAGGGTGGAATGGACAGAGAGGCTACAGATTCAGAGCTTTCAGGCGGTGTTATCTGTGATGGTCTTGGTTCATCATTTGCAGCGCTTTTCGGAGTACTGCCAAATACCTCATTCTCACAGAATGTAGGTCTTGTTTCAATGACAAAGGTTGTCAATAGATTGGCTATTTCAATGGGAGCTATATTCCTCATTATTTGCGGCTTCTGCCCAAAGATTGGAGCTTTCATGTCAATCATGCCTCAGTCAGTGCTCGGCGGAGCTGCTGTTATGATGTTTGCCTCTATCCTGATTTCGGGAATTGAGCTCATCACAAAGGAGCCAATCGGCAGCCGTGAGATTACAATTATCTCAGTGGCAATCGGTTTAGGCTACGGACTTGGCGCTACAACCGGTGCTACATCACATCTGCCATACTATGTACAGCTTATATTTGGCGGTTCAGGTATCGTGCCTTGCTCACTTTGCGCTATTCTTCTCAATATTATTTTGCCGAAGAAGTCAAAGAACGCGCCATATATGTGGGATATGGACGAGAAAGACGATGTGAAGCGTGTGGATGACTAACGCTTAGGATTTTGAAGCCGTCCGGTGCATTAAGTACACCGGCGGCTTTATTGTTTGTGGGAAAGTATGGAGATATATGGAAAAAGTGATTTCAATAGTGGGCGCAGGTGGCAAGACCACACTCGTTCATAAGCTTGCAAGGGAATATCACAGGAGTGGAAAAGGTGTGCTTGTCACAACGACAACGCACATGTATGTCGAAGCTGACACTGACCTATCCTGCGATTTTTTTGCGTTAAGGGATAAAATAATAAAAGCTGGATATTGTATGGCGGGGCAGAAAATATCTGAACAGAAAATATCAGAACAGTCAAAGTCAAAGATGTGCGGACTGCCGTATGATTTGCTCGATAAACTGATTAAAGACATGCCACAGGCGTTAGATTATGTTATAATTGAAGCAGATGGGGCAAAGCACCATTCCCTCAAATATCCGGCAGCGGATGAGCCTGTCATATATCCGGGTACCACAGATGTTATCATAGTGCTTGGCACATGGGAAAAGGGCAGGTCATGTAAGGACGTTGTATTTCGATATGAGCTTATGCAAAAGGAGCTTGGAACGGCAGAGGATGCAGTGGTTGATGATTCGGTTATAGATACGCTGCGGCAGGTCTATGTCAGAAAGCTGCGTGATAGCGGGTTTGAAGGACGGGTATCGTGCGTTTTTGCGAATGAGCGTGGGTGGTTCTGAATAGTTGCAAATATGGAAATAATAAGGTAACAGGGTAATTAATCAGATGAGCATGAATCAGAGCAATAATCAGATAATAAAGAAAAATTTGTTAATCATATGCCGCGGTGCAGGAGACCTTGCGACCGGCATCATCCACAGACTGCACCGGGCAGGGCATAGGGTGATAGCGCTTGAGACAGACTATCCGGCAGCCATACGGCGCCAGGTGTCCTTTTGCGAGGCAGTGTATGATGGGAGCGCAGCTGTAGAGGGGTTGACAGCCAGACTTGTTCCTGCCTTGACTGATGCAGAGACTGATACAGAGACATATTCAGGGATAAATGACACACCGGCAGCTCATATTGCATCAGAAAAGTGGGATAGTTCAGCCATCGAAGCTGTGCTTGAAGCCGGAGAGGTCCCGCTTCTTATAGACCCAAAGGGTGAGTCAATTGTACTTTTAAAGCCGGATGTTGTGGTAGATGCCATAATAGCAAAGAAAAATCTGGGTACCACAATCAATATGGCCCCGCTTGTGATAGGAGTAGGCCCGGGCTTTACGGCAGGGCAAGACGTGCATCTGGTGATTGAGTCCATGCGTGGGCACAATCTGGCGCGCATCATTACCGATGGCATGGCACAGCCCAACACAGGTGTTCCGGGAAATATCGCCGGCTTCACAAGTGAGCGTGTGATTCACGCTCCGGCGGCAGGATATATTCATGATGTCAGAAAAATCGGAGACATCGTGCAAAAGGGAGATGAGATAGCGCGGATATATCCGGATAAAGAAAGCTATGTCAATGCATTGTCTGAATATGTTCCGGTAAATGCTACAATTACAGGCATCATACGAGGCCTTATCCGTGAGGAATATTATTTCAGGGAAGGCTTCAAGATAGCGGATATCGACCCGCGCGAGAGTGAGCTAACAAACTGCTTTACAATCTCTGACAAGGCAAGGAGTATAGCAGGCAGTGTGCTTGAGGCGGTATCGGCATTTGAGCACGGCGTAAAGATTTATTAAATAATAAATGAGGGTAACTATTAAGGTGTTTTCAGTGGTTCTGAATAGTTACAGTGAGGATAAATAGATTGACGCAGGAAAACGAATTAGATATCAATAATCAGGAACAAAATAAAGGAAAGCTCACACATTTTAATGAGGCAGGGGAAGCTCACATGGTGGATGTGCATGCAAAGGATGACACATACCGCGTGGCGAAGGCCTGTGGCACGATAAAGGTAAATGGCGCCGTATACAGGGCGGTATCTACGGGCACAGCTAAAAAGGGTGATGTGCTGGCAGTAGCAAGGATTGCGGGAATCATGGGTGCAAAGAACAATTCCATGCTCATTCCGCTCTGTCATGCTATTGCCATGACGAAGTGTGATGTTGAGTTTGAGCTGGATGAAAAAAACAGCAGTATCACGGCAATCTGCACGACAGCCTGTGTGGGCAAAACCGGTGTAGAGATGGAGGCCATGACAGGGGTCAGTGTGGCGCTTCTTACCATATATGATATGTGTAAGGCACTGGACCGTGGCATGGAAATCGGGCAGATACATCTGCTGGAAAAATCCGGTGGCAAGAGCGGACACTACGTTACTGTTCACAACTAACAATGTGACCGGCAACGATTACAGCTCATTTAAAATGCTGAGAAGTTAAAAATACACAATTAATCAAGGATAACAGGGTGATGTAATGTATACTGTAGGGATTATAACGATAAGCGATAAAGGCGCAGCGGGCCAAAGAGAGGATAAAAGCGGTCCGAAAATAAAGGAACTGCTTCCCAAAGATAAGTATGATGTGGTTTCATATAAAATAATACCGGATGAGAGGAAACAGATTGCAGACGAGCTTGTCAGGCTGTGTGATGATGTGAAATGCAATCTGGTGCTTACAACCGGAGGTACCGGTTTTTCACCGAGAGATATCACACCGGAAGCTACAATGGATGTTGCAGAGCGTAATGCACCGGGTATCGCTGAGGCACTGAGAGCGTACAGCATGAGTCTTACACCTAAAGCCATGCTTGGCAGAGGAGCTTCAGTTATCAGGAAAAACACACTGATAGTCAATCTGCCCGGCAGTGTGAAGGCAGTGTCGGAGAGCATGGATTTTCTGATGGGAAATATAGAGCATGGGCTTGATATTTTACTGCAGTATGACAGTGAGTGCGGCCGGTGACGGAAATGCACGGGGTATGGTTTAGGACAGTAACTATTTACAAAAATAATATTTGGAGTGTGGGATTATATGAAGCTTATGAAGACAACGGAGGCAGTCGGACAGGTGCTCTGCCACGATATCACACAGATTATCCCCGGTGTGAAAAAGGATGCGGTTTTTCGCAAGGGGCATATTATAACAAAAGAGGATATACCGGTGCTGCTTAGCGTCGGAAAAGACACCATATATATATGGGAAAATGATGAGACCATGATGCACGAAAATGAGGCAGCAGAGGTGCTTTATCGTATGAGCGCATGTGGCACAAATAGCAATGAGACCGACGTCGAACGTCATTGTGAAGCCGCAGAATCCGGCGGTTTTGGTGGCACCGCAAGTAAAATGCATCCATCCCCTGTAAAGGAAGGTAAGATAGAGGTGATTGCTGACTGTGACGGACTGCTTAAGGTGGACAGCGAAAAGCTGAAAAAGGTCAACTCCTTTGGTGAAATGATGATAGCCACGAGGCACGGCAATACCACTGTGAAAAAGGGGGATAAGCTCGCCGGAACAAGAATCATACCGCTTGTTATAAAAAAGGATAAGCTAGAGGCGGCTTCACACATATGCGATGACGGACCGATTCTTGATATAAAGCCGTTTGTGGTCAGAAAAGCAGCAATAATCACAACCGGAAACGAAGTGTACCACGGCAGGATACAGGATGCGTTTACCCCTGTCATCGAGAAAAAAATAGCAGAGTTTGGTGCACAGATGATGTTTCATGAGGTGTTTGATGATGATGACCAAAAAATAACAGACGGATGCTTACGTGCAATAGAGGCAGGAGCGGAGATTGTATTCTGCACAGGAGGAATGAGCGTGGATCCTGATGATAAAACACCGCTTGCCATAAAAAATACAGGCGCGCGGATCGTGTCGTACGGTTCACCGGTGCTGCCGGGAGCCATGTTTTTGCTGTCGTACTATGATGCAGGTGACAGGCTGGTGCCGATATGTGGACTGCCTGGCTGCGCCATGTATAACAAGCGCACGATATTTGATATTGTATTGCCGAGGCTTATGGCGTGTGATATGATTTTGGCAGATGAGCTTGCCGGACTTGGAGAAGGCGGACTCTGCCTGAATTGTGATGTCTGTACGTTTCCTAACTGCGGTTTCGGGAAGGGCTTTTAATATGCGCGATAGATTTGGCAGAGAGATTGACTACATGCGCATATCGGTGATAGATAGCTGTAATCTGAACTGTTATTATTGCAACCCACAGGACAATGATAAAAAGTGTCAGGCAATAAATACACTTAGCGTAAAAAAGGTGTTTTGCATAGTCCGCGCAGCCACAAGGCTTGGAATCACGCATTTTCGTCTGACAGGCGGTGAGCCGCTTCTGCATCCGCAGATTGATGAGATGGTTTCACAAATCAAAAAGATACCCGGTGTCAGGAGTGTATCGCTCACCACGAACGCAGTACTGCTTGCGCAGCATGCAAAGCAGCTTAAGGAAGCCGGCATAGACAGTATAAATGTGAGCCTGGACACGATAGATGCGTCAGAATATGAACATATCACAAAAAAACCGCTGCTTCATAAAGTGGAGCAGGGAATCGATGCCGCCATAGAGTGTGGAATAAGAGTGAAAATCAATGCAGTGCTCACACCTCAGACAGATGTGGTAGCTCTCACACGGTATGCTTCAAAAAAAGGCACAGATATCCGTTTTATAGAGATGATGCCGGTAGGTGAAGGGCATACCAACGGAGTCGAGCCGTATGAGAAGGTTATTAGCGCACTTTTAGAAGTATATGGAACTCCTTGCCATATAGATACTGAAAATAGAGAAGAAATTAATTCGGGATATAATAATGCGGATAACGGTCCGGCAGAGTATTACAGTTTTCATGGACTTGATATCAGAGTAGGGCTGATTCAGGCAATCCATGGGAAGTTCTGCGATACCTGCAACCGCATACGGGTTACGGCTGACGGCAGGCTTATGCCATGCCTGGGAAGCAGCGTGACGATGGATTTAGTACCTGATTCATGCGAATTTACGGATGATTTGGAAAAAGATTTTGTAATAGCTCAGGCACTAAAGGCTGCCATAAAGGCAAAGCCGGGGTGTCACAATTTTAATGATAATGCAGTGACATATACAAAAACTACAGAGACAAAGACTGTGGAGACAAAGACTACAGAGCTGAAAGCTGCGGAAGTAAATGCAGCAAGAAATATGAGCCGGATAGGAGGCTGATAGCAAATCATGGGAAAGCTTCTTGCAATCAATATAAGCAAAGAGAGAGGAACTGAAAAGAGAGAGGTGCCACAGGCAGAGCTTGTTGCGGACTATGGCATCATGGGAGATGCACATGCCGGAAAGTGGCACAGGCAGGTCAGCCTGCTTTCAGCGGAGAAAATATATGCCTTCAGGGCAAGAGGAGCGCAGATAGACAACGGCGCATTTGGCGAAAATTTAATTATATCAGGATTTGATTTCAAGAATTTACCGCTTGGAACACGCTTTTGCATAGGAGATGCTATTCTGGAGATGACGCAGATAGGCAAGCAGTGTCATTCGCATTGTGCTATCTACAAGAGGATGGGCGAGTGCATTATGCCAAAGGAGGGCGTGTTTGCAGTAGTCATAAGAGGCGGTCAGATTCATACCGGTGACGAGGTGAAGCTGATTCCGGCAGACATATATGCTTCGATAAAGGACAGACCGGCGGACAGCCGCTGTGAGCTGTTGACAGTCATAGAAGGAGCACATGCCGGTGAAAAGGCGCTTTATATAGATGGCAGAATAAGAGTGGCATCAGGCAGTGCATGGGCAGATGAAATAAATGACAATGATAATTCCATTGTGATGTTTAAACAGCAGATAGGCAGCAGACCACGCCTCATAATCTGCGGAGGAGGTCATGTATCGGCGGCACTTGTACGCATGGCATCGCTTTTGGCCTTTGACATATGGGTGATAGAGGACAGACCTCTGTTTGCCGATAATGCAAAGCGCCAAGGAGCAGACCATGTAATTTGCGGCGATTATAAAAAAACTCTCGCCAGGCTGGAGCCACAGGCAGATGATTACTATGTATGCATGACAAGAGGCCATCGCTTTGATATGGAGTGTCTTACAGAGATATTCAGAAAACCATACGCCTATGTGGGGATGATGGGCTCAAAGAAAAGAGCTGCCATAGTAAAAAAAGACCTTGAAGAAGCGGGATTTTCACAGGAAACCATATCCGGATTACATTCTCCGATAGGCCTTGCAATAGGTGGACAGACACCGGAGGAAATTGCGCTTTCGGTGATAAGTGAGATAGTAAAGTGCAAAAATGAGCGTACCGGCTGCACACAGGTGGATAAGGAAGTGCTTGATGCACTTATTGAGGCAGCTAAGCAGGAAACAGATACACAGGCATCAGATGAGAAGTACATACTGTGTACCATCATAAAAAAGAATGGCAGTGCACCGCGCGGAGTCGGAACACAGATGCTCGTGAGCTCAGACAATCGGATCATCGGAACTATAGGCGGCGGTTGTGCGGAGGCAGAGGTTATAAGCTATTGCAGGAGACTGTTTCGCAAGCAGGAGTTCAAATGCGGTTTGATGGATGTGAGCATGAACACTGACGATGCCGAGAAAGAGGGCATGGTGTGCGGAGGCAGTATTTCGGTGCTGCTGGAGCAGATTGGATGATGAAATTATCATATATTAATAAATCAAGATAAGCTGAATATGCACATTAATCACATGCATATTGTCTAAATAAAAAGAAAGGTTAAAAGTATGAGCTTAAGAATAGCGACAGGTGCTGACGGATCAGTAAAGGAGCGCAAGGGCTTAAAGAGAAAATTTAAAGCATATGCAGGACTTGCGTTTGGACTTATCCTTATAGCAGGACTTTTTGCAGGCTGTGGAAAAAAGGATACAGCAGATGCAGATGTCGATTTATCAATTTTTGCGGCAAAGAGCTTAAACGGTGTCATGGATGAAATTTGTGCAGCCTACACCAGGGCGCATCCAAATGTAAACTTCCGGAACAACTATGACAGCTCCGGAACTCTGATGGCACAGATTAAAGAGGGTGCGAAGTGCAACATCTTTTTCTCGGCAGGAGTGGCACAGATGGATGAGCTTCAGAATGGCTACGACGGAGGAAGCGTGGTGGACAGTACTCGTGTTGACCTGTTAAATAATCAGGTGTGCCTTGTTACATATAAGAATAGTGGCACGGCAGTTACCGGTTTTGCAGACATCTCAAAGGCTAAAAATATGGCGCTTGCTGACGGAACTGTTCCTGTAGGACAGTACACCAGAGCAGCGTTAGTAAATTCAAAAATGGTTGACGGTGATGCTTCAAAGCCACAGGCTATTTCAGATTCTGATATCTCTAAGGCACTTGACGGTCTGGAAATAAACAGCTGTGCCAATGTAGGTGCGGTTGCATCTGCCGTAGCTGAGGGCGCAAATGAGATAGGAACAGTTTATTATTCAGATACATTCGGATACGAGAACCAGCTTGATATTATAGAAAAGCTTCCAAACAGCTTAACAGGCGATGTCATCTATCCGATAGCAGCCTTAAAGGGAGACAGCACTACATCAGATGAGCTTGAAGCAGCAAAGGAATTTATCGCATACCTTCAGACAGATGAGGCAATGTCAGTATTTGAGAAATATCATTTTTCGGTAAATGCATAATGGGACAGATTGATTTTTCACCGCTTTGGGTGACATTAAAAACAGGAATAGTAGCGTCAGTTTTTTCTTTTTTTATAGGAATAGCTTTTGCTGAGCTTGTCATAAACACAAAGGGCAGAGTGAGGGCGTTCTGGGATGGACTGCTGACACTTCCGATGGTGCTGCCGCCTACCGTGGCTGGATACATTCTTTTAAGGATTTTCAGCACAAGGCGTCCTTTTGGAAGCTTTTTAAGCCATAGCATGGGGATACAGGTAGTACACACGTGGCTTGGCTGTGTGGTGGCAGCAACCATCATTGCACTCCCTCTCATGTACAGAAATGCGAGAGCGGCATTTGAGCAGATAGATGAAAATGTCATATATGCGGCGCGCACTCTCGGCATAAGTGAGTGGAAGATTTTCTGGAAGATACGTCTGCCGATGGCAAAGCCCGGCATCATTTCGGGTGTCACACTGGCCTTTGCCAGAGCTATCGGTGAGTACGGAGCCACATCGATGCTTGCCGGAAATATAGCAGGAAAAACATCGACCATATCACAGCAGATAGCAATGGTCGTCCAAAGCGGTGATTATGCCACAGCGGGCTTCTGGTGCATAGTAATCATAGCGATTTCATTTGCATGTCTTGTATCGATAAATATGATATGTGGCAAAAGCAAGGGCATAAAGAGAAAGAGAAAAAATAATGTCGCTCATAGTAAAAATAAAAAAACAGTTGGATAATTTCATGCTCTCGGTTGACATGGAGCTTACGGACGAGGTTGTGTCCGTAATCGGTATGTCGGGCTCAGGAAAGAGTATGACATTAAAGTGCATAGCAGGGATAGAGACACCGGACTCAGGCTTTATATCATTAAACGGCCGTGTGCTGTATGATTCGAAAAAGCGTATAAATCTGCACCCGGGTAAGCGCAGGGTAGGCTATCTGTTTCAGGACTATGCATTATTTCCGACAATGACTGTGATGGAAAATATATGCATAGCAATGGGTCAGCGTAACGAGGAAAAAGTGAAGGGCTGGCTCAAGAGGTATGGGCTTGAGGGCATGGCATACACATATCCCAATCATCTCTCCGGTGGTCAGAGGCAGCGCGTGGCAATGCTTCGCATGCTTGCGGCTAAGCCGGAGTGCATACTGCTCGATGAGCCTTTTTCGGCACTGGATGAGCATGTGAAAAGAAGCATGGAATCAGAGCTTATGGAGATGCTGACAGATTTTCACAATCCTGTTATTTTTGTGTCACACAATCGCGATGAGGTGTATCGCCTTGCCGAGCGTATCGGCAGTATTGAGAGCGGTGTGCTGAGTACAGTCCGCGACAAAAAAGATTTCTTCATGCGGCCTATGTCTGTGGAGCAGGCACTGCTTGTGGGCTGTAACAATATATCAGAGGTGAAATGGCAGGATAAGCATCATGTGCTTGCCGTGGAATGGGATAGCGTATTTGAGGTCACTGATGAGCAGCTTGAACAGACTGCAATGGATATGGACGACATATCACACATAGGTGTTTTCCCACAGGATATAATAATATCGGTAGGCAAAGCAAAAACGGCACTTGTATATAATAATAAAAATATAATCAGGATTAAAGATTATAAAATGATTGAAGAGTTGAAAAGCTGGGAAGTATTGTGCAAATTAAATAACGATTCAATAATTTACGCAAGCCTTCCGAGGCATACAGAAGCAAATATGCTTAGCAAAAATATAAATGATGAGCTTTATATAAAGAATTTTTATCTGCTTGGATGAGAAGTAAATGAGGACATACTATGATTTACCTGGACAATGCTGCCACAACAATTAAAAAGCCGGATGTGGTATATGATGCAGTACTTGATGCAATGAAGCACTGCGGCAATTCCGGGCGCGGGGCATCGGATGCGTCGCTTGATGCGTCGAGGAAAATATATGAGGCCAGAATGTGTCTTACAGAATTTTTCGGAGGAGATGATGCGGCCAGACTCGTTTTTACGGCAAATGCCACTGAGGCACTAAACATTGCAATCCACGGACTGTTTGAGCCGGGGGAGCATGTGATTACAACACAGCTCGAGCATAATTCTGTGCTCAGACCTCTTTATATGCAAAGGGAGCGGGGCGTGGGTGTGGATATTGTACCATGCAGTGATGCAGGCATAAAAAGGGGGATAATTTCCCCATCGGACATAGAGGCTTTAATCCGTCCGGATACAAAAGCCATCGTATGCACACATGCTTCAAATCTCACAGGCAACGTGGTGGATATTAAGTCGATAGGGCAAATCGCACGAAAGCATAACCTTTTATTTATAGTCGATGCATCGCAGACAGCCGGTGTACTTCCGATAAATGTAAAAGACATGAATATTGATGTGCTCTGCTTCACAGGCCATAAGGGGTTGATGGGACCGCAGGGCACCGGAGGACTTTATGTGGGAGAGAGAGCAGATATAAAGCCGTTTAAGAGCGGTGGCACCGGCGTGCTAAGCTTTCTTGAGAACCAGCCTATGGAGCTTCCGACAAGACTTGAGGCCGGTACCTTAAACGGTCCGGGAATCGCAGGGCTTTTAACTGGTGTCATGGAGCTTGAGAAAATCGGCCTCGACAATATATACGCTAAAGAGCATGAGCTGATGCAGGCATTTATTGAAAAAATAAAGACAATCCCAGGAATCAGGATATACGGTGATTTCGACATGCTGCCCGATAAGGGCAGACGCTGTGCAATTATTTCAGTAAATATAGCGGATATGGACTCTGCGGAGGTATCGGATATACTTATGAATGAGTATGGCATTGCAACAAGAAGCGGCATACACTGTGCACCACTGATGCATAAATTCTTCGGAACACAAAAACAGGGTATGGTGAGATTTTCATTTTCATATTATAATACAGTTGATGAGATAAATGAGGCCGCTGAAGCGCTTATGCAGATTGCGGGAATGCGATAAATAGTATTAAACAATTGAAAGGAGCAAAAATGCCACAGGAAATAGTGTTTTGCAAGGGCGGTGGCTGTACCGCAAAGCTTGGTCCGGATTTGTTAAGTCATGTTTTAGCAAAGCTGCCAAGGGGTGAAAAAGACAGCAATCTGCTCATCGGATATGATAGCTGTGATGATGCGGCAGTGTACAAAATTTCAGATGACACGGCGGTAGTCCAGACGCTTGATTTTTTTCCGCCGATGGTTGATGATCCGTATACGTTTGGACAGATAGCGGCTGCAAATGCGCTCAGTGATATCTATGCGATGGGCGGCACAGTAAAGACCGCATTGAACATCGTCTGTTTCCCTGAGAAAATGGATTTGAATATACTCGGCAAAATAATGCAGGGCGGTGCCGATAAGGTGATAGAGGCAGGCGGCACACTTGCGGGCGGCCATTCTATAGCAGACAGTGATGTAAAATACGGACTTTCAGTCATGGGTACGGTCCACCCGGAGCATATTTACAGCAACAACACAGGGCAGCCGTCAGATGTGCTTATACTTACAAAGAAACTCGGAGTGGGGCTTGTATGCAACGCAAACCGCGTAGGGGAGGCTCCGTTAGGTGCAATTGAGGATGCGGTAAGCTCTATGACCACACTGAATAAGGCAGCATCAGAAATCAGTCATGCTTTCGATATACATGCATGCACAGATGTCACGGGATTTAGCTTTTTAGGACATTTGGGCGAGATGTTAAATGATGATATAACAGCACTTATAGACTCGATTTCCATACCGGTCATTACCGGAGCACTGCGATGCGCAGATGAGTTTTTCTTCACGGCAGCGGCCCAGCGCAATAGAAACCATGTAGGTGATAAGGTGTGCTTTGCAAAAAATATACCTTTTTCAATGGAGGAGGTACTTTTCGATCCGCAGACCTCCGGAGGATTGCTGTTTGCAGTAAAAGCCTCTGAGGCAGAGGCATTTTTGCATGAGCTTAAAGCCGCAGGGCTCCCGGCTGCAAAGGTGGGACGATTTGTTAAGCGTCGCGATGTGCCGATATATGTGAACTGATTTTAAGCTGCCATAGCTTATGCAAATTTGCTGACAGGCTGCATGCCCTGCATTCTGAGGGCTGACGAGTTGAAATAACATAGGGAGGATTATAAATATGATAACAGTAAATGCAATAGGGGATACATGTCCGATCCCGGTTGTAAAGACAAAGAAGGCGATAGAGGCTCTCACACAGCCGGATACGGTGGAGACACTTGTGGACAATGAAGTTGCAGTGGAAAATTTAAAAAAGATGGCTGCACAGAAGGGCTATAGCTGTGATAGCAGTAAGCTCGACGACGGAAGCTACAGCGTAAAGCTGACAATTGAAGCTGTAAATGCCGATGAGCTTTCGGATACAGACGAGGCTTCACAGTATGCATGCAGGCCGGCCGCAGATAACAGGGTTGTTGTAATCCGCTCTTCATATATGGGAGAGGGCAGCGAGGAGCTTGGCAAGGTACTTATAAAGGGCTTCATCTACGCACTTTCGCAGCAGGACAACCCGCCTGAAACCATGCTTTTCTACAATGGAGGAGCGAAGCTGACCTGTGAGGGCTCAGAGTCACTTGAGGATTTAAAGGAGCTTAAGAGCCGTGGGGTGAAAATTTTTACCTGCGGAACATGCCTGAACTACTATGAGCTGTCAGATAAGCTTGCAGTCGGAGAGGTGACCAACATGTATGATATCGCAGAAAAGATGGCTGGGGCATCTCTTATTGTAAGTCCGTAGAGTTATACAAGGTGTGAGGCAATGGATAAAAATTTGGCAAGAGAAAAGAAAAAACGGCTAATCATCACCTTCGAGACTACCACAGCACCGTTGAAGCTTGATATCAAGGGCAAGGCATGTGGTATTCCGGGACGCACGATCCCTCTTCCGTCTGTCATATCGGCGGGCTGCGGGCTGGCATGGAGAGCAGAGCTTTCTGACAGGGAGTGCCTCATAGCCTTTATGAAGGAGCATGACATCAGGTGGGAAGCGATGTATGAAATCGAAATGAGGTAACTGATAGTTACCTATATAGCAGGATAACAGGAGAAAAATATGTTTTATTACAATCAGTATGTGAGGGCGCAAAGCCTTGATGAAGCCTATGAGCTTTATCAGAAAAAACCGAATTTTGTGCTGGGCGGCATGCTCTGGCTCAAAATGAAAAATAAGACGCTTGGCACGGCAATTGACCTGTGCGACCTCGGGCTTGACCAAATTGATGAGGATGAGAACGAGTTTAGAATCGGTGCGTATGCAACACTCAGGCAGATAGAGACTCATGAAGCACTGAATGCATATACACACGGCGCAATCGCAGAGTCGGTCAGACACATTGTCGGAGTGCAATTTAGAAATGTGGCAACTGTTGGAGGAAGCATCTGGGGCAGATTCGGATTTTCAGATGTCATGACGATTTTCAGGGCACTGGGAGCAAAGGTGCAGCTTCACAAGGCAGGAATTATGGATTTGGACGAGTTTGCGGCACTTCCAAGAACCACGCGCGATGTGCTTGTGTCAGTAATAGTACCGAAAAATGCAAAGGGTGTAGTATACTTAAGCCAGAGAAATCAGTCAACAGACTTTCCGGTGCTCACATGTGCAGTGGCAAATAGAAGCGGCAGGTATGTGGCGGTTATCGGAGCATCACCATATATGGCAGAGCCTGTGTGGGATGAGGAGGGCATACTCGATGGCATAGCAGATGCAAAGACAGATGGTAATGCAGCCTTGACAGATAACTCCGAAACCAATGCCAAAATAGATAAATTTGCCGAATATGTTGCAGAGCATATCCGTTTTGGAAGCAATATAAGGGCAGGGGCTGAGTACAGAGAGATAATCTGCAGGGTGCTTACACGCCGCGCTGTTACACAGTCGCTTGACATCTGCGATGATATTAAGCACGAGCATTAAGTAGGAAGGAATTCATATATATGGATGTTAAAATAAAATTAAATGGAAAGTTAATAACCGACTCGGTAGACCAGGATATGGTCCTTTTAGACTTTTGCCGTAAGCACAATTGCTTTTCGGTGAAGAGAGGCTGTGAGTCAGGCAACTGTGGTCTTTGTACAGTGCTTCTGGATGGAAAGCCTGTGCTGTCATGCAGCACGCCGATAGGCAGGGCAGACGGCAGAGCGGTGGACACCCTCGAGGGACTTGAGGAGGAAGCTAAGCAGTTTACAGGATTTTTTGCTGCACAGGGAGCGGATCAGTGCGGCTTTTGTAATCCGGGTTATATTGTAAATATTGTGGCGCTTCTGAGAGAAAATCCTGACCCGACTGATGAGGAAATTCTTGAATATCTTTCAGGAAATCTGTGCCGTTGTACAGGATATCAGAGTCAGCTGCGCTCAATCAGAAATTTCTTAAACAGTAAGAAAGAGGGCGCACCTCTTAATCTTGAGGCAGGCGTCTATGGAGAGGATATCGGAAAGGAGTGGCAGGATGAGCACAAATCAAACTAATGAAAACAGCTTCAACCGCGCCAGAAGGGATTACCACGCGGTTGGAAAATGTATACCTAAAAAGGACTCGAGCCAGCTTTTACTCGGAAAGCCGGTATTTACCGATGACATCACACCGCGTGATGCGCTTGTCATAAAGCTTCTTAGAAGCCCATATGCAAATGCAATTGTCGAGGATGTAAAGACAGATATCGCTCTTAAGGTGCCGGGCATGGTCGCAGTATACACCTGGGAGGATGTTCCGAAAAAGCGTTTTTCTATCGCAGGCCAGACATTTCCGGAGCCGTCACCATATGACAGATTAATCCTTGACCGCCATGTGAGAAGCGTAGGTGACGCCGTCGCTATAGTAGTCGGAGAATCTGAAAAGGCGGTGGACAAGGCTCTTAACATGATAAAAGTAAAGTACACGGTGCTTGAGCCGGTGCTTGACTTCAGAAAGTCGCTGGATAACAAGGTGCTCGTGCATCCTGAGGATGACTGGTCATCCAGCATAGATACAGGCGATGTAAAGCGCAATCTCATTCATCACGAGGAGGATGAGCATGGAAACGTGGAGAAAATTCTGTCAGAGTGTGATGAGATAATTGAACACACATATCGCATAAAGGCCGCGCAGCAGGCATATATGGAGACCTGCAGGGCATACTGTGAGATAGACAGATACGGCAGACTTCACTGCATCAGCTCGACACAGATAGTTTTCCACCTGCGCCGAATACTGGCAAATGCACTTGATATTCCAAAGTCTATGGTGCGCGCTGAAAAGCCGCGTATCGGAGGCGGTTTCGGTGCCAAGCAGACAGCGGTCTGTGAGGTGTATCCGGCATTTGTTACCTGGAAGACAAAGCGCCCGAGCAAGATAATCTACAGCAGAAAAGAGTGTCAGACTATCGCGTCACCGCGTCATGAGATGGAAGTTACCGTGCGTCTTGGAGCGATGAAAGATGGTCATATAAGGGCGATAGATCTTTATACGCTGTCAAATGGTGGAGCATACGGAGAGCATAGCACTACAACAGTAGGACTCTCCGGTCATAAATCACTTCCTCTTTATACAGGAGGCTGCGAGGCAACCAGATTTTCATGCGATGTTGTGTATACAAACGTGCAGGCGGCAGGAGCATATAGAGGCTATGGAGCCACACAGGGTATATTTGCACTTGAATCAACCGTCAATGAGCTCGCAGAAAAGCTGCATATAGACCCGGTTGAACTTCGTTTGAAAAATATTGTACGCGAGGGCATGTTTATGCCGGCATATTTTGGCGAGACAGCCAATGCATGTGCACTCGACAGATGCATAATGCACTGTGCAGACAATTTCCATTGGGCAGAAAAGTATCCTGTCCGCGATATGGGAAATGGCAAGGTTCGTACGGCAGGCATGGCACTTGCAATGCAGGGCTCCTGCATATCCAATGTAGATGTCGGTTCGTGTACCTTAAAGCTTTCAGACTGTGGCACCTACAATATGATGATAGGCGCGGCAGACATGGGAACAGGCTGTGATACAATACTTGCGCAGATGGCGGCTGAGGTACTTGACTGCGAGCCGGATGATATAACAGTGTTTGGAGCGGATACAGATGCTTCTCCTTATGACTCGGGTTCATATGCCTCATCAACCACCTACATCACAGGAATGGCCACACAGAATGCAGCACTTGAGCTTCGTGAAAATATAAAGAAAATCGGTGCACAGCTGCTGGGCTGTGATGCATCAGAGGTGGATTTCGACGGTAAAGAGGTGTATATCATAAATCCGGACGGTGCAGACAATGGGGCAGTTTCCGTAAGTCTTTCCGATATAGCAACAAAAGCACAGGTCAACAACACGATACCTGTAGATGTCACCGCCACATATTCATCACCTGTTTCACCGCCACCATACATGGTAGGCATGGTCGAGATAGAGCTTGATAAGGAGACAGGAGCAGTTAAAATACTTGATTATCAGGCTGTCGTGGACTGTGGAATCCCGGTCAATCCAAACCTTGCGCGTGTGCAGACAGAGGGTGGCATAGGTCAGGGAATCGGCATGGCACTTTATGAGAATGTCACCTACAATGCCGGTGGTAAAATCGCAGAAAATGATTTCATGCAGTACAAGATACCGACACGACAGGATGTGGGACATATCAACGTCGAATTTGAGACAAGCTATGAGCCTTCAGGCCCATTTGGAGTCAAGTCAATCGGCGAGATAGTTATCAATACACCGGCTCCTGCACTGGCACATGCCATTTATCGCGCAACAGGCGTATGGCACAGGACAGTTCCGTTTACCCCTGAGAAAATACTTATGGGAATGGCAGACCCAAACTGGCACGAAAAGGACCTAAGAGTGAAATGATTCATATCATATACATGGCGGCTGGAAACAGCCGCCGTTTTGGAAGTAACAAGCTGTTTTATGAGCTGGATGGAAAACCTATGTACAGGCATCTGCTTGAACGTTTAATAGAAATTAAAGATAGATATAATAAATTAAAAAATGCAGAATCGAATAACCCGGTCATAGATATAACCGTCGTTACACGTTACCGGGAAATACTGGACTACTGCGCATGTATCCCGGATTGCCATGCAGTCTTAAGTCCTGACAGCGAAAAAGGCATAGCCTACACCATAAAAGCAGGAATTATGGCGGTGCAGGAGCAGAAAAAGACTGGTATGCAGGACTACTACATGTTTGCAGTAGCTGACCAGCCATATTTAAAAAGTCAAAGCGTGATTAAATTAATAGATAAAGTGCTTGAAAATAAAGGAAATATGAAATCAGTTTTTTCACTTCGCTGTGGAGATACCGTAGGTAATCCGTGTGTATTTCATTCATCGCTTATCCCGCAACTTTTATCACTGGAGGGTGATAAGGGTGGCAGAAGTGTGGCAAAGAAGTATGACTGTGTATATGTGGATATCGCAGATGAGCGTGAGCTGACGGATATAGATACCTTATCAAATTCAAAACATACCGTGACATTATAAAAGCTATTATGAAAGAGCACTGTATCAGTGCATATCGAATGTATATTTTATTCAAATTCCCATATACTACCTCCAAAGCATGAATGCAAATGCAAAAAAGTAACCGGAGGACAATAAAGTGAAAATCACAGGATTGACCAGAAGAGTAGATTCCCTCGGCAGAATAGTCATACCAAAGGAGCTTCGCAGGATGCTGCATATAAAAGAGGGAAGCCCACTGGAAATATATATGGATGCGGACGAGACGATAGTGCTAAAGAAGTATTCGCAGGTGGGAAGCCTGAAGAATATATCACAGGCATATGCCCAGAGCCTGTCAAAGGTAACAGGAGCCATGGTATGTGTGGCGGATAGGGATGAGATAATAGCGGCAGCCGGCAAAAACCACAAAAATTATATAGGCAAGGCTTTGTCAAAAGAGCTCGAGAATATTATGGATAAGAGAAAAAGTGCATTGTACAGTAAAAAAGACGATACCCTGATACCTGTGGTAAAGGACGATAAAGCTGACTGTGAAGCGCAGGCAATAGCAGTAATAGTGCATGATGGTGATAGTGCGGGAGCCGTTATACTGTGTGCTTACGATGAAAAAGCCGATAAGTCTGAGATTGCCGAAAAGCTGGCGGGTGCAGCAGCAGAATTTCTGGCTGACCAGCTTGGCTAGAGATAGTAAAAAGCATTGTAAAAAACTATTTACTTGACTACAACAGTAATAAAGATGTAAAATAGCGAGATAAAGGGAGCAGATGGCTTCCTTTTGTGCTATAAAGGTATAATAGAAAATTAAGCAATTATTAATTATCTGATGTAGAGGCATTGTAGTATAATAGACAGTACATATTGGATATAGTTGTCAATTATCTATAAAGTATGCCGATATACAATGGTATACCGATAGTTTGGAGGTAACGTTTAGAAATGGCAAAACAGAAAAAGAAAAAGAAGAAAAAGCAGCATCGCGTTTTCTGGTTTTTCATAAAGCTTCAGATTTTTCTGATGGTACTGATTCTCGGTGGATTATGCTTTTATTACTTTGGAGGCTATGCAGACAAGGTTGCGAAGCTTCACTCAGAGGCGGTAGAGCTCGTGCAGAAATCTGACAAAAACACATTTTTACCGGCGCGCACGAGTACGCTCTACGATACAAACGGTGATGAGATATCCGAGACGGCCACTACCAAAAAGGCTGACTATGTGAAGTATGAGGATATACCGCAGAACTTCGTAAACTGCATGGTCAGTATCGAGGACAAGAAGTTCTATAAGCACAATGGTGTGGACCTAAAGGCAATAGTGCGTGCCGCAAAGTCAATTATAAAAAACAAGAGAATTACCCAGGGTGGCAGTACCATCACGATGCAGCTCGCCCGAAATATTTATCTGGATACGAACAAGAACTGGCAGCGAAAAGTCAAGGAAATGTTCATAGCGATGGAGCTGGAAAAGAAATATTCCAAGAACGATATTATGGAGTTCTACCTGAATAATGTCTATTTCATGAACGGATATTATGGTATTCAGGCAGCGTGCCATGGCTATTTTAACTGTGAGCTTTCGGATCTTGATTTGTCGCAGACTGCCTTTTTGTGTGCGATTCCGAACAGCCCGACATACTATGACCCGATAAACAACAAGGATCATACATTGACACGTCGCAATCTTATATTGAAAAATCTAAGGGAAGATGGCAAAATCACACAGCAGGAATATGAGGCCGCTATAAACGAGGAGATAACCCTAAACATGCCTGAGAAGGATGACACGGTCAAGTACAATTATGTGGATACCTATGCATATTACTGCGCTACGAGGGCGCTCATGGAGAATGAGGGCTTCAAGTTCAAGTATTACTTTGACTCAGACGATGAAGAAAAGGAGTATGATGCTTCATATGATGAGATGTATTCATATTGTCAGAAAAAGCTCTACTCAGACGGTTACAAGATTTATACATCAATTGATCTGACTATGCAGCAGCAGCTTCAGGATTCAATTGACCTGACGCTTTTGGACTTTACAGACACGACCGATGATGGCACATTTAAGCTGCAGAGTGCTGCAACCTGTATAGACAACGACACAGGCGAGGTGGTTGCAATAGTTGGTGGACGAAGCCAGGATGCGGTCAGTCATACGCTAAACCGTGCTTTCCAAAGCCATCGTCAGCCGGGAAGCTCAATCAAGCCGCTCATTGTGTATACACCATCATTTGAGCGTGGTAAGACACCGGATACCATCGTAAATGACCACAAGTTTGATGGAGGACCGTCTAACTCGGGTGATTCATATTACGGTGATGTGACTATCAGGTTTGCCGTTCAAAAATCACTGAATACTGTAGCATGGCAGCTATATGATGAGCTCACGCCAAAGGTAGGCTTACAGTATCTCAAGGATATGAATTTTACCAATATTGTAAAGGATGACTATGTCACAGCAACAGCACTTGGAGGTTTTACAACAGGTGTATCCACACTGGAGATGGCATCTGCATATTCAACACTTGAGAACGATGGAATGTACAGGAATCCGACATGTATTAAGTCGATTGTGGATTCTGACAACAATATCATATATACATCATCGCAGAAGGACACCGTCATATATACAGAGACAGCATCGCGTATGATGACAGATGTCATGACAGATGTTATGAAATCAGGAACCGGACGTAGCGCTAATCTGGACAATGGCATGCCTTGTGCCGGCAAAACCGGAACCACAAACGATAAGAAGGATGGCTGGTTCTGTGGCTTTACCAGATACTACACCACATGTGTATGGGTAGGCTGCGATATGCCTGAGACAGTCAAAAAACTGACAGGAAGCTCTTACCCGGCAGAAATATGGAAGAACTACATGGATCAGATACATGCTGACCTTACACCAATAGATTTCCTGCCATATGCCCAAATATCGGATGATTATCAGGACAGCCAGGATACACCTGCCGATGACCAGACGCAGAATAATCCTACAGATCAGACTGTGACCACACCTGATGCAGGAACCACCACACCGGATCAGACCACAACAGACCCGAATAAGACAGATGCTGCTGGTGGAAATCATGAAAAAACACCTACTACACCATCAGAAAATCCATCAGGTGGAGCCGGAGACAGTGGTTCAGCCGGAGGCACAGGTGGAGCTGGAGACAGTGGTTCAGCCGGAGACACAGGTGGAGCCGGAGACAGTGGTTCAACCGGAGGTGCAGGTGGAGCTGGAGGCAGTGGTTCAACCGGAGGTGCAGGTGGAGCCGGAGGCAGCGGTTCAACCGGAGGCACAGGTGGAGCTACCGGTGGTACCACCGGAGGCGAAGCAGCCCAGTAGATTTTTCTTTGCAGTGCTGTCGGGAGTTGTGTTCTTTGCAGCATACGCACCTGTCACGATAGGAAACAAGATGATAGATGCGCTCATATATTCAGTGACCTACAACGGCTCATACCTTGCAGTAGAGGAAATTATCACAATCATAGTGATATCAATCCCACCGGTTAAGAAGGCGCTCGACTATGTGAAGCAGATGGCGAACAGCCGGTAGATAATCTATATTTAAATAATTAAAATATGTAAAAAAGAGCAGAATAGGTAGAAATACTTGTCCTGCTCTTTTTAGTATTCGAAAAAAGTAAAATAAAACACTCGAAAAATATAAAATAAAACATTAGAAAAATACAAAACAAAACACTCGAAAAACATAAAATAACCTTGTATAATCTGTGAATTAAATGGTATAATAACCATGAAGGGAGCAGATATTTATGGAATATATAAGCAGAATTGTTGATGATGTGATAGATAGAAAAACAGAGGCATTTAATGCAGTGAGCATCACAGGACCAAAAGGATGTGGAAAGACAAGAACAGCAAGAGAACGATGTAAAACTGTTATTGAATTTCAGGATGAAGACAAGAGAGAGGGGTATCTTGCAGTAGCAGAAACTGCACCTAAGCTCTTTTTAAAGAATCCTAAGCCAATACTGTTTGACGAGTGGCAGGATGCCCCAAAGATATGGGGAACAATAAGAAAAGCGTGCGATGACAATCCGGAGAGTGTAGGAGAGTTTTATCTGACAGGCTCATCAAGTAAGAAGATTAATACACCCCATACAGGTACAGGACGAATAACAGAGGTTACGATGTACCCTATGACTTTGTTTGAGACAGGAGAATCAAACGGAAGCATATCGTTGTTTAAATTATTAGAAGATGAAGCATATGATATTGATGGACTTACCACAGATATAAAGCTTGAGGATTTGTTTTTTGCGGTCTGTAGAGGTGGATGGCCGAGATGCATGGCACTTTCAAAGGACAGTGCAAAGCTTGAAATAGCTAAGGATTATTATAGGCAGATTTATCAGAAGGACATATCAGCGATTGATGGAGTAAACAGAAATCCGGAATGGGCAAGGACACTGCTTTGGTCGTATGCCAGAAATATGGCTACTACAGCAAAACGCAAGAATATATTTTCAGATGTAAAAGCCACACAGAATGTTACAGATGTAACGCTTTCTTCATATATAGATGCTCTGGAGCTATTGTATGTTGTAAAGGATATAGATGCCTGGACACCGCATTTGCGTTCGAAAACAGCTATCAGAGCTGCCAAAAAGCATATATTTGTTGATCCCTCTATAGGATTGGCTGCGCTTGGTGTTAATCCGGACTATTTTATCAACGATTTGGATCTATTTGGGCATGTATTTGAAAATATGGTGCTTAGAGATTTACTTGTATTTGCTGAAAAGCACAATGCCAGAGTGATGCATTATACAGATGATATGGGCGTAGAAGCAGATGCAGTCTATCAGTTGGAGGACGGCCGTTATGCGCTTATTGAAATAAAAACCGGGGTGAACAAGATTCCGGAAGCGGAAAAATCCTTGCTGCGATTCAAGGATATTATCTTAAAATATAATGAGAAAGCATTGGAAAAAGAAAAACATCCACGTGATGTATATAAAGAACCATCGGCACTGATTGTGATTTGCGCAAATGCAACCATGGCATATACCACGGAGTCAGGAGTTCGGGTTGTGCCGGTTGGGTGTTTGAGAGATTAATATAGAGCAGACTGTAAAATTGAGCTGACCACTCATAATTACAGTCTGTTTTTTAGTGTATATTATTGTCACAGTGTAAGGGAGCAGGCGGGCAGAAAATTGCCCATCCAATGAGTTTGTACGAAGCTGCTTAGAGGCTGTTGGAATTGTAATAGGTACACAGTAGCGCACGTGCATGGAAGCACGGGCGAGGCGTTACCGCGCCAAGGACGGCGCGTAAAAGCCGGCTGCGTCAGGCATAGAAAACCTGACTTACAATTCTTACAGCCTCTTGGCTGCTGGTAGGAGACGTTTTGGATGGGTAATTTTCTGCCCGCCTGCTCCCGTACCATAAAAAATGAAAAATAAAAATACTTTGACTTGACAACTATTTTAAATGTGATATACTTTCACTGTCAAATGATTTGATGATGAAAATATTTGACATGCAAACTAGTGCAAATATACCAGCACACAAAACCGAAAATAAACACAGAAAAAGGAGAACAGAAATATGTTGGAGAAAATCAAGGAAATCGTAGCAGATCAGTTAGGAATTGACGAGGATGATATCAAATTAGAGTCAAACTTCAAGGAGGATCTTGAGGCAGATTCATTAGATCTTTTCGAGCTTGTAATGGCACTCGAGGAGGAGTACGGAGTAGAAATCCCTTCAGAGGATTTAGAGAAAATCGCAACAGTAAACGACATCATTGAGTATCTTAAGAACAAAGGTGTAGAGGCTTAAAAGACATGGAAACAAGAATAACAAAGCTTCTTGGAATCAAATATCCGGTCATTCAGGGTGGCATGGCATGGGTAGCAACCCATGAGCTTGCCAGCGCTGTGTCCAATGCAGGCGGACTTGGCATCATCGGAGCAGGCGGAGCCCCGGCTTCATGGGTAAAGGAGCAGATAGTCGCTGCAAAGAAGGAGACAGATAAGCCGTTCGGAGTCAACCTCATGCTTATGAATCCGGAGGCCGATGAGATAGCAAAAATCATCGCCGAGGAAAAGGTAAAGGTAGTCACCACCGGCGCAGGAAACCCTGCAAAGTACATGGACATGTGGAAAGAAGCAGGCGTCATCGTAATCCCTGTAGTTGCAAGCGTAGCACTCGCAAAGCTCATGGAGAGAGGCGGGGCAAGTGCAGTAATCGCCGAGGGAATGGAGTCAGGCGGACATATCGGAGCACAGACTACCATGACACTTGTGCCACAGGTTGTTGATGCAGTGAGCATCCCTGTTATCGCAGCAGGCGGAATTGCAGACAACAGAGGCTTCAATGCAGCATTTGCACTCGGTGCAGAGGCAGTCCAGATGGGCACACGCTTTGTCACCGCAAAAGAATCGATAGTACATGAAAACTATAAGCAGAAGGTCATTAAGGCCAAGGATATAGATTCCGAGGTTACAGGAATGAGCACAGGCCATCCGATCAGAGTGCTCAGAAACAAGATGACCAGACAATATCTCAAGCTGGAAAAGGAAGGAGCTCCATTTGAAGAGCTCGAAAAAATGACGCTTGGCGCACTCAGAAAAGCCGTTGTGGACGGAGATACCGTATATGGCAGCGTCATGGCAGGTCAGAGCGCAGGCCTCGTAAAGAAAGAGGAAACCTGCAAAGAAATCATTGATGATGTAGTGGGACTGAACAAATAGACAGTATTCACTTTTACATGCAAATTTAAGGATACCGGGCCGCCTGGAAAGAGTGACTTACGGTATCCTGTCAGAAATAAGGAGAAACCGAAAATGGGTAAGAGAGTATTTATGTTTCCCGGACAGGGCTCACAGTACATAGGAATGGGTAAGGAGTTTTACGATACAATGCCAAATGCAAAGGCAGTAATCGACCTTGCCAGTGAACAGACAGGCTTGGATATTCCGGCGCTTTGCTTTGAGGAAAATGACAAGCTCAACATTACAGAGTACACACAGATATGTATGCTTGCAGTTGAGGCAGCTATATATCAGGCAATCATCGACAAGGGTATCACACCTGATGTCACAGCTGGATTAAGTCTTGGGGAATATGGTGCTCTTATCGCATCAGGAGCCATGACTATGGCAGATGCATTCGCAGTTGTCAGAAAAAGAGGAATCTACATGCAGGAGGCAGTTCCTACAGGTGGAGCCATGACAGCGGTTTTAGGACTTGATCCGCAGGTCATTGAGGATATCTGCAAAAAGACAGCAGATGAGACAAATTCAGTGGTATCGGTAGCCAACTATAACTGCCCGGGACAGATTGTTATCACCGGAGAAAAGGCAGCAGTAGATGCCGCCGCAGCAGCATGCAGCGAGGCAGGCGCCAAGAGATGCGTACCGCTCAAGGTCAGCGGACCTTTCCACTCAGCAATGCTTAAGGGTGCAGGAGAAAAGCTAGCAGATGCACTTGAGAGTGTAGAAATCCACGATATCAAGGTGCCATATATCACAAACGTCACAGCAGACTATGTGAAGTCACCGGCAGATGTCAAGGATTATCTGACAAAGCAGGTTTCATCGTCAGTACGCTGGCAGCAGACCATCGAGCGCCTTATCGCAGACGGTGCAGATGAGTTCGTGGAAATCGGACCGGGACGCTCACTCAGCGGATTTATGAGAAAGATAAATAGAGACGTAAAAGTCGTAAACATAGACAAACTGGAGGATTTTGAAAAGTATGTTAACAGGTAAAAATGCCCTGGTTACAGGCGCAAGCCGTGGAATTGGAAGACAGATAGCTCTTACACTTGCCGCAGCACACGCCTTTGTAATAGTAAATTATAATGGTTCAAAGGAAAAGGCAGATGCCGTTGTTGCAGAGATAAAGGCAGCAGGCGGTGATGCAGTTTGTTATCAGTGCAATGTATCTGATTTTGACGAGTGCCAGAATATGATAACAGCGCTCATCAAGGAGTACAAGCACATAGATATCCTCGTAAACAACGCAGGAATCACAAGAGACGGTCTCATCATGAAGATGAGCGAGGCAGACTATGACGCAGTGCTCGATACAAACCTTAAGGGTGCGTTCAACACAATACGTCACATGTCACGCTATTTCTTGAAGCAGAAATCAGGAAGGATTATCAATATTTCATCAGTTTCCGGCATACTCGGAAATGCAGGACAGGCCAACTACAGCGCCAGCAAGGCAGGAGTTATAGGACTTACAAAGGCTGTAGCCAGAGAGCTTGCCAGCCGGGGAATCACAGCAAACGCAGTGGCACCGGGCTTTGTAGAGACAGAGATGACAGATGTGCTTGCCGATGCGGCAAAGGAGAATCTTTTATCACAGATTCCGCTTGGCAGACCGGGAAACACAAAGGATATCGCAAACGCAGTATTATTTTTAGCATCAGATGCAGCAGGCTACATCACAGGCCAGGTGCTGTCTGTTGACGGAGGAATGGCAATATGAGTAGAAGAGTAGTTGTAACAGGACTTGGAGCAGTAACACCAATCGGAAATAATGTGGACGATTTCTGGACATCGGTAAAGGCCGGAAAAATCGGATTTGACCACATCACAAAATTTGACACAACAGATTATAAATGTCACATTGCAGCAGAGCTTAAGGATTTTAATCCACAGGATTTTATGGATAGAAAGGCAGCAAAGAGAATGGAGCCATTCTCACAGTACGCTGTAGCTGCAGCAAAGCAGGCAATTGATGACAGCGGACTTGATATCGAAAAGGAAGATCCATACATGGTTGGATGTGCCATCGGTTCAGGTATCGGAAGTCTTCAGGCTATGGAGCGCGAGACACAAAAGCTTTATGAAAAGGGACCAAACAGAGTCAATCCTCTGCTTGTTCCGCTTATGATCTGTAACATGGCAGCAGGAAATGTTTCCATCCAGTTCGGTCTCAAGGGAAAGAGTATCAATGATGTAACAGCCTGCGCTACAGGAACAAACACAATCGGTGAGGCATACAGAAGCATCCAGTACGGTGAGGCTGACGTGATGGTAGCCGGTGGTACAGAGGGCAGTGTATGTCCTATCGGAATCGCAGGATTTACAGCACTTACAGCGCTTTCTACAGTAGATGATCCGACAAAGTGCTCACTTCCGTTTGACAAGAACAGAAGCGGCTTTGTAATGGGTGAGGGCGCAGGAGTAGTTATCCTTGAAGAGCTTGAGCATGCAAAGGCAAGAGGTGCAAAGATTTATGCAGAGGTAGTCGGATACGGCTGCTCATCTGATGCATACCACATAACATCTCCGCAGGAGGATGGCGCAGGTGCAGCAAGAGCCATGACCAATGCCATGAGCGATGCAGGTGTCACACCGGCAGATGTAAAATACATCAATGCTCACGGAACAGGCACACATCACAATGATCTCTTTGAGACAAGAGCAATCAAGCTTGCGTTCGGTGATGAGGCTGCAAATCTTAAAATCAATTCAACAAAGTCTATGATAGGACATCTGCTCGGAGCAGCGGGAGCTGTTGAGTTTATAACATGTGTGAAGGAAATCCAGGATGGATTTATACATAAGACTGTTGGCTATGAGACTCCTGATGAGGAGATTGACCTCAATTACTGCAAGGACAGCTATGAGGAGCCTGTTGAGTATGCACTTAGCAATTCACTGGGATTCGGTGGACATAATGCAAGTATTCTGCTCAAGGCTTATAAATAATTTAGGGGCTTCGCGCATTTAGGTTGTGAGGTCCGTGAGCACACAGTATATTCCTCGTGAAAAATATGAAGTCAGTCACGGCATTTTGCACGGACAGGCTGTGATATGGTGTTAGTGCTTCATGCTATTGGAGTGGATGGAACGCCGTGACAGTTCATATTTTTTATTCAGAACACACTGTGCGCTTCCCGGCTCCACGTTGCGGAGCGCGAAGCATGTAGATAGTTTAGAGCGAATTGAGAAAGGATAGATGTATATGTCAATTATGAATACGCAGCAGATTATGGATATTCTGCCGCACCGCAGTCCGTTTCTTCTCATTGATACGGTTGAGGAGCTGCAGCCGGGCGTAAAGTGTGTGGCTAAGAAGAATGTGACTATGAATGAGCCACATTTTATGGGACATTTTCCGGGAAATCCGGTGATGCCGGGAGTGCTTATTATTGAGGCTTTGGCGCAGACAGGTGCAGTTGCCATTCTTTGTCAGGATGAGTGGAAGGGCAAGACTGCATATTTTGCAGGCATCAATAATGCCAAGTTCAAGCAGAAGGTGGTTCCGGGAGATACTCTGGAGCTGACCACTGAGATTATAAAGGTTAAAGGTCCTATCGGTGTGGGCAAGGCTGTTGCCAGGGTAAACGGCAAGGTTGCCTGTATGGCGGAGCTTACATTTGCAATAGGTTAATTGCATAAGGAGACATGATGAAGTTATTCAAGAAGAAAGATAAAAATATAGAAGCTGAAGAGACTTTAGCAAAGAACGCTGAGAGCGCAAAAACAGCCGCAGATGGCAAAAATGCCGGTGCAGCACAGGAAACAAAAGAGGATGTCCCTGAGACAATTGTTTGTCCCAAGTGTGGCAAGACTGTGCTCAAATCAGTTGTAAAACAGCACAAATACGTCTGCTATGAGTGTAATTATTATTTCCGTGTGCGTGCTAAAAACAGAATCAGAATGGTTTCCGACAAGGAAGCATTTGAGCCATGGTTTACAGAGCTTACAACAGGAAATCCTCTCAATTTCCCTGAGTATGAGGAGAAAATTGCAAAGACTCAGGAGAAAACAGGACTTTCTGAGGGCATTGTCATCGGTAAGACAAAGATTTACGGTGAGGAGACAGTGCTTGGTGTAATTGATTCAAGATTTATGATGGGAAGCATGGGTCATGTGGTTGGTGAGAAAATCACAAGCGCGTTTGAGCGTGCCACAGAGGAAAGACTTCCGGTTATATTATTCTGTTGTTCAGGCGGTGCCAGAATGCAGGAGGGTATCATTTCACTGATGCAGATGGCAAAGACCTCAGCCGCAGCAAAGCGTCATTCAGAGGCAGGACTTTTATATGTGCCTGTACTCACAGATCCTACAACAGGTGGTGTGACAGCCAGCTTTGCAATGCTTGGAGACATCATTCTTGCAGAGCCAAAGGCACTTATCGGCTTTGCGGGTCCTCGTGTTATCGAGCAGACCATCGGACAGAAGCTGCCTGAGGGCTTCCAGAGGGCAGAGTTCCAGCTTGAGCACGGCTTTGTGGATATGATAGTTGAGCGTGAGGATTTAAAGAAGACTCTTTACAAGATTTTACGTGCTCACAGACCTACCACTGGCTATGCCAATTTTGATCCGCTTCACTCAGACGACAATTATGAGCCGACAGAGCTTATGAAGGAGCGCGAGGCAAAGGCTAAGCCATTTAAGGTATGGGACAAGGTCAGCGCCGCAAGACAGATTAAGAGACTTGCATCGGTTGATTATATGGACTATATTTTTGATGAGTTTATGGAGCTGCACGGAGACAGATATTTCCGCGATGACCCGGCTATCGTAGGTGGAATCGCATATTTAGACGGCCAGCCGGTCACAGTTATCGGTGTTCACAAGGGAAAAGACCTTGAGGATTGCGCAAAGAGAAACTATGGTATGCCATCACCTGAGGGCTACCGCAAGGCACTGCGCCTTATGAAGCAGGCAGAGAAATTCAACCGTCCAATAATAACCTTTGTCAATACATCAGGAGCTTATCCGGGAATGGAGGCAGAGGAAAACGGACAGGGTGAGGCAATCGCAAGAAATCTTTATGAGATGAGCGGCATCAAGGTGCCAATCCTTTGTCTCATGATAGGAGAAGGCGGAAGCGGCGGAGCTTTAGCTCTTTCTGTAGGAAATGAAGTGTGGATGATGGAAAATGCCACATACTCAATCCTCTCGCCAGAAGGCTTTGCATCTATCCTCTGGAAGGACGGAAAGCGTGCAAAGGAAGCCGCAGAGGTAATGAAGATTACAGCACACGACTTAAAGGAGCTTGATGTCGTGGATGATATAATACCTGAGTTTGGCGGAGCCGACGAGGATGCCCTTTCATCAATCGGAAACTACATGAAGGGCAACATGAAGAAATTCTTGGAAAAAGAAAGCAAATTGACAAAGGACCAGCTCTTGGAGGAAAGATATAAGCGTTTCCGCAAGTTCTAGTCCCGGAAAGGAAATTCTATGAAGATAGTTGGAACAGGAAGCTGCCTGCCACAGAGAGTGGTCTCAAACGATGACCTGGCAGCCATAATGGACACATCTGACGAGTGGATCAGCTCGCGTACAGGAATAAGAAACAGACACATTGCAACGACTGAGACAACCACCTCACTTGCCTGTGATGCAGTAAAAAGTGCGCTGCAGGATGCGGGAATTGACGGAAGTGAGATAGACTTGATAATAGCGGCAAGCGTATCCACAGACAAAATCGTTCCATCGCTCGCATGTCAGATTCAGGCTGAGATAGGTGCAGGCAGTGCAGTGGCATTTGACATAAATGCCGCATGCTCAGGCTTTTTATTCGGGCTTGCCACAGCAGATGCGTATTTTAAGACCGGCAGGTTTCACAAGGCAGTCGTAGTGGGAGCAGAGGTTCTTTCAAAAATAATGGACTGGAATGACAGAAGCACCTGTGTACTTTTCGGAGACGGAGCAGGAGCAGCCGTTGTGACAGACGAGGGCGATGCTTTTAAGGGCTTTGTACAGGGCTCGGACGGAAAAGGCGGTGAGGCGCTTGACGGAGACAACCGTCCTGTAGTCAATCCGTTTACCGACAATGGAAAGCAGTCTGCACTCGGTGGCTATGTCACCATGGACGGCCCTGCTGTATACAAGTTTGCGGTAAAGACAGTGCCAAAGGCTATAAATGAGCTGCTTGATGAAATCGGCTGGAGCGCAGATGATGTGGATGTCTATGTGCTGCATCAGGCCAATATCCGTATTATTGAGTCGGTTGCTAAGAGGCTTAAGCAGCCTATGGACAAATTTCCGACCAATTTACAGCAGTGTGGAAATATTTCTGCGGCAAGTGTGCCGATTTTGCTTGATAAAGTCCGCAAAGATGGTATGATAAAGCATGAGGAAAAAATAATTTTATCAGGCTTTGGAGCAGGACTTACATGGGGAGCCTGCGCCATAGAGTGGCAATAGAAAGAGGTATTTATGACGGCAGATGAAACTTTAAATGAATTATTGGTGTGTCTGTTCAAGGATTTGACAGAGATAGAGGGCAGATGTCTGATAACAGACGAATTTTCTGATATTTCTATCAACGATATGCATATAATAGAGGCAATAGGAGTCGATGAGCCAAAGCGCTCCGGCACCGTAGCCAAGCTTATGTCTATCACTCTGGGCACGCTGACAAAGGCAATAGATGGTCTCACCCGCAAGGGATACGTGAACCGTATCCGCAGTGAGGAGGATAAGCGTGTGGTAAAGCTCTCACTCACCGACAAGGGAAAGAGTGCATACTATCATCATGAGCAGTTTCACCGTCATATGATAGAGCATATAAAGGACGATCTTTCGGATGACGAAATGAAAGTTCTTATAACTTCACTTGCAAAACTCTCGGATTATTTCAAGGTGGTATATTCCGATGACGAGGAGAATCAGTACCAAAACTGGGATAATATAAATG